>Ga0101944_10000250_pt1 | contig 173574 bp, 147 predicted proteins | sample DewCreD2012metaG_FD_75245 | JGI IMG/M metagenome (GOLD analysis project Ga0101944, IMG submission 75245) | Hot spring sediment bacterial and archeal communities from British Columbia, Canada, to study Microbial Dark Matter (Phase II) - Dewar... ...
AAAAGCAGCCGGGTGTCATACTGGTTTTTCAGGACGATGTGGACCGGCAGCTTCTGGTCAGCTGCCGCCGTGCTCAGATGCCGTTCCAGCTCCGGGCTGATCATCCCGAAGCCGAAGGCAAAAAGCACGAGCAGTGTGATCATGATGTTTTTTATCATTACAGCTCCTCCGAGTTTGATTGATCTTTTTCCATTTTTAACCGAGCCTGACCGTATATAAATTATATCCGGAAGGTTTTTCAGGTCAATTTTCTTGACTGAGCTCAGGCATAAGGGCAAACTTTTAAGGTGAGGTATCTGCAGGTCTTTGTCCCGGTCCCGGACCGAAGAACCGCAAGCCGGATCAGCCGGACGCTGCTTGAGGAACGGCTGGCAGGCTGTGTCCAGATTTCCGGTCCGATTGTCAGCAGTTACTGGTGGGAGGGAAAGATTGAGCAGAGCCGGGAGTGGCTTTTGCTGATCAAAACGGACAAAGCGCATTACCCCCTTCTTGAGCGGCGGATCCGGGAACTGCATCCCTATCGGGTGCCGGAGATCATTGCCCTGGCGATCACTGCCGGGTATCAGCCGTATCTGAACTGGCTGGTTTCGGAGTTAACCGCGAGCAGAAGCAGATCTGCGGGCAGGAGGAGCTGATGCCGGTCAGCCGGCTGATTCTGGAGCTGAGCCATCCGGAACCGGCGGTCCGGCGTGCTGCAGCACATGAGCTCGCCCGGCTTGATCCGGAGGCGGCTGCAGGCGCGATTGTCTTTCTGCTGAAGGACCCGGAGCCGGAGATTCGCCGGGAGGTGGCAGGAATTTTAAGCCGGCTCGGCAGGACAGCGGAGGAACCGGTAGCCCGGTATCTTTCAACCTGGGAGGGACCGCCGGAGTTGGCGGTAATAGAGCTTGTAGGGGAGCTGAAGCTGGCAGAAGGGGTGGATTTTCTCCTGAAGCATCTGAATGAACCGGAGCCGATGAAACGACGGGCAATAGCGGTGGCACTGGGCAGGATCGGTGCTGCTTATGCAGATACGCCGGGGATCACCAGCACCCGGGCACTTGAAGGGCTGCTGGAACTGCTGCGGGATTTGAATCCTGAGGTGCAGATAGCAGCAGCTGAGGGGCTTGCCGGGCTGGGCAGGCAGGAGGCGGTTAATCCGCTCCTTGATGAGTTGCAGGATGAGAATCCGCAGGTGCGCCGGGCAGCAGCAATCGCACTGGGAAGCATCGGGGTGCCGGCTGCTGCAGCTGAACTGGTTCGACTGGCAAATAATGATCCGTTTGCTGAGGTGCGCCAGGCAGCACGGGGGGCGCTGGAGCAGATTTCGGACCGTTCGGTGCGTTCACTGCTGGAGGCTTTGACTGCCGAGAATTTAGATGAGCGGGAAGTGGCGCTGCAACGGCTTCTGGAAGCAGGCCCTGCAGCATTGCCACCGTTAATCCGGCTGGCAGGAAGTGATGATCCCGGTATCCGCCGGCTGGTTGCCTGGGTGCTGGGTATGCTCGGAGAAGAGGCAGGGCTGGCTACCCTGTTTCAGCTGGCAGAAGATTCGGAAAGTGGCGTCCGGCTGGCGGCGATTCAGGCGCTGGGCAGAATCCGGCACCTGCGGGCAGCGGAGCGGCTGAGCCGGTTGCTGGAGGATGCGGACCCGAAAATCGCCGGGATGGCAGCCAATGCCCTGGAAAGGCTGGGAGAGCTGGCAGTAGAGCCGGTTTTCGGGATTCTGACTCATCAATCTCCGGATGTCCGGGTGCGGGCAATTGATGTGCTGGGCCGGCTCAGACATGAGGGTGCGGTGGAACGGCTCATCAGCGGTCTTGACGATTCTTCATCCTGGGTCAGACTGGTTTCGGCGCAGGCGCTGGGTGAAATTGGGGATCTGCGGGCGGTGCCGGCGCTGATTGAGCGTCTTGATGATCCGGACCGGCTGGTAAGGGCGATGTCAGCTGAGGCACTGGGCAAGTTGAGAGATTACCGGGCGAGTATGAAACTGCTGGAGCGGGTGGAAGATGAGAGTGATCTGGTGCGGGCGAATGTTTTTCTGGCGCTGGGGAGGATCGGCAATCCGATTGCGGTTCCTTTTCTGATGAAGGCGCTGGACGATACCGAAGTCCGGGTGCGGCTGGCGGCGATCGAGGCGCTGGGGTTGTTACGGGCAAAGGCGGCAAGAGAGAAACTCAGAGCGCTTGCCCGTCCCTGGCCCTGGAGCCGGGAGCCGGGCAGAGTCAAGGACGCAGCACGCTGGGCACTGAGTATGATTGATTCCTCCGGGACGGTTATCTGATGAGTGCCCGGGCGTATTCCTGCGGGTTGAACTGCTCGAGGTCATTGAGTCCCTCACCGGTGCCGACGAAGAGGACCGGGAGTTTGAGTTCGATGACCACCGGGATGATAATTCCGCCGCGGGCAGTCCCGTCAAGTTTGGTGATGATAATACCGGTGAGGCCGAGACGCTGGTGAAAGATTTCTGCCTGCCGGAGTCCGTTCTGGCCCACGGTTGCATCCAGCACAAGCCAGATTTCCTCCGGTGCACCCGGTTTGACCTTGCTGCAGACCCGTTTGATCTTCTCCAGTTCTGCCATCAGGTCCTGGCGGGTGTGGAGCCGGCCGGCGGTGTCGACCAGCACCGTGTCAAACTGCTGCTGGCGTGCCCGGGTTATGGTATCAAACACAACCGCTCCCGGGTCCTGGCCTTTCTGCGAGTGGACAATTGCCACGCCCGCCCGCTCCGCCCAGATGCGCACCTGTTCCGCTGCGGCGTCGCGGTAGGTGTCAGCGGCAGCGATGATAACCCGTCTGCCCCGGGCTGCATAGTAGTGGGCTAATTTACCCACGGTGGTTGTTTTGCCCGAGCCGTTGACTCCGACAATCATGATCACTGCTGGAGTTTCCGGTGCCGGGCGGTTACCGCGTTCAGTTCCGCTCAGTAGCCGGATAATCTCCTGCTCCAGTGCCGCCTGCGGGTTTTCGCCCGCCCGGCTGAGACGCTCCAGCAGCTGAGCGGTGGCGCGGGCTCCGACATCCGCGCTGATAAGGGCGGCTTCCAGTTCCTCCAGGTTGAGCGTTTTGGCGGTGATCAGCCGGGAGAGGAGTTGGCGAGTCCGGGCAAGTGTTTCCCGCAGTCCCATAAGTTAATTTTCGGGCAGGGACGATGCCGGGTTGTTCCGGCGGTAGTCTGCAAGACTGACGGAAATGAGTTTCGAGACCCCGGGCTGTTCAGCAGTTACACCGAAGATGACATCAGCCCGTTCCACCGTTGCGCGGTTATGGGTAATGATTATCACCTGGGTCTTTTCGGTCATCCGTTTGAGGTAGTCGGCAAAACGGCTGACATTGGCGTCGTCGAGAGGAGCATCAATTTCGTCCAGAAAGCAGAAGGGAGCGGGTTTCACCCGGTAAAAGGCGAAGAGGAGCGAGATCGCCAGCAGTGCCTTCTCGCCGTCCGAAAGCTGTTCCAGCCGTTTCGGATTTTTCCCCCGGGGACGGGCAATGATTGCGATTTCTGACTGGAGGGGATCCGCATCATTGACCAGCACCAGGTCCGCTTCGCCCTCGAGAAACAGCTCCCGGAAGACCTGCTGAAAGTGAAGGCGCACCTCCTGATAGGTGTTGAGAAACTGTTCCCGGGCGTGCCGGTCAATTTCCTTTAATGACTCTTCCAGATTCTGTTTTGCCTGCAGGACATCGTCCCGCTGGAAGAGCAGACGTTCAAGGTCCTTTTTTTCCTGTTCATACTCTTCTGCTGCCAGTGGATTTACCGGACCCAGGGCGGCAAGCCGGCGGCGAATCTCTTCCAGCCGGTTCAGTTCATCGGCTGATTCTGCTGGCGCCGGACTGAACTGACTGAGATCGGCACCCAGGGATTTAGCCTCGTCGAGCAGGGCACGAACTCTGGTTTCCAGTTCGGCGCGCTGGAGCCGGTATTCCAGAAGCCGGTTCTGGTTATTCTGTTGCTGATTCCGTAACTCGGCAATGTTTTTTTCCAGTTCTGCGGTGGCTGCGGAGACATCGTCAAGGTTGAAGCGGGCATAACTCTGCTCGGCTTCAGCCAGCTGCGCCTGGAGCTGACCGATGGCACTGTTTAACTGCTCCCGGCTGTCCTTCAGTTGCTGCTGGCGTTCGTGATGGCGTGCCATTGTGGCGGTAATTTCCCCTATCCGCCGGGATTTGTCTTCAATCGACTGTTTGATATGACCGATTTCGGTTTCCAGATGCCGGACCCGTGCCCGCTGTTCTGCCAGCTGAGCCAGCAGTTCGGAGGCAGCCTTCAGTTCGTTTTTAACCTGCTGTTCGGCAGCGTTGGAAAGCTGTTCCAGCCGGGCGAGTTTCTGTTCGGACTGTTCGATTGCGGTGCGGAGTGCGGTCAGCTCCTGCTGATGTTCTGTCAGCGCAGTGGTCAGGGAGCCGGTTAATCCGTTCAGCCGGCGGATTTCCGCATTCAGGCGTTCATATTCCCGCTGCAGTTCTGCGGCGACGCCGGCAGTGGTGCTCAGCCGGGATTCCAGAGCATAAAATTCCCTTTCAGTCAGGCGGAGCTCACTTTCTGTCTTGTCCAGTTGAGTCTGCAACTGGAGGCGCTGTTCGTTGAGGCCGGCGGTGGTCTTTTCAATCGCCGCAAGCCGTTCATTGAGTGCGGCAGTACCCTGTTCGAGTTCCCGGATTCTGCTCAGGATGACCATGCTGCCTGCCTGTTCACCGGCAAGCACGAGCCGGCCGTCGCCCAGGTAGGCATAGCCGTCAGCGGTGACGAAGCGGGACGCCGGATACTTTTCAATCATTGACCAGAGAGATTCACTGTTGCGGAGGACCGCAAAGGATTCCAGCCATGACCGCAGCAGGGGAGGGGCACCGGTGCGGAGTCGGACAAACTGGTGGAGCGCGCCGATGATCGCCGGATCCGCTGGTGGTGGGCATTCGGGCAAAGGTGCGGTCGCCAGTGAACTTATGAGCAAGCCGAAGCGCTCCGTCGGGAAGCGATCAAGGAGCCGGCTGAATTCCCTGGGCTGAATTTTCTCGGTGTTCAGAAAGTCCAGCAGGAAGTTAAAAGCTGCCTCGCAGGCACGTTCCCAGCCCGGCTCCGGCTCCAGCCAGTCGCTCACCGGAGTAACTTCGCCCAGTATTTCCCCTGCACCCGTCAGAACCGAGCGGGCAACCCGGGTTTCGAGCCGGGCAATCTGGGCAGCGTTGTTGGTCTTCTGTTCCTCGAGGTGGCGTTGTTCACGCCCGAGCTCTGCCAGCTGCTGTTCAATGGCAGCAAGTTCCTGCTGCCGGAGTGTTGACTGCTGTCGCTGATAGTCGAGCTGATGTTTCAGGTGATCGAATTCACTCTGCAGTGTATTGCGGTCCGTTTCTGCCTGATTCAGTTGCTGATGGAGGCGACGGGCTTCTTCAGTCAGGCGCTCAGTTGTTGTTCTGGTATTTGCCAGTTCTGCTTCGAGGCGAATGATTGTTCCCCGAAGCTGCTGTTCATTTTCCCAGAGCTGACGCAGCCGGTCGCGCTCCTGCTCTTCCTCCTGGCGGGAGGTAATGACAGTGGTTTCCTGCTGCCGGCTTTCAGTCTGCAGGTGCTGCAGTTCGACCTCCTGTTTCCGCAGGGTTGAATTGGCGTTTTCCAGCTGGTTAAGCGCGGTGTTAAATATCTGTTGCAGTTCGTTGATTTCCTGTTCCAGCCGGGTCTTCTCCTTTTGCAGTTCCTCCGAGGCACGGTCAAGAAATTCAGATTCCTGCTGTTCCATCAGCAGTCTTGCCTGCAGTTCCGACAGTGTCTGACGGCGCTGATTTAATTCATTAAGTGCCTGCTCCCGTTCGCTCTGGATGCCGACCAGCCGGGAATGAAGCTGACGGAGTTCTTCCTCCTGATGTCGGAGCTGCAGGGTGATTTCGGCAGCGGTGTCTTCAAGCTTTCGGATTTCCAGTTCATTAGCGGCAAGCTGTTCGTTTAATTCCCGGTATGCCTGCTGGAGTTCCCGGAGCCGGAGACGGCTTTCTTCCTGTTTCAGCCGCTGATAAACCCGGAGCCGGGCACTCTGGCGCTGGAGGCTGCGCACAATTCTTTCCCGTTCGGCAATGATATCCTCCAGCCGGGTTAAATCGGTCTGGGTGAGTGTTAATTTGCGCTGGCACTCTTCCTTGGAGTCGCGGAATTTGGCTAAAGTTGCCGCTTCTTCAAACATCTGACGGATGTTGCCGGCAATTATTTCGCGCATCTGCCGGAGATCAAAAATCGAGTAGGCTTTCGTGCCGATGCCGGTGGAGAGAAACAGGTCCTGAATGTCACGAAGCCGGCAGGGCTGGCGGTTCAGATAGTATTCACTTTCACCGGAACGGAAGTAGCGGCGCCGGATCTCCACTTCCGAACCGAGTGCGGGCTGATCTTCGGTGGAGAGGATGAGGCGGACCTCGGCAAAGTTTACCGGCGGCAGCTGAGCGGTGCCGGCAAAAATCAGGTCTTCATTTTTGGCACAGCGAAGCACGGCGAATGACTGTTCCCCCAGCACCCAGCGCAGAGCATCGAGAACATTGGATTTGCCGCAGCCGTTCGGTCCGATAATGCAGTTCATCCCCGGTGCAAAACGGAGGGTTGTTTTTTCCTGGAAGGATTTGAATCCTAAAAGCTGAAGTTCCTTGATATACACTTAGCTTTAATGATATACCGCAGTTTACCTCGAGTCAACAATAAAAAAACCGGGCTCAGCTTGAGCCCGGTTCAAATCGGGAAGCAGTCTTATCAGCGTAGAACTGCCGTCTTGTACCGGATGATATACCGACCGTCGTTCAGCTCGTAGAAGTAAAGACCATTTGGTACCGGCCGGTGGTGTTCGTCAGTGGTGTGCCAGACCGCGGAATGAACTCCAGCCGGAAGGTTGCCTTCAACCAGTGTGCCGACAAGTTTCCCGGAAGCTGAGAAGACTTTCAGGGTGACGGTGCGTGTTTCCGGCAGCGAGAAGCTTACGGTCTGGGTTCTGTTTGCGGGATTGGGGGCTACCTGAGTGAATTCCGGTCGCATTGTTGGCTTTTCCTCCGAGACAGCAGTGAGGTACGGTTCGATCCAGCTGCGAACTACCGCCTCATTAAACCCTTCCATTGAGCCGACGACAATCCCCGCAGTATCAATCACATAGTTCAGCGGGATGTAGCCATTCATCCGGTATGCGGTCCAGCCGGATCCGGCATCACGGAAGAAGGGGTAGCTGTATGCGCGGGCATACACCTTTACAACATTTTCCATATCCTGCCAGAGATTGATTGCCAGCGGTAGATACCCCTGACTGCCGTATTCATCATACATTGCTTGTATTCGCGGCAACTCCGCGAGACAGGATGGTCAGGTTGACTGCCAGAAGAAGAGTTGAATCACATGTCCGCGGTATTCCGCCGGGATGGTGTGCGTCTGCCAGGCGGTGTCCGGGATTGAGATGTTTGGTGCTGGATCACCAGGCTGGGGCCATGCCCAGAGCAAAACCGGTGCGGTCAGCACCAATAACAGTATGATTACTTTGAGCTTCACCAATATGACCTCCTTTATAGTTACTTTATGATAGCGAATTCTGGTTTTGTGTCAATAAATATTAGATTTTGAGTATTTCAGTCGGATCAACCGGCTTGCCGAATTTACGGATTTCAAAGTGCAGGTGGGGTGCAGTTGCCTGTCCGGTCATGCCGACCCGGCCGATTATTTGTCCGACCTTCACTGAATCGCCACGATTTACCAGCCACTGGGCAAGGTGTCCGTAATAAGTTTCGTAGCCTTCGGCGTGTGCCAGCCCGATAAACCGCCCCAGGATTCGATCGGTGCCCCGGGCAATGACAATACCGTCAGCCGCAGCCCGGACCGGACTTTCCCGGGGGACCGCCAGGTCAACTGCAATATGTTCGGGACTGGCACGCCTGGAGACAACATATCCGGAAACCGGTACAAGTATTGGGACCGGATATTTTCCCCAGGGTTGATCAGAAATCCATTCCGGGAGGATAAATGAGTCGGGCGTCGTGCCCTGCCAGTCAACGGGTGGTGGTGATAGTTCTACACCAAGCATCCGGGCAAGTTTTTCCCGCTCAATTTCCAGGTTTTCCAGTTTTTCCCGGAGCTGGGTTATTTTCCTGAATTCAGTTTCCAGTTTCCGGTTCCGCTGGGTGAGATAGACCAGCTGATGGAACCGGTAGGCACCGGAGGCGACAATTCCAACTGCTGCCAGCACGAGCAAAACCGACAGACATAACAGGGCGAAAAGCAGCCGGGCAAGACCCAATGAGATACTGAACCGAAGCGAATTGGGTGTATAGTTGCCGAAAATGAATACGGTGATTTCTTTTTTAGCCACCGGATTCTTTCCGGATCAGTTGGCAGATACGGGTAAGGTCTTCCCAAGAGTGGAACATAATCGTGATTTTTCCCGCGGATTTGCCCGGCGGTGTAATCACGACCCGGGTGCCGAGGGTTTCCTGGAGACGCTGCTCAATTTCCGTCAGGTGAATATCCTTTTCCGTTTTTCTGGTTTCCCCTTTCGTTGTCGGGATTTTGCCTTCACTGCAAAGACGTTCCAGTGTTCGGACAGAAATGCCCTCAGCAATTACCCTTTCACACAGATCCACCTGTTCACGCCGGCTGGTGAGCGTCAGGAGCGCGCGGGCATGACCCGGGGTAATCTGTCCCAGGCTTAGTGCTTCACGGACGCGGTAGGGGAGGGTGAGCAGGCGCAGAGCATTGGTTATGGTGGAACGGTCCTTGCCCACCCGGCGGGCGATCTCCTCATGGGTGAGATTAAACTGTTCATGCAATGCCTTATAGGCAAGGGCTTCATCAATCGGATTCAGATCGGAACGCTGAATGTTTTCGATCAGCGCCATTTCGAGCATCTCCCGGTCGTCAACCGGGCGGATGATCGCCGGGATTGCAGTTAGACCGGCAAGGCGGGCAGCACGCCAGCGTCGTTCCCCCATTACCAGTTCATAGCCGTCGTGACGGCGCCGGACAACAACGGGCTGAAGTACTCCCTTTTCCCGGATTGATGCTACCAGTTCCTGAAAACGGGGGTTATTTTCTGCTTCCTTGGTAATGCGGGGCTGATAGGGGTTGGGACGGATTTCGTCGATGGGGATCGGACGGGATTCCGTAGCCAGAGCCTCCTGAGTTTTTTCCGGGATGATAGCGCGCAGCCCTTTGCCTAATGCCTTACGATTCATCGGTTTTCCTTTCTGATGGATGTCGGGACAAGATTTCATTTACGAGTGCCAGATATGCCTGAGCGCCGGCTGACTGTCCGTCGTAGGCAAAGATCGGTTTGCCGAAACTGGGGGCTTCGGCAAGCCGGATACTGCGGGGGATGACGGTCGAAAATACCTGCTCTCTGAAGAATTCGCGCACCTCATTTTCCACCTGCTGGCAGAGGTTGAGCCGGCTGGAGAACATCGTAAGCAGTACACCTTCGATTTCCAGCGTCGGGTTAAGAGTAGCACGGATCAGGTTGACTGTTTCCAGAAGCCGGGACATTCCCTCCAGGGCATAATATTCTGCCTGCACGGGAATAAGCACGCTGTTGGCGGCGGTGAGACTGTTGATTGTCAGCAGAAGCAATGATGGCGGACAGTCAATGATGATGAATGAGTATTTCGGTTCAATCAGGTTGAGCGCACGGCTGAGCCGGAATTCCCGCTGAGGTGCTTCCACCAGTTCCACTTCGGCTCCGGCGAGGTTCAGCGTGGCGGGCAGAAGGTCCATTTTATTAAAGCAGTTTCTGATGATTGCGTCATCGACCCGCTGAGTTTCGAGCAGAACTTCGTATACGGAGACCGCGAGATTGCTCCGGTCAATTCCGAGTCCGACGGTGGCATGTGCCTGTGGATCCATATCCACAAGGAGCACATTATGGTCACGGAGCGCCAACCCGGCAGCGAGGTTGATTGCAGTTGTTGTCTTCCCCACTCCGCCTTTCTGGTTACAGACAGCGATTCTGCGTGCCATTATTCACTAATTTAACCCCTGAAATTTCAGTGTCAAACAGGACAGAAAATATTTTTACCTTTTCACAATGACAAGCTTCCGGGTGGCAGATGATGATGTTCCGTTAATGTGCAAGATATAGACTCCGGGGTTCAAAGCGAATGCCGGAAAGGAGAGTGTTCCACTGTTGGTAATTGCCGAATGAGCGGTCATGATCTTTCTTCCCGCCGGATCATAAATTTCAACAGATGCATTTTTCAATAATCGGGCACCAAGGAGATTGGACAATTCAGATGAACTGAGGCAGGACGGTACGGTGATTTCAGCATGCGATGGTTGAGAGCGGGAAAGTCTGTCCGGATTAACCTGTGCCACGATGGCAGGATATTGAAGCGGCTGATTTTCTACATAGCGCCATAACTCCAGAGTTTTATTCCCTTTCAGCGCAAAGAATGTTCCGCCTCCCAAGTGAGTAATATCACCACCGCGGTTGACGCGCTTTTTTTTGCCCGTGGAACCGAACTGCGGCAGCGTATCAAGTTCAGACCAGCTGCGGGTAAGAGGATCGAATTTCCAGAATTCGCAGGTGTTTCCACCTTTCAGAGCATAGATGTTGCCGTTATAAAAAACAGCACTGCCGCCATCTCTTGATTTTTTGTTTTTTCCAGTCTGTCCGCTGGAAACCGGCATTCCGGGAAGGGGAGTGGGGCTCCATTGGTGGGTTGAGAGATCAAAGATCCATAACTCGTGATATTTTGCCTTATGGGCGTAGATCGTAGTTTTCTGATCATAAGCCAGCCAGGACCCCTGGTTCCATTTGGGTTTGATCCCGGCAGGAGCATCGGGCATACGCTGCCAATCTGGAGTAGTAGTATTAAACCGGTAGAATTCCTGGCTCCCACCTTTCAGGAGATAAACATATCCGGTATCGTTTTCGGTCACATACACCAGATCAGTACCCCCCTTTACCTTTTTACCATCAGGTCCTTGAGGAATATCCGGCAGCTGGCGCCAGCTGTTAGTGGCAATTTCGTAACACCAGAACTCAAACGTGCCGTTGCCTTTTGCCATAAAAATTACTTGGTCGCTGCCAGCAGCAGAAGTCCCCTTTTTAGGAAACCGGCGTGCCGGTCCTTCCGGGATGGACATCAGCATCGTCCAAGAATCACGAATCGGGTCATAGGCATAAAAATCACCGGTTTTGTTTCCTTTGGCAGCATATATCATTCCGTATTCGCCAGCACTGGCAAGCCAGGCTCCATCGCTGACCGGACTGCCGGAGGGTGCGGCAGGCATGGATAGAACTTCCTGCCATCCATTATTCCAGAGCGGAGTAACGATAAAATTGGCGGACCGGCAGTTGTTTGAGGATACCTGGTCATACGGGTAATAAGTACTGCAGCGAACAACATATGTGCCGCTGGAACTCAAGGTGCAGGGTCTAAAGATTACCGATGGTTCTGAATCTCCAGGAGCCATGGTGAGGTCCTGCCGGTCAACGTAAATACGTGCGCCGCCAGAGGACTCGATTATCAGCCATGCCTGGAAAGTGGCGTTCACATTACCGTAATTTTGCCAGCAGGCGGCGGGTGTAATAACAGCGCCTGGCGTATAGCTTCCGCTCGGGACCAGGATTTTTGTTGCTCCGACATCCCGGACACGGATAAAAAAGTTTGCTGAACACCGGTTGTTTTCTGGATGCTGGTCCTGTGCCAGCCCGGTAGAGCAGGTCACTTGCCAGCTTCCCCGTTGCTGAGCGGTAAAACGAGGAAAGACAATTTCGTAATCGGTGTTGGGCTGATGGAACTGCACAGTTTCGCTGCGGGCGTATTCTGAGCCGATGTGCATAAAAACCGGATAAGTTTCAGTTCGGCTGCCATAGTTAAACAGTTTTACCACCGGATAGACTACCGTACCGGAATCAACCGTTCCTGCCGGGACCAGGATCGAGATACAACTTACATCTCTCGAGACCACTTCACAGGAGCCAATATAAGGAAGTAGGTTTTTGCCACTGACCACGATCTGCAGTCTGCCGGGAGATTGCGGGTGGATTGGGAATGTTACCTGCCCCATGCTATCTGTTTGTCCGTATCCATAGATTAATGTGTCCATTGATATGCATACCTGGGCGCCCGGGAAAGGGGTACCGGCAACCTTGACCATGATAGTAAAATTCTGTTCCGTCATTGCTACAACTGTATCATGGATGACATCAGGTTTCAGCGGTGCGTCAATCCAGACATTGAGCTCCGGGTCGCCCAGGAGATTCCACTCAAGGTAACGAATGCTGTCTCCGTAGATTGAATCGATCCAGTGGCGGCCTCTCAGAGCAGCGGAGCCGAGACGGTATTCCCCTTCTTCATAAAGGGCGTGGAAGAATCCCCGGTAACAGGCGCTGCGAAAACGCGAAATATGGTTGCCACTCCGGGTAGTGCCGAAGAAGGCGATTGCTCCTCCCAGCGCTGAAGGCGAGCCGGCACGAACAAACTGATCCCCGTACATTGTTTCCCCGGGAGAAAGGGTAATAGTGGCGCAGGTAGCGCTGACGACGACCGGCATTCTGATGCCATTCTGCCAGCTTGCCGGTGTGACGGCATTGAAAGGTGAGTACCAACTGCCAACGCCACTGCCGCGGTAGGTAATGAAAATTCTGCCATCACTGCCTGCATAATTAACCTGCCGGCTGGAATCTCCGTAAAGGTTACAGAGGCTTTCAGCCAGCAGGAAATTTCTTTCCTGCCAGTAAGATCGCAGAATCTGAGCGTCTTTCTGATAATAGGAATCAGGCGGGACATCTTCGCGGACGACAGTTGTCCCTTTACGAAACCACAGTGTATCAGTGCCGGCAGGGGGATTTTCATAAGCCAGAACTTTGGCGACGAAGGTGCTGCATTCTCTCGGGTTATGAGCAGGAAATCTGCCGATCGGAATCTCAATCCGGAAGTCGCCAGTCATATTACCGTAATAGTTGTCATTGTTGTTGGTGAAACTGGGAATGTATTCAGGTGAACCCAGCAGGAGAATATACTCGGGAGGAATGTCCCAGTTATTCCAGGCATAGCGGATATAGGAGTGAATCTGACTGGTATCCGCCCCGGTTTCTGAGGTTGTAACTATTTTTGCCAGCATACCTTTGGCAGTTTTCCAACGGGCGAGCGGTTCGGCAAAGGAAGCAAATGCATCGGGGGTGATGATGAGATACCTCGCACCGGTTGCACCAGTACTTGCCGCATACAGGATTAAGATAATAAAGAATATGCATTTTTTAGTTTTCACAGCGCCTCCTAAATTTAGTTTTAGAGGATGTAACCCGGAATTGTTAAATAGAATACAGCAAGAACCCGAGTTGTCAAATTATCAACTGCTGGCAAGAAACTGAGTACAGGGGGAGTCAGTTTTACCAGCGGTATTTGAGTTCGACTGAGGACGACAGGGCAGCGAGGTTGTCAATGGCTTCTTGGTGCCACTCCGGCGTAATGTTAAGCATTGTTTCCAGAGTGAGTTCCTGGTGATGAATGCTCAGAATTTTCCAGCTGCCGGTAAGGGTGAATTCGTTGAACCGGTAACCGGACTGAAAAGCCGAGTCCGCTAACAGATAACGGCGGATTCCGAAACGGTCATCCAGTGACAGCCAGATACGGGTTGCGCGGAGGAGTTCGACTCCGAGGGACAGAGAGATTTCCTGGTAATCCTGACTGCTTGTTTGGTTCAATGAACGAAGGTTTTCTATCTGGGGAGTTATCCGGAAAGCAAAGGCGCTGCCGGGCTGAATTTCGAGTTCCAGTTCCAGCCGGTTGGTAAGCTGGTTCTGGTAGATGGCGGTTGTTTCATCAAACCAGAGAAATCGGATGTTTTCCCGCAGGCTTATTCCCAGTAAAGAGCCGAGATTCCGATTGATGAAGAGAGAGGGGTTCAAGTCGGCATAGCTGCGGTTTCTTGCCGGGTAGATGCGCCGACTGAAGGTGTTGTCAAATTGCAGGGTCCAGTTGCGAAGAAAGTAACTGTTCCCGTTTAAATACAGAATATACTCAGTATAGTTATGCTGGGGTTGAGTCTGAGCCCAGAGCCGGTGGAGCTTTGATTCCCAGGTGAGTGTCAGGTAATCGCCGAATTGAATATCAAGGTCAAGCATTGTCCGGTTAAGATAGTAGTTATAAAAGGCACTGTCAGGGGAAAAATAGCGTTGATGTTCTATTTCATTTCCCCCTGTGATGGTAAAGTCTTTGTTAAGTTCATAGTCAAGATCAAGCTTGAGCAGGGCATTAACATAGGATTTATTCCAGACGGAATCCTGAAACAGAGAAAGAAGCTTGTGATAGCAGGAGAGCTCATTTTCCGTCGCTCCATTGAAGGTCAGAGACGAGTTCAACGGGATTGAGAAACGAAGATTTAACCAGTCAGTCAAGGCGGTGTTGGAAAACTGCAGGTTGTTTTCACTCTGAACTGTGTAATCAACACGTTCGTGATTCAGATATACGGTCCAGAAGGAACGAAGTTCGGTGCTGGGTACCGTCGTATCACGGGTGATCGTATCGGCAACAGAGTAGCGCAGATTGGAGTAATACCCGCCCACACCGGCATCACTCCGGATGGTAACCCCCAAAATCAGAAAAATCAGGTTCATCCGGTATCAGGAGGAAATTTCCGGTATCAGGCAGAACATCAGTTTTTACCGGCAGGCGGTTCAGCGAGATTGAGAAGTTCCACGATCCGGTAGAGCATCTGGCGCGCCTGATTGGTCTGCTTCAGGGCAGCATTGAGGTCTCCCTGGCGGTACAACTCCCGGGCGGCATTTTGTTGTTTTATTGCCAAATCCAACATTTCCTTTATTTGGGCATCCTGCTGCTGGTTAACCCTTTCCTCCCATTGAACAATCAGATGTTCAGTTTCTTCCAGGGCCGAACTGACAAGGGCGCTGTCGGGCGTTTGAGTTACCAGTTGCCAGGCACGCATCGCCAGTTCCCGGGCAGCAAAGGTTAATTTTAGGGTCACAAGATACATCCGCGAACGGAAGCGGTTTTTCGCCTGCACCTGCCATTCGCCAGCACGGGAGAACATTTCCTGCGCCCGGAAATTATGACTGGCAGCAACGGGTCCGCTGACGCGCTGGAGAATTAAATCAGTGCGATCCAATTCATGCTGAATTTTTCCCCGAGATTGAAACCGCCCCAATTTTCCCGTTATTTCGTAGATATGGTTCCGGGCTGCCATGGTGAAACGGAGTGCCCAGCGCCAGCGGCGCGTGTGGAGGTAGTTCAGGGCGGCGTTCTGTTCGGTCTGGACTGTTTTCCACAGGTCAGCGATTTGCGGGTCGTCAATCCGTGTAATCTGGGGTTGGAGCTGGCTCATCAGTTCGTTTGTCCGTTCAATTTCGGCTTCTATCCGCTGAGGATCAACGGTAATCAGTTCCATTGCCTCGCGGGCGCGCTGACGGGCGGCGAGTGTCCGGCTGTAGGACCAGCGGTAGCGTTTCCGGTGATAGCCTTCCCAGGCGGTTTGCTGAATTTCCCTTGCCTGATTGAGAAGTAACTGAGCTTCAGAATTGTTTGACGGCTCAACAATAGTCCGTGCCTGGCTTATGATGTCATCAGTACGTTCCAGCTCCTGCCGAACTTTGTCCGGATGCTGGGCGTAACCGATGCCGGCGATTCCCAGCACCAGGATTAAAATCAGCAATGAATAATTTCTCCGCATACGCTTTTAGTATAAGCAATTTTTATGCCAGTCATGGCTGTTTTATATAGAAAAGCATGTTCATCAGCGGTAAGATGTAACCCGGACTGAATTGAACATATCTGTTCCATACCGGTCACCCCGGGAAATTCTCATCTATATTATACTTCGCAATTTTCGTATACAGCATCCTGCGTGTTATGCCAAGAATTTTGGCGGCTTTGGATTTATTTCCTCCCGCCTGCCTTAATGCCTCTTCTACGAGCCTTTTTTCCAGTTCCGGGAGGGAGCGGGGTTTTTCGGTTTCCGGGTTTTCAGTGGTGATTCTTTCCGGAAACTGGATGTGCTGAGGTTTTATTTCGCCTCCGGCAGCGAGGATTAACGCCCGTTCCAGAACATTTTCCAGTTCTCGAACATTACCGGGCCAGTCCCACTTGTAAAGCAAATCGATCACATCCTTGCTTAATTCGCGATGGTAGCCCAGACGATTGAGGATGTGATTGCAGAGCAGGGGTATGTCTTCCTTGTGGTCACGCAGGGGAGGGATGTGAATGGGGAAGACCGCCAGACGGTAATAGAGATCCTCACGGAACCTGCCCTGACTGACCAGCTGACTCAGGTTACGGTTTGTGGCGGCGATGATCCGGGCATTCACAGCGACAAGTTTATCACTTCCCAGAGGAACGAAGCTCCGATCCTGAAGAAACCGCAGTAATTTTACCTGTATGGAGGGTGTCAGTTCTCCGATTTCGTCAAGAAAAAGAGTGCCGCCATCGGCCTGTTCCAAGCGCCCCCGTTTTTTACTCGAGGCTCCGGTAAATGCACCTTTTTCATATCCGAAAAGCTCGGATTCCAGCAGTGTTTCCGGTAATGCGGCAGCGTGAACTGTAATGAATGGATTCTGTGCCCGCGGACTGGCGTTATGAATGAGCCGGGCTACCAGTTCCTTTCCCGTGCCACTTTCGCCGGTGATCAAGACCGTAGTATCGCTGGCAGCCACTTTCTGAATCATGCTGAGCAGTTTGTTTACTGCTGGGCTGGAACCGACCAGACCCGCATACCGGTTAGTGCTTTTGAGTTCCTGTTTTAAGATTCTGTTTTCCAGATGCGTCCGGTGGACCTGTTTGATTTTTTCCAGCAGCACCAGCAGATGGTCCGCAGATACCGGTTTGGTAACGAAGTCGAAAGCCCCCTGACGCATGGCTTCAACTGCGGTGGCAATGGTGCCGAAGCCGGTGACGATTATGACTTCGGTATCAGGATTGATTTTTTTAGCCGCGCTCATAACCGCCAGTCCATCAACAGGCGTCATTTTCAAGTCGGTAATAACAACTTCATAGGTGTTTTTATTCAGAAGTTCCAGAGCAGTATCCCCGCTGGTTACAGCATCCACTTCATACCCGGCACTGCGGAGATTGCTTGCGGTTAATTCACAATAGGCGGCTTCGTCATCAACAAGCAGAATTCTCATATACAGGTAATTTTACTTCAACGGTTGTTCCTGTGCCAGTTTTGCTAAAAATCGAGATTTGACCATTATGAAGTTCAACGATTTTCCTGGCGATAAAGAGGCCGAGTCCACTGCCTTTCTCTTTAGTGGTGAAGAAGGGCTCAAATACCTTTCGGCGGTATTTTGCCGGGATCCCCGGTCCCTGATCGGCAATCTTTATCACAACCCATTTATGTTTACCGGTCTGTTTCGCTTCCCCGGAAATCCGGATCATTCCTCCCTGGGGCTGGGCTTGAATTGCATTAAGCAGAAGGTTGGTAAATAAGCGTTGTAATTGTTGTCGTATGCCACCTATCGGGGGGAGTTCATTCAGCACGATTTCGGTTCTAATCCTGTATTTGTTAATTTCGCTGCTCAGCATTCCGACGGTTTCCTGAATTACCTCCTGCATAGAGACCGGTTCAGCTGTGCCTGATTGACTGATGCCCATGCTTAAATAATTGTTGATAATTTCGTTCAGGCGCACAATCTGTTCCTGGATATATCCGAATGTCTTGTCATCAGCAAGCTTGTAGCGAATTCGGAGGTTGTCGACAGCAGCTAAAATTGTGGCAAGGGGATTCCGGAGGTCGTGGGCAAGCGAGGCGGACATTTCGCCCAGCAGAGCAAAGGTTGCTGTTCGAGCGACATTCTCCTGAAGTTTTAAAGCATAGCGGTTGAGGGTAATACCTGTGATAACAATAGTAAGAATTGCGATTAAACTCAGGCCGTTGATAAACAGAAGGGTTCGATGATAGGTTGAAATTGCACGGAAGAAACGGGCATCAGCTTCCACTCCCAGCACTGCCCGCGGTATACCGTTGCGGTCGTAGACCGGCGCATAGGCGGATTTAAGATAGGCAGAGCCGGCGGTATAGAGCCGGGTGCTGGCAGGCATGCCGGCAAAGGCTGACTGGATTTCCGGTGCATCGAGTTCAATCAGGGGAGAATGCTGACCGACAACCTGTGGATCACGGAGGTTAAGGAGGAAACGCAGGCTTTCATCAATCAGGGAAATATTCAGCAGATTGCTGGAATTCATTGTTTCGGTTAAGACCGGAATGATCTCACTGCTGTTTTCCCAGCCTTTTAATCTGAGGGCAAGAATTGAGGCGATATTTTCCAGCCGGGTTTCCAGTTCTTCTTCCAGCGCCTTCCGGGTCTGAGTCAATACCAGCCAGCCCTGGACATTGAATACAATCAGAACCAGAACCGCAAAGGTAATTGAGTAAATAGTGAGCCGGCGCATATCATTAAAAAGTATACCTTGCACTCGATGAGAGTGCAAGGTAAATGCCGTGAGGGGTGTCTATTTTTCAATCCTTCTGCCGGTTCAACGGATGAAGCCGGAAATCAATACCGCGCGTAATTTCGTTTGGTGCAACGGAGACCGGTTCAGGATAGGTTTCGGGTTGATAATGGGGTTTGAATGCGGACACTTCATAGTTACCAGGGTCCAAGCCTAGGATTCGATAAAAGCCGTGGCCATCGGTTCTTGCCGTTTGCTGCCTGTTTTCGCTCCGCGCAATAACCAGAACACCAGCGATTGGATAGCCAGTTTCACTGTTGACCACCTGACCGGTAATTCCACCTTTCCGCGGCTTTGGGGTCAGGGCAAAATTGATATTTTCAGTCACCTGATTTTCGCGGACCTCTACCGGTTCATTGTAATTCTCCGGCAGATAATAGGGTGCTTTGGCTGCGACTTGATAGATTCCGGCTCGCAATCCACGGCAGATGTAATATCCGTGTCGGTCGGTTCTTGTGCGTTTTCTGAAACCCTGGTTGCTGATTATCACCACCGCGTTGGGAATCGGTTTTCGGGTGATTTCATCAATCACGCGTCCGGAAACAGCTCCGGTGCGAGGTTCGATCGGGCGGAGTGCGATGTTGATATCTGGAGTTATCCTTTCGGGCTGAACGACGACCGGACGGGGGAAGTGATCCGTTACATAGTTCCGGGCGTGAGCAATAACCCGGTATCTTCCAGGTTCCAATCCGGTTATCAGATAATTCCCCTGTTCATCGGTTTGAGCTCTGCCCGCCGGTGTGCTGTCAGAACAGGCTACAACGATTGCATTGACTACCGGATTACCGGTAACGAGGTCTGTGACCCGCCCCGAAATTCCGCCTGTGCCGGCAATCAGCAGTCCGGCACAGCTGATGCTGATCAGCAGTCCCAGTGCTTTTTTCATTTTGCTCCTCCTTTCATTTACAGTCACAACTTGCAACTTCTGTTCCATTATTTTAAGTAATTGTTTTTTAATTACTTATCAGTAAATGTAATATTGGCAGATGAACATCGTTGGACAGTTTTGGATTAAATGGGGCAGCTTAGCTCAGCAGGCGTTCATAAAAGTCCACTCTGCCGATGCCGAAGGGAAACCGGGCAAGCCGCTGCCAGGAACCATCCGGGAATGTCCGAATTAGTGTCAGAGCGTCAATTACCCCCAGGGTCTTGCCGATTCGATTGGCTTCGGTGACTGCCAGGGCGCGTTTATGGTCGTCGGGCACCCGCAGAAGTATTAGAGAGAATGCCGGTTCAGGTGTTGTTTTTAAAAGCGGAGCGGGTTCACTCCCGAGTATTGTTTGGCGGATCAGGAGCAGTTCAGAAGCACCATTGACAATCGGAGCAATGATAAATTCTCCCGCTTCCTGCCAGTTCTCAGCGGTGATTGCCAGCGGGTGTAATTTTTTCCGCGTCTGACTGATGAACTCGATTACCGCCATTACTTCACCGAGATCGGCAGGAATCCACGGGTTGGTGATTCTAATGTGCGGGTCAGGCTGGAGAATAGCGGAAGCGTAGCGTTCGCGCAATTGCAGAAAATCGGATTCCCTGTCCAGTTTCGGAGTGGCTATCACGACAAAATTACCTGAATTCACATTTTAATTATATCTGAATTTCTAACTCCATGCAATACCGGGGGATAGATTTGTCAGTCGATTCGGAAGTTCCTGATTTTATCATCTTCTATTGGAGAAACCAGGAAAATTTTGTCCCGTACCCCGACCTTAACCTCAGACATCTGTTTGCAATCTGAGTAACGGGCACAGATACGGGCAGCCGTGAGGGTATCTTCTTCGGAGGTGGAATTCAGCAGCAGAACAGTCGGTCCGGGTATATCTACCGGTTCCAGAATTGTATCAGCCGGCCGCGACAGGTTATTAATAATGCGGTTTTCCCGTTCGTTTCTCCCAACGATGACCTTCCTGCCGGAGTTCAGACGGAAATGTCTGCCGATCCGGAGAAGTTTTAGTTCTCTGACGGTTTCTTCACCGTGAGCAAGGGCTTCGCGCAGGCGCCGGGCAAAAATTTTGTCGGTGAGCAGACAGCCACCAGCCGGATTGGGATACTCGCGGATACCGAACTTTGCTGCGAGTTCCATTTGTGGTTTACGGGATCGCCCTTGAATTGCCAGCAGTTTTTCCCGGTTGATCAAACCCTGGGTTTCCGGCCAGGTCGGCTCCAGCAGTTTTGCAGAAAGGGGGCGTAGAAGTCTCCCGGTAAGCCCGGATTTTCTTTCGATTAATTCCATTGCCTGCCGGTGCTGAGACATCGGGCGTTCACCAAGCACCTCTCCAGTTACAACAAAATCGGCGCCGATCCGTTCCATGAAATTACGGGCAAGGGTAAGGATATAAATCCGGCAGTCAATACAGGGGTTCATTCCCGCACCATATCCGTAGCGCGGATTTTTTATCAAAGAGATATACTCCTGGCGTAAGGGGATGATTTTAAGCGGTATGCCGAGCTGGTGCGCCATTTTCCGCGGGAGAAAACGTTCATCTTTCTTGGGCAGTGGATGAAAAGGAGGGAGAAAATGGAGGGCGGTTAAGGAGACATTCTGTTCCTGCATTAAGGCACAGGCAAGTATGGAGTCAAGTCCTCCTGAGAAAAGAACAACCGCTTTGGGCATAATTGGATTTATCCTAGAATAAGAGAGTAAGAAGTCAACAGACCGGCCTGAGTTGACTTTGAGGTTCAGGGGGGTAATTTAAATTAATGAGGAGGAATTTGCTGAAGCCGGTTGCTTCAATCGCAGTCCCGCTGATAATCGGATTTCTCGGTTCGATGTTTACGCGTCAGTCAGTTGGTAACTGGTTTGTAACACTGAAAAAGCCGGTTTTCGCTCCGCCTAACTGGCTGTTTGCGCCAGCATGGGCGTTGCTGTATATTATGATGGGGATTGCTTTTTATCTTATCTGGCAGCAGGGGTATTCAGTAAAGCTGCGCTGGGCACTTGTGGTTTATGGCCTCCAGCTGATTCTGAATCTGCTCTGGTCGCTTTTCTTTTTCGGGTTACGCAGTCCGTTACTGGGGCTCGTGGATATCGTTCTTCTCTGGATATTGGTAATAATAAATACCATACTGTTTTACCATCTGAGACATGCAGCGGGGCTGCTGCTGATTCCTTATATTTTGTGGTTGACCTTTGCTTTACTTCTGAATCTGAGTATCGTGATATTAAATTAATAAATAAAGGAGGTAAGAGAAATGGAAGAGAAACTAACCGAAAGAAAAGGCATGCCTCTGTTAGGGGACGATTTCCCGGAAATGAAGGTTCAGACTACCCATGGTGTGATGGAACTGCCCAAGGCATTTGCCGGCAAGTGGTTTGTGCTTTTCAGCCACCCTGCGGATTTTACTCCGGTGTGCACAACGGAATTTGTTGCATTTCAGAAGCGGTATGAAAAATTCCGGGCGCTGAACTGTGAACTGATCGGTCTGAGTGTAGATCAGGTGTTTGCTCATATCAAATGGGAGGAGTGGATCAAAGAGAAACTGGGCGTTGAGATCGAGTTTCCGATAATTGCGGATACGGGCAAGGTTGCCAATCTCCTCGGTCTGATTCATCCCGGGAAAGGGACGAATACCGTTCGGGCAGTTTTTGTTGTCGATGACCGGGCAAAGATCCGGATTATTCTCTATTACCCCCAGGAGCTGGGACGGAATATGGACGAGATTTTAAGGGCGGTCGAGGCGATGCAGATTGCGGATAAATACCGTGTGGCGATGCCGGCAAACTGGCCGAACAACGAGCTGATCAAGGATCATGTGATTGTGCCCCCGGCAACGGATGTCAAAACCGCCCGCGAGCGTCTGATGAAGGCGCAAGCAGGTGAATTTGAATGTTTCGACTGGTGGCTCTGTCATAAGAAGCTCGCACAGTGAAGCTGGTGTTAGTTTGGCACTAAAGGAGGCGGTATGCTTTCTGATATTCCGAAGAAATTGAAGGAGCTGGATCAAAAGACACTGGAGCTTGAGATACTGCGGGCAGGAATCATTGCGGAGCTGGATGCAATTAATCTTTACGAGCAGATGGCAGCGATGACCGAGAATGGACATATCCGGAAGGTGCTCCTTGATATTGCCCGTGAGGAAAAGGCGCATTTTGGCGAGTTTGAGGCATTGCTGATGAAACTTGATCCGGAACAAGTTAAGGAATCGGCTGAAGGAAGAAGGGAGATCGAGGAGCTTACCGGCGATTGAGTTCTGATTGATTGCATCCGGGGCAGGTAAATAAAGCACCCCCGGGAAAAGTGGCATTGCTTTCAATAGCTGCTATAATAAACAACTGTGATTGAACCGGAAGAAAAATCGGAATATCAACAATTGCTTTCCAGACCGGCGGTACTGATTCCGCTGGTCATTGTTCTCCTCCTGGTATTAGCAGGAGCGATTTTCGTTGTGGTGAAAAATGTCGGCAGGGTACAGGTGGGTCCGGCTCCGGTGAGTCTGGCGCCGATTCCGACTGATACAACCATGGCAAGACCCCGGCGTCAGCTCCAGAGAGGAATCGAGCGTCTGGAACGGCGGCTGGCTCAGTATCGTCAGAAGCTTGATTCGCTGACTCCGGCGCAGGATTCGCTTTACCGGCTCTGTGCTGAAGGCCTTGCCCGGCTCTGGAATGAATTCAGTGCCGTTGAGGCGGCTGCCGGTTATGACGAAAGGAAGGAGCGGTTTTCCCGAACACGGAAGCATTATGTTGAATTGCGGGAGCTGGTAACTGATTTTGTCCGGGCGGTTGATTCCACTGTATCGCGGACTTCGCTGGATTCGCTCGACCGGGAGTTTCAGCGTCTGATTGAGGAGAAGTAAATTATGGCGGGCAGCAAAGTGAGGCAGAATATGGTGTGGGAGGTGGAAATTACGAAGAAAACCCCGGATCCCGAAGCTAAGGCGCTGATCGCAGATGTCAAGGATCTGGGTTTAAAAAAGGTATCCAGTTTAAAAATCACCCGGCTGTGGTTTCTTTCCGGAGAGCTGGATGAGCGCGACATTCAGCACATTACTGACGAGCTGCTCTGCGATCCCGTGAACGAGCAGGCGAGGATTACCCTGTTAACTGATGGCAGACTGAAGACGGTCACCGGTTTTGAGGTGCTGTTCAATCCCGGAGTGATGGACCCGAGTGTGGCCAGTGTGCTTCGTGCCCTGACCGATATGGGTTATTCCGGTTGTTCAGTCCGGAGCGGACGGCGTTATGAATTCAATCGTGAATTCAGTCCAGCAGAGCAGGACCGGCTGGTGAAAGGGTTATTACTCAACCCGCTGATTCAGCATCTTGCCCAACCGGGTGAAATGGTGTTTGCGCGGGCACGATCCTACCGTTTCCGGCCGGCGGTGATCCGGATTACCGGGGTTGATGATGTCCGGCTTGCGGCAATTTCTCGCGAGCGGCTGCTGGCACTGTCGCTCGAGGAGATGCAGATTCTGCGCCGGTTCTACGAGGAACTGGGACGGGAGCCGACTGATGTAGAGCTGGAAACGTTCGCACAGACCTGGTCGGAGCATTGTCAGCACAAGACCTTTCGGGGCGAGATTACCTTTGGTGCGCGCCAGATTAATAATTTACTGAAATCGACTATCATGCGGGTTACCGAGGAGTTGAATCTGCCCTGGGTGCTTTCGGCATTTCATGATAATTCCGGCGTAATTGAATTTGACGAACATTACGGGATCAGCTTCAAGGTAGAAACCCACAATCACCCCTCGGCGCTTGAACCCTACGGTGGTGCTGCTACCGGAATCGGCGGTGTAATCCGGGACTGTCTGGGAACCGGACTGGGCGCCAAGCCGGTGATGAACACTGATGTGTTCTGTTTTGGCTATCCCGGCACACCGTATGAGGAGTTGCCGCCCGGGGTTCTGCATCCCCGAAGGGTGCTGAAAGGGGTCGTCAGCGGCGTACGCGATTACGGTAACCGGATGGGAATTCCTACTGCTAATGGGGCGGTTCTTTTTGATGACGGTTTTCTGACCAATCCGCTGGTATTCTGCGGCACAATCGGATTGATTCCCCGAGACTGCCTCCGGAAAGAGGTTCGAGCCGGGCAGGCAATCGTGCTGTTAGGAGGCAGAACGGGGAGGGACGGAATCCATGGAGTTACCTTTGCCTCCCTTGAACTGGATCAGGATTCGGCAGCATTTTCTTCCGGAGCGGTTCAGATTGGCAATCCGATTGAGGAGAAGAAACTGCGCGATTTAGTGCTCACTGCCCGGGATCGGAAGCTGTTCAGTGCTATTACTGATTGCGGTGGGGGCGGGCTTTCCAGTGCTGTTGGTGAGCTGGCTCAGGGGCATGGCTGTGAGGTCTGGCTGGAGAAGGTACCACTGAAGTATCCCGGTCTGACCCCGGCGGAAATCTGGGTTTCCGAAGCTCAGGAGCGGATGGTGGTGTTTGTCGAGCCAGGGCAGGTTGAGTCGCTACTGAGGCTGGCAAAGGAGCATGATGTTGAGGCAACCGTGATTGGCAGAGTAACAGATTCCGGGCAGTTGGTGGTAAAATACCGGGAGAGGGTAGTTGCTGATTTGCCGATGGATTTTCTCCATCACGGGTGGCGCAGCGTCAAACGGACTGCAGTCTGGAACCGCCCTGATGTTTCCGAGCCGTATGTGCCCGAGTATCAGAATTTGAACGAAATCACCCTGAAGCTGTTAGCCAGCCCCAATATTGCGAGCAAGGAGTGGATTACCCGTCAGTATGACCATGAGGTGCAGGCAGGAACGATTGTCAAACCGTTCTGCGGGGAACACAGCACCGGACCGAGCGATGCAGCGGTTATCATGCCCGTCCGGAACTCTGCCCGTGCCTGTGTTATTGCCTGCGGTATCTGTCCCCGCTACGGCATGATTGACCCTTACTGGATGGCGGCATCGGCAATTGACGAAGCGTTGCGGAACTGCATCGCTGCCGGTGGTGACATTGAGCGGACCGCAATTCTGGATAACTTCTGCTGGGGAAGTCCGGAGCGTCCGGAACAGCTCGGAGCACTGGTACGGGCAGCGGAAGCCTGTTACGATATTGCCCGCGGTTTCCGGGTGCCGTTTATTTCCGGCAAGGATTCGCTCTATAATGAATTCCGCACCGCCACGGGAGAGACCGTGCCGATTCCGGGAACACTGCTGATATCAGCGGTGAGCGTGATTCCCGACGGAACAAAGACGGTGACGGCTGATTTCAAGCGTGCCGGCTCCCTGATTTATCTTCTGGGCGATACACTGCCGGAGCTCGGGGGCAGTGAGTATTTGCGTCTGCATGGCGGTTTAGGCCGTGATGTCCCCAAGGTTGAACCCGGAAGGGCACGCCGGCTGATGAGACAGCTCGGACGTGCGATCAGAGCCGGACTGGTACTTGCCTGCCATGATCTTTCTGAAGGGGGATTAGGGGTGGCGGTGATGGAAATGGCGTTTGCCGGCGGGCTGGGGGCAAGGCTGGATCTGCGCCGGGTGCCGGGTGCGCAACGGTTTGAGCGAGACGATTTCCTGCTTTTCAGTGAGTCCAACAGCCGGTTTCTCTGTGAGGTTCGTCCTGAAGCCCGTCACCATTTTGAGCGGCTGATGCGGGGACTGCCAGTTAGGGCGATCGGACAGACTACCAGAGAGTTGCAGGTGGTGATCCGGGGATTGCAGGCAACCGAAGTTCTCCGGCTGGCAGTTGCTGATGCCGAAAGGGTCTGGCGTCAGGCGCTGACCGCCCGGCTGTGAGTTTACTCCTGGTCTTCGGTAATATAAGGGTCGATTGGTGATTTGGTCATCAGTTTCATTAATTCATCATTAAAGCGTTGAGCCGGGTAATACCCGAATACCTTCAGGATGTGGTTTTTGGCAATTACTTCATGGACCAGCGCCAGGTTTTTGCCCGGGACAACGGGGATAGTGACTAAGGGGATTTTAACCCCTAAAATTTCGGAAAACTGTTCTTCGATTCCCGCCCGTTCACATTCGACGCCGGTTTTCCAGTGCACAAGCCGGACTTCAACCTCGATCCGTTTCTGGACCCGGATGGCGCGGACGCCGTAGAGGCTGTAGACATCGACGATGCCGACCCCCCGGACCTCAATATGATGAGCCAGCGCCGGTGATTTGGCAGCTGAGTAGCCCATCAGGATGCCGTTGCCCCGTCTGAGGACGCGTACCAGGTCATCGGCAATCAGCCGGTGTCCGCGGTCTACCAGGTCGAGGGCGCATTCACTCTTGCCGATTCCTGATTCGCCGGTGATCAACAGCCCGACACCAAAGACATCCACCAGATCGCCGTGGATATAAGTCTCCGGCGCCAGCCGGTAGTCGAGAAACGAGGTCAGGAGGTGAATAAATGGCGTAGTGTCCAGCGGGGTGCGCAGAACCGGAACCGCCAGCCGGTCGGCTTCGCTGAGCCAGATCGGGTTCAACTCCAGCCCCTTGGTAACAATTACTGCGGCAGGATTAAGCTCCAGCAGGGTCCGGACCGACTTCGTGTATTCAGCCGGGGTCAGCGTATTCAGAAATGACATTTCGGTACTGCCGACGATCTGAATCCGTTCCGAGAGAAATACGCCGGTGAAACGGGCAAGTGCCAGTCCCGGACGGTTGATGTCCGAGGTTACAATATAATGACTTTCCAGCCCGCTGGCACCGCCGAGCAGTTCCAGGCGCCATTCCTCCTTTTTTTCCCGGAACAGTGTTCCGACGGTTATCGTTTTTGGGAGAGGAGGACCGGATTCGTCAGCGTTCATAGCTGCTGCTATTATCCGCCCGTTTTTGCCCGGCCGGCACGACGGCGCCGGGTGCGGATCTTTTCCAGATGCCGCTCCAGCTGCACGGTGAGCTTGTCGGTCAGATCATTGACCGCCTCATACAAGTCCTTTCCCTGACCTTTGGCGGTCACGATGAAATGACTGGAATGAAATTTTCCCTCGGCAATTTCAAATGCCCGGTCCCGGAAGAGGATAATTTCCCCTTCCAGTACCTGATGGTCATAACGGGCAATCTTGCTGATTTTTTTCTCGATATAGGTTCGGAGATGGGGGGTGACTTCCAGATGACGGGCGGTAATAGTGACCTGCATGATACCTCCTTTTCACCACCAAAATCTTACCCAAGTATTACCTTAAGTCAAGCAGTCACTACCAGGTAAGACTTGAGTGTCATAACTCTTTTCTTCCTTCCAGAGCCCGGCCGAGTGTTTCCCGGTCTGCCAGTTCCAGTTCACTGCCCACCGGCAATCCCCGGGCGATTCTGGTTACCCGGACGCCAAATGGTTTGAGTTGCCGGGCAAGGTAGACTGCTGATGCCTCGCCTTCGACGGTCGGGTTAGTGGCAAGGATTACTTCGGTAATTTTTCCCTGTTCAATCCGGGCAAGCAGTTCCCGGATGTGCAGATTTTCCGGTCCGATCCGGTCCAGTGGCGCCAGTACACCCCCGAGTACATGGTAAGTACCGTGAAACTGTCCGGTCTGTTCCAGTGCCAGCACATCTGCCGGTTCCTCAACCACGCACACCAGGGAATGGTCCCGTTTCGGATCAGTGCAGATGGTGCAGATTTCGTTTTCTGTCAGATTGAAGCACACCGGGCAGAGATGAATTTTTTCCAGTGCCTGGTTGAGTGCGGTAGTGAGTTGCCGGGCAAGTTCAGGATTTTTCAGCAGGTGGAAGGCAAGCCGCTGAGCCGACTTTCTTCCGATGCCCGGCAGGCTGCTCAGCGCGGCAAGCAGTGATTCGAATACGCTGTTCATGGTTCTTCTTCCGCATCGCCGAACAGCTCCCGGACCTTGCGGTTGACCCAGTCCGGCGGTAACTGTTCGTGGATCAGAGTGGTTTCGATAACTGCAGGGCTGCCGGCCAGCTGGCTCAGAGTGGATTCAATCAGTGCCCGGCTGCTTTTCAGCAGATGGATGTTACCGCGATGTTCAAGATACAGACCGATCGTCAGCTTTCTGCCGTCCCAGTTCAGCGGTTTGGCAAATTGCAGAATCGGAAACAGTCCCGGGCGTTGCCGGGCGATACTTTCGAGCATGGCGGTCCAGAGCTGTTCCAGTGGTTTGCTTCCCGCCGGCGGATCGGATGGCGGAGGATCTCCGGCTGATTCGGTTTGAGGTGCGGGTTTTTCGACCGGCGGCGCCAAGTCAGCAGAGCGGTTTGACTTTACTTTTTTTCCCACGGGCGGGTCAGAAACTGAAGATGCCGGTGCCGGGGTGCCGGCAGAGCCGAGGTCCAGCAGCTTCAACGAGACGATCTCCAGAAGGATTTTCGGGAGGAGCGATTCCCGAGCCTGTTTTTCGGAAAGGGTCAGAGTGTTGATGATGTTGAGAATGCGGGCGCGGTCAAATTTTTCTGCCTGTTGCTGCAGCCGGTTGATCTCCTCGGGCAGAAATCCCTCAGCGGGGGTTCCTCCCATTTTCAGCAGGAGCAGGTTGCGGAAATGATTTACCGCTCCGGTGAAGAATTCCACCAGGTCATAGCCGGCGGTGAACAGCCGTTCGGTGAAATCAAGCATCGCCTTGGCGTCGCTGGTGCTGAGCAGGTCGGCATACTGATAGAACAGATCCGCTGGCACAAGTCCCAGCAGTTCTTCGACATGGGCAAGTTCGATCCCTTCCGGACTGTAGGTGGCAAGCATGTCCAGAAGTCCTTCGGCATCACGGATCGCGCCATCTGCCCGCCGGGCGATTGCTGCCAGCGCCGGTTCGCTGATTTTAATCTGCTCCTGCTCTGCCAGCCACCTCAACCGGTCGATGATTTCGTTGACGGTCGCCTTGCGGAAGTCAAAGCGCTGGCACCGGGAAAGAATGGTGGTCGGTACTTCATGCGGGGCGGTGGTGGCGAAGATGAATTTCGCATGGGCGGGCGGTTCCTCAAGTGTCTTGAGCAGGGCATTGAATGCCTCCTTGGTCAGCATGTGAACTTCGTCAATGATATACACTTTATACCGAAAGCTGGCGGGTGCATATTTTATATTCTCGCGCAACTCCCGCACCTGGTCGATTCCCCGATTGGAGGCACCGTCAATTTCCAGGACATCCATACTCCGCGATTCCGCAATTTCCACGCAGGCGGAGCACTGATTGCAGGGTGTCACGGTCGGTTGACGGTAGGACAGGCAGTTCAGGCTCTTAGCGAGGATCCGGGCGGTAGTGGTCTTGCCGACACCGCGCGGACCGGCAAAGAGATAGGCGTTGGCAAGCCGGTTATTTTCAATTGCCTTGATCAGGGTATTTTTAACATGATCCTGAATCAGTAATTCAGCAAAGGTCCTGGGCCGGTATTTGAGGGTCAGAACCTGTCGGGTGGACATAATTTATCAGAATCCGGTCGTGCCGGAACCTTCGCGCAGCCGGTGAGAGGGTTGGAAAGCCTCAGGCTCCAGCCAGGTGTCCCGGTGACTGACCGCCGGTCCGTTTACCGTTGCTACCTTCCGGTCCTGGCGGGGTTCACGGTGGCGACCATCACCGGACCCGGCTTTCAACACCCGGGGACATTTCCCACTGGACTCGCACCGGACCGAACTCATGGTTCCTCTCTGCCCCGCATTGGCGGATTTCGGGTCACAGGGGACCGCCAGCCCCCCGCATAGCACGACCGGAAATAACCCTATATCTCCCAACCCGGCAATGGGCATCAGCGCATCATCTGTGCAGGTTCAACGAAGATTCTCTTGGTGTCAATCGTATCGCTGACAATCCCCAGCCGGAGCAGACGGGCAGCCAGCGTCTGAATTGCTGGCCGGTTGATCTCAACCAGCCGCTGATACTGAGGCAGACGGCAGAAACCGCAGACATCCCGGCAGTAAGGGAAGTAGCGTCCCAGAGTCTGTTTGCCCTCCTCAGGCCGGGCGTCGATCCGGTCAACCGCCATATCCAGGGCGATCTTCAGCCGGGTGCGCTGTGCCCGGGTGGTGTTTTTCAGGAATTGCGGGCTGAAGCCAATCGCAAATGCCGGAAACGGGTTGTTGAGATAACGGGTGGCAATTGAACTCAATGTGTCAACGTTATTCAGATTGAGCGGACAGACCGCGGGTTCCACCAGCCAGGCGGCATCCAGCTGTCCGGCAGTGAGCATCGCCGAAAGTGCGGTCAGCGATGCTTCGGTGAGTTTGACATCTGCCGGCTTGAGTCCGATCTCTCCGAGCAGAGCGGCAACATAGTCCCGAAGGATCGGCGGGTAGCCGAGCCGCTTGCCCTTAAGATCGGTGAGCTTGTTAATTCTGCTCTTTTTTACTTTGGCAAGCACATCCACCGGCAGTGCGGGCCGGAATTCCACCGCCATGAACACCTGCAGGGTTTCGCCCTTGGTACTCATATGCTTCAGAATTGTGCTCCAGGGGAATACCCCGACATCAGTCTTCCCGGCAAAGAGATCGGTCAGCGCCTGGTCGGGGTCGGAATAGTATGTCAGTTCGGGCAGAATCCGGTTCTTGAGAAACAGGGTGTCGTCGACTGCGACGAGAAATGGCAGTGCTGCTACTGAGCTGTCGCAGGCGAACCGCAGCGGCATCGGCCGGTTCTCCTGAATCTGCGGGTAGAGGATGATGCCGACCAGCACTGCTGCCAGGATGATGATAATAACGGTCAGAATTCGGGTCATTGTTCCCCCTTTTTATTGCTTTAACTTCTTATACCGCTCATAGGCGGCGGCTGCCTTGTCCTTCTCGCCGGTCTCGCGGTAACAGTGCACGAGGTTGAGCCAGGCTTCGGCGTTGTCCGGATTGATGCTTGTAGTCATCGTCAAATTGTCAATCGCCTGCTTCAGAAATTCCCGTCCCGCATCCTTCTTTCCGGATTCAATCAGCGACAGCCCGATGCCGGTCCGGCTCACCCCGAGCAGCAGATAGATGTTTTCCAGCTGGACCGGGTTCTCGTTGCTCAAAAACATCCCTTCCGGAGTGACGGCGGAAACTCCCTGCTGTCCTTTGAGCTGCGGGAAGTAGAGATAGACAAAACCGCCACCGTAGTAGCCAAGAGTGGCAAGTGTGCTGTCAATCTGACGGGCAAGCGGTCCGGTGATTTCGAGATAGCCTTTGGAGACAACATCAGTGGTGACAAGAGACACAAGCTGCTGCTGCAGCGGTCCGGGCAGTTTTGTCACCGGCACGACGGTGTTCTCGATCACCCGGGCGAAGGAGATCATTGCCAGGCTGTCCTTTTTTGCCTGATACTGGGCGATGCCCAGATTGAAGAGGGCGGAATAGTCATAAGGGTCATTGGCAAGTGCCTGCTGGAACAACTGTTCCGCCTGGGCACGGTAATTGTTGGAGGTGTCGCCCCGGGTTTCGGCTGAGGCGCGCAGCAGGGCAGAGCCGAGCCGGGTGGAGGTGACATTCAGATTGTTGGCAGCATAGAAAAGGCGCGAGGTTACCTGGGCAATCTGCTGGAGCTGTTTTCCCTGATTCAGCTCCTTCTCAATATAGCGCCGGAGCTCCTCAGGTCCGGCATAGCGCTGTTTATCAACCAGATTCCGGGCAATTTTCCGGACCTGGGCGGTGTCGCTCAATTTCAGGAGATTCACCAGATCCGCATAGGCGCTGTCATAACGCGCCTGATAAATTTTTAATGCCTGCTGGTAATAATAACTGGTTGAGTCCCAGCGGCTGCGCCTTGTCTCCCTGGGCAGCAGGCTGTCCGGGACCTGCAGGTAATACAGCCCGATCAGCGAATAGGCTTCGGCACTGCCGGTGTTCAGAGACAGCATCTCGCGGGCGGTCTTCAGCATCTCGTCGAATTTGCCGAGCGCGCTGTAGGCGTTGGCAATCAGCGTATAGGTCTGGGACTTTGCCGGTTCGATCAGCAGGGCGGCACGGGCAAAGCTGATCGCCTTTTCGTATTCCCCGGCGTTCAGATTGTCCCGGCTGGCAGCAATGAGTGCGGTCCAGCTCCAGTGGGTCTGCTGTTCATCCTTGCGAATGTCCTCGACAATCGAGCTGTCGTTACTGATTGCGGCGAGAAAATGGCCGGCAGCCGGAATCAGCTGATTCAGCTGGGCATCGCAGAGTCCGAGCCAGAGATGAATCTGAGCCAGTGCCTTGCTGTCTGCGGTACTGCCATACTGGTCCAGTGCCTTCTGAAACTGCTCCCGTGCCCGTTCATATCTGCCGCCCTGATAATGGATTCTGCCGCCGCGCAGCAGCGCATCCAGGGGCACATTCTGGGCGCCCGCCAGCGTGAACAGGGCGATAATGGTCAAAACTGACCGGCGAAGAATGCTCATTTTTTATCCTCCTGAGATTGTTAATCAAACAAACTATAATAGCGATTTTCTTTCCGGTGTCAATCAGGATAAGTGGATCATTTATCCCGGGGAAGTTTGTACATCAATTTTGATATTGTTTTAACAAATGAGATTAATTATTAGACGTAAAAATTAACGATTGGAGTGAATTTGTAGAGAGTATTTAGTAGGGGTAGTGTGATTGAACCGCACAAAAAGGAAATTATTACACATCCAATACTTTGATTTTGAATCGGTCGGGATAGTTCAATTCGGATTTGTCGCAAATAGTGATGGGAATTGTAAAATTCATAAGTTTAGGGATAATTTAGTTTGTCACCGGACGTAAAACAACTTAATTTTAGAAATATTAGTTAAAATCCGAGTTCCAGATTCGATGTAGTAATGTCAACAGTTCTTCTTCATCAAAGGGGACGTCAATTTTGAATAACATCATATTTCCCTTAGTATTTTTATAACTGACAACTTCTGCTTTCTCTATTATTATTTCATTCGAAAGCCTGGGATAGATTAGAACCGCTCTTTTATCAATATTGGGACTTAGACCGGCATAAGCTAATACTTGATGTACGTCTTTTCTGTGTTCTTCCTCTATTTCTGGGGTTGAATTTCCAGATCTCAAATAAAGCAGGTGTTTTTTATATTTTACGTCGATTATCATTACAAGATTTTCCTTATCAATGATAATATCTGGTTTTAATTCCCGTAAGCCGCTCCATCGGGTAAATGGTATTAATCTCAATTTTGCGTTTTTCCTAATATCGGAATAGAAGTTTGCTCCTATTAACTTAGCGAATCGATAGCAGACGTGTTCAACCCAAAATTCGAATAGTTTACTCATTTCAATTTTCCAAGGGAACCCCCAAAATTGAGCTGAGGATAACGAAATTCTACTTTGTTTTAAATACGAGATTCCCTGCTGCCGCGCTCTTTCATAAGTGGCCTGGTAAAAAGGTGGAATTTGGGCTTTTTTTAATTTGTCAATTTCGGGTGCCTCTAAAGTAACATTGAATAAAGTTTTTTTTAGTTTATGGATTGATGGTAATGCGTCCTTTTTGATTTTAACCGGTACGTTTGTAGTGGATACATCAATCTCTATTAGGTTAATAATTCCTTTGAATTGCCTATGAATGTCCAAATCAATTGTATAATCGGTGCATTGGGTTTTGAATCGATCCCAATTACCCGTCGGAATCTTTGTTAAAGCATAATTGTACCAATCAACAGTTCCAACTGGACTATTCTTTGTTTCGTAAATTTTTTGCATCCCGCGTAAAGGGGGGGACAAGGCCTTTTCAATCGCTCTTAATGTGGCAACAGCTTTCACCCACCTCGGTAGCATACCGTGATGCATGATCGGTTCTTCTGATTCCCAGAATTCGGGTTCGAGTTTCCAATCTATTGACTCCAATATTTCTGATAATGTATTTAGTTTAATCCTGGGTTTAACAATAATTGTACCGTAAACTTCCTGATTATAAGGATTTTTGAGGGGAGCGATTCCAACTAAATCCGATGGTTCGAATGATAAACCGGTATTGTTGTCCCAAGTGTATTGAACATGTAAAAAATCGAGATATTTTTTATTCGTGGCAATCCATTTATTTACACAATCCCAAGGCATTCGTTTGTCAAATTTGCCCGAGGGAAACCAATTTTTTAATGTTTCGATCGTTACAGTCTTAGGTTGATTAAATTCAGTTAATTGTAGTTGTAGTTTCTTCATTAGTTGGGAGTTCTTCTATCTCCTCTATTAATGTCAGTAGTTCGTTTTTAGCTAGTGTTAATTTGCCTTCAAGGAGATATTCTTTTAAAAGGGAGACAACTTCATTTTTCAATTTTGCGTTTAAATAATCTAAAGAGTCAGCGATGAAATAAGAATGTCCCGGTTGCAGGTTTAGTTCATCATCTGTAACTTTATCAAAGAAAATTTTTGTTATTTTATTAAAGTATTCCAAAGCTCTCTCTTCTACTGATGGACAATTCATGGTTTCATATATTTTGGTTAATTGTTCGCTCGATGGCCAGATGTCGATGAAAGCGAATCTTCGTCTGATGGCAAAGTCCAACATCGCAATACTCCTATCGGCAGTGTTCATGGTACCAATGATGTAAAAATTATTAGGCATATATAACTCTTTTCTGGATCTTAACTTAAGTTTTCTATTTTGTTCAGGTTCAAGCAAAAATATCGCTTCCCCGAGAATTTTGGCGAAGTCCCCTCGGTTGATTTCGTCTATTATGAGCAAGTTACCAATGTTTGATTCAACGGCCTTTTCTATACTTTCGACAAAAGGGCCTTCATAATTTGTAAAAACTAATTGTTGAGTACTTGTTTGCGGTTTGATGCCTTCAACAAAATCTTCGTAATTATATGAACTGTGGAATTGGATTATGTCGTAATTTGTGATTATGTTATTTTTTTTCATTTTTTCCGCAATTTCAATGGCTAAATGGGTTTTACCTGTGCCTGGGGGGCCTTGGAGGATAATGTATTTTCTTTTTTTGAGATAGTCGATGAGCGGATCTATTTTGGGGTATCCCCTCCAGATTTCTATTAATTGGGGAATTAATTTCATATCAAGTATATTTTTTTTATATCCTTCTCGTATATTCCATTCTCTGAATTTTCCATAAAGTAAAATATGACTCAAAAATGCACTGGCACCTTCTTCAGTATTTTCTATTACACAGGCTGAAGGAAGATATTTCCCGTATTTTTTCCATAACGCATCGTAATCGGAGAATTTTCCGAGTGATGAAATTATGTCCTCGGGGATACGTTCTGTTTCGTCTAAAATGTTATCCTTGACAAGGGTTTTGGTACCGGGTATGTTCCAATTGTATTTTTTTATTAATTTTAGCAGAAGTTTAATTGATCTTTGTACGCTCGGCTTTGTTAGTAAACTAGCGTCTTCTGTTACTCCTCCAGTTCCAATCCCGAAGCAAATTAATATTTGGGTGGGGGATTCTGAATTATCCGGGAACGCGACAAGGGAGAAGTTTTCGTACGGACCACTTAGCGTCGCCCCTTCGTAAAGTAACCCCCAATAAGGAATATTTTCTCCTGATTGTCCAGCTAGAAGGGAATAAAATCTTAATATACCATTGGCATCTGAGTTTTTAGCAAAGTTCGCACCGAATATATCCCCGAGCAAGTTTTTTGATGTGTTTAGTGCCGCATTAGTGTCTTTATTGATAATTGCTTGGAGTAAAGCCCTCGCTAACTCTTTTTGATCGGTGGTAAACATGTTTTTATTATAGTAGCGATGAATTTTTATGTCAAATAATTAAATGACTTATAGTTAATTTGTCTGACAGGCTCTTAACCTAGGGTTATCTAAGAATTTTTGGCTGAGCAAGTTGTAGATCTTAGTCTAGAGTACGTCCTGTTATTAGGGTATAAATTTCTATAGCTACACGGACTTATGCAACTATAAGCTAATGATGTTAGTTTTGCAAATGCGTATTTCGCTCACGTTTGTTGGTCCAATATACCACTGGAGTCCTGACCCGCCTCATAGCCGTCGGCAAAGAGCGGATCGGCGCCGGCAATCGTAATGCCCAGAATCGTTAAGAGGATGAGCCCAGCAACCAGTCCCCGATTACTGTCGCCGACGGTTATCTTACCTCCCTTTGCCTGATAAGGGTTCAAGGCAGGACTACCAGTCTGGTAATTCGCCTCCCTCTCCCTGCGTCCGTTTCAATCAGGAAATGCACACCGGTCTGGACCGGGCCCGGTCCGGCGATTCTGCCGGTGGCATCAACGAGCAGACCGTTGCCGGGCAGAAAACGGCCTCTTTGTACCGACGGCCGGGCGCTGCCGGAAGTATTATGGTCCGGTTCCTGAATTCCCGAGGGCAGGTATTCAACAATCCGCATCCCCTGGTTACCATCGGCAACACAGACCAGATTACCCATAAGCGCCGCTCCATAGCTCAGACCCGGCGTGTTGTAATAGCCCAGCTCTACCGGCTGAGCAGGACGGGCAACCGAGAGCACCCGCAATCCGGAGCCGGTGGCGGCAACATAGATGATGGAGTCGGCGGCGGCAACATCATAGGGTTGATTTTCAAGCTGGCACGCGCCGACCAGCATCGGAGCACGGGGGTTGCTGATATCAGCGATTCGCACCTGCTGATCCAGGCAGGAGATATAGGCATATCTGCCGGCAACGGTGACATTCTGGGCATATGCCGGTGTTGCCAGCGCTCCCAGCTCCTCAGGCTGGGTCGGATCGGCAATGGAAACGATCCGCAGACCCTGATCGCCGCATGCCAGACAGGCAACATCACCCTGCACCGCCACCGCCTGCACAAAACCGGCAGGGCTGGGGTAATAAAAGCCGATCTCCCGCGGACTGGCAGGGTTGGCAAATGAGATCAGCCGCAATCCGGCATTAGAGCAGGCAACAAGGGCGATCGTATCCCGGAAGGCGGTGACGCTGAGCGCATAGCTGGGGGTTGAATAACTGCCTGCTTCAGTCGGATTCGCCGGATCGGCAACTGAAATGATGCGCAGGGCACCATAGTCAGCAAGCAGGGCGTAGTTACCGGCAGTTGCAACATCGTAGGCGAATCCGGGGCTGTCATATCTGCCCACCTCGCAGGGCCGGGTTGGATCGGCAATGGAGATGACAATCAGTCCGCCGCGAAAGTCGGCAACATAGGCATAGTTGCCGACCACCCGCAGTTTCATGGCTTCATCGTATGTCGGACACCAGCCGACCTGCCGGCAGTTGAGGGAGTCGGCAAACGCCACCGGCGTGATAATAACCAAAGTCAGGAGTGCAAACCTGACGGGCATGAAACCTCCTTTCAGAAAAATTATAAAATAATGGTCATGGTAATGTCAAGATGCTTAGGCATGGAGTTTATTTTTCGAGTTGATAGATTGGGAAGCGACACTTTTTTACTGCCTTTTGTGCACCGTTTATTTTTACGTCCTTTCCCGTGATAACTTGCCGTTATCATAAAGATTTCTTCTTAATTTTAATTTGAATCTAAACGGTTGAGCGTCGTCCGTTATAAATATATTTTTTTCAATATCTTCCATCTTTGCACCCCTGCTCGGTCTGCAGAGGGGGCAGTTCCCCTCAGGGTGTGATGGGCGGTGGAGGTGATGATGGGGTTGATGGATAATGGTATCTTGTTGAAGCTGGAAGATTTATCACCGGGATACAGCCGGTGCGGCTGACGGGTGGGTCCCGGAAATGCCGGATTCGGGGGTTTGTGTAACTGCTCTTTCAAGTTTGACTTGTGGTTTTGTGTTAATATATTAGAGTTCGTGCGTGAAGATTCAGTAGTTCCGGTTTATATTGAAGATGAGCTGCGCCGGTCGTTTCTCGACTATGCGATGTCGGTGATCGTCGCCCGGGCACTGCCCGATGTCCGGGACGGGTTGAAGCCGGTCCAGCGGCGAATCCTCTGGACGATGAATGAGATGGGGCTGTTGCCGAACCGGCCGTTCCGGAAGTCGGCAGCGGTGGTCGGCGATGTGCTCGGTAAGTACCATCCCCATGGCGATGCCGCGGTTTATGATGCGATGGTGCGGATGGCGCAGGATTTTTCAATGCGTTATCCGCTGGTGCAGGGGCAGGGTAATTTCGGGTCAATTGACGGTGATGCGGCTGCTGCCTACCGTTATACCGAAGCCCGGCTGGCACCGCTGGCGCTGGAGCTTCTGCGCGATATTGAGAAGGAGACGGTTGATTTCCAGCCCAATTTTGACGGCCGGCTCAGGGAGCCGGTGGTTCTGCCCGCGGCATTTCCGAACCTTCTGGCAAACGGGGCAACCGGGATTGCGGTCGGGATGGCAACCAGTATCCCGCCGCACAATCTGGGCGAGCTGATTGACGGGCTGGTGGCGCTGATTGATGACCCGGAGATTACGGTTGCCGGGCTGATGAAATATATCAAAGGTCCGGATTTCCCGACCGGCGGGACGATTGCCGGAACCGAAGGTGTCCGGCAGATGTATGAGACCGGCCGGGGCAGTTTTGTGGTCCGGGGGAAGGTGATTTTTGAGGAGGTGAAGGCGGGCCGGGACCGGCTGGTGATTACCGAGATTCCCTATCAGGTGAACAAGGCGAGCCTCGTGGAGCGGATCGCCGAGCTGGTCCGGGAGAAGAAGATTGCCGGAGTTGCGGATCTGCGGGATGAGTCGGACCGGGAGGGGATGCGGATTGTGCTGGAGCTGAAGAAGGAGACACCGAAGGAGGTGATCCTCAATCAGCTGTTCAAGTGGACACCGCTGGAGTCCTCATTTGGCGCCATCCTGCTGGTGCTGGTGAATAATGAGCCGAAGGTGCTGAATCTCAAGGGGCTTTTGGAGCAGTTTCTTGAGTTCCGGCTCGAGACGGTTACGAGAAGGACGAAGTTTGAGCTGGCACGCGCAGAGGAGCGGGCGCATATCCTGGAGGGGCTGAAGATTGCGCTCAAGAACATTGATGCGGTGATTGAGCTGATCAAGAAGTCCAAGGATACCGAGACCGCCCGTCAGGGGCTGGTTCAGAAATTCAAGCTCACGGAACGGCAGGCGGATGCGATTCTGGAGATGCGGCTGGCACGGCTGACCGGGCTGGAGCGGGAGAAGATTGATGAGGAGTACAGGGGGCTGATCAAGGAGATTGCTCGGCTGAAGAGTCTGCTTTCGTCGCGCAAGCTGATGATGGGGGAGATCCGGCAGGAGCTTCTTGAGCTGAAGAGGAAGTATGCGGATGAGCGCCGGACCGAGATTCTTGCCGAAGCGCCGCGGGATGTGTCGATTGAGGATCTGATCAAGGAAGAGGATATGGCGGTTACGATCACCCACCGGGGCTATATCAAGCGGATGCCGGTGAGTGTCTACCGGCGCCAGAACCGCGGTGGCCAGGGCCGGACCGGGGTGCCGGTGGCAGAGGAGGATTTTGTTGAGGGGCTGTTTGTTGCCTCGACCCATGATTACATGATGTTTTTCACCGACCGGGGCAGGTGCTACTGGCAGAAGGTTTATGAAATTCCCGAGGGGTCCTATGCCTCCAAGGGGCGCTCAATTGCCAATCTGGTGGAGATGGAGAAAAACGAGGTGACCAGTTCCTATGTGGCGGTGCGGGAGTTTTCCAAGGACCGGTATGTGTTCTTTGTTACCCGCCAGGGGATGGTCAAGCGGACGAGTCTGGAGGCGTTCTCCAATCCGCGGCGCAAGGGGATTATTGCGATGACGGTGGATGAGCGGGACGCTTTAATTGCGACCCTTTTGACCTCAGGCCGGGATGATATCCTGCTTGTTACCCGGAACGGCATGGGGATCCGGTTCAAGGAGACCGATGTCCGGGAGATGGGCCGGACCGCAGCAGGCGTGCGCGGAATCAGGCTGGGCAAGGGTGATGAGGTGATCGGTGCGGTGGTGTGTGCGCCGGGCAGTTCGCTTCTGACCATATTTGATAACGGTTTTGGCAAGCGGACCGATTTTGATCTGTTCCCGGTGCAGCGGCGTGGAGGTAAGGGGGTAATTGCCGCCAAGCCGGTGGAGAAGTCAGGGAAGCTCGCCTGTGCCAAGGCGGTTACCGATTCCTCAGAGGTGATCATTACCTCGCGTCAAGGGGCGGTGATCCGGGTTAAGTGTTCTGACATCCGCAAGTGTGGCCGGGCAACGACCGGCGTGAAGGTGATGGCGGTGGATAAGGGTGATGCGGTGGTGGATGTTGCCCTGATTGAAGAGGGAACGGTTTAAGCCCGGCAGTTCTCCAGCAGGATTTTCAGGTCGCCGACGGTCCGGACATAGAGCCGGGCAGAGGGCATTATTCTGATAATGTGTTCCGGCCGGACTGCCTCCAGATGCCGGGTTAAAAGCACCGGAGTCATGCCGGCGCGACGGGCGCCGTTGAGCTCATCCGAACCGCCGTTGCCGATGAACAGGCAGTTTTCCGGTTTAACCCCGAGTTGCTTTGCAGTAAGATGGTAGATTTCCGGATCAGGTTTCTTGAGCCGGACCTGACAGGAGAAGACCGCGGTATCAAAGAGCGGGGCAAGGGGTGATTCGTGCCAGTGGGCGATTTCGTCCAGACCGCAGTTGGAGACCAGCCCCAGCCGGTAGCCGGCAGTGCGGAGTGCCTTGAGTCCGGTGACTGTTTCCGGCTCGATGTTGATCAGTGCATGGCGGAAGCGCTGGTGCCGGACCTGCATTGCGGTTCGGATCTGTTCTTCGGTTACCTCCGGATTGAGCTGGCGGGCAAGCCGGGCGATCGGAATTTCCACCGGCACCAGGCCGAGACAGTAGTCCGGCGGGTCTCTGAGCCAGTGTTCATTCCATGTTTCCCGGTCAATACCAAGAATATCGGCGGTATGGGCACCCGGTGCTTTGGAGACTTCAAGCGAGGTCAGGGTGTGAAACAGGTCAAAGAGCAGAGCGGTAATCTTTTGCGGGCAGGAGATGTTCATCAGATCATCGGAGCTGCCGGCGGTATTCGTACCGGCTCAGGAATTTCGAGCCGGCAATCCAGAGGTAACGCTCATCGGCAAACAGGGCGGAAATTTCCTCTTCCGGCAGTCCGGCGCTGTGGTCGATGGCGGTCCAGGTGCCGTTTTTCAGATTGAGCGTGTGAATGGTGCTGCCGTCGGCAATAAAGAGATAGTTTCCTCCTGCGGTCATTGTCCGGACCGGTCTTGACAGGTCAAATCCCGGCGGGATGATCTGGGTCCAGGTGTTGGTCGTATCGAGCCGGAGAATCCGGCCCAGTGTGCCGAAGAAGAAGGTCTTGTCCGCCCGGACAATGGAGTAGACACCGAAATCAAATCGGGCAAACGGGTCGGTGACCGGAATCAGGCTGTCGCCGGTCAGCAGGAGCAGGCCTTCGTCGGTCGCCACGAGCAGTGTATCCCGAACCAGGCTGAGGTCATTCAGCCCGCGTTCAGGTTTCCAGAGCAGGTTGAGTTTATTGTCCGGACTCAGCGTGTAGACACCGCTGGCGGTGGCGATCAGCGTATTGCCGGCATAGTTCAGGAAACCGACGATTTTTTCCCGCTGGTGGAGTTCCAGGACCGGGTCCAGAACCGGCAGGAACTTGATGCGGAGAGCAGTTCCTGCCCGGGATGTGTAATACCAGTTTTTCAGGGAGTCGATACAGGCGGCGCCGTCTTCGGTAAGAAACCAGAGCTGGCGATCATACCGGAGGATGCGGGTGATCTGTTTTGCCGGCGGTCCGGGTCGGATTTCGTGTTCCTTTAAGCCGGAAAACAGATTGTAAACAACAATCCCGTAGCCGGGGCTGGCAACATAAAGTTTGCCGGTCCGGCCGTCAGTCCAGGCACGGGTCAGGGGCCGAATGTTCAGGTCTTCGTCGAGAATGTGATAGGGGGTCAGGAAGGTCCAGTGCCGGATTGGGGTGGTATCCTTCTCTCCGAACCAGCGCACCGGCGGCTGAGGTTCTCCGGCAGGCTGGAACCGGTCCAGCGTCCGGATTTTTTGAAACACGCCCTTTTCAGTGTCAAAAAAGGCGCCATTCTGGGCGATGCCGATTGAGCGGAGTTCAGTAAACGGCGGGTTGAGCGGCTGGAGCTGTCCGGTGCCGGGAATGAAGCTGTAGAGGTGGCTGGTGCCGGCAATCAGAAGTTCGCTGCCGAACGGGTTGTAGGCGCAGAACCGGATGCGGTCAGTTATGCCGTCAGCTGATGTCAGGGTGCGCAGGTGCTGATAGCTGTGCCGGTCAAGGATGTAGATGCCATCCGGGACCGCGATGTAAATCTGCCGGCTGCTGAAGCTGACAGAACCGATTTCCTCAAGCGGGGGGTAGTGAAGCCAAAGTTCGGGCTGATAGAAAAGAGTGAAAAGAGAAATGAGAAGACCGGACATCAGGCTCCGGTTGCGGTGAGCAGCTGGTGCAATGCCTGCGGGATGAGGCTGAGGAGATCCTCTGCTGCCAGGGAGTATTCGGTTAACCGTGAAGCGCCGATGTCTGCTGCCAAGCCGTGGACAAACACCGCACCGATAGCGGCGTTCAGGGGCGAAGCACCCTGAGCCAGCAGACCGGCAATCAGTCCGGTCAGGACATCGCCGGTGCCTCCTGAGCCCAGACCCGAGTTGCCGGTGGGGTTGATAAATACCCTGCGGTCAGGAGCGGCGACGACGGTCGGGGCACCCTTGAGTACCAGAAAAAGGTTATGCTGCGAACTGAACTCCCGGGCAATTTCTACCCGGCGCCGGTTGACCTCCTGGACCGGGATGCCGGTGAGCCGTGAAAGTTCGCCCGGGTGCGGAGTGAGAATCACCGGCGGTTTGAGCCGGCTGAGCAGGGTGGTTTCACCGGCGAGATTGTTCAGACCGTCGGCATCAAGTACGAGCGGTTTTTCAATCCCGGGCAGCAGCTCCAGCAGCAGCTGGCGCGTCTCGGGATGAGTGGATATGCCGGGACCGATGGCAACTGCATCAGCACCGGCAGCAAGCTGAGCGAGCGGTTCAAGTGCCCGAAGACTCAGCGTTTTTTCGCCGGTTTCCGGCAGGGGATGCTTTACCGGCTCCAGCACAGCTGACTCAATAACCGGGCTCAGACTTTCCGGATAGGCGAGCCGGACCAGCCCGGCACCGGCACGGACCGCCGCCATCGCGGTCAGGGAGGCGGCACCGGTAAAGCCCCGGGAACCGCAGACAAGCAGGCAGGTGCCGAATGTGCCCTTGTGGCCGTCCGGTGGCCGGAAAGGCAGGAGTTTGCGGACTGAATCGGCGTCCACCAGAAATGTATCCCCAGCTTCCTGAAGCAGTTTCCGGGGGATACCGATGTCGGCGATCAGCAGTTTGCCGGTGCAGTTTCTGCCCGGATAGAGGAGAAGTCCCAGTTTGGGGAGCGCCATCGTGATCGTGATCCGGGCACGGACCGCCGGCTCGAGGACCTCACCGGTATCGGCATTCACTCCTGACGGGACATCAACACTGACAACCCGGGCACCACTCTGATTAATCAGTTCGATTGCCCGGGCATAAATGCCGGCTGGCGGGCTGGAAAGTCCGGTGCCGAAGATGGCGTCGATTATGACCTTTTCCCCGGAAAGCAGACAGGAGAGCTGTTCAGGGGCGGTGATCTCCACCAGCGGGAAGCCGGCGTTGAGCAGGATTTGGGCATTGGTCCGGGCATCGCCTTTGAGTTCTGTGATCTTGCCGAGGACCGCACATTCAACCTGCAGGTTGCGGTTCAGCAGGTGTCGCGTCACCACCAGACCATCTCCGCCGTTATTGCCTTTACCACAGACAACAAGAAACCGGCGCCGGGAAAATTCGGGAATTTCAGTGGCAAGAATGTCGGCGACACTCCGGCCGGCATTTTCCATCAGCACCAGTCCGGAAATACCCCAGTTTTCCATTGCCTGGCGGTCAATCTGCTGCATCTGTCTGCCGGTGACGACAGGAAGCATCAGCTGATTATAAGCTACAAAATGTGCCAGTCAATTGAGCGATACAGTCCTGATTGACAATTCTGTCCCGGGCGGTAAATTAATGTGAAGCAGAAAAGGAGTCAGGATGCAGCATGGTGCGGTAAAATGGTATGATGACAAAAAGGGATACGGATTTATCAAGCCGGAACTCGGCGAGCGGGATATATTCGTCTACGCCTCGGATATCATCGGGACGGACGAATGCGTGCTGAAACCCGGGGAACGGGTGAGTTTTGAAATTGCTGAGACCGCGCACGGGCCGCGGGCGATCAATGTCCGCCGGGAGACAGTCTGAATTCCGTTCCTGCCTCATTTAGTTGACACTCAAAGATAATCAAATAGTCTTTAAATGGTGACAGAAGTCTATCTCGGGGTCGGCAGTAATTTAGGCGACCGGGATGAAAATCTTTACCGGGCGCTTGCGGAACTGGTCAAGCTCGGTCCGCTCCAGCGGTCCTCATGGTATGAGACCGAACCCGCAGGTATGGCGGCAGGAACTCCGCATTTTCTCAACGGCGCAGTCCGGCTCTGGACTGAGGTTAGTCTGGAGGCGCTCCATGCCCGGATAATTGAGATCGAAACCCGGCTCGGCAGGGAGCCGGTGCGGTCTTCTGAAGAACCGAAACGGTCACGGATAATTGACATCGATATTTTATTTTTCAATCATCGGGTGATCGGCTGGCAGGCGGATAAACCTGTCTCCGGAGCAAAGCTCATTGTGCCTCACCCGCACCTGCACAAGCGGGCGTTTGTGCTCGTACCCCTTGCCGAGCTGGCGCCGGACTTCAGACACCCGGTGCTGGGATTGACGGTGCGGGAACTGCTGGCAAATGTTGATACTTCGGAGGTGCGACCTTGGGAGCGCAGTTGAGTTATCTGGCGATCGAGGGTCCGATTGGTGTCGGTAAAACCGCTCTGGCAGAGCTGCTGGCAAGGCGTCTGCAGGCACGGCTGGTGCGGGAGGTGGTGGAGGAGAATCCGTTTCTGGAAAAGTTTTACCGGGATATGCGCGGCTATGCGTTTCAGACTCAGCTTTTTTTTCTGCTTTCCCGGCACCGCCAGCTGCAGGAGGTGTTTCAGTCCGGGATGATGATGGTTGAAGGGGCGCTGGTGCCGGAGCAGGCGGTAATCAGCGACTACCTGTTTGAGAAGGACCGGATATTTGCCACGCTTAACCTGACTGAACATGAGCTGGCGCTCTATTACCGGATTTACGAGCTGATCAAGCGGGATATCCCCAAGCCGGATCTGGTGGTATATCTGCAGGCACGGGTGGAGGTGCTGCTGGCGCGGATCAGACAGCGGGGTCGGCCGTTTGAGGCGGATATCGATCCGGAGTATCTGGGCACACTGGCAAATCTCTACAATTCGTTCTTTCTCCATTACGAGGAGGCGCCGGTGCTGATTGTCAATACTGACCGGCTGGATTTTGTCGCCAACCAGGATGATTTTGAGGAGCTGTTGCGGGCGATTCTGGAACACCGTTCGGGCAGGAAATTCTATTCGCCCCGGAGCCGGAGGTAACAGATGACTGCCGATTCCGGGAAAATTACCACCCGCCGGCTGCGGAAAATGAAGGCGCTGGGCGAAAAAATTGTCTGTCTGACTGCTTATGACTTCACCTTTGCCCGGATTATTGACCGGTGCGGGGTGGATGTCATTCTGGTCGGCGATTCGGCGGCAAATGTCGTCTACGGCATGCGCACAACCCTGACGATCGGAATGGAGGAGATGCTCCATCATACGCGGGCAGTCGCCAGCGGGGTGGAACGGGCGCTTGTTGTCAGTGATATGCCGTTTCTTTCCTTTCAGGTGTCGCCGGAACGGGCGGTGGAGAATGCGGGCCGGCTGCTTCAGGCCGGGGCGGAGGCGGTTAAGGTCGAGGGCGCGGGACCGGTGCTGGAGGTGGTGCAGCGGCTGGTGGCGTTCGGAATTCCGGTGATGGGACATCTCGGGCTGACACCACAGGCGGTGCATCAGCTGGGCGGTTATCGCCTGCAGGCAAGAAAGCCTGAGGAGCAGGAGCGGCTGCTGGCGGATGCACTGGCGCTGGAGGCAGCGGGCTGTTTTGCGCTCGTCCTGGAGAAGGTGCCGGCGGAAGTGGCGGGGGTTGTCACGCGCCGGCTCCAGATTCCGACCATCGGCATCGGTGCCGGACCGGAGTGCGACGGTCAGGTGCTGGTGCTTCAGGATCTGCTCGGGCTGACCGATGAACCCCGGCTCAAGTTTGTCAAGCAATATGCTGAACTCAGCCGGGTTGTGCAGACGGCGGTTGCGGAGTACTGCTCCGAGGTCCGCAGCGGCAGGTTCCCCGGAAAGGAGCACAGCTTCTATCTGGATGAAGGAAAATAACCGGTTACGCATAATTCGGGGTGTCCGGCAGATGCAGGCGCTCGCCGACCGGCTCCGCACCCAGGGCCGGATCGGTTTTGTGCCGACGATGGGGGCGCTCCATGAGGGACATCTCGAGCTGGTCCGGGTTGCCCGGAAAAATGCTGATTTCACCGTTGTTTCCATCTTTGTCAATCCGATTCAGTTCGGACCCAAAGAGGACTACCGGCAGTATCCGCGGGACTTCACCCGGGACCGGCGGCTGCTTGCCGGACTGGGTGTGGATGTAATTTTCTATCCGGATGTAAAGGCGATGTATCCTGAAGGGTTTGCCACCTATGTTGAGGTGGAGAGGCTGACCCGTTATCTCTGCGGCCGGTCCCGCCCCGGACATTTCCGCGGGGTGACCACCGTGGTGGCAAAACTGTTTAACATTGTCAAACCCCATGTTGCGGTCTTCGGGCAGAAAGATGCCCAGCAGGCGCTGGTGATCAGACGGATGGTCCGGGATCTGAACTTTGATCTGAAGATTATCGTGGTGCCGACCGTGCGGGAGCCTGACGGTCTGGCACTCAGCTCGCGCAACGCCTATCTCACCCCCGAACAGCGCCGGCAGGCGACTGTGCTTTATCAGGCGCTGCGGCTTGGGGAGAGGCTGATCAAGTCGGGCGAGACGGACCCGGTCCGGGTCAAGCAGGTGCTGCGCCGGCTGATCCGCACTCAGCCTGAAGCACGGATTGACTATGTGGAGATTGTTGATACCGCCTGGCTGGAGCCGGTTCCAAGGATTCAGGGTGAGGTGCTGATTGCGCTGGCGGTCTATTTCGGCCGGGCACGGCTGATTGACAACCTCATTGTCCGTGCCCCGCAGTCCGGCGGTAAAAACTCCTGATACCCAGCAGCGCGGCCGTCCCCAGGATCAGAAGCACAATTCCGATTACCAGCAGTGCCAGCCGGTAGGAGGTGACATCACCGAGGGTGCCGATGAAGAGCGTGGTCAGAAGAAAGGTGGCGTTGGTGATGAACTCGCGGGTGGAGAATATCCTGCCCCGGATATTTTCCGCCACCTCCTCCTGGAGCATGGTATTCTGGACCACCCCGAGCCAGGAAAAGGCGATGCCGGCGATGAGCGCCACCAGCACCATGAACGGCAGGTTGATGAGCCAGTTTCCGATAAAGAACAGCAGCCCGTAGATCAGAATCACGACCGCAACCACCAGCGGCCGGTTGATGTTACGGGGCATCAGTCCGATCAGCACCGCACCGGCAATCATGCCGATGGCAAGAATGCCGGCAAAGATGCCGACACCGGCGGTCCCCAGGCCGAGCACCTGCTGGACCAGGAAGATCAGAATTGTATAGGCGACGGCGGAGATGAAGGTGGAGATGACAATTGAACCGAGGACAAAGGCGACGAGCGGGTTGACGACCACAAGCCGGAGCACCTCTGCCAGTTCGGAAAAGAACCGGACAAAGGCATTGCCGATCAGGGAAAGCACCGGTCCGGAATGACGGGTCTCTGCCGGACCGCTGTTTTCCCCCGTACCTGCGGCAATATTCAGGACGAGCAGACCGGCAATCAGATGACACGAGGCATCAATCCAGATTCCCCGCTGCCATCCGACCCATTTGATGAGAAACCCGCCGATCACCATGCCCAGCACGGTGGCAATCCGGGAAAAGAACAGACTGGCGGAGTTGGCGGCAAGGATTTCATCCCGCCCGACGAGGCTGGGCAGGAGTGCGGGGTTGGCGGTGTTGTTAAAGATATCCAGACCGAAGAACAGGGTCAGGGCAATCCAGAAGGGAAGAAAGGAGCGGGTGAGGGCAATGGCAAATGGGGTAAGCGCGAGGATAGCGGTCTGGATGAAATGGGTGCGGGCGATCGTCTTCCGCCGGTTCCAGCGGTCAACAAGCACGCCGGCAACCGGTGAGAGCACAAGTGTTGGAATAACAAAGGCAAGCGACCCGCCGGAATAGGCGAGCAGTTTTCCCGGGGCGGACATACCGATGATGGTAATCAGCAGCATATGGGACAGCCGGTCGCCGAGCTGGGACATGGCACCGGCGAGCGCCAGATAAAGGAAGTTGCGGTTTTTCAGAACCGCGCTCAGTCGGGATGACATTTTAATTGCGAGTTTAGCAGAAATCGATGCAATTGCAAACCGGAAATGTCCGGACAGGAAAATCCTTGACCCCGGATCAATTGCCGGTATAATAGCATTTTAACTAACCAAGGAGGAAATCCGATGAAGGAAAATTCCCAGTCTCCGATTACCATTTCCGTGATCAAAGCCGATATCGGCGGTTATGTCGGCCATTCTGCCAGTCATCCGGAAATTATTGATCTGGCTGAGGATAAACTGAAAAAGGCAAAAAAGGAAGAGCTGCTCATTGACTTTTATGTCACCAGCTGTGGTGATGACCTGGAACTGATCATGACCCATCGGCAGGGGAAGGACAGCGAAAAGATTCACAAACTTGCCTGGGATACATTCATGGCGTGCACTGAACTTGCCCGGGAACTCAAGCTCTACGGTGCCGGGCAGGACATGCTTGCCGATGCCTTCAGCGGTAATGTCAAGGGAATGGGACCGGGCGTGGCGGAGATGAGCTTTGTTGAGCGCAAGTCTGAGCCGGTGATCGTCTTCTGCGGCGACAAGTGTGCGCCCGGTGCCTGGAACCTGCCGCTGTTTAAGATCTTTGCCGACCCGTTCAACACCATCGGGCTGGTGATTGATCCGACGATGCATGACGGGTTCCGGTTTGAGGTTCATGATGTGTTTGAGGGCCGGGATATGATTCTCTCCTGTCCGGAGGAGATGTATGACCTCCTGGTGCTCATCGGCTCACCGGAGAATTATGTGATCAAGAATGTTTACAAGAAGGACGGTGAAATTGCCGCCACCAGTTCCACCCAGAAACTGGCACTGATCGCCGGCCGGTATGTGGGCAAGGATGATCCGGTGATGATGGTGCGCTGTCAGTCCGGCTTTCCGGCGGTCGGGGAGGTGCTGGAGGCGTTTGCCTTCCCCCATCTGGTTTCGGGCTGGATGCGCGGTTCCCATTACGGTCCGCTGATGCCGGTTGCCCAGCGGGAGGCAACGCCCTCAAGGTTTGACGGTCCGCCCCGGGTGATTGCCCTCGGTTTCCAGCTCGCAGAGGGGAAGCTGATCGGACCCCGGGACATGTTTGATGATCCGGGCTTTGACCTTGCCCGCAAGGAGGCGAACCGGCTGGCGGAGTTCATGCGCCGGCACGGACCGTTTGAGCCCCATCGGCTGGGTCTGAAGGAGATGGAATACACCACCCTGCCGCAGGTGCTGAAGAAGCTGCTGGAGCGGGAAAAGCAGGGTTAAAGGCGGTCGAAAAAAGAAAGGAAATACAGCTTGATGAATACGGGCACCGGCAGTGATGTGCAGGCGGTGGCGCGGCTGGCGCAGGCACGGCAGCGGCTGGAAGCAGAACTGGCAAAGGTGATCATCGGTCAGAAGCCGGTGATCGAGCAGGTGCTCACCTGCCTGCTGGCGCACGGTCATGGCCTGCTGATCGGGGTGCCCGGTCTGGCAAAAACCCTGCTCGTCAATACCCTTGCCCGGGTGCTGGACCTTTCCTTCAACCGGATTCAGTTCACGCCGGATCTGATGCCTTCCGATATCACCGGTACCGAGATCATCGATGAGGACCCCGATACCGGGCGTCGCGGTTTCCGTTTTGTGCCCGGACCGGTGTTTGCCAATGTCGTCCTTGCGGATGAGATCAACCGGACACCACCCAAGACTCAGGCGGCACTGCTGCAGGCGATGCAGGAGTACCGGGTGACGGTCGGGGGCAGAACTTACGAACTGCCCGCACCATTTTTTGTCCTGGCAACCCAGAATCCGATTGAGCTGGAGGGCACCTATCCGCTGCCCGAAGCCCAGCTGGACCGGTTCATGTTTTCAATTGTTGTTGATTATCCGAGCCCGGAGGAGGAGAAGGCGATCGTCAGGAGCACCACCTCGGCATACGAACCGGTGCTGGAGCGGATTCTGGATGCGGACGAAGTGCAGGGACTTCAGGCGCTGGTGCGCCGGGTGCCGGTCGCAGATGAGGTGCTGGATTTTGCGGTCCGGCTCACCGGTATGACCAGGCCCAACAGTCCGGACGCACCGCAGTTTGTCAAGGACTATGTGAGCTGGGGTGCGGGACCGCGTGCGACCCAGTATCTGGTGCTCGGTGCCAAGACCCGGGCGATACTTGACGGCAGATACACGCCGGCGATTGATGATGTAATTGCGGTAGCCCTGCCGGTGCTCCGGCACCGGGTGATTACCAATTTCACCGCGGAGGCGGAGAACATCCGGGTTGAGGAGCTGATCCGGCGGCTGATTGAAACCTGCTGCCGAGGCCGTTAATCCGGTCCGGCAGGCGATTTAAGGGAGAGAAGATGAGAAAAATCGGGCTGGTGCCACTTGCCAGTCTCAAACCCGGTGACAACCGGTTTGAACTGGAAGGATTGGCACGGGATTACGGGCTGGAGATTCACGAAGTCCGGGAAAACCCCTCTTTTGAAGAACTGCTGGGCAGAATCCGGGTGGATGTGGTGATCACCCGCAGTGGCAAGCGTTTTCTGGTCCGGGGCAGGGTTCACTTCCGTGCCCGGCTGCGCTGTGCGATCTGCAACGAGGAGTATGAGCGGGATTTTGATGAGGAGCTGGTTGCCGAATTCACCATGCTGGAGCGTCCGCATGCCGTCTATGCCCGGGAGCTGGAACCGGAGGAGCTGGACCGGGTGAAGATTGATGCTGACTTCATTGACCTGAGTGCGGTGATTCACGATGCGATCCATCTGGCGATTCCGATCGCCCCGCGCTGTCGTGAGGCCTGTCAGGGTATCTGTCCGGTCTGCGGGGCAAACCGTAACCTGGTGCAGTGCGGGTGTGAACTGCGGGTGCCGAAGGGCTGATACCGGTGTTTGACCTCCAGACCCGGCCGGGATAATATTGAAATAAAATCTTTGGGAGGCAGATGATGGCAGGATTCAGATATAAACCGGTGCACGCCCCGCGTGGCACCACCCTGACCTGCAAGGGGTGGCATCAGGAGGCGGCGCTCCGGATGCTTTTAAACAACCTTGATCCCGAGGTGGCGGAAAAGCCTGAGGAGCTGATTGTCTATGGCGGGACGGGCAGAGCTGCGCGCAACTGGGAGTGTTTTCAGGCGATTGTCTCCTGTCTGCGGGAGCTGGAAAATGACGAGACCCTGCTCGTTCAGTCGGGCAAGCCGGTGGCAATCTTCAAGACCTTCGACCATGCGCCCCGGGTGCTGATCGCCAACTCCAACCTCGTGCCCCGCTGGGCGACCAAGGAGTATTTTGACGAACTGGAGGCGCAGGGGCTGATCATGTACGGCCAGATGACCGCCGGCTCCTGGATCTACATCGGCACGCAGGGCATCCTGCAGGGCACGCACCAGACCTTTGTCAGTGCGGGTATGAAGCACTTCGGTTCCGGGGATCTGACCGGCAGGCTTGTCGTCTCGGGTGGGCTGGGCGGAATGAGCGGTGCCCAGCCGCTGGCAGCGACGATGGCGAATGCGGTCTATCTCGGAGCCGAGGTGGATCCGGCGCGGATTGAACGGCGCCGGGCATCGCGCAAACCCCGGTATCTGGATGAGCGGATTGACGATCTGGACCGGGCGATTGATGCGGCGCTCACCGCCAGGGAACACCGGCAGGCAAAGTCAATCGTCTGGTGCGGGAATATCGTTGACCTGCTCCAGCGGCTGGTTGAGCGCAATGTCACGCCCGACCTTTTGACCGACCAGACCTCAGCCCATGATGAACTCAACGGCTATGTCCCGGCGGGTATCAGCTTTGAGCAGGCGCTCGAGCTCCGCCGCCGGGACCCGCAGGAGTACCGGCGCCGTGCTTACGAGACAATGGCGCGCCATGTCCGGCTGATGCTCGCCCTTCAGGAGCGGGGTGCGGTCACCTTTGACTACGGCAACAACCTGCGCGGCAAGGCGCTCGAGGGCGGATATCTCAGGGAGGAGGAGATCCGGACTCCGGGCAGAACCGGCTCCTGGAAATATCCGGGCTTTGTGCCCGCCTATATCCGTCCGCTCTTCTGTCAGGGGATGGGTCCGTTCCGCTGGGTCGCCCTCTCCGGTGAGCCGGACGACATCTACGAGACCGACAAGATCGTGATGGAGCTTTTCCCGGACAAGCCGGAACTGCACAACTGGCTCAGAAAGGCGGAAAGTGAGGTGCCGTTTCAGGGTCTGCCCGCAAGGATCTGCTGGCTCGGCTATGGTGAGCGGGACAAAGCCGGGCTGGCGTTCAACCGGGCGGTCCGGGAGGGCAGACTCCGGGCGCCGATTGTCATCGGCAGAGACCATCTGGACACCGGCTCGGTCGCCTCACCCAACCGTGAGACCGAGGCGATGAAGGACGGCTCGGATGCGATTGCGGACTGGCCCCTGCTCAACGCCCTGCTCAATGTTGCCTCCGGCGCCTCCTGGGTCTCAATTCATTCCGGTGGCGGTGTGGGCATCGGCTATTCGGTCCATGCGGGACAGGTGGTGGTCTGCGACGGCACCCCGGAAATGGATGAACGGCTCCGGCGGGTCCTGACCAATGACCCGGGTCTGGGTGTGTGCCGGCATGCGGATGCCGGCTACGAGGAGGCGATTACCCTTGCCCGGAATGCCGGGATCATCATTCCGATGCTGGATTAGGTGTCAAGACCGCTACTCCTCATCATTCTCCTTGCCGCCTGCGGACAGCTCCGGACGCTGAGCCGGGCGGACCGGCTCGGACCGGAGGAGAAACTGGAATACCTGATCCTGCGCACCCTGGACCCGCAGGCAGCAGAGCAGTATCTCGGTCTCGGCACAGCCCGGGCACGCCAGGAGTATCTGGACTGGTTCTGGCAGGACCGGGACCCGGAGGAGCGCCGGCGCTACCACGAGCGGGCAGAAAGGGCGGCAGAGCTGTTCGGCAGACTGGACCTGCTCGGTGATGAGCGGGTGCCGGTATATATCCGCTACGGACCTGCCCGGCGCGAGGAGTATGCGCCCCTGCCGGTGGAAAACGAGACCCTGCGGCTGTTTGTCAATCCGGCGGAGATCTGGACCTATGACTCGCTCGGACTCCAGTTTGACTTTGTCAAGACCGGGGTCGGGTTCCGGCAGGTCGGGTTTACCCGGTTCGGCACCGGCTGGTATCCGCCCGCATTTGAGCCGGTGGACTACGGCAGACCCGCGCCTCCACCCGCACCGGATGCAAAAAGGCTTGACCTCCAGCTTGCCCTTTACCGCTTAAGCCAAAAGCAGGAAACGGTGCAGGTTGAGCTCCATTACGGCCTGAGACCCGCAGGGTTGAAACCGGGCGATATAATCCAGCTGGAATTCCGGTTTGACTCCCGGCGCTACGGCAGCTTTGTCCGTTCCGGCTGGTATGGCATTCCCGCCGACTCCGGTATGGTCGTCGGCAGGGAGCTGTTCTCTTTGCCTGCCGACATCTATTCGGTCCGGCTCAGTGCGGTCAACCGCGACGGCTCGGCAGCGGGTGAACTCCGGTCAGAGCTCAACCTTGTTGACTATGTCCGCCGTGCCCAGCCCGGCTCCGATATTGTCCTCTACGCACTGGTTGATGATGTGTTCCAGAGCCCGCAGTTTGTCCATCACCGCTACCGCCGGGTCGTCCCGCTCGTTCTGCCCGAGGTGCGCTCCGGCAGCACCTTCTATGCCCTGTTTGAGATTTACAATCTGAAGACCGACAGCCTCAACCGCCACCGGGCACAGGTCCGCTACGAGCTGATGGACCTGGACACAAGAAGAATGGCGGTCATTCCCACACCCTACCGCTTCATCACCGGTGAGGGCACAACCGGCATCGCCCTGGAGCGGGTGCACACGATGGACCTGAGTCCGGGCACCTACCTTCTGCTCGCCCGGGTTGAGGACCTGAACTCAGGCAGGCAGATCAGCCTGACCGCCCGGTTCCGGATTCTACCGCCGCAGAAAAATTAGCCACTTCATTCCGGCAAACCCGAAGGCGACCGCGGTCACCAGCCAGGTCTGCCACTCCGCCAGCGCCTCCCTGAGGCTGAACCCCGGACTCTCCGTCTGGGGACAGGCAAGGGCAAGAATCTCCGCCTCTGCCCGGCTGATCAGCCCGTAGATCAGCAGATAGCCGAACAGCACCACCAGTGCGCTCCAGACCGGCGGATGGAAGCCGACCACCACCCCGGCAACCAGGGCAAAATTTCCCAGATAGAGCGGATGGCGGAAATAGCGGTAGGGTCCGCTGACCACCAGCCTGGTGGCAGAAATCTCCGGATTCCTGCTCTCTCTGCCGATATACCCGGCGGTCCAGAACCGCAGCAGGAGACCGGGGAGGACCAGCACCAGCCCGTTCAGCAGTGTCTCCGGTCCGGGTCTGCCGGTCAGGGCGACAAGGACAAAACCGAGCAAACCCGCAACCTGCCGGTAGCGGAAAAGAAACCGCCCGAGCCGGGCGGTTAATGAAAGTTTCCTGACCTCCAAAAATTTACCGGTTATCTTACCCGCTCAGCGACAAACTCGCCTTCGCCGTCCACCGGATCAACCTCAATGTTGAAAATCCCGGCGCCGATCAGCTTCACCTTCGGGTCATCAGCCAGGTCCTGCTCCTCAGAACCGCGGGCACCCACCGCGCTCTGCCGGACGATGAAGGTGGCATCCTTCGGGCTGGTAAAGTTCCAGACCTCCAGCTCCTCCTCGGTCACGAGCTGAAACCGGAAGGCAAAACCGGTGCTCGCATAACCCTGGACCCGGTTCAGGACCGGCTCTTCACCCTTGACGAGCCTGACGCCCCACTCACAGTCAATTGAATCCCACTTCACGGTAATCCGCCACTCCTTCATTCCCTTGAGCGTCAGCGGCGCGCTCGAGTTCACCGGCACCCGCCGCGGGTCAACCCCGCCTGCCTCGACGAGCACCATGATCCGGCTGTTTTTGGGCAGGTCAAACCACAGCACCGTCTCCTCGGACCGGGTCTCAATCGTGAAACTGTTATGCTCCCAGAGCCGGGTAACTTTACCCTTCAGCTCCAGCCCGAAGCCGGAGACCGCGAGCACTCCCACCAAGAGCAGCACCAACAGCCTTGCTGACCTCACACCGCCTCCTTTTTTAGAATCAGACCAGCAGATTCTCCAGCCGCATGATCGACCACACCGGTGCGGTCCGCGGCAGCTCCAGATCCACACAGTTTGCCGGGGTTTCAGGAGCGGGCAGGTCCTTGTAGGGCACCGGCGGCACCTCGGGCTCGGGCAGGGTCAGCCCGTCAATCCTGGCGCCCGCCACATACCCGATCACCCTTCCGCCCCGGTCATAAAGCACATTCTGGACAAAGAACCCGCGATGGGTTCCCCGCAGATCATAAACGGTCCTGCCGACGAGAAACCCGCGCGGCTTGCCCATGAAATCATAGAAAACCACTTCCCGCAGCCGGTAGGTCGCCTTGCCGAACTTGTTATAGATCACCTTCTCCATACTTCCTTCCTCCGTCTACAAAGAGCACAGTTAAACATTGGTTAAGATTATCCGTAAAACCGGTTAAAAGTCAAGCAGAGGGAGAAGGAAATCCTTTACTCAAGCCCGATCCCGGCGGACCGCAGTTCGGCACCTGCCGGCAGCCTCAGGACCGCCTGCTCCACTCAGGTCCCAGCCGGCTCCGGACCACAGGCGACCGCCGCCATCCCGACCGCACCGGGGGAGCCCGGGGCTAGCCCTTAAGTATTTGACAAATTGTGGGTTAATTAAATTTGCGACAGGTTGGGCTTTTGTGCGGTTTGTTTTCTTGACATAGGTTGACAGTAATACTAAAATTTGCTTTAAGTTATGTCCGATTTTCTGACCGAGGCGGATACAAGAGCAAAGCTGATTGACCCGGTTTTACATCAGAAGGGCTGGACTGAAGATTTAATCCGACGGGAGGAAAGGCCTGGTGGAATTGAAGTTATTGATGGCAAGCCCAGAAAAAAAGGTCAGGGGAGGACCGATTATATTCTCCGCATCCGGGTGAATATCGCCAGTCAGCCGGTGGCGGTTGCGCTCCTTGAGGCGAAGAGAAGTTCTGAACCGCCGGATAAGGGACTGGAACAGGCAAAAAGCTATGCCCGGCTCAACAATGTGCCCTTTATTTATTCTACTAACGGCTATCAGTTTGTAGAATACGACAGTTTTACCGGTTTGACATCGGCACCCCGGCTGATGGCAGATTTTCCGACTCCGGCTGAGCTCCGTCAGCGCTATGAGAAGGGGATGGGTTTTTCGCTTGAGGATGAAAGGGCAAGACCTTTACTTGTGTCCTATCCGGGTGGTGAGGCAAGCAGGAGATATTATCAGGATGCGGCGGTCCGCTCAGTTCTGGAAAAAATTGCACAGGGCAGGAAGCGACTGCTCTTGTCACTGGCAACCGGCTCAGGCAAGACCTTTATTGCGGTCCATATCCTGAAAAAGATTGCGGATGCCGGACAGCTGCGCCGGGCGCTTTTTGTCTGCGATCGGGACGAACTGCGAACCCAGGCTTTGAGTGCGTTTCAGAATGTCTTTGGTGCGGATGCGGCAGAGGTGACTACCAGTAATCCCCAGAAAAACGCCCGGATTCTTATCGCCACCTACCAGACCTTGAATGTTGCCGGTGAAACCGATGATGCCAAGTTCTTTATGGAAAACTATCCGGAAAACTACTTCAGCCATATTGTGATTGATGAGTGTCATCGCAGCGCCTGGGGAAAATGGAGCATCATCCTAAAACGCAATCCTGAAGCGGTGCAGATCGGCCTGACCGCCACCCCGCGCTACTGGGAAGGCGGTAATGAGGAGGAACGAAAACAGGATGAGGAGATTACTGCTAACAACCTGCAATATTTCGGTGAGCCGGTATACGAATATGATATGGCACAGGGCATCGAGGATGGGTATCTTCCTGCCTGCGAAATTGTGGTGCGGGAAATAAATCTGGATCTTTCCGGTATCAGTCAGGAGGATATTGAGGGCAAAGAGGCAAGGGATGCCTTTACCGGTGAACAGGTAAGCGCGGACGAAACCCGCCCTTATTACACTGCACCTACATTTGAAGATAAGATTCAACTGCCCGACCGGGTGAAGGCGATGTGCAGAGACCTGTTTGAGATGCTGCTTCAGACCGGCGGTCCGTATCAGAAAACGGTTATCTTCTGTGTCCGGGACAGCCATGCCGATGCGGTGGCGGCAGAAATGAACAACCTCTATGCGGAATGGTGTGTCCGCAACAACGAGAAACGGCTTGAGCCCTATGCCTTCAAATGCACCGCAGCAGCCGAAGGCTCAAAATACATTGCCGACCTGCGCGGTTCCGAGAGAAGTCACTTCATCGCTACCACTGTTGATCTGATCACTACCGGGGTTGATGTGCCGATTTTGCGCAATGTGGTGTTTTTCAAGTATGTCCGCTCGCCGATTGCCTTCCATCAGATGCTGGGCAGAGGCTCCAGAATTCATCTGCCGACAAACAAGCTGATGTTCCGGGTATATGACTACACCAATGCCACCCGGCTTTTAGGCAAACCGTTTTCGGTCCGTCATTATCCGAGCCGTGAGCGGGAGAGCAGGGATGAGCACGAAAAGGAGCGAGTCATCCGGGTGGAGGGGTTTGATGTCCATATCAATCCTGCCGGCACTTATATTGTTACGCGGGATAAGGACGGGATGAAAAAGGTAACAGTTGAGGAGTACCGGCAGATGGTTGCGGAGCGATTAAAACAGGAGGCACCGACCCTTGATACCCTGCGTGAGCTCTGGATTGAACCACAGAAACGCAGGAATCTGATTGACAAACTGCCGGATGATGGAGCAGGTCTGCGGCTGCTGCGGGAACTGATGGCGCGCAAGGATTACGACCTTTACGATATTCTCGCCGAGATTGCCTACGGGATGGCACCCAAGACCCTGCAGGAGAGGGTTGATGCACTGGAATACAAACACCGGGACTGGCTGAACCGGTTGTCATCGCAGGCGCGGGAAACATTGCTTGCCATTGCCCGGCAGTTTATTCACGGCGGCACGGAGGAGCTGGAAAACCGGCGCATCTTTGACATTCTTAGAAAAGAAGGATTCAATGTGGACGCATTAAAGGAAATCGGCGAGCCCAGGGAGATTATTACTGAAGCCAAGCGAAGGCTATTTGCGGCATGAGGAAGATATCACTACGAGGTTTGAAATTTATGGACTATGTAAACAGCCAAAAAGGAGGAGGTAGGTTAAGATGAGGGAGATGTGTAAAACATGAAAAAATTAGATCCTTCAACACTCGAAGCATTAGCAGAACTGATATGTGGAGATAACAAACCTTGGTATAGAAAAGGTTGGCAACTGCCTATTTTCTTCAGAAATGCGGGATTGAATTGTACTGTCAATGAGGATGATGATAACTATTCCAGAAAACAGTTTGCTCTTAAAAAATTACAAGAATACAATAAAAATCCAGCAGAGATAGAAAAGGTTATTAAGAGGATAGCAGACCCGAAAGAATACAGAGGAGATCAAGAAACTGTAAATAATATAATAACAGAATTAAACAAGATTCTATTTTGGGAGGGTTTAAAGGTGGAGTTAGAAGCTGCGAGTCCTCAAATTAAAGAAATACCCCCTGGTTTGGTAGACCCAGAAAAAGAAACTTTTCGAGGGTTTTATATTCCTGATGTTTCAAAAATAATTAAGGATCAATCATTGGAAAATATTCTACTTAACAGAATGAACGAGGCTTTAAAGTGTATTAATAACGGAGCGTATCTTTCCGCCATAATTATGATGGGGAGTTTTTTGGAAGGTGTTTTACTTGCAGTTCTTAACGAAAATCCCAGAGAAGCAAATACAGCCCAAAAAGCTCCCAAAGATTCGACAAGTCATATCAAGAAATTCCGGGATTGGACACTCAGCGAGATGATAGATGTGGCGCATGAAAGGGGATGGATTAAGGACGATGTTAGAAAGTTTAGTCATGCTTTAAGGGACTACAGGAATATGGTCCATCCCTGGCATCAAAAGGAAATGAATGAAAATCCCGACAAAGATACATGCAAAATCTGCTGGCAAGTAGTAGCAGCTGCGATAAATAATTTAGTAAGTTCTCTCGGGGATTAAAATGCCCGAAATCCATAAGTTACCCGAAGGATGGAAATTAACAAAGATATCTGAGGTTTGTGAGATAAATCCACGGATTCCGAAGGAATTTCAGCGGCTACCAGAGGCGTTAACCACGTTTGTTCCTATGGCTGCGGTAGATGAAAAAACTGGGAGTATTTTGAACGCCAAAACTGTGCCGTATCACAAAGTAGCAAAGGGCTATACATACTTTGAGGAAAACGATGTTTTATTTGCAAAGATTACTCCATGTATGCAGAATGGGAAACACGCTATAGCGCGAGATCTTATTGACGGCATAGGCTTCGGCTCAACTGAATTTCATGTATTGCGCCCTAAAAGGGATAAAGTTATCCCCGAATGGATCTGGTATTTCATTCGGCAACCATGTTTTCTTCGAGAAGCAGCAGCATATTTCACCGGAGCTGTCGGCCAGCAAAGAGTGCCTGAATACTTTCTTTCCCAATATGTTATCCCACTCCCGCCTCTGTCCGTCCAGCAGCGAATTGTGGCGAAAGTTAAGGAGTTGATGGATGATGTTGAAAAGGCAAGAACCGCCTGCGAGAGACAGCTGGAGGCGGTAAAGGCACTGCCCGCCGCCTACCTCCGCCAGGTCTTTGAATCCGAAGAGGCGAAAAAGTGGGAAAGAAAAAGGCTGGGTGAGGTGTGTGAGGTTACTATGGGGCAATCACCACCAGGGCATACATATAGCGATACTCCCATAGGTTTGCCATTCTTCCAAGGAAAAGCAGATTTTGGGGGCTACTTTCCTACTGTTAGAGTATGGTGTTCTCACCCCATAAAAATTGCCGAAGAGGGAGATGTTTTGATATCCGTTCGTGCGCCTGTGGGGCCTGTTAATATGAGTAACTTAAAGTGTTGCATTGGCCGTGGGCTTGCAGCGATTAGATGTAGAAATAATCCTCTGAACTGGTATGTTTTCTGGTATCTTCGGTTTCTTGAACCTCAGATGTCTTTAGTTGGGAGCGGTAGCACATTTAATGCTGTTACCTATGAGGAGCTTTACGAGATTAGCATCCCCCTTCCGCCTCTCTCCGTGCAGCAGCGGATTGTGGCAGAACTTAGAGAGAAGATGGCAGAAGTTGAGAAGTTACGCCAGACGATAGAAAAACAACTGGAGACGATCAACGCCCTGCCTCAGGCAATTTTAAGAAAGGCTTTCCGGGGGGAGCTGTGAATTACCACGGGTCTTATCGACGTCTGCTTCAAAACAGCATTTCCGCCTTTGTTTCTGCTATAGAAATTTATAATAAACCCAAGTTTTTTTATCGAGAAGAGTGTTTTGTTATACTTTTGTTAAATTCTTATGAGCTACTGTTTAAGGCGTTACTTTCGCGTAAAGGTCAGTCAATTTTTTATAGAAAGAAATACAGACAGCCGTATAGAACACTATCTTTGAATGATGCATTTAATAAAGCTCAAAGATATTTTCCAGACGATATAGATCCTCTTCCTATTCGTAAAAACCTCGATCTTTTAAGCACCTATAGAGATAACGCAGTTCACTTTTATAACCAAAAAGGGTTTGAAGTGGTGATTTATGCTCTTGCACAGACTGCCATAATTAATTACAAAGATCTTTTGCTTCGCTGCTTCGGAAAGGATTTGGCAGACGAAATTAATTGGGCATTGTTACCTATAGGTACGAGCCCGCCAGTTGACCCAATACAATATATTTCAAGTTTATCGGCAACTAAAAGCAAAACTTCCCCGGCAGTAAGTCAATTCATTTCAGAGTTGAAATCGTCGATTGAAGAAGTAGAGAAGTTAGGTAAAGATATCGGGCGCGTAGTTACGATTTTTGAAGTGAAGTTAGAATCGGTCAAGAAGATCACCGCAGCGGATATTGTCATTGGAGTTGAAAGATCACAGGACAAAGACGGACCACTTGCTATAGTAAAGACTATCGACCCCAATGTTTCACATCCTCTTCGGAGAAAAGATATTGTTCTAAAAATAGGACATATTCATGGCATTAAATTTACTAGCTATGTATTTGATGCTGTGGTATGGAGATATAATTTAAAAGCAGACCCCATCTATTGCTGGAAAGCAACAGAAGGAATACTAACGCGGTATTCGCCCACTATTATAACCCGAATAAAACAGCTAAGTAAAAATGATGTGGTCCATGCAATTGAAGATTACCGCGAGCGAATGCGTAAAAAACGATGTCAAAATAATTAGAAAGGAGTAGCGTGCGCAGCAACAATCGTAAAATCACCACACCGCAATCCTTGAATGCCTATATCAAATCCATCTGTGATATTATGCGCCGGTCGGGGAGGGCGGGTGCTCTGGAGTATGTGCCGGAGCTGACCTGGATGCTTTTTCTGAAGATTCTGGATGAACGGGAGCAGCGGGAAGCCGAAGAGGCAAGGGCGCTCGGCGATACCTTCGTTCCCTCACTTGAATACCCTTACCGCTGGCAGGACTGGGCAGCACCTGAAGGCAAGAAACGGCAGGAGTTGCAGGCGGGCACTTTTGGCGCATTTATGTCCTTTGTCAATGGTGAACTGATTCCCCATCTGCGAAATCTCAAACACCGTCCCGGAGCGACACCACGGCAGAAGGTGATCAGCGAGGTGTTCTCTGCTACCGAGCGAACCGGCATTGATACCGCAAGAAATCTGCTGGATATTCTGGATAAGATAAATGAGCTGTCAGTAGACAGTGTTGATGAGACGCATATGTTTCCCATCTCACAGGTCTATGAGGGTCTCCTGCTGAAGATGGGGGAGAAAAATAATGATGGCGGGCAGTTTTTCACCCCGCGCGAGGTCATCCGGGTAATGGTGAAGGTAATTGACCCGCAGATCGGCGAGACTGTTTATGACCCCTGCTGTGGCACCGGCGGGTTTCTGGCGCAGGCTTATCAGTATATGAAAGAAAAGGCGAAGTCCGGTTCGGACATGGAGATTCTTAAGACCCGCACCTTTTACGGCAGGGAGAAGGATAACAAGGTTTATCCGATTGCGCTGGCAAACCTCGTGCTTCAGGGGATTGATGAACCGCATATCTGGCATGGCAATACCCTGACCGGATTGGAGGTCTACGGCGGGTTGTTTGGTGATGCGCCGGCGCTTTACGATGTTATTCTTACAAATCCTCCATTTGGCGGTAAGGAGGGCAAGGATGCCCAGACCCGTTTTGCCTACAAGACCAGTTCCACTCAGGTGCTTTTTCTCCAGCATGTGATTGACAGCCTGAAGCCGGGGGGCAGATGCGGGATTGTGATTGATGAGGGGGTGCTGTTCCGGACAAATGAAAATGCCTTTGTTCAGACCAAGCGGAAACTGCTGAATGAATGTAACCTGTGGTGTATTGTGAGTCTTGCTCCTGGTGTTTTTATTAATGCTGGTGCGGCAAGTAAGACAAATATTTTATTTTTTACGAAAGGCGAGCCTACACGCGAGATTTGGTATTATGAGGTTTATCCTCCCGAGTGGAGAGACAGACAAGGGAGACTACGACCAGGAACTAGATTTACCATAAAATATCCTATCACTGCAAAGCACTTTGAGGAGTTTTTCCGCCTGCTGCCGGAGCGTGGTATCAGTGAGCGTTCGTGGCGGGTGTCAATTGAAGAGATTGAGGCGAAGGGTTATGATCTGAAGGCGGTCAATCCGAACCGGAAGGTTCAGGAGGATACCAGGACCCCTGAGGAACTGCTGGAAGTAATCCGGTCTCAGGCAGAGGAGATTCTGAGAATTACCAGCCGGCTAAATTTCTGAACAGGCTAAATTAAAATTGCGCTCAGGATAAACGCTTTTCACAAAATTCTGTCCGGGCTTCTTGGGGCAACTTGTGCTTGACCGGCTGGGGTGTTATTATATGCTATGGTGATGAGGCGGTTGTTTTCTGTTTTAGGGGTGGCGGTGCTGGTCCTTGCCGGCTGTCGGAGGCAGGCGCCGAAGAGTGACCTGCGGAATCTGAAGAGGGTGGACACCACCGGTTCCGCATTCGGCAGTTATCTGCGGGTGCTGGCGGCAGGAAAAAATGAGGCAGCGATCCGGCGGGCGGTGGACAGCGTTTTTGTCCTCTGTGACTATTTCAACCGGCTGTGGTCGCCCTTTTCCGAGTCGAGTGAGGTGAACCGGCTGAACCGGGCAGGCAGGCTGAAGGTTTCGGAGCATACCCGCCGGCTGATTGAGCAGGGGCTGGAGTTCAGCCGGCGGACAAACGGGGCGTTTGATATCACCGTGGCACCGCTGATGCGGCTGTGGGGGTTCCGGGACCGGCGGTTCCGGGTGCCGCTGCCGGCAGAAGTTGAGGCGGTCCGGTCGTTTGTCGGTTATGAGCGGGTGCGGCTGGGTCCGGGGAATGAGGTTTTTCTTGAGCCGGGGATGGAGCTTGATCTCGGCGGTATCGCGGTCGGCTATGCCCTGGACCGGGTGGTGGAGCTGCTGAAGCGGAAGGGGGTTGAGGTCGGGCTGGTGGATGCGGGCGGTGATATTGCGGTTTTCGGCGATTTCCGGGCGGCGATCGGGGTGCAGAATCCGCGCAGTGAAGGGGTGGAGCGGGTGGTGATGGTCAGGGATGCGGTGGTTGCCACTTCGGGCGATTATCAGCAGTTTTTTGAGGTGGAGGGAAGGCGCTACAGCCATATCATGGACCCGCGCACCGGCTATCCGGCAGCGCGGTGTGTGGCGGTGACGGTTAAGGCGCCGACTGCGGTTGAGGCGGATGTGTATTCCACCGCCCTGTTTGTGATGGGTCCGGATGAGGCACGGGACTGGCTGGAGTCCCATCCGGAGGTGGCGGCGATTTTTTATGTGGTGAGCGGTGATTCGCTTCAGCAGGTGGAGTTCGGGGTCTGGTCCGATTCGGGGGCAGGAAGATGAGCGGTTCAGGGCGCCATCCGGTGGCAAGGTACTGGCAGGCTGAGGATGGCAGAATCAGGTGTCTGCTCTGTCCGAACCGGTGCCTGATTGCACCCGGAAAAACGGGCCGGTGTCTGGGCAGAAGGAATGTTGAGGGCAGGCTGATTGCGGAGAATTACGGCGAGGTGGTCTCCTGGGCGGTTGATCCGGTGGAGAAGAAGCCGCTTTATCACTTCTATCCGGGCGCGGAGATCTTTTCGGTGGCAACCTACGGCTGTAATCTGCTGTGCCCTTTCTGTCAGAACTGGGAGATTTCCCAGTGCCGGGCACCGACGCGTTATATCCCGCCGGAGGAGCTGGTGCGGATGGTTGAGGATGCGGGGCTGAGGCTGGTCTCCTATACCTATACCGAGCCTTTAATCTGGTTTGAGTATCTTCTGGACTGCGGACGGCTGATGCACAAAGCCGGGATTAAGAATGTGCTGGTGACGAACGGAATGATTGAGCCCGAACCGCTTGAGGAGGTTCTGCCGGTGGTGGATGCGATGAACATTGACCTGAAGTCAATCCGGGAGGAGTTCTACCGGGATTATGTGCAGGGGTTTCTGCCCGCGGTGCTGAATACGATCCGGCAGGCAAGGGGGAGATGCCACATTGAGCTGACGACGCTTTTGATTCCGGGGCGGAATGATTCCGAGGCGGAGCTGGAGGCGCTGACCGATTTTGTTGCCGGTCTGGGCAGGAATACGGTGCTGCACTTTTCCCGCTATTTTCCCCGGCACAAGGCAAGGGAGTCGGTGACGCCGGAGAAGACACTGCTTCAGGCGGCAGAGATTGCCAGAAAGAAGCTGGATTATGTCTATCTCGGGAATGTGTATCTCGGTCCGGAGTTCCGGGATACCTTCTGTCCGGGCTGCGGGACGGTGCTCGTGGACCGGAGCGGTTATCAGGGCAGGGTGGTGAATGTGGAGAATGGGAAATGCCGGGTGTGCGGACGGGTGGCGGAGCTGATTATGTGAGCCGGCGGGCAGAGGTTGATTGCGGAAATAAAACCGGTATATTTGCTCTGAGGTTACCTTGAAGCGACGGACAGTGACTGCAGGCGGTCGTTCAGTCGGGCTTCTGGTTCTGGCAATTGTCGTCGCTGCGGTTTCGGGGAGTGTGATTTCATATTTTGTTTCCGGTGTTTTCCCCAACGGTCCGGTGAAGGATTTCTTTTTCAAGGCGGTGCGGTTCGGGGTGCCGGAGTTTGTGCTGAATCTGGGGTTTGCGACCGTGAGTTTCGGGCTTTCCTTTTATATTACCACCTTTACCGTGCTGCTGGTGGCGCTGGCGGTTTATCTCTGGTACCGGTTTTAGGCGGTGAAAAATTAAGGGGGGCATAATAGCCCCCCTTTTCTGTTTTCTGACTGCTCAGCGCTCCAGAATCAGTTTCCGGGTGAGGCGGGTTGAGCCGGTTTCCAGTTTGATGAAGTAGACACCGGGTGCTGCCAGTGTGCCTTTGTTCGTCCGACCATCCCAGCTGATGGTATAGCTGCCGGCAGGCACACTACCATCCGCCAGCGTATGGATGAGCGCACCGGTGGCATCGTAGATGCGGAGTTTGAGCCGGCTGTTGTGAGGCAGGTTGAAGGCGATCCGGAGACGCTCTGCGGTTGCCGGTGTCGGATAAACCGCAAGGTTCAGTCTTGCTGGGAGGTCGTTATTCCAGCTCTGGACCCCCTGCCGGTCCGGTGCTGATGCGAACAGGGCATTGCCGAGCGAGTCGGTTTTCGGACGGTACTCCCAGAATTCGTAGACTGATGAGCCCTTGAGGCAGAAGATTGCCGAGTCCGCACCCGCCATTGCTGCCCCGCGCTTGGGTTTGACCCGCTTGCCGGTCAGGGCAACCGGGATGTCGGTGCGTCGTGACCAGGTGTCCGGTCCGCCGATCCGGTAGGACCAGAACTCCTGGGTGTTGCCACCCTTGAGCACAAACAGGCTGCCGTTGAGCCAGGCAATCGCACCGCCGTTCTTGACCCGGCGGTTGCGGTTGCCGATCATGCTCACCTGATCGAGCGTTGTCATCGCCCAGGTGTCAAACTGGGGATAGTATTTCCAGACCTCAGTGGTATTGGAGCCCTTGAGCAGGTAGATGATCGAGTCGCCATCATAGACCATGTCGGTGCCGTATCGGCAGGTGCGTTTGCGCAGGGGGTTGAACGGGACATCCGGACAGCGGGACCAGGTGTCAGCCGCAACATCGTAGGCGATGAAGGTAAGGGTGTTGTTGCCCGGTGCACAGTAGACCGTGCCCTGAGGACCGCGGGTCGGTACATAGGCAAGCGCTGCTCCCCGCTTGGGCAGACGGAAGTTGAAGTTGCGGACGCTCAGAGAGCGCTTCGGCGTCCAGGTGCGGGTGGCGATGTCATAGGCGTAGAAATCAGCAACACCACCACCTTTAATCGCATAGATGGTGCCGGCAGCACCCTGGAACCGGTTGAAGGTCAGGTCACAGCCGTCCTTTGCCTTCTTGCCCGAGGGGTCAAGGGGCATGCTGGGCAGGGATTCCCAGGTGCCGGTGGTGATGTCGTAGGAGTAGAATTCATTGGTGTTCCCGCCCTTGAGCGCATACAGCCTGCCGGTGGTGGGCGCATAGACCAGTGATGCGTCCTTGACCCGGCGGCGTGCCGGTCCGACCGGCATGTCCTCACGCTGGACCCAGGGCGAGGAGACAAATACCCGGCTGAACACATCGTTTCCGGGATTGACATCGCCGGTCATGGCGGTGGAGCAGATGGCGGTGAAGGTGCCTCTGCCAAACCACGGTGTGGCGAGGGTGACGGTGGTGTCTCTGCCCGGCAGAAGTCCGGTAATCAGGATGGAGTCCAGATATCCGCCCGGGCTGATGCGCAGATATGCCGTTATCGTATCGCCGACTGTGCCGTAGTTCTGGATTTTGATCACCGGCAGGATGGTCTCCGGGAAGACATAGGTTGCCGGCCGGATGATGTCCAGTGCAGCAGCATCCCGGAATTCGCGGTAGAGCTTGATCGCCCGGCCCGAGGTGAGCCGGTTCTGGAGGTCGTTCGTGGCGGTGGACATGGGCGGGAAGGAGTAGAGGTAGTTGACACCGGCGGTGCCATCCCTGTTTTCCACCCCGATTGAGGCGCACCGGCCATTGTTGTAGACGAGGCTGCCGGTCTCAACATCCCGATACTGGAACTGGATCGTGCCGTTTTCGTTGAGGATTACTTCAAAGGTGATCGTGTTGGTGGTGTCGGTGCCTTTGATGTTGACATCCTGCCAGATGACAACAAATTTCCGGTTGGGCTCGGTGCCGAGGGTGCGATAGTAGACCCTGCCGGCACCGCTGACCACCAGGTCCTGCCACCAGGGGGCGATGAGGGCGTTGGGCAGGCTGTCACTCGGAATGCGCTTCGGGTTCGGTGCAGCGGTATGCGGGTCCGGTCCGAGTGCGAGCCAGCCGTTGGTGGTGACATAGCAGTTGTCATAGGTGGTATCAGACCAGGGGAAGTTGAAGCCGATGGGCACAAAGATGCGCTCGTCGTCACCGCTGGTGAACAGAATATTGCAGCCGGTGGTGTCAATCCAGCTGTAGACCGGACCGTTGGTGGTGTCGGAGTCAATCCAGGCATAGCCGGCAATATGTCTGCCGGTATAGGCGCCCTTGATCACATCAAAGCCGTAGCGTTTGTCGTCGTTCTGCGGCTGGAGGTCAGGCTGAATCGAACTGCTGGTGTTTGCCCGGACAATAACAGAGCAGGGGACACCGTAATAGGGAACCCAGTTCGGAAAATCAACCGCAATTGTCTGTCCGGGAGTGAGCATGGCGATATTGGCGGTGTAGTTGTAGTAGACACTGCCGTTGGTGGCATCAATGATTGAGCAGATGGCGGCAACACTGTAGAGGGTGTCGAGTCCGAAGTTCTGGACATGGGCACGGAGCGGGCAGACCGCATTGTAGGGGCGCTGGACGAATTCGTAAAGCGGCTGTTCAATGAAGGTGACCCGGGCATCGGTCTGCACCGGGGTGACCGGGTCATGGTTGACGAATACCCGCAGCATCAGGTCGCCTGCCGGAGCAACCGGATAACGGGTGCCGTCCGCATAATACTCCCAGTAGCTGTTCGGATAGTTGAGGCTGTTGTCAATGCCCAGTTCCGGTGCCTCCGGCGGTTCGCCGACCTGAAGGTAGAAGATGTAGAAGGTCCCGGCAACCATGATCTGTTCGCCGGTGTCGGCAACAAACACCGAGTTCCAGCCGGCACCCGGCTGGGCATAAAGTACCGGAGTCTTGTAAATGAACGGACCCGGGTTGCCACTGCCATCATCAAGTGCGACTGCGAGCTGGTAGCGCCGGAATGCCGGGTTTACCGGTGCCCGCAGATAGAGCTTGAGGGATTCAAGATAGACAGGGGTCGGAGTGATGAACTGGGTGCACCAGCCGTAATGGCCCAGAGGCCAGGAGAGATAGCCGGCAGGGGCGCCGTTGTCATGGAGGAGTTCCTCGAGCGGTGAGACCATGAAGGTGCGCTGCAGGGTGTCATTGGTGCGGTTATAGTCCGAGTCGGCGGCATGCCAGAACCGGATGGTATACCGGCCCGGGGTCAGGGGGAATGTCGTGGAGTCAAAGAAGGCAACCTTTTCCCCGGAAAGCGCCAGCAGGGTGTCAATGGTATCTGCCCACATATAAAGTGTATTGCCGAGGCTGTCAAAAAGTTCGGCAAAGACCGGAATGTTAAACTGGTCATAAAGCCCGATGTTGCGGAAGCGTGCCTGCGGAATCAGGTTGCCGGGCAGTTCATAATAATCAGGCCGGATGATCCGGGCACAGCGGATGTCATAGGGCAGGATTGATTCGCCGGTGACCACCACATCATCAAAGAACCACCAGTTGATATCAAACAGGTTACCCTGAAAGACCCAGGCGATGCGCACGCTTTCCTGACGGGCAGCACTTGACAGGTTCAGAGATTCCAGTATGCCCGGACCGACATTCTGTCCGTAGTAGTCGCGCAGGACATAGGGGAAGGTGGCACCGCCGTCGATGGAGTAGCGGATCTGGGCGGTGTAGGGGTTGGAGAGCTTGTGGGAGAAGTAGGTGCTGCAGTAGAGGACGATGTTGCGGAAGGCGGAGCAGTTGATGACCGGCGAGATGATGATGTCCGGTGTCTGATTGGGGTTGAGCTGCCACATGATCGCCGCATAAGGGGTCGGATGGTTGATCCAGGGTGCGGCGTTTGCCGGCTCCCGGTGCCAGTCGTCAAGATACTGGGGTGGATGAGGGTTCAGAGAATCACGGATGATAATCCAGCCCGCAGGCGGATTTGCCGGATTCCAGTTTGTGTCAAATGTTTCAACGAGCAGGGTATCGGCAGAGACCAGCAGAAAGAGCCCTGCCAGCAGAATACCCGACTTTTTCATCGTTGCCTCCTTATCGGTTTCCAGACCTCTATTAAAAACATGTAACCCGCGGGGACAAGGCTGTGCTGTATCCCCGGTTGTGGACAGAAAATTTCATCTGACCGCCTGAGTAATTATAATCCCGGGTGAACTGGTGTCAATGATTTATTCCCTTTCAGGCTCATTTTGGAGGTTCTAAGGTCTTTCAAAAATCTGCACGGAATATGTTGACAGCGGTTTTTAAATTTGTATATTTGCTAATTAGGTCTGACAACGCACGGGACGATTAACAGTCCCCGGATATTAAGGTGTCAGAAAAGATGGCAGTGAAAACAGGAGATTTTTATTTGATATGAGTTTGTTAAGAACATCGAAGAAAATAAGAATCAAGCTCAAGGCGTATGATCACCGGCTGCTTGATCAGTCGGCGCGGGATATCGTAGATGTTGCCAAGCGCACCGGCGCTCAGGTCGCCGGTCCGGTGCCCCTGCCGACGAAGCGGACGCTGTTTACGGTATTGCGCTCACCCCATGTGGACAAGAAGTCCCGGGAGCAGTTTGAACTGCGGGTGCATAAGCGGCTGATTGAGATTTCCAATGCGACTCCGGAGATGGTGGATGCGCTGATGAAGCTGGAAGTGCCTGCCGGGGTAGAAGTGGAGATTAAGTCGGCATGATCGGACTGATCGGTCAGAAGGGCGAGATGACCCAGTTCTACGATGAGCAGGGTCAGGTGGTGCCGGTGACCGCAATTGAGGTGGGCAGGTGTGTGGTCGTCGGTTTGAGGACCAGGGAGAAGCACGGCTACTGCGCGGTGCAGGTGGGCTGGGGTGAGGCAAGTAAACGGCAGCGCACCAAGCCCTATGAGGGGTATTTCAAGAAGGCGGGTCTGCCGGTGATGCGGGCGGTCCATGAGTTCCGGGTGGAAAGTGTTGACGGATTTCAGCCCGGGCAGGAGCTGAAGGTGGATCTGTTCAAGCCGGGAGATTATGTTTCAGTAACCGGCTGGACCAAGGGGCGGGGTTTTGCCGGTGGTATGAAGCGCTGGGGGTGGAGCGGTGGTCCGGCTTCCCACGGTTCAATGTCCCATCGCCGGATTGGTTCGCTGGGTGCCGGTTCTTCACCGGGCCGGGTTCTGCCGGGCAGAACATTGCCCGGACATTACGGTTGCGAGCGGGTGACAGTGAAGAATCTGAAGGTGGTCAGGGTAGAACCCGATACCGGAGTGATTTATGTTAAAGGGGCAGTTCCCGGGTACCGGGGTTCACAACTGCTGATCCGGAAGGCGGAATAGATGGATGTGCTGAAGATTACCGGTGAAGTGAAGGGACAGATTGAACTGCCGGAGCAGTGGTTTAACCGGGAAGGACCGAGAAGTCTGCTCTGGGAGGCGGTCCGGTGTTATCTGGCAAATCAGCGTCAGGGGACCGCCAAGACCAAGACCCGGGCTGAGGTTTCCGGAACCGGCAAGAAGCCCTGGCCTCAGAAGCACACGGGCCGGGCACGGCACGGTTCACGGCGTTCGCCGATCTGGGTGAAGGGTGGAATCGCCTGGGGCCCGAAGCCGAGAGATTACAGTTATGAACTGCCGAAAAAGGTGCGCCGTTATGCGCTGGCGCTGGCATTGACCGCCAAGGTTAAGGAGAACGGTATAAAATTAATAGAAGATTTTGAGTTGAGTGCGCCCAAAACCCGGGAGCTGGCAGGAATTTTCAACCGGCTGGGACTGAATGATTCGGTGCTGCTCTTGGTTCCGCAGGTTTCGGAGAATCTGCGGCGGGCGAGTGCCAATATTCCCTGGCTGGATGTGATGCCGGCAGCCCAGGTTAATACCTATGCGGTCCTTGCCCATAATCAGGTAGTGTTTACAGAGAGCGGGTTGCAGGATTTTCTGTCCCGAGTTGGTGGCGCCCGAACAGAGGAGGTATAAGTGCTGGAGCCAACAAAGGTTGTGCTGGGGGTTGTGGTGACGGAAAAGTCGGAGCGGATGAAGGAGGAGGGGAACAGTTATACCCTGCGGGTGCACCCGAAGGCAAACAAGTATCAGATTCGTGCTGCAGTTGAGGCGCTGTTCAATGTTCATGTGACTGAGGTCCGGGTGATGAACTTTCTCGGCAAGAAGCGGCGCATGGGGATGTTTGAAGGTTATCGACCGGACTGGAAAAAGGCGGTGGTGAAGCTGAAGCCGGGCGAGAAGATTGAGGCACTGGAGAGGTAGTATGGGAATCAAGGCATATCGACCGATAACACCGGGCAGAAGACATTATACTGTGTCCGATTTTTCCGATATCACCAGGGAGGAGCCGTTCAAGCCGTTGTGTGTGCCGCTCAAGAAGAAAGGCGGGAGAAATAATCTGGGGAGAATAACCGCCAAATACCGGGGTGGCGGTGAAAAGCGGTTTTACCGGATTGTTGATTTCATGCGGGATAAGACCGGTATTCCGGCAAAGGTGGTTTCGGTGGAGTATGACCCGAACCGTTCTGCCCGGATTGCCCTGGTATGTTATGCGGATGGTGAGTACCGGTACATCCTCTGTCCGGAAGGGCTGAAGGTCGGAGATGAAATTGCCTCCGGCAGTAATCTGCCGATCCGGGTGGGGAATGCGATGCCCTTGTCCGATATTCCGGTCGGAGTTGAAATTCACAATCTCCAGCTCTATCCCCAGAGCAAGTCGTTTCTGGTCCGATCTGCCGGCACCGCTGCCCAGATTCTTGCCAAGGAGGAGGGCTGGGCGGTAGTGAAACTCCCGTCAGGTGAAATCCGAAAGTTTGATCTGCGCTGCTGGGCGACCATCGGCCGGGTTTCCAACGCGGAACACAAGGATATATCGATCGGCAAGGCGGGCAGGTCCCGGCATATGGGGATCAGACCCCGGACCCGGGCAGTGGCAATGAATCCGGTTGACCATCCAATGGGCGGTGGTGAAGGCAAGAGTTCCGGCGGCCGGCATCCGTGTTCAGAGAAGGGTATTATTGCCAAGGGTTACAAGACCCGTAACCCGAAGAAGAAGTCAAGTAAACTGATCATCCGCAGGAGGAAGTAGGATGGGCAGATCAATCCGCAAGGGTCCATATATTGATGAGAAGCTTTTCCGCCGGATCAAGGAGATGGTGGAGAAGGGTGAGCGGCGGGTGATCAAAACCTATGCCCGGCGGAGCGTGATCCCGCCGGAATTTGTCGGGCAGACAATTGCAATTCACAACGGTAACCGGTTTGTCCCGGTTTACATTACCGAACGGATGGTCGGGCACCGGCTGGGCGAGTTTGCGCCGACCAGAACCTTCCGTGCCCATTCCGGCCAGCGCAAGGAAAAGTCAGCTGAGGAGAAACGGGAGCATTAAGGTATGGATGCGGTTGCCAGAAGCCGGTTTCAGCGGGGTTCGGCAAAGAAGCTGAACCGGATTGCAGAGTTGATCAGAAATAAGGATGTGCCGAGCGCTCTTGCGATCATGGCTTTTCTGCCCAAACCCTCCAAGCGGCCGATTCTCAAGACGCTGCGTTCTGCGGTTGCCAATGCAATTAACCAGGCGGGCAAGGCGAAACTCAAGGAGGAGGATCTGGTGGTCAAGGAGGTCCGGGTGGATACCGGACCGAATGTGCTGAAACGGCTGATGCCCGGGCCACGGGGCACCGCTTCGGTTTTTGTCCGGCGCATGTGTCATGTTTATGTGAGAGTGGGGACGAGAGAGGAGCAGGCTTAATTATGGGGCAGAAGACGCATCCCTTGGGATTCAGACTGGGTATTACCAAGGACTGGAAGTCGGTCTGGTTTGAGCACAAGTATTACCGGGATTTTCTGCTTGAGGATCTGAAGATCCGGCGCTATATTGAGACGAAGCTTGCCGAGGCGATGATCGCGGATATAGCGATCAAGCGCGTGGGCAGCCGGATGACGATTACGATTCACACCGCCCGGCCCGGAATGGTTTTCGGGCCGAAGCGTCAGAATCTGGATGCGCTGCGGGATGAAATCCGGAAACTGACCGGCGGTAATAAGGAGATTACACTGCTGGTTGAGGTAGTTCGTGTGCCCGAGCTGGAGGCAAAACTGGTCGCCCAGAGTATTGCCCGTCAGCTGGAACAGCGGGTAGCGCATCGCCGGGCAATGAAGCGGGCGGTGATGCAGGCAATGCGGCTGGGCGCACTGGGAATCAAGGTCATGGTCGGTGGCCGGCTCGGCGGCGCCGAAATTGCCCGCAGTGAGTGGTATCGTGAGGGCAGAGTGCCGCTGCAGACACTGACCGCCGATATTGATTATGCGATTGATGTTGCCAAGACGATTGCCGGCACCTGCGGTGTCAAGGTCTGGATTTACAAGGGTGATATTACACCTCAGCGGAGGAGCTGATCTATGCTGATGCCGAAGAGGGTCAAATACCGCAAGGCGATGCGGGGCAGGATGAAGGGCAAGGCGACAAGCGCAAACCGGGTTGATTTTGGTGAATTCGGGCTGGTGGCGCTGGAGCCTTCCTGGATTACCGCCCGGCAGATTGAAGCGGCACGTTTGTGCATGACCAAGTTCCTTAAACGTGCGGGCAAGATGTGGATTCGGATCTTCCCGGATAAGCCGGTGACCAAGAAGCCGGCAGAGTCCCGAATGGGTAAGGGCAAGGGAACACCTGAAGAGTGGGTGAGTGTCGTCAAACCGGGGAGAGTGCTGTTTGAAATTGGCGGTCTGCCCCGCGAGGAGGCGCTGACCGCACTGCGACTTGCCGCCAGTAAGATGCCATGCCGGACCAAGCTGATTGAACGCGAGGAGTTTACCTATGAAGGCTTCTGAGCTCCGGGAACTGGGCAGGGAAGGAATCAGGCGCCGGCTGGCGGAGCTGGAGGATGAGTTGTTGAAGTTGAAGCTGCGCCGGGCAACTGAGGAGCTGCCCAACCCGTTGCGGTTGCGGGTGCTGCGCCGTGAGATTGCCCGCTGTCATACCGTGCTCCGGGAGCTGGAATTGAAGGAAAGTGAGGGCAGGAATGCGTAGTCTGCGGCGAACGGTAGTCGGTACTGTGGTTTCGGCAAAGATGCAGAAGACGGTGGTGGTGCAGACCGAAAGGCTGGTCCAGCATCCGAAGTACAAGAAGTATGTCCGGCGCCGGACCAAACTTTATGCCCATGATGAACGGGCGGAATGCCGCGAAGGCGACCGGGTATTGCTGATGGAGACCAGACCGTTGTCCAAGCTCAAACGCTGGCGGGTGGTGAAGAAATTATGATTCAGGAGTATTCAAGACTTAAGGTTGCGGATAATTCCGGTGCCCGCGTGGCAATGGTAATTAAAATCTACGGTGGCTCCAAGCGGAAGTTCGGCTGGCTTGGAGATACGGTGCTCGTTACCATCAAGGATGCCCTGCCGAACGGTCCGATCAAACCCGGTGATAAGTCCAAGGCAGTGGTCATCCGGACGCGCAAGGAGTGGCGCCGGGCTGACGGGACCTATATCCGGTTTGATGATAATGCCTGTGTGCTGATTGACGACAAGGGAGAACCCAAGGGGACGCGCGTGTTCGGACCGGTCGCGCGAGAACTGCGGGAGAGGCAGTTTACCAAGATTATTTCACTGGCAACCGAGGTGGTCTGATGCAGTTGCGCAAGGGTGATGTGGTGGAAGTGATTTCCGGTGAGGAGAAGGGACGCCGGGGCAAGGTGCTGCGGATTGAGTGGCATGAAAAGTCGAAGAGTTACCGGGCGATCGTTGAAGGAGTGAACCTGGCGAAGAAACATCAGCGGACCCGGGGTCCGGATAAGCCGGGCGGGATTGTGGATCTGCCCAACCCGATTGATGTTTCCAATCTCGTGCTCATCTGTCCGAAGTGCGGAAAGAAGGCAAAGGTGCGACGGGAGGAGCATGAAGGCCGGCGGGTCCGGGTCTGCCGGGAGTGTGAAGAGATTATTGATGTATGAGTGCAAGATTAAAGGAACATTATCTTAGCAAGGTGGTGCCCGCTTTGATCAGCCGGTTTGGTTATAAGAACCGGCATCAGGTGCCGAAGCTGGAAAAGGTGGTAATCAATGTTACCACTAAAGAGGCGGTGAATGATTCCAAGGTGCTGGATGTAATTGCCGAGGACCTGGCGCTGATTACCGGGCAGAAACCGGTACGGACTTATGCCAAGCGCGCAATCTCCGCATTCCGGATCCGCGAGGGAATGCCGCTGGGGGTGAAGGTTACGCTGCGCGGTGAGCGGATGTATGAGTTCATCGACCGGTTTTTCAATCTTGCTGCACCCAAGATCCGGGACTTCCGCGGTTTTCCGACCGATTCATTTGACGGCCGGGGCGGGTACAGCATCGGCCTCAATGAGCAGGTGATTTTCCCGGAGATTGAGGTTGCCAAGGTGAAGAAGATTTTCGGGATGACGATTACCTTCCAGACAACGGCAAAACATGATGACGAGGCGCGGGCACTGCTTGAAGAGTTAGGCATGCCTTTTGCAAAAAGGAAGTGATATGGCAAGAAAGTGTCTGATTGTAAAATCACAGCGTGAGCCGAAATTTCCGGTGCGTAAGCATAACCGGTGTCAGATCTGTTTCAGGCCAAGGGCATACTATCGGAAGTTCGGACTCTGCCGGCTGTGCTTCCGGGAACTGGCACTGCGCGGTGAGATACCGGGCGTGCGCAAGGCGACCTGGTAAGGAGGAATGAGTTGGATACGATTGCCGATTTTCTGACGATGCTCCGGAACGCACTTGCTGCCCGGCACAAGGAAGTTACGGTCAAGTATACCCGGATGCGTTACGAGCTTGCCCGGGTTCTGCTGGAGGAAGGGTTTATCAGCAACTTCCGCGTTGATGGTGAAGGGATCAAGAGACAGCTGATAATCAGTCTTAAGTATCTTGATGATGGCACACCGGTGATAAGAGGGCTGGAGCGTGTTTCCAAGCCGGGACGCCGGATTTATGTCGGTTGCGATGAGGTACCGCGGGTAATGGGAGGACTGGGAATTGCGATTCTGACCACTCCCGCAGGAATTGTTACTGACCGGGAGGCAAGGAACCGCCGGGTTGGTGGCGAATTAATATGCAAGGTGTGGTAAGATGGCTAAGAGTTACCGTCCCTTGAATGTTCCTTCCGGGGTGGAAATCAGGATCAGCCCCGAGCTGGTGCAGGTAAAAGGTAAGCTGGGTACGCTGGAGCTCAGGGTGCCGCGCGGGGTGCAGGTAAAACAGATCGACAGCAGTATCGTGGTCGAAGGTGAATCTGGAGTGGAGCGGGCGCTCGTGGGCACAACCCGTGCACTGCTGCGAAATATGTTTGCCGGGGTTACCAGCGGATACAAGAAAATTGTCGAGCTGCGGGGAATGGGGTATCGAGTGCAGAAGACAAAGTCCGGGCTTCAGATTAATTGCGGGTTTTCCCATCCGGTTGATTTTACCATACCGGCGGGGATCACAGTTGAGGTTAATCAGGTCCCGAATCCTGATGATACAAAAGAACAGATGTTCGAAATCATTATTTCGGGAATTGACAAACAGGTGGTGGGTGATGTTGCCGCCCGGATCCGGGCGATCAAGCCGGCAGACCCGTATCATGGCAAGGGGTTCAGGTACCGGGGCGAGCGGGTGCGCAAGAAGGCGGGCAAGCGCGCGGTTGGCGCTCAGGCGTAATCCTGATACAATCAGGTCGGTTCTTGACTTCTGCTCGTTAACCAATAACATAGACAACGCAGCCCCATCGTCTAGTCCGGCCCAGGACGCCTGGTTCTCAGCCAGGAGACTGGGGTTCAAATCCCCATGGGGCTATATTATTTTATTTTTATGAAGTCAATTAAGGTTATCGGCACCGGCAGAGCCCTGCCGGAAAAGGTGCTCACAAATTTTGATCTGGAGAAGATGGTTGATACCAGTGATCAGTGGATTGTGGAGCGAACCGGTATTCGTGAGCGCCGGATTGCGGATGAAAATACCGCTACATCCGATCTGGCAGCAGTGGCGCTGGAGCGTGCCTGCGATAAGGCGGGCATGAAACCTGCTGACCTGGATACCATAATTGTTGCTACATCTACGCCCGATACGGTCTATCCGGCGACCGCCTGCTGGCTGCAGAGGCGGCTGGGAATTGCCGGCAGTGCCGCATTTGATATCAGCGCCGGATGTTCCGGATTTCTGTTTGCGCTTGAAGTGGCAGCCAATCTCTTGGTTACCGGTACCGCAAAAAAGGCAGGGGTGATCGGTGCGGAGGTGATGTCCAAGGTGGTTAACTGGCAGGACCGGGCGACTTGTGTGCTGTTTGGTGATGGTGCAGGTGCGGCGGTAGTCGTGCCTGGTAACGGCAGTTCCGGAATACTTGCCTCAAACTGGGGGTGTGACGGTAATCTGGCACCTTTGCTCTATCAGCCGGCAGGGGGGACGAGAATGCCGACGAGTGAAAAGACGCTCCGGGAGATGGCGCACACTGTCCACATGGAAGGCAATCAGGTGTTCAAGCATGCGGTCCGGGCGATGGGCAATTCATCGGTCAAGGCACTGCAGGATGCCGGACTGGCGGCAGCCGATGTCAAACTGTTTATTCCCCATCAGGCAAACATCCGGATTATGGAGGAGGCAAGGGTCCGCGCCGGTATTCCACCGGAAAAGATGTACGTGGTCCTGCATAAATATGGTAATATGTCTGCTGCGACCATTCCGGTTGCAATTGACGAAGCGGTTGAGGAAGGAAAACTTCAGGACGGGGATATTATCCTGCTGACTGCATTCGGGACCGGTTTTACCTGGGCAGCTGCAGTTCTGCGCTGGTAAGTCGCACTCAAAGAAAAGTGATGTAAGTCATTCACAATCAGTAAATTGTAATATCAGCGCAAAAAATCCGCCAGTTAATAATATCTAATCGGATCGAAAAAGTAAAAAACTGCTTGACAAAAAAATTTCCGATGGTATAATTACTACTGTTGTTCGAGCTCAAAAGGGGGGCTCAGAACAACATGGGAAAAAACAAGGAGGGGTAGTATGCATAAAATAACGCTCATAGCGTTAGCTCTCCTGGTGGGACTGAGCCAGGCGGGCAATGATGCGGTAATACTCCAATCTCAGGGTGTCACCGCAGCACCCGTAGTTGAAAGACCAGTAGGTAAAACTGATGATATCACAATCCCGCGTCTGCTTTCCTATCAGGGGAAACTTACTGATACACTTGGAAATCCGGTTCCTGATGGCTACTACCAGCTGACTTTCCGGCTCTATTCTCAGGAGACGGGTGGAACCCCGCTGTGGATAGAAGCTCAGACTGTTCCGGTGAAAAACGGTATTTTCTCTACGCTTCTGGGTTCAGTAGTTCCGATTCCGGCTCTGCCGGATGCGGGGACACTGTATCTCAGCCTGCAGGTCGGGCTATCACCTGAATTAAGTCCCCGCCTCCGGATCGGTTCAGCTGCCTACGCATTTCTTGCTGAGCGGGCAGCAAATTCCGACCTCCTGCAGGGCAGAGACACGAGCTACTTCGCCCGTGCTACTCATACCCATGCGTATGTGGACAGTGCTGGTGGAGCGGAGCGTGTTGGCGGGCTGGATGTGAGCGGGCTGGATGAGCGGTATGTTGAGGCGGGCGAGGCGGATGCGATCACCAGCGAGATGATTGCGGATGGTACGGTTGAGCGTGGTGATGTGGCGGCTGATTTCAAGGCGCCGTATGCGGACACTGCGGACTATGCCCTTTATGCGCCAGCAGTGGACAGCGCCCGGGTGGCGGCGAATGCATACCTCTTGCAGGGTATGGAGCCGGATGATTTTGCGGCGGCAGAGCACAGCCATCCGTATGTGGACAGTGCTGGTGGAGCGGAGCGTGTTGGCGGGCTGGATGTGAGCGGGCTGGATGAGCGGTATGTTGAGGCGGGCGAGGCGGATGCGATCACCAGTACGATGATTGCGAACGGTGCGGTGACGATGGCAAAGATTAATCAGGCGGGTGCGGCTGTTGGTCAGGTGCTGAAGTGGAACGGCACAACCTGGGCACCGGCAGCGGACAGTGGCGGTGTGCCTTATGGTCCGGCAGGTGGTGATCTGACCGGTGAGTATCCCAATCCGGAGATTGCAGAGGGTGCGGTGACGACAGCAGAGATTGCGGATGGTACGGTTGAGCGTGGCGATGTGGCGGCTGACTTCAAGGCGCCGTATGCGGACACTGCGGACTATGCAGCGAATGCGGGAGATGCGGACCGGATCGGCGGTCTGGAGCTGGAGGATCTGGATGAACGGTATGTTAAAAGGGGTGAGCCGAACTCAGTTACCAATGAGATGATTACGGATGGTGCGGTCGGGACGGATCAGCTTGCATATGGTGCGGTGACGAGCGGTAAGATTGCAAACGGTGCGGTGACAAGTTCGAAAATTGCGGATGGTGCGGTGACGATGGCGAAGATCGATCAGGCGGGTGCGACTGTTGGTCAGGTGCTGAAGTGGAACGGCACAACCTGGGCACCGGCAGCGGACAGTGCTGATGGTGTGCCTTATGGTCCGGCAGGTGGTGATCTGACCGGTGAGTATCCCAATCCGGAGATTGCAGAGGGTGCGGTGACGACAGCAGAGATTGCGGATGGTACGGTTGAGCGTGGCGATGTGGCGGCTGATTTCAAGGCGCCGTATGCGGACACTGCGGACTATGCGGCGAATGCGGGAGATGCGCAGACCTTGCAGGGCATGGAGCCGGATGATTTTGCGGCGGCAGAGCACAGCCATCCGTATGTGGACAGTGCTGGTGGAGCGGAGCGTGTTGGCGGGCTGGATGTGAGCGGGCTGGATGAGCGGTATGTTGAGGCGGGCGAGGCGGATGCGATCACCAGTACGATGATTGCGAACGGTGCGGTGACGATGGCAAAGATTAATCAGGCGGGTGCGAGCACAGGCCAGGTGCTCAAGTGGAATGGCAGTGCTTGGGCGCCAGCTTCGGATCTGAATGATGATGCCTGGGTGCGGGATAGTAACCAGGACAGTGTTCTGTTCACGGTGCGACAGCTGGGTATTGCCCGCGGCAATGCGGATAATGTGCTTTATGGAGCATATCGGCATACCCATGTGAACTTTGGCGTTGCCTGCACCACGGGTAATTCCAGCTTCGATGTTTACTACAGCACAGTTGGTGGTGGTGCTAATAATGCGGCGAGCGCTGCGGGTGCTACAGTTGCTGGCGGTGAGAACAACAAAGCGACCGGTTATATGGCAGTTGTGACCGGAGGTTATGCTAACAGAGCAAGCGGAACTTATGCCTCGGTCGGTGGGGGCAGTAATAATGTTAGCAGCGGTAACTATGCGGTAGTTCCTGGTGGACGCGACAATGTGGCAAGTGGTGATTATTCAATCGTTGCCGGCGGCTTGGCGGACACTGCTGCAGCCAATTACAGTTTTGCCGGCGGTTACAACACCCGCGTTCGAGCCAGCGCTGATTATACCTTTGCCTTTGGTGAGGGTTGCTCGACTTCTACTCCACGGGCAGTGGTATTCTACCATTCGGGCGGAACAACAAAGCTCGGTGTCGGCGTGCAGAATCCTCAGTATCCGATTCATGTCCAGGGTGGTGCTTATTGCGACGGAACCAGCTGGGTGGATGCCAGTTCGCGTCTGCTGAAGAAGGATATCAGGGCTCTGACACCGGAAGAGGTGAAGGCGATTCTTGAGGAGCTGAAGCGGATTCAGGTGGTGCGTTTCCGCTACAAGTCGGACGTTTCAGGTGAAGAGCATATTGGTGTGATTGCTGAAGATGCGCCGGAACTGCTGGCAACACCGAACCGGGATGGTATCAACACCGGTGACGCCATCGGTTTCCTGCTGGCAGCAATTCAGGCGGTCTGTGAGCAGAACCAGGAACTCCGGCAGGAGCTTGAAGCTTTGAAAGCACAGCTTCAGGAAGGCAGGTAAGCCATGATTGGCAGAAGATGGATAGCTCTGGGATTTCTTCTGCTGACAGGTTCCTGGCTCTGGGCTCAGTCTTACCGCTGTGACTGGCAGGTGATAGCCGTGGGCGGTGGAATGCTCGCAGGTAGTTACCGCTGTGGCGTTACCGTGGGGCAGACAGCAACTGGGTTGATGAGTGGCCCTAACCTGCTGGCACTGGTCGGTTTCTGGCAGCCAGAAGTCGCCACGGGTATTGCCGAAAGGGACCAGATCTGGCAGGAAGGTCCAGTGGCTAATGAAACCCGGTTGTATCCGGTGTTGCCCAATCCATTCTCCGGTGCAACCAGAATCCGATATACGCTTAACTGTGAACAGCGGACACTGGTCCAGATTTGTGATATCAGCGGCCGGGTAGTAAGGACACTGGTGAATTCGGTTCAGCCTGCTGGTACATATACGCTGACCTGGGATACAAGAGACAATGCCGGGCGCGAGGTTGCTGCTGGTATTTACTTCTGCCGTTTTTCTGCCGGTGGTTACCGGCGCAGTACCAAGCTCGTGCTCCAGCGTTAAAAGAAGAACAGAGGGCAGTATGGGGCGGCGTTTTGCCGCCCCTTTTTTGTCATATTTGACCGGAGGGGTATCGGATGCTATAATTTTCTCCTCATGTCGGGATTTTCGAAAGCAGGTCCCTTGGCAGAAGTCGCCGGCAGGCCCTTCTGGTTTAATGCGGAAAATTTTATTGCCGGACTGCGCCGAGTAAGTATCTTTGCAGGCGGATATGGCTCGGGCAAGAGTGAAATTGCCGTCAATTTTGCTCTGAGCCTGACAGAACTGGGCACGCCAGTAACGATTGCTGATCTGGATATCGTTAATCCCTATTTCCGGAGCCGGGAGGCAAGGCAGGCTCTTGAGCAACGGGGAGTCCGGGTGTTGATGCCACCAGTAACGATGATGGAGACCGATCTGCCCATGATTGGAGCCGAAATTCGCGGTGCGATGGTTTCGGGAGCGGGTTTTCTGATTCTGGACCTGGGCGGGGACCCGGTAGGTGCCCGGGTGATGGCAAGTCTGAGCCAGGGGGCAAACCACGATGAGTATAACAGTTTCTTTGTACTCAATTCCCGTCGTCCTTTTACCAGAACAGTGTCCCAGATTCAGAGTTTGCTGGGAGATATTGAGTCGACATCAGGGTTGACCGTTACCCATCTGGTAGTAAATTCACATCTGATTGAGGAAACAACTGCAGCGATCATTCAGGAGGGGATAAAACTGGCAGAGGCGGTGAGTGCCATAACTGCCAAGCCGATTGCATTTATAGCAATCGAACGCCGAGTTTTGGATGAGTTCGACCCGAACAGTATTGATTATCCAGTGCTGGTATTGGAACGGCAGCTTCTGAAGCCTTGGGAGCGTAATGATCGTTTAGGGCCGAGGTGTTTTAAAATTTAAGGAGTTAATGTGGGGAGAAAGGCAAAAGTAACAATTGAGAAGAACCGCTGCAAAGGATGTGAACTGTGTGTGACTTACTGTCCGAAGCAGGTCCTGGCGATGTCCAGGGAGATTAACGATAAAGGCTATTTCTATGCGCAGGTCGTTAATCAGGATGCATGCATAGCCTGCCGGTTCTGTGGTATGATGTGTCCGGATACGGCAATTGAAATTGCCGTCGAGGAGCCGGAAAAATCGGAGGTGAAGGCAGATGGCTAAAATTCTGATGAAGGGCAATGAGGCGATTGCTGAATCAGCAGTCCGGGCAGGGGGACTTCTGTATTTCGGGTATCCGATTACACCTCAGTCGGAGATTGCAGAATATCTTGCTCACCGGATGCCTGAGGTGGGCGGGGTATTTCTGCAGATTGAAAGCGAAGTAGCGGTGGCGAACGTGCTCTATGGTGCTGCCGGTGCCGGCGCCCGCGTCTGGACTTCTTCTTCCAGTCCGGGTATCAGTCTGATGATGGAAGCTGTTTCCTATATTGCGGCAGCTGAACTGCCGTGTGTGATTGTAAATATTGTGCGCTGCGGTCCTGGCCTCGGTGGCATTCTGCCATCACAGGGTGATTATTTTCAGGCGGTCAAAGGAGGTGGACACGGTGATTACCGGTGTCTGGTGCTGGCGCCCTGTTCGGTTCAGGAAGCCGTAGATTTGATGCCGCTAGCATTTGACCGGGCAGACCGGTATCGTAATCCGGTGATTGTTATCGGTGACGGAATGATCGGGCAGATGATGGAGCCTGTGGAGTTCACTGAGCAGCAGTTTCCTCCCTTGCCGCCGAAGGACTGGGCTACAACCGGTTGTCAGGGAAGAAAGCCAAATGTAATTAACTCACTTTATCTGGATCCAGTTGAGGAGGAGAAATTGAATTTCAAGCTGGCGGCGAAGTACGAACAGATGAAAAAAAATGAGGTGCGTTATGAGAAGTTCCGCACCGACCGGGAGCTTGAGTGTCTGCTGGTGGCATACGGCACTACGGCGCGAGTGTGTAAAACTGCGATTCAGCGGCTTGATGATGAGGGGATACCTACAGGACTGCTCAGACCGATTACACTCTTTCCTTTTCCTGAGGAGGCGATCTACGAACTCAGCCAGCGGGCACGGTTTTTGTTGAGCGTAGAGATGTCAACTGGTCAGATGGTGGAAGATGTCCGGCTGGCAGTTGGCAGGAGTAAGCCAGTCTATTTTTATGGACGCGCAGGAGGAATGGTTCCTAGTCCGGAGGAAGTGGTGGATGCGGTGAAGCGGTATCTTGCCGGAGGTGACAGATGAAAGTAATTTTCCGACGTCCGGAATCGCTAAGTGTTACTCCAACTCACTACTGTCCGGGATGCACGCATGGTATCATTCATCGGCTGATTGCCGAGGTGATTGATGAGCTGGGATTGCGGGAAAAAGCGGTGGGAATTGCTCCAGTTGGCTGTTCCGTGTTGGCATTTAATTATTTCAATTTTGATTTTCAGCAGGCAGCTCATGGTCGGGCACCGGCGGTGGCAACAGGAATTAAAAGGGCACGACCGGACTTGATTGTCTTTACCTATCAGGGAGACGGAGACCTGGCGTCGATCGGGATGAGTGAAATTATTCATGCCGCGAACCGCGGTGAGAAGTTTACGGTAGTCTTTATCAATAATGCTATTTACGGCATGACTGGCGGGCAGATGGCGCCGACGACGATGCCGGGACAGGTAACAACAACATCTCCCCGTGGGAGAGATGTCAATGATGTTGGTTATCCAATCCGGATGTGTGAGCTGCTCAGCAGTCTGCGTACCCCGGCGTTCATTGAACGGGTGGCGGTACATAATCCCAAGCAGGTAATCAATGCCCGGCGTGCATTAAAACAGGCGTTCATCTATCAGCGGGATCGGGTGTGCTTTACATTCGTGGAGTTTCTGTCAACCTGTCCGACGAACTGGGGAATGTCTCCCGTTCAGGCAACTCGATGGCTGGAGGAGAATATGATGCCCTATTATCCGGTAAAAAATTTTAAGACCCCGGAATTTACGGAGGGACAAAATGCAGATTGAGACCGTATTTGCCGGATTTGGTGGTCAGGGGGTTATGCTCGCCGGCAGAGTGTTGGCAGAGGTGGGCATGAAACTGGGAAAGGAGGTGGTCTGGCTTCCTTCTTATGGTCCGGAGATGAGAGGCGGAACCGCCAATTGTGTAGTGATAATTGCCGATGAACCGATCGCTTCGCCGATTATTGCCCACCCACGCGATACGGTAGTAATGAATCGTCCTTCCCTGGAAAAGTTCTGCCCAGCGCAAAAACCCGGTGGGTATGCTATTGTTAATAGTTCACTGATTAACATTCGGCCCGATAGGGATGATATCAGAGTGGTAGAAGTGCCGGCCAATGAAGTTGCGATTGAGGCGGGCAGCGGAAAAGCGGCAAATATGGTGATGCTGGGAGCCTATGTCGGGGTAACGGGTATTGTGCCGGTTGAGGCGGTTATCGAGCAGATCAAAGAGGAGTTTCAAGCTAAAGCAAAGCTGATTCCACTAAATATTACTTGCGTCGAGCGTGGTTACGATATCGGCAGAGCTGCTGCCGGATACTGCGTTTAGAGCGGTTAAATACCCCCCATTCTTATCTGGCATTGATCCTCCACGCCACAATTTAGAATCTACTAGTACCTACCAAGACGATTAAATTTAAGAGTAAATAAACATTCTCATATATATTATAGCAATATAATTTAAGTAATTGTCAGTCAATAAATTATAATACCATGCCCATTATTAAATTTTTTTCAACTTTTTCTTGACAAGGGTGAAAGTGGGGATATAGTAATTTACAGATATATGAAGTGGATAATTGTGTGGAAATGTGTGGATAACGGGAACGGTGTTGGATGATGGGGTTGGGAAGGTTCATCGGTGAATTTGAGTACACAATTGACGGCAAAGGCAGGCTCGCGGTCCCCGTGGAGTTCCGTAAGAAACTGGGTCCGGATGAGAACAAGTTAATATTTCTTCCCGGACGGTTTCAAACAATAGAAGTCCACCCCTACACCGAATGGAACGACTACGAGGACCGCGTGCTTCGCCATCTTCCTGAGCATACTGAAGAAGCTCAGCGTTTTTTTATTCTGCTTTATTCTCAGGCAGGAGAAGCCACATTGGATGTTCAGGGGCGGGTACTTTTACCCAAGCATCTGCGGGAATGGGCGGGAATCAAAAATAACGTGGTGATTACTGGAGCGGGGAAATTTTTTCTGATCTGGGAACCGGAACGTTATCGCAAGTTTGTCACGGAGTCCATGGCGAATTATCAGCGCGATCGGAATGAAGCAGGACGTCAGGCTTGGGAGATGATGCTGCGTTTTCGCGCCCATGAGCGTAACGACTGAACATGTGCCCGTGCTTGTTGAGAAAGTTGTCAGCCTGTTGAGACCATGTCTGGGTGTGGGAACGGTTATCGATGCGACTGCCGGTGGAGGAGGTCATTTGTGGGCATTGGCGCAGGAGATGCAGAAGCTTATCCCTGTCGGAAAACAACGGTGCCGGCTTATTGGCATTGACATTGATGCCACTGCACTCAGATTTGCACAGTCAAGATTAAGCGATTTCGGTTGCACGTTCATCCGGGAAATGGCTGGAGTCAGTTCTCCGGTTGGTTGTAATCAGTTGTCGATGATCTTGCTGATACAGGCAAATTATGTGAATATGGCTGAGGTGGTAGAACGATTGGGTATCAGTCCGGTAAGCGGCGTGCTGATGGACTTAGGATTGTCCTCCTACCAGCTTCGGCCGGAGCGGGGATTTTCATTTGAGGCGGATGGTCCGCTGGATATGCGTTTTGATCAGCAGAGTTCCAAGCCGACCGCAAGAGAGATTTTGCAGGAAGCCAGTATCAATGATCTGTATTCTTGGTTCAGGGTATATGCCGATGAACCGATGGCGGGCAGAATCAGCCGCCAGATATATGCTGCACGGAAGGATATCAGGACAACCGGAGATTTGGTGAAAGTAGTGGAAAAGGTCATCCCCCCGCGGCGGTTGAAGAAAACCCTTGCCCGAATTTTTCAGGCACTGAGGATTGTGGTGAACAACGAGATTGAAAATCTCCGGCTCGGATTAAAGGCAGCGATTCGACTACTGATGCCCGGCGGTCGACTGGTGGTAATCTGTTATCAGTCTGGAGAAGACCGGTGTTTCAAGGAGATGTATCGGGAACATCGGGGAGAACTGCTGTTGTTAACCAGAAAACCGCTTTACCCGGACGCAGATGAGGTTTTTGCTAATCCGAGGGCGAGAAGTGCCCGGCTGCGTGCCGTGGAGAAAACAGAGGTGGCTCAAGACAAAAGGAATAATAATTATGTATGGAGGAGGGAATGAAAGCTAATGGCAGTTTTAAGGCAATGGCAATCATGATTGTGCTCTGTGGTGTTGCGTTGGCATATCTTTATCTTCATGCTACTAGTATTCGCATGACCCGGGAACTTTTAAGGTTGGAAATGGAATGGCGACTGGTAACCGAAGAGGTTGATACACTGACAGTTACGCTCGAGCAGCTTACTAGTTTCTGCAGGCTTGAGTCGTTGTGCAGTATCAGCAGAGGCGAGGTTCATGTTTCTCCAGTGTTTACATCTGGGGCGACAGATGCTGTTCTTGCGATGCAGGAGGGAGAAGAGGAAAAGAGGCAGTCAGCTGTACCGGTTGCAGTTACTTATAACCAAGCTCTTATCAGGAGATGAGGCGAAGGAGCAAGAGAGAGAAAATAGTGTTTGCAGGATTTTCAGCAATTTGGTTATTTCTAATCGTTAAGGTTGCCGAGGTTCAGATTGGCAAGTGGCAATATTATGAGAATCTGGCAGATCGACTGCATCACAAAAAGATAATTCTTTTAGGGGAAAGAGGGCGGATTTTTGATCGCAAGGGACGAGCACTGGCGTTAAACCGTCTGTGCTGTTCGATTCAGATTCTGCCTCAGTATGTCCGGGATCGAGATACTTTGGCAGAAATTCTGGCGGGTTTCGGACTGGGGTCGGTACAGGAAAACCGGCGGTTGCTTGAGCAGAAAAGACGCCTGTTCTGGTTTCGCCGGTCGGTGGATTATAATACTGGTGATTCTTTGAGGAAAGTTCTTACGAGAAGAAGATTTATCAATGCAGTACTGGTACAAGATGATTATGAACGGATTTATCCTTACGGCGAGATTTGTGCTGATATTATCGGATTTGTGGGAAAGGAAAGAGGGCTTGCCGGGATAGAGTGGGAGTTTGATTCCGTGCTGCGCGGGGAGCCAGGTTGGATTATGCTTCAGAAGGATGCACTAGGATGGGCAAAGCCTTATCCCAGTTTGCCGATGAGGCCACCAAGCCCGGGGATGGACCTTTATCTGACTGTTGATGCAGACATTCAGATGATCTGTTTTCAGGCACTTAAAAATGGTGTGGAAGAAACTGGCGCAAAACGGGGTTCTGCTATCGTTCTGGATGCTAAGAATGGAGCAATTCTGGGGGCGGTTGATTATCCGGCATATGATCCGAACAACTATGGCGATTATCCAAGCGAACGGTATAAACTGAATGCGGTTGCTGATCAGTTTGAACCCGGCTCAAGTTTCAAGATCGTCATCTGTGCTGCGGCACTTGAAGATTCAGCACCCGAGCGATTTACCGAGCGTTTCTATGACGTTTCTGCGGGTTTTATTGAAATTGGAGGCAGGAAGATCAAGGATGTACATCCTAATGGAGTACTTTCATTTGACAGTGTATTCATTCAATCTTCCAATCCAGCCTGCGCGATGATGTCATTTGAGGTCAATCCGGAAATATATTACTCTATAGCAAGGAAACTCGGGTTTGCCGAGAAGGTCGGAATTGGTTTCCCGGACGAGGGGGGAGGCCGGCTGGACCGGCCCAAACAGCTGAGAAATCGGCTGCGCTTCGCTACAATTTCGTTCGGCCAGGGTGTGACGGTAACACTACTGCAGATGGCAGCGGCTTATCTCTGTGTGGCAAATGACGGAACTTATTTGAAACCTTATTTACTGCAAGCAGTGGCAAAACGGGGTATTGTCACCTCCGCTATGAAGGGGAATAACCGTACGAAAATTCAAGTTGCGGGAAAGACAGCGGTGCGGCAGGCGTTGAGTAAAAGAACCGCTCAGCGGATGAAGAATATTCTGGAACGGGTAGTGCTGAACGGTACCGGGAAGCTGGCCCGGATTGAGGGAATGAGTATTTGCGGTAAGACCGGGACTGCCCAGAAAGTTGATGCTAACGGTGAGTATTCCAGTACGAAATCACTAATGAGTTTTATCGGGTTTTTTCCAAAGAATGAACCGAAGTATGTGATCGCAGTGATGCTGGATGAACCCACAAAGTACCGATTTGCTGGCAGCACCGCCTGTCCGGTTTTCCGTGAGATTGCTGAACGACTGCTGAAACTGGAGATGGCTGTAGCCAGCAGATGAAAAGTTTATGGAGTTGTAGTTAATATGGTAGGGAGTGAACGGACTAAATCTCTGACTGATTTGATTACTGGCATACCGTGCGATGTTGTAACCAGTGGTGTTGCAAGTAGAAGTATTGGTTTGGGAGAAATTAAAATCAGGGGGGTTGCTTACCATTCGGCTCAAGTTAAGCCAGGTTTTCTCTTTGTAGCGATTGAAGGGACGCGTGTATCAGGCAATGATTATATTGAAGAGGCGATTAACCGCGGTGCTGTGGCCGTGGCAACCAGTGAGCCCCGGAGAGTAAGAAAGAACTGGGTGACAGTCATTCAAACTCAGTTCCCACGCCGGTTTCTGGCCCAGGTTGCTAATCGTTTTTATGATTTCCCCGCACGAAAGCTGCAATTGATTGGTGTTACCGGGACAAACGGTAAGACTACTACGTGTTATCTTACCCGTTCTGTCTGCCGTCAGCTGGGTAACGAGCCGGGTTTTATCGGGACGATAGAATACTGGGATGGGGCAGAAAGAAAAGTTGCTGGCAATACCACACCTGAAAGTCTGGATATGGTACAGATGCTTTCCTGCATGGTGGAAAATGGAGTACGGATATGTGTGTCCGAGGTTTCTTCCCACGCTCTGGAGATGGATCGGGTTTTTGACCTTGATTTCAAGGTTGCAGTTTTTACTAACCTTACTCAGGACCATCTTGATTTTCACCGGACGATGGAAAATTATCGTCGCGCCAAGATGAAGCTTTTTCAGTCTCTGACTCCCGGGTGTTTTGCAGTTGTCAATTTTGACGACCGGACAGGAATCGGAATTCCGCATTTGACGAGAGCCCGGGTAATCGGTTTTGGGACAAAGCCGGAACCCGATCTGGTCCTTAAGAACGAACAAAATGTTATAGAGTATATCTGGGGTGAAGTAAGACACGTTTCCGGCGCAGGAGTAGCAGGAGTAGTACATGTCAATGATTTGCATAGAGGGAAATTTCAGGCAATTCCGATTCGTTTAAGGTTACCAGGGAGACACAATATGCTGAATGCGCTTGCGGTATTCGGCATTGCCAGAGCATTGGGTTGGGAGTTAGAACCGGTTGTTGTGGGAATTGAACGGCTTGATGCTGTACCAGGCAGGCTGGAACGCATTGAACATTCCGGTCACTTCCAGGTCTATGTTGACTATGCTCATACTCCTGATGCGCTGAGAAAGGTGCTGGAGACCGTTCGTGAGTGGACTTCCAACCGGGTAATCGTGGTTTTCGGTTGTGGGGGGGACCGGGATCGGGGAAAGCGACCTTTGATGGGTAAAGTGGCTACACAGATGGCAGATATTGTGATAATAACTTCGGATAACCCACGGAGCGAAGAACCGGCGAAGATAATTGAGGAGATTTTGACGGGAGTTGCGCCGGGTTTGCGTCAAGATTCTTCACGGTGCCGGATTGAGATTAACCGTAAAGAGGCAATACGTCAGGCATTAACGCTGGCACAGGCCGGAGATACAGTTGTGATTGCCGGGAAGGGACATGAGGATTATCAGATTATCGGCAATGAACGGATTCATTTTGACGATCGGGAAGTAGCGCGGGAAATTCTGGGCTCGCTACAGAAAGAATAGGAGGAAGGGTGTTTTATTATCTTCTGACACCACTGACACGCTACTTCGGAGCGTTAAATCTGTTTCGATACATCACATTCCGGGCAGCAATGGCTGGCGTAGTAGCGATTGTGTTAACCTTGGTGTTGGGAGTTCCCCTGATCAGATTGCTGAAGCGACTGCAGCTCGGTCAGAATATCCGGGAAGAGGTTCCCGAAAGGCACCGGGGAAAAGCCGGAACGCCAACAATGGGTGGGGTGCTGATACTGGTGGCAGCGATAATCGGCACGGTGCTTTTCGGAGATTTGAAGAATCAGTCGGTCCTTTTGGGTTTGGCAGTACTGCTATCTTTAGGAGCACTGGGGTTTTGGGATGATTACGTGAAAGTGCGGGGAGGTCGTGCCCGAGGAATTAACAAACGTACAAAGTTGTTCTTTCAGCTTCTTGTTGCAGCTGGTGTTGGAGTTGTACTTTATTTCTTCCCGGCGGACCCGGGAATTAAAACCAAGACCAATTTTTTATTGTTTAAAAATATTGTCGTAGATTTCGGGATATTCTATATTCCGCTGATAATGCTAGTGCTAATTGGTTCTTCAAATGCAGTGAACCTGAGTGACGGGCTGGACGGTTTGGCACCTGGATTGCTAACAGTAGCTTTGGGTACTTACACTGCGCTGTGCTATATTTCGGGTAATTTCAAGATTGCTCAATACCTTAATATCCAATATGTACCGGTTTCAGGAGAGATGACGGTATTTTGTCTGGCACTTACTGGCGCCTGTCTCGGGTTTTTGTGGTTCAATTCGTATCCAGCAGAGATTTTCATGGGTGACACCGGTTCCCTGCCGCTTGGGGGTGCTCTTGGGCTGGCTGCGATTGTTTCCAAACATGAATTGCTGCTGCCAATCGTGGGGGGGGTGTTTGTGATTGAGGCAGGGTCGGTGTTAATACAGGTGATATATTTTCACTCTACCGGTGGAAAAAGAATTTTCCGCATGGCACCACTGCATCACCATTTTGAATTTAAAGGGTGGGTTGAACCTAAAATTGTAACCCGGTTTGTGATCGTTGCTGTGCTGTGTGGGATGGTGGCGTTAGCAACTCTCAAGGTGCGCTAATGTTAAGGATATTCAGAGAACAGGTGGCGGGGCGGCCGTTTCTAATTCTGGGGTTAGGAAGGGCGGGAAAAGCATTGGCGAACGCCCTGCTGCACGCAGAAGCCGATGTTGCAGGGTATGATGATGACGAATCGATCTGGCACCAGCCGGCGCTTCAGGGTTTAGTAGGATTGGGATTGAGGCGGATTTACCGGGTGAATCATCAGTTTCTGATCCCACATGTAACGGTAGTGGCGAGTCCCGGATTTCCAGCTGAACATCCTGTGGTTCGCTTTTTAACTGATAACGGGATCTCGGTATATGATGAGCTTGATTTTGCCAGCAAATTTCTCCCCGGTATCCAGATTGCAGTTACCGGTACCAACGGGAAATCAACTACCGTATCTTTGATTGCAGCAATCCTGAAGGAGGCGGGGAAGAAAGTTTTTGTCGGCGGAAATCTGGCACCGGGAAAGCCACTGTCAGCAGCGCTGAACATGAACGAAAAGGATTTTTATGTTATTGAAGTGTCCAGTTTTCAGCTAAGGCGGGCACAAGCGCTGAAACCGAAAGTGGCGGTATTGCTGAATATTACCGAGGACCATCTGGACCGGCACCAGTCATTTGCTGATTACGTCCGCTGCAAACTGAGGATATTCGAATATCAGCAGCAGGATGACTGGGCAGTATTAAATTATGACGACCCATCTGTAAGAAATGAGGTTGAGAATGTGCGGGCTGAAATAGTATGGTTTTCCAGAAAAAAAAGAGCAGATGCTTATGTCGCCCGGGGGTGGTTCTGGTTTAAAGGCAAAGCTGTGGTATCCATCAGTGAACTGCTCCAGTGGCCGGTGAAATTTTACAATTTGAGATATCTGCCTGTGATTGAAAATGCGCTAGCAGCAGTGTGTGTTGCTCAGATATTACAGATTCCGATACCTGCAATTAAACAGGGATTGAGACGGTTTAAGCATCTACCACATCGACTGGAGTTTGTTCGTCGCTTGCATGGGGTTTATTTTTTCAATAATTCAATGTGCACTAATCCTGAGGCAGGTGTCCGGTCACTTCTGGCATGGCGGAAGAAGGTTATTCTGATAGCAGGGGGGAAAGAGAAAAACACCGACTTTAAAAATTATCTAGACACAATCAGACGGCGGGCAAAGTGCGTAGTACTTTTAGGAGAAAACAGTAATCGTCTGGCAGCAGAATTAAGCAGCCTCGGGTTTAAGAAATACGAGATTGCAGATTCGATGAAGGATGCTGTAGTTCGTGCTTATCAGCATGCTAGGTCCGGGGATGTTGTCGTGCTTTCTCCGGGTTTTGCTTCATTTGACCTATTTCATGATTTTCAGGAAAGGGGAAGGGTTTTTCGCAATGCGGTCCGGCAACTACAGTAATAGTGGCGTGCTGAATGTTGTCCACCGTCCGAACCGGTTGTGGATTCCGGTCAGCGGACGGAGTGGAGCATTCGAATATCTGCCTAACTCCCCCATTGATTATCAGCTGCTTGTTATTGTTCTCGCCTTGGGGGTGATTGGTCTCATTACGGTATATGCAGCGACATATCATTTGGGGTTGGAATATCTCCGGGGGCAGACTTTGCGACTGTTGATGGGTTGTGGGGCGCTCTGGTTGGGTATGAAGGTTAATCTCGGGCGAATTGCCGGCAGAAATTTCCAATGGCTGCTGCTAATAATAATGCTCGGGCTGTTGATGGGAGCAATTGTTCTCGGGAATCTTGCCGGGGTCGTTGCCCGCCGTGAGTTCCACGGTTTTCAACCTCAGGAGTTTGTTAAGTATGCGCTGGTGATATGGCTTGCGGGTTATTTTGAAAGGCTGCGTAATTCAGATTCAAAGCCGAATTTCTTAAACACAGTGATCAAGCCCGGAGTAATTGTTGTCTTGACTGTGGGGTTAACACTCATTCAACCAGCAGTTGGGACCAGCGTGATTATCGGGGTATCAAGTTTTCTGATATTCGTTCTTGCTGGGGTAAAATGGCGGTACTTGTTCCCTTTGGTGATGCTGGGCGTGCTGCTGACAGGTCTATGTTTTGCGATTATACCCAAGTTAAAAAATACGAAATTCCATTACATTCCAGACCGATGGGAAAAATTCTGCGCCGGTGACCGATACCATCAGACTCAGGCTTTAATTGCACTCGGTTCAGGCGGTCCGTTCGGAAAGGGGCTGGGTGAGAGCCGACAGAAATACTATTTTCTGCCCAAGCTGCACAAGGATTTTATTTTCTGTCTGATCGGCGAAGAAAGGGGATTTTTGGGTGCGGTGATACTCATTTTACTTTACATTCTTTTAATGTATCGAGTGACGAAGGTGGCAGAGAGGTCGGTAACAGAGTTCGGTCGTCTATTAAGCAGTGGTGTCGGAGTGGTAATTACAATCTACGCTATGGTTCATATCGCTGTATCGCTGAGCCTGATTCCCACGACCGGGCAGCCATTACCGTTCATATCCTATGGCGGTTCGGCACTGGTATCAAACATGTTTGCTGCCGGACTGGTTCTGAATGTTTCAAGACATAGAAGGAGTGGTGTCGATGAGGAAGGTGTTGCTGGTCGCGGGTGGAACCGGCGGCCATATCTTCCCCGCGCTCGCGCTGGGTGAAGAGCTTCGAAATTGCGGAGTAACTGTGATATGGGTAGGGAGGAAAGGTATGCTGGAGGAGACAGTTGCCCGGCGAGCAGATTTTGAATTTGAGCCTATACAATCCGGTCAAGTGACAGGGAAGAACCCGGTTTTCAGATTGCGGGCGTTGGCCGAGATTAGTGCTGGGGTTTTTCAGTCGATGAAAATTATCAGTCGGATAAATCCCGATGCAGTTATTGCCGCCGGGGGGTTTGTGAGTGCTCCGCTTCTCATAGCTTCTTGGATTCGACGAATCAAATTCTTCCTTTTGGAACAGAATTGTGTGCCCGGAAGAGTGACCCGATTTTTTTCGCGGTACGCTCAAGAAGTTTTTCTGACTTTTCCGCTTGAAAAATCTCTGAGTGGTAATTGTAATGTCACCGGGACGCCACTGCGTCAGGGAATTGTTCAAAGGTGTTCTCAATCAAGTGGTTTTCCCCTGAGAGGAGGGGCTTCAGCGACCATTCAGAACCGGACAGTACTGGTAATCGGAGGAAGTCAAGGCGCGCGGGTACTAAATCTCGCCGCACTGGATTTGGCAGCAACACTTTCCAATATCCGGGTTGTTATTATTACCGGAAAAAGGGATTACGAGCTGATCAAGTCTTTGGTGCGTTCCAAAAACTGCGAACTGGTAGACTGGACTGATCAGCCGGAGGAATATTATGCTCAAGCTGCACTGGCAATTACCCGCGCCGGTGCGCTGGTAATATCAGAATTAATGGCGTTTGGCATACCAATGATTGTCGTCCCCTTTCCTTTTGCAGCTGACCGGCACCAAGATGCCAATGCCCGGTATATAGCAAAAATCGGCGCCGGAGTTGTACTGGAACAGAGTCAGCTTTCGGGGTTGACCAGTTTGGTGCAGCGTCTTTTGACAGATTCTGCGAAGATGGAGGCGATGTCAAGAAATGCCCGTGCGGCTGTTCGGATAGATGCCGGTTCTGCCATTGCCCGACGGATTATGACGGTGTTGAATGCAGAAGGAGATTGAGCTGCTATGTTTGGCAGGCTAAGACGAATCCATTTTGTGGGTGTCGGTGGAGCAGGGATGTCAGGTATTGCACTGTTACTCAAAAATCTTGGGTTTGAGGTTTCGGGGTCGGATATTCAGGCAAGTGAAGTAACGGAACGGTTGATGCAAGAGGGTATAAAGGTGTTTATCGGACACCAGGCAGAAAATTGCGCCGATGCTGAGGTGGTGGTTTTTTCCACGGCAGTTGCTGATGATAATCCCGAAATAGTTTTTGCCCGTGCTCACGGAATACCGGTAATCAGGCGGGCAGAAATGCTGGCAGAACTGATGCGTCTGAAGTTCAGCATCGCAATATCCGGGAGTCACGGCAAGACAACCACTACTTCACTCGTTACGCATGTTCTGACTCGTGCCGGGCTGGATCCTACCGCAGTGATCGGCGGCAGAATTGTCGGAGCCGAGACCGGCGCCCGGCTGGGGCAGTCAGAGTATCTCGTTGCTGAGGCCGATGAGAGTGACCGTTCTTTTGTTCTCCTTTATCCCTCGATTGCAGTGGTGACAAATATTGAACCGGAACATCTTGATTATTACCGGAATATTCAGGATTTGAAGAAGGAATTTTTGCGGTTTGTTAACCGGGTCCCCTTTTATGGCAGTGTTATTTTATGTATGGATTCACCGGCGGTACGGTCCTTCCGGAACCGGGTGCCGCGCCGGGTAGTAACCTATGGAGTTGATACGGAGGCAGATTTTACAATCCGCGATCTCCAGCTTTACCGCTTCAGTTCGGCATTTACGGTGGTTTATAATGGTAAGGAAATAGGCAGATTCAGCCTGGCGATGGCAGGAAGACATAATGTTCAGAATGCGCTGGCAGCAATTGCAGTGGGGGCTGAGCTGGGGATCGACTTTGCTACCATTGAACAGGCGCTGGCAACATTTACAGGAGTTCACCGGCGGCTGGAAAAGAAAGGGGAAGTGAACGGTATAGAAGTGTTTGATGATTATGGTCATCATCCGACTGAAATCCGGGTGACCATCGAGGCATTGCGCCATGCCTATCCAGAGCACCGGATACTGGTTGTTTTTCAGCCCCATCGCTATACGCGCACCAAACTACTTGCAGAAGAATTTGGCACTGCATTTGATCAGGCAGATGAAGTGGTAATTACCGGGGTTTATGCTGCAGCTGAACCGCCGATTCCCGGGGTGGACGAGAGGCTGATTGTAGATGCGGTGCGGAGGCGGGGCAGAGCCGGTTTGACAGTTCACCACATACCGGAGCTTAATGAAGTGACAAATTTCGTTGGTGGTCGATTGAAGCAGGGTGATGTGGTGCTGACGCTGGGGGCTGGCAGTATCACCAAATTGGCAGATGAGATTCTGAAACTGCTCAGTGAGGTTAAGTGATGGCTGGTAATTGGCAAGAGATATTGCTGCAGACAGTTCATGAGGAGCATTGTGAGGTATTTTTTAACGAGCCTCTTGCCCGGCATACCAGTTTCCGAATTGGCGGTCCGGCTGATGCATTGGTTATTGTCAGGAGTCGAAGTGGTTTGAGTGGAGTGTGGACGATTGCTCAGAAATATGGAGTAAATATTACGGTTATCGGACGCGGTACTAATGTGCTAATTTCTGAACAGGGACTGCGTGGTATTGTGGTTAAGCTTCAGGGCGAATTCTGCCGGATCGAATTGCGGGACAATCAGATTTATGCTGGGGCGGGTGTTTTACTTGATGAAATTGCAGATTTTGCCGAATCTCATGGTTTTTCCGGTGCCGAATTCCTCGCGGGGATTCCTGGAACAATCGGAGGCGGGTTGATGAGTAATGCCGGTGCCTACGGCAGAAGTCTGGGGGATATCGTCCAACAGGTAGAAGTAATGGATAATCAGGGGATAATCAAATTGTTAAACAGGGGGGTTCTCAGGAATCAATATCGGGAATCCCTACTACCAGCAGGCTCCTGGGCCTTGTCAGTAATTTTGAAATTACAGCAAGGCAGGGCAAAAAGCTGTCAGGAAATCAGAAGTGAACGCCGGCAAAAGCATCCGTCTGAACCTTCAGCCGGTTCTTTTTTTAAGAATCCTGCAACAGTTCCTGCAGGTAAACTGATAGAGCAGTGTGGTTTAAAAGGCATCGAATTGGGCGGAGCAGCAGTTTCACACCAGCATGGGAATTTTATAGTTAACCGGGGCGGTGCCCGATTTGTTGATGTTTATGAGTTAGTTCAGATTATCAAGGCAACAGTGGAGGAGATGACCGGCATTGAGCTTGATGAGGAGGTGCGGATTCTGCCTCCTGCAGGTTCAGCCGGAGACAGGAGGTGAAGAATGGGTAAATTGAAAAGGATTGCTGCAATTGATATCGGAACCACTAAGGTTACCTGTGTGATTGCCGAAGTGGATCAAACCGGCAAGACGGAAGTCAAGGGATACGGAGTGTCACCGCCGGACGGATTCCGAATGGGAGTTGTCATCAGTCTTGATAAGGCAACAGAATCATTTGCCCGGGCAATTGAGCAGGCGGAGAAGATGGCGAACTGTCGTATTGGTGCCGGTCCGGTTTATACCAGCATTACCGGTGATCATATCAAGCATATGCCCGGATTAGGGGCAGTGCCCGTGAGCAGACCAAATAAGGGAATCATGCCGCGTGATATAGAGGATGTAATACGTCAAGCACAGACCATTCGTCTGCCGAATGATGAACAGATACTTCACGTTATCCCAACTCAGTTCATTGTTGATGGTCAGCGTGGGGTGCGGAATCCCTTGGGATTATTCGGGGTCCGTTTAGAAGTAGAGGCATTGCTGATTATCGGTGCGGTTACTGCGATCGAGAACATATATCGGGTAATGGAACGACTGGATATCAAACACCGGGTGTTAGTACTCCAGTCGCTGGCTACTTCCTACGGAGTCTGTGATGAGGAAGACAAGGAACTGGGGGTGGCGATCGTTGATATCGGTGGAGTACTGGAGGTATCGATCTATCGGGAAGGGGAGATTCGGTTTACGAAAATGCTTCCGGTTGGCGCCGCAAATATTACTAAGGATGTGGCAATCGGACTGCGGACTACGTATCAGCAGGCAGAGAGTATCAAGCGGGAGTTCGGGGTGGCAATGGCGGGGATGATTGAAAGAGATGAACCATTGACGATTGAAGATGCTTCAGGCCGGGGTCCCAAACAAGTGTCCCGGCGCCTGCTGGCATCAATCATTGAACCCCGAGTGGAGGAGCTGCTTAACTTGGCAGATGCGGAAATAAGAAAGTCACAGCTTGCGGACGGGCTTTCCGCGGGTGTTATTCTGACCGGGGGTGGTGCTCTTTTACCCGGAATTGATATGCTTGCTGAGCAGATTTGTGGAATGCCGGTAAAAATCGGAAGGCCGGAACGGGTAGGAGGACCACGGGAAGTGGTCACGAATCCGGCGTTCGCCACTTCTGTTGGGTTGATCCGCTGTGCAGTTGAAGGAAAAAGTAGTCAGTTGCACCGGTTGCCTGTTCCCGGGCTGGGACAAAGGTTGTGGGAAGATTTGAAGTCATGGTTTTCTTAAATTAATGAAAGGAGGCAAAAGTGATTGAGCCGGTAGAGGAAAGAAATCTGACCCGGATCGGTGTATTCGGAGTCGGGGGGGCAGGCTGTAATGCCATAAATCATATGGTTGATGCCCGTCTGAGTGGAGTGGAACTGTTTGCGATCAATACCGACCTTCAAGCACTGTCAATGTCTCTGGCACCGAACAAAATTCAGATTGGTGCGCAGCTAACCGGTGGTCTTGGTTCAGGGGGGGATCCGAGAATTGGCCGGCAGGCGGCTGAGGAATCAATCAGTGTCCTGCGTGAGAATCTTGCGGGTTTCGATATGGTGTTTATCGCCGCCGGTGAAGGTGGGGGTACAGGTACCGGTGCTGCTCCAGTGGTTGCTCAGGAGGCGAAGCAGCAGGGGGCACTGGTGGTCGCAGTTGTGACCCGGCCGTTTGATTTTGAAGGCCGGCAGCGTCGCGAGAAAGCTCAGGCAGGAATCGATGCGCTCAGACCGCATGTTGATACGCTGATTGTAATTCCCAATCAGCGGATTCTGGAAGTTTATGGCGCCCAGCCCTGTTTTGAGGCATTTCGGCTCGCAGATGAGGTGCTGTTGAACGCAGTCCGGGGAATATCAGAGATTGTTACGACCCGGCAGTTAATCAATATTGATTTTGCCGATGTGCGAACGGTGATGAGCGAACGGGGAGGGGCGGTGATGTCGGTAGGGATTGCTCAAGGAGAGGGGCGCGCCACTGAAGCAGCACACCGGGCATTGCGTTCGCCATTGATTGAGGACGTATCTATTGAGAGTGCCCGTCGAGTACTGCTGAATATCTCGGGCGACGAGTCAATGACACTGAAAGAGGTGGATGAGGCTGCCCAGATTATCTACCATGCAACGAATGGCCAGGCAGATATCCGGATGGGGGCTGCTCGTCTGAACGATCTGAATTCCGCAATGAAGGTGACGCTGATTGCTACCGGGCTCAACGAACCTTTGCCGCGAATTGATGATGTAGCTGACCTTTTGAGTGGGGTAGATCTAAATCCTCTGCGACGTAATTTAAATCCTAAAGGTGAACTGCCGGTAGACAAAACGGATTTGGAGATCCCTACTTTCATCCGTCGGCAACTCGATTAACACGCAGGCGGCGCAGCAGTCAGGAAAGATAGCTGGCTGCGCCACTGCCGGTTTATTCCGACTTCTTCTTTTCCGCCTGTTCCATCCAGCGCCGGCGTTCGGCTTCCAAAGCACGGAGGTCCCGCTCGGTAATTCCAGTGGGATAGTTGCCGTTGAAACAAGCGGTACAAAACTGGCGGTCGCGGTAATTACCTCTGACTGCTTGGATTAAGCCATCATAGCTCTGGTATATCAGTTCATCTACACCGATCAGTCTTGCGATCTGCGATTCGGTTTTTCCCTTGGCGATGAATTCCCCCCGGGTCATCATGTCAATTCCATAGACACATGGGAAGCGGAGGGGGGGGGCGGTAACCGCCAAGTAAACATGACGCGCACCGGCTTCCCGGACCATCTGAACAATCTCTCGGGAGGTTGTTCCTCGGACAATTGAGTCGTCAACAAGCAGAATATTCTTGTTTTGAATCTGGGAGCGCACCGGATTGAGTTTCTGCCGGACGGAAATAGAACGATTAATCGTTGCCGGGGTGATGAATGTCCGGGCGATGTAGCGATTTTTGATCAGTCCTTCGCGCATCTCGATATTCAGCGCCCGGGCAAGAGCGGCACCCGCCGGTCGGGCAGTATCCGGAACCGGTATTACAATCTCGGGTTGGATGTTCCGGCGCATAACTTCGTGAGCGAGTGTGTCTCCAAGCCGCAGCCGTGCTTCGTAAACTTCAATGCCGTCGATGACTGAATCAGGCCGGGCAAAATATACATATTCAAAGATGCAGGTACGGGGTTTGCATGAATTAAGCAGGTGATGGTGGAGTCGGTGATGACGGTCGATGAAAATGACTTCTCCCGGCTGAACATCACGGAATTCGGTAAAGCCGATCAGATCCAAGGCAACGCTTTCTGAAGCAACGGCGAATTCATAAACCGGTCTTTTCCTCAGCACACTATGGCGGAGACTGTGCGAACTGTGTTCGGCTGATACTCTCCTTTTTCCCAGTACCAGCGGACGGATACCACTCGGGTCGCGGAAGGCAACCAGACCCTGCTGATGAATGAGTGCTACCACGGAATAGGCACCCTTAGCTCGCTGAAACACTGTTTTCACCGCCTGGTAGATGTGTTCCGGTTTCAGAGGTTCCGACCGGTATTTTTCCAGTTCACTGGCAAACACATTCAGGATTGGTTCGACATCACAGAAACTGGTCAGCTGGCGCAGATCTTTTGTTTCCAGTTCGTGTCGGAGAGTGAAATAGTTGGTGAGATTGCCGTTGTGAACCATACCAATACCGTAAGGATGATTAACGAAGAACGGCTGGGCATCTTCACTGGTTCCGGGTCCGATCGTCGGGTAACGGGTATGTCCGATGCCCAGTGAACCGGTAAGCCGGGAAAGGTTCTTTTCATTGAACACCCGGCTTACCAGCCCATTGCCTTTTTTCAAATGGAGTGTAACATCGGAGGTCAGAATTCCGGCAGAATCCTGTCCCCGGTGTTGGAGTGCGATCAGGCCGGTGACCAAGTCCGGTGCTACCGGTTGATTAAAGTAGAAAAGACCGAGAACACCACACACGGATTTATTTTAAGTCATTCAATTCAGAATGCAAATGTTAGTTAATCACGGAGTCTGATGTCAAGGCACGGGATTTTCAACCGTTTTGCCATTCCGGCGGAAACGGTTAATGCCATGCCCGAACCGATTATCTCGCTGCCCATGCGTCTTTTTAATAAATCGACTGCCCGATAAAGTCGTTCCATTTTTTCCAAGCGGAGTGGGTCATCAAAGAGAGTAATTTGACTGTTCCGGGCAGAGACGAGATGAGTCAGAATGACGCCGGTTTGACGGTAAACCCTGCCGGTTTGATAGATCGCATCAAATCCCTGTTGGATAAAGGGAGCTAATAGAAGCGGATACGCCGTTGGTGCGGACAGCTTCAATTCTACTGCGCTTTCCTGAAATTCTTGGGTGCGGAGAAACAGAATCAGACGCTGAGGTGCCAGCTGATAGCGCCGGGCTTTGAAGCAGGCGGCTTCAAGATTGGCACTGAGTCTGCTGAAGATCACGAGCCGGCTGGTGGTCGGGGAGAATGTCGCTGCCTTGCTGATTGAGCGGTAGTTGTTCTTGGGTTCGGAATTTACCAGATATACCGGTCGACCGTTTAATTCCTGCCAGATTTCGTAGCAGGGTTTGGGGAAGTGTTTCTGGATAAACATTTCGGACCGGCAGGCGAGGTCCAGTGCGGTTCTGATGCCCAGTTTATTACACCAGGCAGCGGTGTTGGTTCCGATTCCCCAAACCGCATCCACGGGCAATTTTTCCAGATACAGGTGAATCTGCCGCCCCGGGATTACTGTCAGTCCCCCAGGTTTTCTGTGCTGAGAGGCAATCTTGGCGAGAACTTTAGTGAGGCTGATTCCGATAGAAACTGAGATGCCCAGTTCTGTCCGGATTGTTTCCTGAATCCGGAAACCCAGTTCCTCATAGGAGCAGTGATAGGCCCGACGCAGGCCGGTGATGTCCACAAACGCTTCATCAATTGAGTATTCTTCGACCGTTGGAGAAAATCGGCGGAGAATATCCATCAGCCGGATCGAAAACAGACTGTATTTTTCATAATCGGAGTTAAGAATAATTACCGCTGGATAAAGGCGTTTCACCTCTTGGATCCGCATGCCCCGTTTGATCCCCAGCACCTTGGCTTCATAACTGGCAGCAGTGACGATTCCCCGTTCTTTGCCGACGACCAGCGGTTTACCAACGAGGTGGGGATTAGTTGCCTGCTCACAGGCAGCAAAGAAGGCATCGGCATCCACATGCAGAATAGCATTTTGCCAGTCGAAGACCAGGAGTGGCTGGGTGTTCATCGGTATTTCCGGATTACGGCGGTGACCACTCCTCCGATTCGCAGTTCCGCTCTGGGCTTCAAAGGCGGGTAGTTCGGATTTGCGGGGACGAGGACAATCTGTCCCCCCTGTTTTCTTAAATATTTAATCGTCCATTCACCATCAACTTCAGCAATCACGATATCGCCATTCTTGGGGGTAATTGAGCGGTCAATCAGAACCATGTCTCCCGGGAGAATGCCGGCTTCCCGCATTGAATCGCCAGTGACTTTCAAGAGGAAGGTGGCGGCTGAGTTGCGTATCAGCCATTCATCAAGTGAAATTTGGTTCAGAAGTTCCTCCTCGGCGGGAGAGGGAAAACCGGCTTCAACAGTGCCGAGCAGTTTCAAGGGGGAAAGCAGTTTCTGAGGAATAAGCCTGCCTTTTTCATCCTGAGTGATGATCCCGCGTGCCTTCAGTTTCTTCACCAGCCGGAAAACCGCATTTTTGGAACGCCAGCCAAAGAGCTGCGCAATTTCAGCGTAAGACGGCATCCGGCACCGCTGCCGGTAGAACTGCCGGAGCTGTTCAATTTTATTGTTCAGGTCAGTGCTTCGCCTCACGAATTAATTATAGTGAACGATTGTTCACCTGTCAAGCAAAAATTTAATATCTATCTTAGCTGTCGATACCCCGGCCTTCAAAGTCCGGGGTATAGTCGGCGGAGGCAGAGGAAAGTTCCTGCAGAAAACCTTCTTCAAAACCGAGGTCCAGAAAGTAATTCCTGATCTCCTGATACTCGGAAGGACGGAGGCGCCGGTTCATATCCGGCAGGGTTTCTGCCTGATAGGTCGGATAATACTGTGCCATCAGGCTGATCTGGGTCTGAGGTCCGAGATTGTCCCGAAGCCAGCGGAGGATTTTCTTGGAATCATCAATCTGTCCCGGTAGGACGAGATGGCGGACAATCAGACCCTGTTTGAGAATTCCATCCTCGTCATAGCGGTTTTCTTCGACCTGCCGTTTCATTTCCATGATTGCCGCGGAGGCGTATTTAAAATAGTTCGGTGCGGAGGAGAACTGCTGTGCTAGTTCGTCGGAAAAATACTTCAGATCAGGAAGATAGATGGAGACCAGACCTGTCAGTTGCCGCAGGGTTTCAACTTTCTCATAGGCGTTGGAGTTCCAGAGGATGGGAATCTGCAACCGCTGTTTCGCTGCTTCGAGCACCGGAATCAGCTGCAGGGTATAGTGGGTCGGGGTGACGAGGTTGATGTTGTGGGCACCCTGATCTTCAAGCTGGAGCATGATTTCGACCAACCGCTCCGGTCTCACCTTCCTGCCGAACCCCAGCTGGGAGATGTCGTAGTTTTGACAGAAACGGCAACGGAGATTGCAGTGGGAAAAGAAGATCGTTCCTGATCCTCTGGTGCCGGATACCGGTGGTTCCTCCCAGAAATGGAGCTGTGCCTGAGCGATTTCAATTTCATCGGTTGCCCGGCACCGGCCCGGTTTGACCGCGCGGTCAATGTTACATTCAAACGGACAGGCGTTGCAGATCACGGTTATAATTTTACTCTTGAAGGAGGCAGTATCAACCCCGGGGTGGTGCTTGTGATTGGGCGAGCAGAGCAGTGAAATCCGGTCTCTGCCTTGACCCGTAGTGGAGGCGATTTAGAATATCCAGATGCAGGAGCAGTTTCGGTTGCGATCGCCTTTTCAGCCCGCCGGTGACCAGCCGGAGGCGATTGAGCGGCTGGTTGAATTCATTCAGTCGGGAGCGAAGTACTCCACCCTTTTGGGGGTAACCGGTTCCGGCAAGACCTTTGTTATGGCATCGGTGATCGCCCGGCTGAACCGGCCGACAATTGTCATTTCCCATAACAAGACGCTGGCAGCTCAGCTGTATGGCGAGTTCCGGCAGTTCTTTCCGGATAATGCGGTGGAGTATTTCATTTCTTATTATGACTATTACCAGCCTGAGGCTTATGTGCCGGAACATGATCTCTACATTGAAAAGGATGCCTCAATTAACGAAGAGATCGAACGACTCCGCCTACGCGCCACCTCCAGTCTGATTGAGCGCCGGGATGTGATCGTTGTCGCATCAGTTTCCTGTATCTACAATCTCGGTGAACCCTGGGAGTTCCGGGAGTCGCTCTTTCCGATTGAACTGAATCGGGAGCTGGACCGGGAACAATTGCTGGAACAGCTGGTGAAACTGCAATACACCAGAAACGATTTTGAACTCAAGCGTTCCACCTTCCGGGTTCGAGGTGAGGTGGTGGAGGTTCATCCCTCGCACCGGGATTACGGGGTGCGGATTGAATTTCAGAATGATCGGATTGTCCGGCTGAGTATTTTTGACATTGTTTCCGGCGAGCTTATTGAGCGCCGGGAGCGAGTGGTAATCTATCCGGCACGCCATTTCATTACCGACGAAGAGCGGATTCAACAGGCGATTAAATCAATTGAGGCTGAACTCCGGCAGCGGGTGGCAGAGCTGGAGGCGCAGGGAAAACTCTTGGAGGCGCAGCGGCTCAGAACCAGAACCAAATTTGACTTGGAGATGATTCAGGAGTTCGGTTACTGTCCCGGGATCGAAAACTATTCCCGGCATCTTCTGGGCAAGGCGCCGGGAGAAAGGCCCTACTGCCTTCTGGACTATTTCCCGGCTGATTATCTGATGTTCATTGATGAGTCCCATCAGACCATTCCGCAGATTCAGGGGATGTATAATGGTGATCGATCAAGAAAACAGGTGCTGGTCGATTACGGATTCCGGCTGCCCTCCTGTCTGGACAACCGGCCGCTGCGCTTTGACGAGTTTGAAACCCTGATCAATCAGGTGGTATTTACCTCGGCAACGCCGGGAGATTATGAGCTGGAGCGGAGTCAGGGCCGGGTTGCCGAGCTGATCGTCCGCCCCACCGGTCTGGTGGATCCGAAGATGATCGTCCGGCCGACTACCAATCAGGTGGACGATCTGCTGAATGAAATCCGGCAGCGGGTTGAGCGCCGGGAGCGGGTGCTGGTAACAACATTGACCAAGCGCATGGCCGAAGACTTGGCAGAGTACCTGACAGAACTGGGAATTCGTGTAAGGTATCTTCATTCCGAGATCGAGCCGCTGGAGCGGGTGGAGATTCTTCGCGGACTGCGGCTCGGTGAATTTGATGTGCTGGTCGGGATTAATCTTTTACGTGAGGGGCTGGACCTGCCGGAGGTGTCACTGGTGGCGGTGCTGGATGCGGACAAGGAGGGGTTTCTGCGCGATGCCCGTTCCCTGATCCAGACCGCGGGCCGGGCGGCAAGAAATGTCCGGGGCGAGGTGATTTTATACGCCGACAACATTACCCGTTCCATCCGGAATGCGCTTGCTGAGACTGAGCGACGGCGGCAGAAGCAGATTGAGTATAACCGCCGGCACGGCATTGTTCCCCGTTCAATTGAAAAGACGACAGAACAGGTGCTGGGCACGACCGCGGTTGTCGATGTCCGGCAGGAGGAAACGGCAGAGAAAGAGTGGCAGGTTGCGGATAGGGAAGACCAAATGGAAATTCTGCTCCGTTTGGAAAAGGAAATGCAGCAGGCAGCGCAGAATTTGGAGTTTGAACGGGCAGCAAAACTGCGGGACAGAATCCGTGAACTCCAGCAGCAGATTGATGATGCGGAGTGGCGAAAAAGCCGGCGCAAACGGCTGAAAAATCGGTGAAGATTCCAGAAATCGGCTTTTAAAACCTCAGCTTAAGGTAGCTGCAGTTCAAAGTAATGAGTCACATCATCAGATGAGGTCGCAAGGCCTATTGCCACCACGCCGCTTTCAGCCGGTTGTAAAAGATGATAGGTGGCGGTCTCCCTTTCCAACTGTTGGTGCAGCAGGAATCGCTCCGTTTTTCCTTTCTGAAGGTTGAGTTTATAGACAAGAGTTTGCGTGTTGCTCGTAACCAGGGCATAGATGGAGGTGCCGGCATCAAGAAAATCAACAATCCGCCAGGGGAAGTTGAGACGGAATGTTTCTAGCATATAGCGCAGCGGTTCACTGGAGTGGTCGATCGCCGGAGTAACTGGTGTTGCATTCTCCCAGATCACGATCGAGTCCTCTAATTCAAATTCTTGGTTGGAGATCAGAATCTTGCCCGAATAACGATCGGCAGCGTAATACCGGTTATTCTGTCTGCGGACAAATGCTTCGTTATTTACGAGATAACCAAGCCGCAGTTCCTCAAATCTGGAATCAAGTTTACCAATAAAACGGATAAATCTGCCACCGGTATCATAAACTGCCAGCTGGTGGATGTTCTTGAGATAAAATTCCTCCCGGAAAGGATTCCAGTCAGCGGGCAGATTTTCATCAGGTATTTCCGAACCCTGGGCAGGCCAGCCCCGGCAGTAAGGAAGAAACACAATTCCCGTTTCGGGAACGAGGGAGGCATCTGGATGTTCAAAAACGCCGGGAATGGTGTCAGGCCAGGATTGAAATTCCACGCACCGTAACATCTGATTGGAATTTATGCTTTTGGTGACCATGACCGGTGCATTGAAGTAGTCAATCTGCACATTCTCATCTTCGTTTCTCATCCGAATGCTGGGCAGGGAGGCGGTGATTATGAGCAGGGAATCATCAAGAAACCGGTGACTGAAATACATAGAATTGATAATATTCATCGCCTTGAGTTTAAGCACAAGCTCTGCCGGCAGACGGATGAACAGCGCCTCTTCCGAACTGTCGGGATAAAGCGCACGCAGCAGCTTTCCAGTGAAGAGATCGAAGACATAAACATGGAAGGTCATATGGTCGGTAAACGCAAGACGGGTACCGGCTGGATTGAGCGAAAGATAATACGTGCTAGAAATCGGATGTTCATCTGTGTCCCAAAGTCTTATCCGGCGCCGGAATTGCGGCTTTAGCCTTTTCCCCGGCACTCTTTTTTCTGAAATAGCGGCTGCGTTGCGGGCAACTCTCGGGCGGGAGCCGTCGGCGATGAAATGGGCAACTAAGATGGAGTCAATCCGGCAGCTCAGTGCCCGGGAAGAAATAAGTTCTCCGGTTGAGATTTTGAACTTGGTAACAAAGGGTACCTGGAGAGTACCGGCGGAAAATTGAAAGTTTCTGAGGAAGTTTTCATCAACCACCAAGAGCATTATCGACATTAAAACTCCGGCGCTGGAGATAGCGTTCTGCCGCACGGCGGTGATTGGAGACCGCAAGCAGGGTGATGTCATTTTTTACCCCCTGAGCCCGGAGGCGTTCGATGAACGGTACGATTCCTCCTTCGATCCTGGCAGCGATCATCGGCGGGACGACAAAAATGTATACAGTATCTGATTTGTAGGCAATACCAAGTTTCTGGAAAAAGCGGCGGACTTCACGATTGGTGCCTTCAATCTGCGCCATCTGGTGAAGTTGCTGAGCCGGATTGAAATTGGAACCGAATAGATAAAAAGCGGTTAAAAGTATGAGAATAAGGGCAGGGGCAAGAATCTTACTGCCCCTGCCCGCATTTACCACTGAGTTACCTTTCATGTCTAGGTTATTCGAGCGGAGTAATTTCCTTGACCTTCAGTTCGTCACCGTAAACTGGAGTTTCATCAAGCGGCAAAGGAGCACCCAGACGAATACGATAGCGCTGTCCTGAACTCGGGTCAGTACCCGTTAATTCAAGGAGGATATCAGGTGATGCATTAAAGGGAAGGGTAATCTCAAGACAGACAATGGAATCTCTGTCAGAGCAGATTCGAGGGGGAATAATTGTTATTCCTCCAGAACCATAGAGCTTGATATTAGCAGCGGTAAGTACAGGAATCAGGAAAAAAGAAGTCCGACGAAAAGAATGCGCAGGTTTGTTAATTTTTTTCCAAGCATCCTTTTCCTTTTTTCACAGCCGGAGTTTTTCCGACTGCGACTAAATTATACTACTACTATTTGTCAACTTTAATTTATTTCCTCATTCTCAGCCATAAACTGTGCAGGTGGCCGGCGATGGTCATTGCCTTTACCGGACAGATTTCTGAGCAGCAGAAGCAGCGGATGCATCTCCGGCGGTCAATTTCAGGGAAGGAGTTCATTTCGATCGCACCTACCGGACAGTTACGGGCACATTCAGCACAACGGATGCAGCGGTTGCGGTTCAGGACTGGTACGCGGGGAATGATCAGCCGATATACCGGCCGGGAGAGGCGGGTGATCAAACTGGCGAATCCGGCACCAGGCAGGCGGAATCCGGGAATTGGTGCAAAATCACCATGGATCTGAATTGCGGTCCGGTCTGCCGGTCCTAGTCCGCGGCTGGCGGCAATCCGCACAGTCGGAATGGAGTCCGGTCGGACACCGGCAAGCATCGCCATCACCGCATCCAGGGCAACACCGTTTTCACTGGCAAGCAGCAGATCCATCTTCCGCACCCTTCCGCCACTGGGGCCGTTGATTCCGTCCATGACCCGGATACCGTCCATGATATGGAACATTTTTACCGGCACCGCCTGATAGATGTCTATCAGCAGTTCGGCAAACTGCTCCGAACTGGCAGCTAGGGTGTGGAGATATGCCTTGTGACCGCCGGGGATGATGCCGAAAATGTTTTTGATCGCACCAGTGAGCAGGGTCAGGGCATGGGTTTTGAACACCGGCAGGTTGAGGATAATGTCAACTTCATGAATCAGGCTCGAGACCGGAATTTCTGTGGTATAGCGGGATGAGAGCGGCAGTTGCACCGGGTTGATTGATACATTCTGAAAACAGCTCTGACTGGCTTCAATCACACCGGTCGGTTTCAGGTAGTCTTCAATCCGGTTCCGGCGGGCGCCAGCCGGGTTGTCGCCGACGATTATTCTTTTGGCGTTGCGCCGTTTGAGCTCGGAGACGAGCTCATAAACCAGCTCCGGACTGGTGGTTACTCCGGCTTCAGGTGGATGGGGCGCGAGCAGGTTAGGTTTGATCCAGATCCGTTTGCCGGAGAAGTCATAACCGAGGAAGTCAAGCGCCTCAATGACCGCTGCCTGCAGGTCGCCAATTTTTCGCACGAGTACCGAGGAGAACATTACTGAGTCGGCAGGTTGCTATTTGTTATCTTGACCCGGGATGATATAAAGGACATTGGCAAGGGAGACTACCGCTTCGGGCTGGCGCTCCCTGCCTTCTGGAATTCCGGTGTCCCTGAACACCACATCCACCATCTTGACCACACCCTCCTTGACGGTGTAGCCGCCGCAGACCGCATAGCCGCCGGATTTGAGATAGACGATGGGCATTTTTCCTCCTTTCTACGCCTCAGGTCGGGGCAGGGTGACCCGCGCCGGTTTTTCCTGCCGGAAACCGAGGGCAAAGTCCGCTTGGAGCAGTTTGTGAATCTCCCGGCTCCCCTCATATATCTGAGCGCCCTTGGCATTCCGGTAGAAGCGTTCCACCGGATATTCGTCTGAGAAGCCGTAGGCACCCAGGATCTGCACCGCATTGCTTGCTGCCCGTTCGGCCGCCTCACAGGCAAAAAGTTTTGCCGCTGAGGTGGCACGGGTGGCGGTCCGGCCCTGATTTTTTTCCCAGCCGGCGCGGAGGTAGAGCAGTCTTGCAGCCTGATAGCTGACCGACATGTCGGCGATCATTTCCTTGACAAGCTGATGCTCAGCGAGCGATTTCCCGAAGCTGCTGCGGGTAAGGGCGTAGCCGGACGCCGCATCAAGGCAGGCACGGATCAGACCGGTGGCACCGGCAGCGACTGTGTAACGCCCCTGATCGATTGCAAACATGGCGATCCTGAAGCCTTCCCCCTCCAGACCGAGACGGTTGGCTTCCGGGACCCGGACATCGCTCAGGGAAATGGAACCGGTATTGCCCGCACGGACGCCGAGCTTGTGATGGATGGTGCTAGTGGTCAGACCGGGCATACCCCGTTCGAGGATAAAGGCGGTGATACCGGTGTGGTCCCGCCGCTGCTGTTTTTCACGATCAGTCCAAGCAAAGACAAGGAAGTGGTCGGCGATGTCCGCAAGAGAAATCCAGGTTTTCTCGCCGTTCAGGATGTAGCAGTTGCCATCCCGGCGGGCGGTCGCCCGGATACCCAGAACATCGGAGCCGGCATCCGGTTCGGTCAGACCGAAGGCGGCAAGTTTTTCCCCTTTTGCCTGAGGGACCAGATAACGTCTTTTCTGCTCTTCACTGCCCCAAGCCAGCATGGTCAGACTGACTAGACCGATGTGGACCGAAAGGATTACCCGTAATGAGGTGTCAACATACTCCAGCTCCTCACAGGCAAGTCCGAGACTGATATAGTCCCCACCGCTTCCGCCCCAGACGGCAGGGATCGTCAGTCCAAGCAGACCCAGCTCCGCCATCTTCCGGGCGATCTGCGGGTCAAAGAACTGGTTGCGGTCGTTTTCCTGAATTCTGGGTTGAACCTCGTGGCGGGCAAACTCCCGGGCAAGTTTCTGCACGAGCTGCTGTTCTTCAGTGAAGGTGAAGTCGATCACTTTCTGCCCAGTACCCGGCGGTAGACCGCATCCACATGCTGAACCAGATTTCGCAGCTGGAACACCGCTTCCAGTTCGGACGGGCTGAGATGGCGCTGTACTGTCCGGTCATTTCTGGCGAGCTGACTCAAGGTTGTGCCCGAGCTGATTGCTTCAAATGACAGTTTCTGCACCAGCCTGTAGGCACGGGTGCGGTTCATCCCCTTGTTTACCAGTGCCAGCAGCAGTGCCTGCGAGAAGAAGGTCTCACCTGAGATTTTCAGGTTTTTCTCCATCTGCTCCGGTCTGACCACCAGTCCGGCGAGGACTCGGTTCATCTGCCGGAGGCAGTAGTGGAGCAGGGTGAAGGCTTCGGGGATGATAATCCGTTCGGCGGCGGAGTTGGTCAGGTCCCGCTCGTGCCAGAGGGGGATGTTCTCGTAGCTGGCAAAGGCGTAGGAACGGATCACCCGGGTAAGGGAACAGATCCTTTCGCAGATGATCGGATTTTTCTTATGAGGCATTGCTGAGGACCCCGCCTGAGACTTGCCAAACGGTTCACTCACTTCACCGATTTCGGTTCGCTGGAGGTTGCGGATTTCGGTGGCGATCCTTTCCAGTCCGGTAGCGATCAGTGCCAGCATCGAGAGGAGAAAGGCATGCCGGTCGCGGGGGATCACTTGGGTTGATACCGGTTCCACCTTCAGATTAAGCAGTTTCAAAACCCTTTTTTCCACCTCCGGGCTGAGCTGAGTGTAGGCACCGACGGTGCCTGATATTTTGCCGTAGGCGATTTCCGCCCGGGCGAGTTTGACCCGTTCAATGCCCCGATTGATTTCCGCCAGCCAGGATAGGCATTTCAGCCCGAAAGTAATCGGTTCCGCATGTACGCCGTGGGTTCTTCCGATCATTGGAGTCCACTGGTAGCGGCGGGCAAGATTGGCAGTGGTCACCTGGAGTTCAAGGAGTGCCGTGTGGATTATATCCAGTGCCTGAACGCAGCGCAGCACCAAGGCGGTGTCAACCACATCATAAGAGGTAATTCCGTAATGGACATACTTGCCTGCTTCGCCGGCACTTTTTGCCACGCTGCGGGTGAAGGCAATTACATCGTGGTTGGTTTCCTTTTCAAACCGTTCAATCTCACTGATTTTAAAAGTTGCCTGCTGGATTTTTTCTGCTGCCGGCTTCGGGATAATCCCCAGTTCGCCCTCGATCTTTGCCACCGCCTTTTCCACGAGCAGCCAGGTCTTGAACTTTGTCTCCTCAGACCAGAGCTGAGCCATTTCCGGTGTCTGGTAGCGGGAGGTCATAAATACTATCTCAGCTGGTAGAGGATTCTTAACTGCTCACCCTTGCGATCAATAATCAGGTCGATTGAACCTTGAAGCCGGTTCAGCCGTTCCTGGAGCAGCCGGGCAGAACTGGCGACCTTGCCCTGAAACACCAGAATTACATCACCCGGCAGCAGGCCGATTTTTTCGGCGATGGAATTTTCATTGACTCCAACGACCACTACCCCTTTCGTATGGGCAAGACCGAAGCGACGTCGGAGCACCGGGTTGATATCGGCAACCACAAGACCGAGTGCAGTGCTGAATTTTTCATATTCAGCCTGAGTTTCTCCGAGAGCCTCGCTGATAAACCTTTTGACTTCATTAATGGGCCGGGCGAATCCGACACCTTCCGAACCACCGGCGTGGGAAAAAATGAAGGTGTTGATACCGATGACCTCGCCCAGAGCATTGACCAGCGGACCACCCGAATTTCCGGGGTTGATTGCCGCATCAGTCTGAATCATATCGGTATAGACGGCACCGCCTCTGCCGGAACGGATGTCCCGGTGCAATGCGGAGATGACGCCGACGGTTACGGTCGGCTGGGCATCTTCAATCAGGAATCCGAACGGATTGCCGATGGCAATTGCCCATTCGCCGATCAGCAGCTGGTCGGAATTACCCAGTGGTGCTACCGGCAGGTTATCGCCCGAAATTTTCAACAGTGCCAGGTCCCGGTCTGGATCAACGGCAAGGATTTCCGCATCGAAGCTCCGGTTGTCGGGCAGGGTTACCTTAATCTTGGTTGCATTGTTGACAACATGGGCATTAGTGATGATGTAACCCTTAGCATCTACAATTACTCCCGAACCCATGGACTTGATTTCCTGCCGGAAGGTATGCCGGGGAAAGAAGTCCTGGAAGAAGTCGTCAAACCCGAAGATATCAAACGGGTCATAGGATACAATCCGCGTCTGAGTCACTACGACTGAGACCACCGCCGGGCTGACCTTCTGAGCGGCGATGACAATCGCATTTACCCGGGACCGGTCAATTTCAGTATTAATCTGTTCAACTGCAGGCCGGGATGGAGGTTTTTCGGTTGTAGCGCCACAGGCAAGGGGCAGAAACGGCAGCAGCAATGCAATAATATTAAGGGGATTGTATTTCATCGAATTAGTTTAACCGGCAATTGGAGTAAGGTCAAGCCTTGCCGGTGCTTGACAGAGGAAAAGGACAGATTTATAATTTATTAAGCAGGCAGAAGACATCGGCAGTTCAATTTTTCTTCTTGGGTCTACATCCGGACGGCTTTAAAATTTTAAGGAGGTCATGATGAGAAATCCGGGTTTGAACTCTGTAATACCCAGTTGCCTACTTTTATCAGTTTTCCTGATAATTTTTATCCCTCAATCTGGAAGGGCTCAGGTTGAAGTCTGGACTGCCCGCTATGATGGCGGGGCTGATGACTGGGATGAGGCAACTTCAATGGTACTGACTCCGGACGGGAATATTGTGGTTACCGGTTTCAGTGTCGGCAGTGACAACAGTCGGGATATCGCTACTGTCAAGTTTTCCGGAACATATGGGGAGATTATCTGGAGCCAGCGCTGGACAAGAAGTACCGGATCAAGGGATGAAGGCTGGAAGGTCTGCAGTGATACCGCGGGCAACATTTTTGTTGCTGGCTGGACGAGGACGACCGGCGCCGACACCGATTTTGTAGTGATCAAGTATACGGCCGATGGCACTGAGGAATGGGTTCAGGTCTACGATTCCGCCGGCGGGGCAGACCGGGCGACTGGAGTTGTGCCCGATGAGGCAGGCGGATGTTACGCTGCCGGTTACTCCTCCAACGGCACCAATCGTGATTATGTGATTTTTCATTTCCGGCCGGATGGCAGTCGGGACTGGCTCGTGCGGTATAACGGACCGGCGAATGGAAATGATCTGGCGAATGCAGTTGCGCGGGATAGAGCGGGGAATATCTATGTCACCGGTTTCTCTTGGGGTGGTTCTGTTGCCCGGCTGGACTATCTGACAATGAAGCTCAGTCCGGCAGGCGAAACACTCTGGACCCGGCGTTATGACGGCACCGCAGTTGACAGTCTGATCAAGAATGATTTCGGATTTGCCCTTACGGTTGATGATTCCGGCTATGTCTATGTCACCGGCAGAGCCGGGGAAAGCGGCAGCTGGTATGACGGCACAACAATCAAGTATACACCGGCAGGCCAGGTGGTCTGGATTAACCGTTTTGACTGGGGTGAAAATGCGCTTGATGGTACTGGTGAGATTAGAATCGGTTCGGATCGCAGTATTTATTGTGCGGGTTATACCGAGACCAATATCGGCTGGTTTGACATGGTAATTTACAAATTGGCGCCGGACGGGCAGCTGGAATGGCAGCGCAGTTATGATTATGTTGCCGATGATGACAGTGTGACCGGGTTGTGGGTTGACCGTTTTGGCAACGCCTATATTACCGGTTATTCCTATGGTGGAGATGGCTGTATGGACTGGGTGACAATGAAATACAATCCGAACGGTGCCCTGATCTGGATGGCACGGCACAGCACGTTTGACGAGGATGACCAGAGTTATGATATTGCGGTTAACGGTCTGGGTGACGTGCTGGTTGCCGGTTATGACTATCTTGAGGGAAGTGAGGATTATGCGGTGGTCAAGTATTCCGCACCGGATGTCGGTGCTGCGCTGATCATTCAGCCGGTTGATACATTCCGTCTGGATGCAATTGTCACTCCCAAGGTGCGGGTGAAGAACTTCAGTGCGCTCAGCTTTACATTTCCGGTGAGGATTGAGATTGGCAATTTCTATTTTGACATCCAGCAGGTGCCGGCACTGGCACCCTATGATTCCGCGGATGTGACTTTTGCCCCATGGACCGTACGCGACCTTGGTGAGCATGCGGTGGTGTGCTATTCAATGCTTAACGGTGACAAGGAGCCGGGGAATGATACGGTTCTGGGGAGGGTGATTACCGTCTCGGCATGGGAGCGGCTGGAAGACATGCCGGCTGGTGCTCGAGGGAAAGGGGTAAAGGATGGCGGTGCGCTGGCATTTGCCCAGGAGAGTCTGGTTTTCGGATTCAAGGGCAATAATACCACTGAATTTTATGCGTATAATACCCGGACCGGGCGCTGGGTGACCAAGGAGAGTATTCCGGCGATCGGCAGGAGCGGCAGCCGGAAACGGGTCAAGGGAGGCGCCTGTCTTGCCGCCGATACCGCAGGGAGTCTGTTTGCCCTCAAGGGCAGTAATACTTTGGAGTTCTGGCGGTATTCAATTGCTGATAACCGCTGGACCCAGCTGCCCGATTTTCCGACCGGTGGCACGACCAAGCGGGTGAAGAATGGTGCCGGGATGGTTTATGTGCCACAGCTGCACCGGATTTATGCCCTGCGCGGCGCCAATACCAACGACTTCTACTGCTATGTAATTGCCCGGGATTCCTGGATGGTGAGGAAAAGCGTTCCTCCGGGGGAACGCAACCGGCGGATGAAGGATGGAAGTGCGATTGCCTATGACGGCGATTCGCTGATCTATGCGCTCAAGGGTGGCACCTATGAGTTCTATGCCTATAACATCAGCCGGGATACATGGATTCAGCTGCCCTATATTCCGGACAGCAGGATTTATACCAAGCGCACCAAGATGAAGAAGGGGGCGGCGATGGCTTATGATTACCAGTTCCAGCGGGTTTATGCAACCAAGGGGGGTAAGTCAACCGAATTCTGGTTCTTTGACGCAATCGGGGACAGCTGGAGTGAAACCCGAGATACCTTTCCCAGGGGTCCGGATAATAAGGCGCCTTCCAATGGCGGTGCGCTGACCTATGGTTCCGGCAAGGTTTATGCCTTGAAGGGTAACAAGACCCGGGAGTTCTGGCGGTATAATGCCAATTTTCCGCTCACCCCCCCGCTGCCGGGTGTGCAGGCAGAATTGTCAAGCCTCTTGCCGCGACTGCGGATGACCGTTATGCCCAATCCGGTCCGGAGTTACGGTATGATCTGTTACACTCTTCCTCAGCCGGGTGCGGTGCGGATGACGGTCTATGACATCGCCGGCAGGGCGGTCCGGATGGTGAGACATGATTATCTGCCGGCTGGCGACCAGACGGAGCGGTTGGAAACTGCCGGGCTGAGTGCCGGAGTGTATCTGGTTCGGATTGAGGTTCTGGACGGTTCGGGCAGATATGGCGCAACGCAGAAGGTTATAATTCCCGCTAATGGCAGAGAAAATTGAGGGAGGTTCCAAAATGAAGTTTACAGTAGTAAAACTGGCCATTCTCAGCCTGATTCCGGTCCTTTTGACCGCCGGTGCGGTGGATACGATGTGGCTGCGAATTTATCCGGGTTCGGATTCGGTAAGTGGTAATTTTAATCAGGCGGGTGATATCGGGTTTGACCCGCAGGGCAATATCATTGTCTGTGGTGCCGGCGAGAAGGGAACCGCGGGCAGTACCGATATGCTGGTTGCCAAGTTCAATCCATGGGGTGAGACGCTCTGGGTGCGCTCCTATGGCGGGATTGTGGGCAGTGAGGAGGATATGGCGCATGCGCTGGCGGTGGATTCGCTCGGAAATATCTATGTGGTCGGGGTCACTGCTCAGTCCGTTCCTTATGATCTTGATATCACCTGGCTGAAATTTTCACCAGAAGGCAATCTCCTCTGGGCAAGAAGGACGATGCTGCCCGATGATGATATCGGTTATGATATTGAGATCGGCCTGCAGGGTGATATCTATGTCTGCGGTGCGGTTACCGATACCCATTTCGTTCTTTCCCGTTACTGGCTTGCCCGGATCAACCCGGTAAACGGCGATACGGTCTGGACTCGCAGTTATATTCTCGACACGCTGGCATTCAATGCAAAGCAGGACCGGCACCCGGATTTTGTGATGAGTGACTGGGACCGGTGGGACAACTGCGCAGCCGCGCTGGCGATTTCTCCGGACTCCGGGCATATCGTTACTACCGGCTTCGGCTACAGCGATAGCCGGAGCTATCAGGTGTGGACGATGAAGTTCCTTCCTGACGGCACCCGGCGCTGGCAGCATGAGCATTACTGGTCACTGGATTACGATGACGCCGGATTTGATGTCGCAGTGGCGAACAACGGCTACATCTTCGTTGCCGGGTTTGAGGAAAATGATTACAACTGGTATGATGCTACTCTTTTACGCTATTCGCCAACCGGCGGTACGCCTTCAGTGCGCAGGGTTAATGACCCGATGGATGATGAAGATTATTTCTTTGCAGTGACACTTGATGATTCTAACCCCCAGAATGTGTATGCCACCGGTGCCTATTATCAGAGCACGACAACCGGATTTGATATTATTACCTACAAGGCGAATATGGCACTTACCGCCCGCTGGGGAACTGCCGGTGCGATCTTTTCCAGCAATCTTGATGATTACGGCTTTGCCATTACTTACAATCAGGGCAAGGTTTATGTTGCCGGCAGAAAGGGCAATGACCTGGTGATACTGTGTTACCGGGTGGACAATGCGGTTCCGCACGACACCCTCTGGTCATTCAGCTACAATTCTCCATATAATCAGGAGGATTTTGCTGCTGCAGTTGCAGTCCGGGATTCGAACAGTGTCTACTTTGCCGGTCAGGCAGCGCGTAGCGGGCTTGCGAACAGTTACACCGATCTGGTTGCAGGTAGGCTGTTTTACCCTTATCCTGATGTCGGGGTGGATGCCATTCTTGCGCCTGCCGGCGTGGTGGGATATCAGGAAACGATTACACCTCAGGTCCGTTTTGTCAACAGCGGTAATTCGCTTGCCCGGTTCAATGCCACTCTGCGTATCGGCAGTGATTACAGTCAGACGGTAAGCCGAAGTGCACCGCTCTATCCTGGTGATTCCTGTGTTTTAATCTTCCCGGACTGGGTGGCGCATCCGCTCGGGCAGGTGACGGTTGCTTGCACGGTGGCGATGAACGGTGACCGGGAACCGCTGAACAACCGGCTGACCGGTACAGTTGAGGTGGTGCTGCGCGATGCCGGCTGTCTGCGGATCGTGGCACCGGCGGATACCGTGGATTCGGGGGTGGCGGTTACACCGCAGGCATGGGTCCGCAATTACGGTACGGTTCAGGAGAATATCGGTGTCCGGTTCAGGATCGGCGACGGCTATGTAAATCAGCAGACGGTTCTGGTTGCTCCCGGGGAGAGCGCGCTGGTCCAGTTTGCCCTGTGGCGGCCGGCTGTGCCCGGCACTTGGGTTCTCCGCTGTTCGACCATGCTGACAGGTGATGTCAATCACGGCAATGATTTTGCTGATGGTCAGATTTTCGTCCGTTCCGGCGGTGGTGTCTGGCCCGCAGGCTGGCAGGAGGTGGCATCGGTGCTGTCGGCACCTTCCGGTCGAGCGGTCAAAGATGGCGGCTGGCTCGCATTTGACCCGGAACAGGGCAGGATTTATGCGGTCAAGGGGTACAAGACTGGCGATTTCTACGTCTATGACATTTATGCCAACCGGTGGGCCACTCTTACCCCCTGGCCTGCCGGCACCGAGGGTAAGCTGCCCTACAAGGGTTCTGCGGGCTGTTATGGTGATGGCAGGATATGGGCGGTCAAGGGGTATAATACGCCAGGGTTCTGGTGTTATGAAATCAGCACAGGTGAGTGGCGTCAGCTCCAGAATATCCTGCCGGGAAACTCGGGCAAGTATCCGAAGGGCGGAACCGATCTGGTGTATGCCGAAGTGGATGGTGTCGGTTATGTGTATCTGCTCAAGGGTTACAAGTGCGATTTCATGCGTTATAATACCGTGACTGGAGTCTGGGAACCGCTGCCGGATGCACCGGGAGGAATCAAACCCAAGTGGGATAAAGGTTCTTGGCTTGCCTTTGACGGTGATAATACGCTTTATGCGCATAAGGCAAAGTATCATGAATTTTGGACCTTTGATGTCCGGGCAGGGCAGTGGAGTCTGACTCAGCTGCCTAATCTGCCGTTTGCCAGTCAGCGCACCGGCAAAAGCAAGAAGTCCAAGGATGGTGGTGCCGGTTTCTATTACAACGGTTTCATCTATGCGCTCAAGGGGGGCAATACCTGTGAGTTCTACCGGTTTGACTGTGCCGGTCAGACCTGGATCGAGCTCGACCCGATGCCGGAGATCGGTTCCACCGGTAGAAAGAAGCGGGTCAAGGCGGGTGGTGATATCGTTGCCGGTGTCAACGCCTGCTGGGCACTGAAGGGCAATAAAACACTCGAGTTCTGGCGTTACGGACTGCTCCTGCCGGTAGAACCGGACCGAGGTGCGCACAGTGCTCAGAGCGGTGAGGTGGCTGGTGCCGGGTGCTGGCAGTTGATGCCGGTTTACACCCGGGCGGGGGTCGGTTTCCGGTATTCTGCTCCGGAGCCGGTGCGGATTCAGGTACAGGTTTATGACCGGTCGGGCAGGCTGGTGCTGACCCTGCCGGAAATGCAGATCACCGGCACTGGAACCGTCAAGCCCGATCTCTCCGGTCTCAGTGCCGGAGTTTATCTTCTGAAACTGGAGGCGGATGACGGCACAGTTCAGCAGAAAAAGCTGATCTTGCGACCGTCAGCGGAGGAGTAGGACCCGGCGCAGCGGCAGGGCTGCGGTTTTAAGGAAGTAGATGCCGGAAGATAGGTGGGCAAGCCGGTTCGGACCGGGGTGGATTTCCGCTACTTTCCTTCCGGTCCGGTCCAGAAGCAGACCGTAATCAGGGGCGGTAATCACAGGCAGGTGATAGACTGAAGTCTGGAGGCTGGTGCCCGGCTTGCGCTCCGGGCGGTCCGCAACCGCGGTGAGAAACCGGGGTTTAAGCATGCCATCGCCCACAAGGCACATCCCATAAAACCAGGAGCGTTCCCAGGGTTCAAAACCGTCCTGTGCCTGAGAGGTGAACCAATCCCGGAATGCGAGTGCCAGCGGTTCACCAGTGGCAAGGGGGAGATAGAAGTCCTGAAACTCAAGCATGGAGCCGGTTTTGGTGGAGCCGATCGCCGCCAGCCCGGATGATGACTGAAACACATACCTGCCACCGCAATACCCGGGTTCAACAAACCGGACATTGGAGCAGGCAAACAGGTTGTAAAAGCAGGCTTCGGGATTAATGCGCGGGATGGACTCGCCATAGAACCAGTCCCAGCTCTGGCTGTGGTTGTATTTCATCGCATGGCCTCCGGGCCAGGAATGGGCACACAGCTGAATCCACTGATAGGCGGCGGTATCGATCCGGGGTTTGTAGTCCCGGACCCGGGTCTGCTCCGAATCGGCGACAAACACCCGCTCCGGATACAGGAGGCCGACATGTGAGTTCCATTCCCCTGCCCAGGGTGTCCAGTCGTCATCAATGTAAGTGAGCGCCCGGTCCCGGACTTGGAGCCTGCCGGTGCGGTAGGCGTGGAGACGGGCAAGATACTGCTGAATCAGACTGATATTCGGGCTGATGGTTGAGGTGTAAATCCGGGCGATGCCGATCTCCGGCTCAACTGTGCCGTAATGGGTGTCATAGATGCGGTCCGAACCGTGAATAAGCGAGTCCAGCGTATCCAGCCGGACAAGGGTATCCAGCCAGACTCCATCAAGATCCATCAGAAAGAGATCACAGGGAAACTCCTCATAATGCTCATCCGGGTCCCTTCTGCCGTTGCTGTTCCAGTCGTCAATCAATTGAAACCAGGGGACTGGCAGGTTGCCGATCAGAACGGCGGCGCTCAGGCTGGAGTCCTGGTATTCACGCCAGAGAAAGGTACGTAGTGACTCCGGGCTGGTGCCGGTGATGGCGAAGGCGGCAACCGAGTAGCCTTCACCGGTTAGGTCCGCATAGAGGGTGTCAAGCCACGGGTTCAGGGCACTTACGAGCGAGTCCTGAATCAGGATGTCAACCCGCGGGTCAAACCGGCTGCCGGCACCGGCAAACGGCTCGACCTGCCACCGGCTGGTCAGGGGCTGGCGGGCAACGAACTCCTGATAGCTGAGCGGTCTTGAGGAGTCCGGACCCAGCCAGCGCAGGACCGTAACCTCAGGGGGGACGGTCAGGATAAGCAGGGCGGGGATCAGAATGTCCATAACTGATTATAATCATCAGCTCAGAGCAGTCAAAGCGGGTTGTGCGGTTGCCTAACATTCATCTCGTTCGAAAACAGTTTTTTCTTTTTTGCGGAATGAACCAGGCGATTTCTCCACTCCGGTCGAAATTACTTTGTTCCCTTTTTGTCATTCCGAACGAGGCGTAACCCGAGCCGATGAACCCCTTGCATAATGTAGAGCACAGAATGAAGTGAGGGGTTTTCTCCACTGCGCTCCGCCTTAAGCTCCGCTCAGGTCAAAATGACGGGAAGGGAGGTTTTATTCCGGGCGGAGTTGTTGTCGCTTTAATTGCTCACACCGCTGTGCGTCGCCAGCAGTACAAAAGTCAGTCTTTTGTGTCTTGCCTTCACGCTTCAGCTGTTCCCTGCAGCCGGCCAGAAATTCATCATTAAGCACTCTGCCTGTCAGTGAGCCGGTCTTATGCTGTTCTACCGGCATCAGTTGGCGAATCAGCTCAGCGGAGATATCCTGACGTTCACCGGTTACCAGCCAGTAAACTTTGGTTCCGGGTCTGCCGGCGATTACAAACCGGTTGTCGGTAATGTCTTCAATGACATACACTTCATAGCTGCCGACGCCGGTAAGCTGGATGTGCGGGTTGCGGTTGAGGGCGGAAAAGTAATCCGGGAGTCGGACTTCGGCCTTGCCCGAGGAATCGAGAATTACACTCCCTTCATAGATGTTTCTCATCTCCGGTCCCCCGATTGAGTAATGATTGAGAATTTTACCACATGGGTCGAGGGGATGATCAATTGTGATTGCACCACCAGTCTGAGACAATATGCCGCATCTCAATTGACCGGAGGCAGTTGCAGTTTGACCGTTGAAGGCGGCGGAGTTGGAAAATCCAGCGGGAACGACTGAGTGATAGCCGGCAGCAAAGCTGTGGTCACCGGCAGCGGTGTCATTTTCTCCCCCGGCAACTGCTGCACCCGGGCCGCTGGCAAGGTTAAGTTCGCCCCCAGCAATCGTGGCACCGCGTCCACTGGCAGTATTGCCACGTCCACCCGCTACGGTCGCTCCGCTGGCAGCCGCCAGATTCCCCGAACCTCCCCCTATGGCAGTACAGTTGTCGCTGGCTACGTTGTCAATACCACCGGCTACCGCGGCACAATAACCTCTGGCGATATTGTATTTACCACCGGCAACAGTTGCATTAGTGCCGGAGGCGGTATTTGCTCTGCCTCCAGCGACAGTAGCACGGCTGGAACTGGCAGTATTTCCTGAACCGCCTCCGACCACAGCATAGGTGCCGCTTGCGGTATTAGTGTCCCCGCCAGCAACAGTAGCATAGTCAGCTATGGCGTCGTTGCTGTACCCCCCGCCGACAAAAGCTCCATTTCCGACCGCCCTGTTGCCGAAGCCGGCAGCAACTCCGCAATAGGTGTAATCCCGGTCCGGGGCGCCGGTGGTGCAGGCAACCCCGAAGTTGACATGAGTGCAGCGCTCGTTGCCATGAAGCATATTATCCGCCCTGCCTCGTGTCAGCCCCAGAAAGTTAACCGTAGATAGTACTGAATCCGGTTCACCTCTTACCCATGTTTTTGGGATCTCCAGACTGGTGCTCAGTGCGTAATTTGCGGTGTCAGCCCGGTTGGCAGTAAAGGCATAGGCAGCGGAAACAATCCTTAACCTAGGTGTAAGTTCTGCGCACGTGCCAACCTGCACGCTGAGGTAAAGATTTCCGTCATCAGGGACTTCATTGAGTGGAGTTACCAATCCCAACAGAGTGGAAAAAATTCCACCTTGGACTTCCAAGTTCCGGGTTTCAGACCAGAATGGATTTCCTCCGGTTTCCTGGGTATAAAGTCTAAAAGTCAGCTGATAGGTGCCATCCGGTACCGGATGGCCGAGTGAATCGGTTAATCTGCCTTGATAGGACAGCAGCTTCGGAATGACGATGGGCTCGGGGGCGGCAGTTATCGAACAGGCGTTAGACGCCCGGGAATTGTGAAAAGCAGGCAGAATCACCGCATTCTGGTCCGGCAGGACAACAGTGCTTAAAAGAATAACTGCCAGCAGTACAGTTCTGAGGTTCACTTATGCCTCCAGTTTAAAATATGATCAAATTTTTCCCGGTTGAATGAATTTTATTTCGGACATCTTGATAATAAATAATACTGGCAGGTGATTTGTCTGTCAAAGTATTTCATATCCCTATATTTTTAGAGTCATAAATCGGACAGAATTTCACATCGGAAAACGGCTGGCATATAGCATTTTCTCCTAACTTCCGGAATGACAAGTGGTTGCCAATCTGTCTTCGCTCTGAGGCTGGATTTTGGGGGTAGGTCCCGGGGTCATCCCTTTTCCGGGGCGGGGTTTGAGTTTGCCGCCCGGTCCGGTTTCGAGTTGGGGTACGCACCATGGTATTAGTGGATTTACTCCGTTTCCGGATTATAATTGGGCATGCGCCGGGTTGTATTCGGGCTTTTGTTTGCCGGCTGGGTGCTGGCTGAGCCGGTGCGTATCGGTCTGGCGCTTTCCGGTGGTGCTGCCCTGGGGCTTGCCCATGTCGGTGTCCTGAAGGTGCTGGAGCGTGAGGGGCTGGAATTTGTCGGAATCTCGGGAAACAGCATGGGTTCGCTCGTGGGCGGTGTTTATGCTGCCGGTTACAGCGCCGCTCAGATTGAAAGTATTGCACTGAGCGTTGACTGGAACCGGCTTTTCTCCTCGCAGCCCGCCTATGGTGCCCAGTATCTGCAGGAGAAGCAGCAGGCAGAAAGGTATATCCTGCGCCTGCGGCATAACCGGTTTCTGCCTTATCTGCCGGGCGGGCTGATTCCGCTGCAGAATGTTGAGCTTCTGCTTAACCGGCTCTTGGCTGAGGTCGAGTTTAATACCGGATACGATTTTGACCGGCTGCCGGTGCCCTACCGGGCGGTGGCGGTTGACATCCGGGCAGGCAGGAAGGTGGTGTTGAGGTCGGGTCGGCTGGAGCAGGCGATCCGGGCAAGCATTGCCATTCCCGGGGTTTTTTCGCCTGAGGTGATCGAGGGCCGGGAGCTGGTGGATGGCGGGGTGCTGGATTATCTGCCTGTGACCGCACTGGAGGATTTTCAGCCCGATTTTGTGATTGCGGTTTTGACGATGCGGCACCAGGAGTCCCCAAACCAGAGTCTGCTGGATATCGCCTCCCGCAGTATTGATCTGATGAGCATCGCCAATGTTGAGCGTGCAAAGGAGCAGGCGGATGTGGTCATTGAGCCTGATGTGTCAAGATTTCTTCACTCCGATTTTGCCCGCGCCCGGGAACTGATTGCTGCCGGGGAGTCGGCAGCGATGCGGGCACTGCCGGTGATCCGGGAGAGGCTCAGGGGCAGGGTGCCGGTGCGGAGCAGAAACCGGATTGAACCCCGGTCTGTGCCGGTGGTGCGGCGGGTGGTCTTTGAAGGTCTGAAGCGGACCCGGCGCTCGCTGCTTCTGCCCTATCTGCGCACCCGGGAGGGTGCAAGGTTGAATTTCGGCCTGCTCCTCGGGGACGTGGAGCGGCTGTTTAATACCGGGCTGTTTGAGGATGTGAATTTCCGGCTGACAGAGGTGACCGCGGAGAGTGCGGATGTGATCTTTGAGGTTAATGAGCGGCCGTTCGGTTTCTATGCGTTCGGGGTGCGGTATGACAATTATGACAATGTGGTGGTCGGGGCTGAGGTTGGGGAGGAAAATATTTTGGGTTCGGGCGCAACCGTCCGGGCCGGCGGGGTCGTCGGTAACCCGAATGAGTTCCGACTGGGAATTACGGGCACACGGATTTTTCAGCTGCCGTTCGGATACCGGATTGACGGTTATATCAGTTCGCTGAACCGGAGTCTGTGGGAGCAGGGCAGGTTCGGTTCCAGTTACTTTGTCCGGGTGCGGGGGGCAGTGGTGGAGGCGGGTTACAGCACGGGGAGAAATGGTTTTTTCAACTTTGGCGCCCGGGTGGAGCGGATCGGTTATGAGGGTACAGCAGTGGAGACGCTGGCCGCTGGCTGGCTTGCCGGTCTGCGGGCAAATCTGGAGTTCAATACATTTGACCGGCTGGAGTTGTCCGGCAGAGGACTGGGATACCGGTTGAGCGGGTTTTATTCCAGCCAAAAGGTACTGAGCCGGTTTGAGTTTCTGAAGACGGAGTTTTCGGGCGAGCAGGTGGTGCCGCTGCTTGACCGCTGGGCACTGCGCTGGTGGACCGATATCGGGCTGGTGCTGGGCAGACTGCCGTTCAGCGAGCAGTTCCTTTCCGGGGGTGAACGGTTTACCGGTTTTGCACCCGAGGAGTTTGTGAGTGAACAGCGGGTGATCGCCGGTTCGGCACTGCGGTGGCGGGTGCTGAATCTGCTGAACCGGGATGATTATCCGGTATATCTTGAGGCGAACGTTAATGCCGGAACCTTTACCCGGCCTGATTCGCTGCTAGTGAGCGACCGGATTGGGGAGCAGTTACACTGGGGCGCGGGTTTTGGTTTGATGACGAATACACCGGCAGGACCGCTGAAACTGATTATCGGGCTGGGCAATTTTTTCAAGCGGACGCCCCATCCGGGTGGCGTGCGGATTTACCTTTCTCTCGGTAGAGAGTTCCGATATCGGCGCTGAGCCGGAGTGTTTCAGTCGCGACTGCCCGGACAGGCGCGGACGCAGAGTCCGCAGATAAACTGATGGACAAAGTGCTGGCACTGAAACTCCCTGAGTTTTTCAAAGCATGCCTGATGGTCAAAATCTTCCGGTTTTTCCCGGATTGCACCGGCTGGACAGACGGAGATGCAGTTGCGGCATTCACCGCAGTTCCGGTTGAGCGGTGTGCCCGGCTCCAGTTCCAGATCGGTGAGGATGGTGACGAGCCGGACCTGAGCGCCGTATTCCGGAGTGACGAGCAGGTTGTTTCTGCCCAGCCAGCCGAGCCCGGCTTCAATTGCAATCCGCTTGTGGGAGAGGTGTGCCCGCTGGTTCTGCCAGTCAACAATCTGGGAGGCGGGGACGGGCAGGGCGCGGTAGTCGTTGTGCTGAAGCCAGATGGTGATGTCAAGGGCAATCCGATCCAGGGTGAAGTTGACCTGCCGGTAGTGGTGTTCGTAAAGCAGATCCGGATGATCGGGCAGGGCGTCAAGGATTTCCCGGGCGAGCCGGACCGCCAGTGTAATTGCATAGGGGAGCCGGTCAAGTGTGTTTCTGGGCAGGATGAAGTCGTCAGTTCTGATTTTACGCAGGTCAGCAACGCCAATCAGCGCCGCACCCCGGGTGCGGGCAAGTGATTCCAGTTCGGTGCGCAGGCGGATCAGGCTCATTCGGGTTCCGTAACGATTATATCCGGTGCCGGTTTTTTATCAAGATATACCGTAAGGGCAAAGATGGCTGCCGGCGTTATTCCCGGAATCCGCTGTGCCTGACCGACCGATGCGGGCCGGATACGGGTCAGTTTCTCACGGACTTCAGTGGACAGACCGGGGACCTGATAGTAATCGATGCCCGCAGGAATCCTAAGTTCCTCAAGTTCCTGAAAGCGGGCGACCTGCCTTTTTGTCCTTTCAATATAGCCTTCATATTTAACCTCAACCTCAATCAGTTCCTGAACCGGCAGGGGCAGCTGGGGCGCAGATTCGGTCAGCCGGCACAAAGTCTGCCAGTTAATTTCCGGCCGGCGCAGCAGTTCGAGGGCTGAAGCCGGTTCCTGAAGGGGAGTGGTTTTGAGCTCCTTAAGGATCCGGTTAACCCGGTCTGAAGGTCTGATCCGGCAGGTGCGCAGCCATTGCATACCTTTCTGGAACTGCTGATTTTTTTCCTCAATCTTGCGGAAGCGCTCCGGACTGAGCAGACCCAGCTCATATCCTCTTGGTCCGAGCCGTAGGTCGGCGTTGTCTTCGCGCAGGAGAAGCCTAAACTCAACGCGGGCGGTGAACATCCGGTAGGGCTCATCAGTTCCCTTGGTGACCAAGTCGTCAATCAGGACTCCAATATAGGCATCAGCCCGTGAGAGAATAAAAGGCGGTCTGCCTTTGACCTTCAATGCCGCATTGATGCCGGCAACCAGTCCCTGAACCGCTGCCTCCTCGTAACCGGTGGTGCCGTTAATCTGCCCGGCAAAGAAGAGGTTCCGGATCAGCCGGGTCTCAAGGGTGGGATGGAGCTGGGTCGGGTCGGCATAGTCGTGTTCAATTGCATAGCCGGGCCGGAGCATCCGGCATTCCTCCAGACCGGGGATGGAGTGGAGCATCCTTTCCTGAATTTCCACCGGCAGTGAGGTGGAAATGCCGTTGGGATAGCATTCGATCGTGTCGGTCCCTTCGGGTTCAATGAAGATGTGGTGGCGCTCCCGTTCAGCAAATTTGACCACCTTGTCCTCAATTGACGGGCAGTAACGGACACCCCGGCCCTTGATCACGCCGGTGTAGAGCGGGGAGTATTTCAGTCCTTTCCGGACAATTTCATGGGTTTTGGGAGTGGTATAAGTGAGATGGCAGACCGCCCGGTTCCGGGGTGTCTGTTCGGTCCAGAAGGAGAACGGACGGGGTGGCTCGTCACCCTCCTGCTTCTGGAGGGCATCAAGCCTGACTGTGCGGATGTCAATGCGGGGCGGGGTGCCGGTTTTGAATCTGCCGATCCGGAAGCCCAGTTCTTGCAGGTTCCGGCTCAGAAGGTTTGATGGTGCCTCGCCCAGTCTGCCGGCGGGAAAGCTGACCAGTCCGATGTGGACCAGCCCGGAGAGAAATGTCCCGGGCGCAAGGATTATCGTTCGGGCGTAGAACTTCTCCCCAGTTTCGGTCTCGACGCCGACCGCTGTTTTTCCCCGGGTGATTACCCGGGCGCAACTTCCCTGACGGAGGAAAAGGTTTCCGGTTTTTTCCAGAATTGAGCGCATCAGCTGACGGTAGTGCTGACGGTCAACCTGAACCCGGGAGGAGCGGACCGCCCGGCCTGAGCTGGTATTCAACTGGCGGAAGTGGATGCCGGCAAGGTCGGTAACCTGTGCCATCTGCCCGCCCAGCGCATCCAGCTCCCGGACGAGCTGGCCCTTGCCGATACCGCCAACCGCGGGATTGCAGGACATCAGAGCAATGGTGTCCAGGTTCTGAGTTAAAAGCAGCGTTCTTGTGCCCAGCCGGGCACTAACCAGTGCCGCTTCACATCCCGCATGACCGGCACCGACCACAATGACATCAAATTTTTCTGCCGGCATCACAGCTGATTTTAGTTTCTCCTGAGAGAAATGTCAATCAGCCGCCCTGGGTGATATTCAGATTTGACACCAATCGGGTTCAGGTTAAAATCGTGTAACCATGCGCACGCTCTTGCCCCTGTTTATGTTGCTGGGAATGGCGGTAATGCCGGTTCATGCCCTTTTTGAGGAAAATGCATCAGGTGTCCGGGCAGAGGGGATGGGCGGCAGTTTCTGCGCGGTGGCGGATGATCTGAGTGCGCTTGATTTCAATCCTGCCGGGCTTGCCTTTGTTCAGGAGAGACAGTTTCAGAGTTTTTACAAACTGCTTTACGGCGGGGTGGGAGTCAATCTGCATACCTTCCATGCCGGTCTGGCACTGCCATTGAGCCGGCTCGGGTGTCTGGCAGGGCGGGTCCAGGAGACCGGTTTTGAGCTTCAGTCCCAGCGTTCGTTCAAGCTGGGACATGGCTTTTTACTGGCAGATGGGCTGGCATTCGGTTATGGAATCAACGGCTATAATTTCGTTCAGCAGGAGCTGGGTTCCGGATATGCCTTTGGCCTGGATGTAAGCCTCTTTGCCCGGCTTGCCCGTTACTGGACCGTTGGGTTTTACGGTCATAATATCAACCTGCCGAAAATCGGTTCTTCAGAACTGCCGTCTGTGCTTGTCCTGGGGCTGGGGTTTTCTCCCCGGCAGGGCATTCAATCCTCTCTGCAGGTGAGCAAGGAGCCCGGGATGCCTACCAGAATTGCTCTGGGGCAGGAGTTTGAGGTTGTGTCCGATTATCTTGTCCTGCGTGCGGGTGTCCAGAATGAACCGGTCCGGTTCGCCCTCGGACTGGGTACCGGTTTACGGCGGGTCGGGATTGACTATGCACTGATCACCCATCCGGTTCTGCCTTTTACTCATAACTTCGGACTGCGGGTGAAATTTTAGCCTGATGCTGCTGGTTCTTGTCTGGATATTTAACCTGTGGACAGCAGATAATCAGCTGGATATCAACCGGGCAAGCCGGGCAGAGATCGGTCAGCTGCCGGTTGATTCCCTGACTGCGGACCGGATCTATGAGTATCTCCAGCTTTACGGCCGGTTCAACAGTATCTATGATCTGCTGAAGGTTCCCGGAATTACCCCTGAGAAACTGGATGAGCTGAAGCCGGTGATTTACATCCGGCCCCGGAGCTGGGAGGAGCGGGCAACAGAGAATATTCAGCGGATTCAGCGCCGGCTGGCAGCTGAGGACAGTCCGGGCAGGGCGGTAGTAGAGGAGTGGCAGGATCTGCTGCTGGACCCGCTCAACATTAACCGCGCAACGGTGGATGAACTGCTGCTGCTGGAGAATGTGTCGCTGGTTGATGCGGTGGCGGTCGTGAATTTCATCCGGCAGGGAGGGAGGATCACGAGCCGTCGGGATCTGGCGAGTCAGGTTCCGGGTCTTTCAGCATATGGGTATCGCGGGATGCGGAATTATGTGACCTTTCAGGACCGGGCTGATACTGCCCGGGTCAGGATCTGGAGCGGGAACTACCGGTTGAAATACGAAAGCGGGCAGGACTGGGAGGTGCTTACCAGCACGGAGGAGTTTACCGCAGCATTGAACAGCCTGGTTCAGGACAGCATCCGGTTCCGGGAGGCTGGGTTTACCGAATCGGAGCTGGCATTTTACCGGGATAGGTTGAGCCAGGAGCTGGATTTTAGAAAAAACATGGGTAATACGGGAATAATGCGTCACCGGTTACGGGCACGGATTGGTGAGCAGATCCGGGCTGGAGGGTTCGTGGAGCAGAATTTATACGAAAAGGCGGGTTTCAGCGGTGTCAGGGGTTGTGTGACTGTTGACAAAATCGGTCCGGTCCGACGGCTGCTCGTGGGTGATTACCGGCTGACGCTGGGGCAGGGACTTTTAATCGATAACAATTTTGAGCTGATGGCAAGGACGCATAAGCGAACCGCCGGCCTTTTCGCTGATCTGACCGAGAATTCCGGGTTTGGGCTCCGCGGGGCGGCGGTGGATCTGAAATTAAATCGGTTCGGCTTATTGGGATTTTATTCACTGGCAAAGCGGGACGGGATTCTAAATCCGGACAGCACGGTAAACTGGTATATCCTTTCCACACCACGCTACCCGACATTTAAAAATCTATTTAGTCAGACCGATGCCGGAGCCAGCTGGTCCGCTGACCTTTCCCAGCTGGGTTTTCTGCCACTCGGAACGCGCTTGGGAGTAAACGGTCTTTTTTCCCGTACCAGCCGGAGTCTGCAGCCGGCTGCCCGCTATGTTGAGCTTCCCGGTGATGCGGAGATTATTGATGATCCGAACTGGGCCCGGCTGGATACGGGCAGAACCCGGCTGTTTTATTCTGCCGATTTCCGGACGGTGATTAACAATTTTGCCCTGGAAGGGGAGGTTGCTCACCAGCATCGGGGTGGCAGTGCCTATCTGCTGAAGGGTTATCTGCAGCATGATCTGCTGAATCTGACCGTACTTTACCGGCATTATGATGTCAGTTATGTCAATCCGTATAACCGCGGGTTCTGTGAGGAGCTGCGGTTTGAGGATACACCGCTGGAAAAGCCCTACCGGCTCATTGACCCGGCGTATGCTGCGCTCCAGAATTTCCCGATGCCCAAAGCGGAGCAGGGGTTTTTTGCCGAGATGCGCTATCAGATCTCCCGACAGATTACTTTTACCCGTGCGTATCTTGATGTCTGGCGCAACCTTGCCTATGGAGCGGACAATTTCCGGTTTCAGGCGGAAATGGAATACCGCCCGGTTTTCCCACTGCGGCTGCGCTTCCGGCAGAAGGTTCAGTTGAAGGAGCGGCCGAGGCTGGTGCTGGGCACCGGTTCATTGTCCATGGAGTCCTCACTGCGGGCACTGGTTTCGCTTTCCAACTGGGACTATCTGACTGGCGAACTGCGGTACAGCAGAACCCGGCTGACGCCAACGATGAAATACGATGACCGGGCAAGTATTGAGGGCGATTTTCTACTTGTGCAGTGGGAGCACAACTTTTCGGACGATTTTCAGGGGGAGCTGGGAATTGCCGGCTGGCGCAGCGGCGGCATGTCGAACTGGATGTTTGAGGACAACGGGATTGATTTTGTTGACGGCGACGGGTGCAAGTGGTATCTGGCATTGACTAACCGCCTGACCGATAACCTCCTTGTTTACCTCAAGTTCCGGCAGAAGTTAAGCATATTTCCCCATACCGGTTTGAGTGGAAACGGGGGCGTCCATTATCCGGAAGGCATGCCGGTTCGGGATTTTATGAGTCAGAGCCGGCGGTTTGATATCTGGCTGCAGATTGATTTTCTCTGGTGAGGAGGCACAGTGAAATTGAGATTCTGGAAAGTACTGTTCAGCCTACTTGCCGGTGGAACCGGTGCATTTGCCAGTGTGCCGGTGCGAAACTGGTGGGGCGAGGAGCTGAGTGCTGAACCCTCAGCCATATTCCTTTATCCTTCAAAACTGACGGGTTACCGCGGAGCGGCGGTCTTTGCCGGACTGGGCAGCAGCATGCTGAGTGAGGAGCGGACCCGGCTGGTGTACGACCAGTTTGAAAATACGATCGGCGAGGCGGCGTATGCGGATAACATCAGCTGGTCGCTGCATTTCGGACCTTTTGCCGGTGTTTATCGCTGGAGGGGGTTCGGTTTCGGCGCCGGGCTGACACAGGTCCGGGATTTCAGCTATCAGTACCTGAAGGAATATCTGGACGATTTTTATGTGAAAATCGGTGAGGACCGGGTTGAGCAGTCAGGCGGCATCTGGACCGGAGCGCTTGCGGTCGGATACAGTCCGGTTTCGTGGCTTGAGATCGGTGCCGGAGGAAGATATCTTTATGGTCAGCGCAGACTGGAACTGGTTCACATCCGGGTGCCGGAGACATCAGCGGTCAGCCTGAAAAGCAGCATCAGGGGTGCGGGCTGGCAGGCGGGTGCGGGGTTTGTTTCCCGCGCTGGCTGGAGGGTGGATGCGTGTTACCAGTCTGCGATCCGTTCTGGCAGCGGGGATTCAGACACAATCAGGAAGCTGCCCTGGTGTGCCGGTATCGCTGCGGAATTGAATGTCCCGGGTGTACTGCCAGCGAGAATGCTTGCCGAGGCAAAGCTGTCCGGCTGGTCTGAAGTGGATTCCGGTTTCCGGAATGTGCTGAGCGTGCGGGCGGGGATTGAACACCGGCTGCTCAATCGGGTGCGGATGAGTTACGGGTTCGGTGTTGACCCGCTCTTTTCCAATTCCGCAGTGCACCGGCTTCTGGGGCGGTTCGGGCTTGGGTTTGATATCAGCCGGCTGCGGCTGGATTTTAATCTTCAGGCGAGCCGGGAAGAACTTGATGCCGGAGATTTTGCCCTGCCGGTGGAACCGGCAGACATCCGGGTTTATCAGGACCGAATCGGTCTGACGCTTAATTTTCGTTATGATATTTAGGGGCTGATGGAAAGAAGACAGGTGAAGTTCTGCCGTTTCTGGCTGTTTGTCAGTCTGCTGCTGGTCACCAGTACAGCTGATGCCGGAGTTCAGCATCTGATTATTGTCCATACCAATGATATTCACGGTGCACTCCTCCCGGCTGAGGCTTACTGGCTGGACAACAACTTTCCGCCCCCGCTGGCTAACGCCGCAGGAGCGCTGACTGTAATTCGGGAGTTGCGGGATTCAGCGGTTCGGCACGGATACGGATTTCTGCTGCTGGATGGTGGTGATATCTTCAAGGGAACACCGGTAGGGGATTTCACCCGCGGCCAGGCGGTCATCGACTTTTTCCGGCAGGCAGGGTATGATGCGGTTGCGCCCGGCAATCACGATTTTGATTTCGGCTGGCAGGTACTGAAGGAGATTGCCGACTCATCACGGATCCCCTGGATTGCCACCAATGTCCGGGTACCGGATGGCGACAGTCCGCCCGGTTATCTGAAGCGGAGTCATATCTTTGAGCGTGGCGGTATCAAGATCGGCATCCTGGGGGTTCTGACCAAGTATCTCTACGGTATGGTGAACGAGTCGTTGACGGGCGGGCTTGATATTCTGCCTTATTATGATGTTGTCCGGGAGGAGGTAGCGAGGCTGCGGGAAGCCGGTGCTGAGATTGTGATTGCGCTGAATCATATCGGTTACACCCACGATCAGCGGTTTGCCGATTCAGTATCCGGTGTGGATGTGATTATCGGTGCCCACAGCCATACCGGTGTTGAGCCGCCTTATGAGAGTCCGAAAAACCATGTCATCATCCAGCAGGCGTATTCAAAACTGAGTTCAATCGGGGTGCTGGATATCAGCTTTGACACCGGAAGCCGGCGGATTTTAGGTTATCAGGGCCGGTTGATTGATCTGCTCGCCGATGAGGTGCCCATGGATTCTATTTATGCCCGGCGGCTGGATTCAATCCGGCAGGTTGCGGAAAAGGGGTTTGACGAGGTTCTGGGGTATGCCCGGCGCGAGCTGACCCGGGGCGGATTTACCGAAACCCCGATGGGCAATCTGATTACCGATGCCATGCGGGAGCGTTTCGGGACGGAAATTGCGGTGCACAATTCCGCCGGTATCCGGGCAAACATCCCTGCCGGTCCGGTGACCTATCGCCACATTTATCAGGTGGATGTTTTCGGCAATACCGTGGTTACCGGCAGGTACACGGGCAGACAGATCAAGGAGATTCTGGAGGTGTCGGTAAACGGACATCACGCCATCTTTCAGGTTTCAGGGGTGAGAATGAAATACACGCTGAACCGGCCGATCGGGAAAAGGGTGCTGTGGGTTGAAGTCAATGGTGCCCCGCTTGACTCGAACCGGATTTATACTCTGGCAACCAATTCCTACCTGGCGTCCGGAACCGGTGAATACCACATCTTTGCTGAGGGGGTTGATCTGGAGGACAGCTTTCTGCCGTTGCGCGATGTGCTGGCAGACTACATCCGGCGTCATTCTCCGGTGGATGCCAGAATCGAGGGCAGAATTGTGCTGATTGACCGATGAAAATCTGGCAGTTGAAACCGGCGGACGAAAGGCAGATTCAGAGTGTGGCCGAGGGTTGTGGTATTTCCCGGGAGTTTGCCCGGATGCTGGTCGTGCGGGGGGTTACGACCAGAGATGATGTGCGTATCTGGCTGAACCCGCGTCTCTCCGATCTCCATCCCAGCGAGCTCCTGCCGGATTTCGATGCCGCAGTGCACCGGATTCAGCAGGCGATCGCTCACCGGGAGCGGATTCTGGTCTGGGGGCATGATGACCTGGACGGGATCACCGCGGTTCTGGTCATGGTGAAGGTGCTGAGCAGTCTGCAGGCGAATGTTGATTATCATATTCCGGTAAAGGGCAGGGATAAGCATGGACTTGATGCCCGGCTGGTGGCAGGTCTGCCGGCAGAAAGGAAACCGGGGCTGATCATCACGGTTGACTGCGGAATTTCCAATCACAGCGATATTGCCGAGCTGAGACAGCAGGGGGTGGAGGTGATCGTCACAGATCATCATGAGGTGGTCATGCCTTTGCCGCCAGCGCTGGCGGTAGTGGATCCGAAGCGCAGTGACAGCGAATATCCCTACGGACAGCTGACCGGTGCGGGCGTGGCACTGAAGCTGATGATGGGACTGGTGGCACACCGGCTCGGATTGAGCGTCACTCAGTTTGTTTCCGCTCAGCCGGAGCTGCTGGAGCTGGTGACACTGGGGACGGTGGCTGACCGGGCGCCCCTGACCGGTGAAAACCGCATTCTGGTGAAGCTGGGGTTTGACCGGCTGATGAAGACCAGGCTGCCGGCGCTGCGCGCGGTGCTGGACAATCTGAGAGAGGGGAATGAACCGTTGACGGTATCAACATTTCTTACCGAGCTGCTGCCGCTGTTTGCCGCGGCGAACGGCAGTGAAGGGGTGAGGAAATTTCTTTCCCGGGATCTGGCGGAAGTGCAGGCGTGGGTGAAAGAATTGACAGTCCGCAGTCAGGAGTGGCGGCAGGAGGCGGAAAGGACATTTCAGCTGGCACAGGCGCATGTCCGGCTCGGTGACGGCATTCTGTTCGTTCAGCATCCGGAGCTCTCGCTCCGGGCGCTGGGTTTCAGTGCGGCACGGTTGAAGGACCGGTATCAGGTGCCGGCAATTGTCATCGGCCGGCGGGATGATGTCTGGGTCGGGGAGTGCCGGGGTATTGAGGGCGTGGATCTGATGGAGCTTTTGCGTGCCCACCGCAACTTCTTTATTGATTTCGGCGGGCACAAGAAGGCAGCCGGATTTACCATCAGCCCGGACCGGGTGGATGAGTTCATTGTTTCGGCAGAGCGATTCGCCCACGAAAACTTTGCCGGCAGAATCATGCCGGAGAATCAGCTGACGGCAGATGCTGAGCTGCCACTTTCCCGGTTCAATACTGAGATCTGCCGGCTGGCACCGTTTGGGGAAGGTAACCCGGAACCGGTTCTGATTTCCGAGCCGGTCCGCCTGATTCCCCAAGAGAAGGGATTTGTGCCTGAGACCCGCCCGGATTTGATCCTTTGCTGCCGTCGGGGCGGCATGGAGATTCAGCCGGAGATTTCTTATTCGGTACTGTATTCCGTTGATGACCTGTGCCGGCTCTGGCTCGTTGATCTTCAGCCCGTATAACTCCCGTGTCCCCGGCAAAAATTTCAATTACCCGCCGGAAATCGGCACGGGGCCATCTCTGGGTGTTCGCGGATGAGATCAGAAAAATTGAGGGGGAGCCTGAGAAAGGTGATCTGGTCCGGGTATATGAGCAGGGCAGGCTGATCGGTTCCGGGATGTTCAATCCTGATTCGCTGATCCGGGTCCGGCTTTACTCATTTCGGGATGAGGATCTGGATGAGGAGCTGCTGATACAGCGGTTGACGGCAGCGCATCGGCGGCGCCAGCAGAAACTGCCTCAGGAACAGGATTTCCGGCTGGTATTCGGAGAGAGTGATTTTCTGCCCGGACTGGTGATCGACAAGTATGGTGATCACTTTGCGGTTCAGGTCTATGCTGCGGGCTTTGACCGCCGCATCGAAATGGTGGTCAGTGCGCTGTGCCGGCTGTTTCCGGTAAAGGCGATCTATGAGAAGGATGACATCAAGCTCCGGGAGCCCGAAGGGCTGGAGCGCCGGGAACGGCTGCTATACGGTCAGCCCGACCCGGACCTCATCATCTCGGAGAACGGTGTCCGGTTCTATGTGGACATCGCCGGCGGGCAGAAGACCGGTTATTTCTTTGACCACCGGCTCACCCGCAGGAAGGTCCGGCGTCTGGCACGAAACCGCCGGGTGCTGGATGTGTTCTGCTACACCGGCTCTTTTGCAATCAATGCGGCACTGGGCGGGGCAACCGAGGTGATTGCGGTTGATATTTCGTCCGAAGCCTGCCGCTGGGCAGAGCGTAACGCCCGCCTGAACGGAGTTGAGGGCAGGTGCCGGTTTGTCACCGCCGATGCCTTTGAATACCTGCAGGAACTGCTGGCATGCGGTGAGCGGTTTGACCTGGTCAATCTTGATCCGCCCGCATTTATCAAGAGCCAGAAGCAGAAGCCGTCCGGGATCAAGGGATATGAGAAGATCAACCGGCTGGCACTGGCACTGCTGAAACCCGGCGGGATTCTGGTTTCTTCATCCTGTTCCCATTATCTGTTCTGGCAGGACCTGCTGGATGTGGTCAGTAATGCCGCCGCAGAACTTAACCGGCAGTTTGTCATCCTTGACCGTTCCACTCAGGGGCCGGATCATCCGGTTCTGCCGCAGATGCCCGAATCCGAATACCTGCGCTGTCTCATTGTTCAGGTGAATTAGACTTGAAATTTCACCTTTCTGACGAAGACCGGTAATGATATCACCAGAACAGGAGCCGGCAGGAGGACACAGGTGACCGGCGAGAACACACTATGGGAAGCCGGGCAGACAGCAGAACCGAAAACCGGGGGCGAGATAGGGGTTGAACTGGAATGCGGAGTCCGGCCGGGTTTGAGACCGGCGTCAGGCTTCAGATCGAGCGTCGGGGCAGGACCTGCAGCCGGACCAGGGCTAGCCCCCGGCTCCCCCCTCCGAAGCAAATTCCGGGTAAAAATTAGTTTAAGTTCCAGCCTGATAAGTACTTGGAGGCAGAAGTTAAACGGCACATCAATAAGATACCGGTGCGCAGGCAGAAGTGGAGGAGAGGTGGGTAAATGAGAGGTCCAGTTTAACCGGACACTTGGGCGGTTTGTTTCCGGTTGCGGTCAGACAGTCAATCTGCGGGTGTATTATTCCTTAAATTTTCTTGACTTGTGACCTTGCTGGTTTATCATTTTTTCTTAGCATGAGTTCACAGGACAACTCCCAGCTTGTTTCCCAAATTGAAGAGTTGAGCGGTCAGCGAGTCAGTGACTGTTACCAGTGCGGATGCTGTACTGCGGGCTGTCCGGTCGGCGAGCTGATGGACCCGCCGCCGAGCCGGGCGATCCGGCTGCTGCAGCTGGGCCGGGCGCAGGAGCTTTTGGCAAGTGAAGGTATCTGGGTGTGTGCGAGCTGTCTCGTGTGCGGGACCCGCTGTCCGCGCAATGTGGATTATGCCAAAATTGCCGAGGCGTGCCGGGCACTGATTCTGCGGGCAAAGCGGAGTCAGGTTGATCCCGATGTGGTGGATGATCAGGACCTGCAGGATGTGCCTCAGCAGGCATTTATCGCCAGTTTCCGGAAGTTTTCGGTATGAAATATCCCTACTATCCAGGCTGTACCCTTTATTCCAAGGCAAGGAATCTTGACCGGTGCGGCCGGCTCGCAGCGGCGCGGGCCGGTTTTGAGCTTGAGGAGCTGCCCTCGTGGAACTGCTGTGGCGCAATTTACAACACCAATACTGATGATCTGGCAGCTCAGGTCGGACCGGTTCGCGTGCTGGCCAAGGCAAGTCAGCAGGGCAGACGGCTGGTGACCCTGTGCGCCGCCTGTTACAATGTGCTGAAGCGGGCAAATGAGCGACTCCATGCCACCGGTTTTGAGCAGGACCGGCAGCGGATTCTGGAGTTTGTTGATGAGCCGTTTGAGCAGGATGTTGAGGTTGTGCATTACCTTGAGGTGCTCAAGGAGCTGGGCTGGGATGCGATCCGGCAGCGGGTGGTGCGTTCGCTGAACGGTCTGAAGGTGGCATCCTACTACGGCTGTCTGATGGTGAGACCCAGGGAGGTGCTGAAGTTTGACGATCCGGAGAACCCGGTGGTGATGGATGAGCTGATGGCGACATTGGGGGGAGAGCCGGTGCGGTTTGATTTCAAGGCGGAGTGCTGTGGCGGGTATCTGGTGATAAACCGCCGGGCGGTTGCCGATGCCTGTTCCCTGCGGGTGGTGGAGAATGCCCGGACCTGGGGAGCGGAGGCAATTGTGACCACCTGTCCGCTCTGCCAGTACAATCTGGAGAGCGCCCAGTTGCGCCGGGGAACGGTATTGACGCCGGTTTTTTATTTCACTCAGATTCTCGGTCTGGCGCTGGGACTGGAGCCGGCAGAGCTGGGCTTTGAGGATAACAAACTGGACCCGGTGCCGTTTCTGAAGGAGAAGGGGCTCTTGTGAAGCGCCGGATCGGAGTCTTTGTCTGTCACTGCGGGATCAACATTGCGGGTGTGGTGAAGGTGCCGGAGCTGGTTGAGCGGGCAAAAAATATTCCCGGGGTGGTGACGGCGCTGGATTATGTCTACTGCTGTTCGGATCCGGGACAGCGGTTGATCCGGGAGACAATTCAGAAGGAGCGGCTGGAGGGGATTGTGGTTGCCTGCTGTTCGCCCAATCTCCATGAGGCAACCTTCCGCAAGGCGGCAGCCGAAGCCGGACTCAATCCGTATCTCTGTGAAATTGCCAATATCCGGGAGCAGTGCTCCTGGGTGACTTCAGACCGGGATGCTGCCACTGAGAAGGCGGAGGGTATTGTCAGGACGATGGTGGCAAAGGTGAGCCATGATCAGCCGCTTGTCCGGCTTGGTGTGCCGATTGTCAAGCGGGCGCTGGTGGTTGGAGCAGGAATTGCCGGCATCCAGGCGGCGCTGGACATTGCCAACGCCGGATATGAGGTGGTGCTGGTGGAGAAGGAGCCGTCAATCGGCGGACACATGGCTCAGCTTTCCGAGACCTTTCCGACGCTCGACTGCTCCCAGTGCATTCTGACCCCGAAGACGGTGGAGGCGGGCCGTCATCCGAAAATCAGGCTTCTGACCTATTCCGAGGTTGCCGAGGTCTCCGGGTTTGTGGGCAATTTCCGGGTGAAGATCCGGCAGAAGCCGCGCTATGTTGACCTTGACGCCTGCACCGGCTGTGGCATCTGTCTGGAGAAGTGTCCGGTGCGGGTGGAGTCGGTGTTTGACCGGAATCTGACCCGGCGCCGGGCGATCTATCGGCTCTTTCCGCAGGCGGTGCCGAACAAGGTGGTGATTGATGCCCAACACTGCCGGCAGTTGCAGGGCAAAAAATGCGGGGTGTGTGCCAAGGTCTGTCCGGCGCAGGCAATCCGGTATGATGACCAGGAGCGGATTGTTGAGGAGGAGGTAGGGGCGATCGTGCTTGCTACCGGCTATGAGCTTTTTGACAGCCGCCGGCTCGGTGCCTACGGGCTCGGGGTGGTGCCGGATGTAATTGACAGTCTCGCCTTTGAGCGCATCCTTTCCGCCTCCGGACCGTTTGCCGGTGAGGTGCGCCGGCCTTCGGATGGCAGGGTGCCCAAGCGGGTGGTCTTTGTCCAGTGTGCCGGTTCCCGGGATTCAAATCAGGGTGTGCCCTACTGTTCGAAGATCTGCTGCATGTATACCGCCAAGCATGCCCTGCTTTACCGGCACCGGGTGCATGATGGTGAGGCGGTTGTCTGCTATATTGATGTCCGGACCCCGGGAAAGGGGTTTGAGGAGTTTTACCGCCGGGCAACGGATGAAGGTGTCCAGTATCTCCGGGGTAAGGTGTCCAAGATCTTCCGGCGCGGAGACCGGGTGGTGGTCTGGGCTGCGGATACGCTGGCGGGCAAGAAGCTGGAGATTGAGGCGGATATGGTGGTGCTGGCGAGTGCGGTGGTGCCCAATCCTGACGGTGTAGCGCTGGCACGCAGGCTGAAGATACCGGTTGACGGCTGGGGGTTTCTGTCTGAAGCCCACCCGAAACTCCGGCCGGTGGAGACCCTGACCGCCGGTTTCTTCCTCTGCGGTTGCGGTCAGGGACCGAAGGACATCCCCGAGACGGTGGCACAGGCGTCAGGTGCTGCTGCCAAGGTGCTGGCGATGTTCGGCCAGAGTGAGCTGTATCATGAGCCGGTGACCGCAGTGGTGGATGAGGAGATTTGCGTCGGGTGCGGCAACTGTGAGCGCACCTGTGCCTATGAGGCGGTCCGGGTTGATCCGCACCGCGGCAAGGCGGTGGTGCAGGCGGTGATGTGTGAAGGGTGTGGTGCCTGTTCGGTTGCCTGCCCGGCAGGAGCGATCAACCTGAAGAACTTCACCAAGCAGTCGCTGACCGAAATGGTGGATGTATGAGCGGTAATGGTGATCAGAGACCGATGACCGGTGCGGCGCTGGTGGTCGGCGCGGGAATTGCCGGCATTCAGACAGCCCTGGAGCTGGCAGAGTCCGGTTTCAAGGTCTATCTTGCCGACTCCTCACCGGCGATCGGCGGGGTAATGGCGATGCTGGACAAGACCTTCCCGACCAATGACTGTTCGATGTGTATCCTGGCACCGAAGCTGGTGGGTACGGGCCGGCATCCGAATATTGAACTTCTGAACTGTGCGGAACTGCTGGAATTAAAGGGTGAGCCGGGTAATTTCATTGCCCGGATCCGGCAGCGGCCGCGGTATGTACTTCTGGAGAAGTGCACCGGCTGTCTGGACTGCACCAAGGTCTGTCCGGTCCGGGTGCCGGATGAATACAATCAGCGGCTCTCGGAAAGGGGTGCGATTTATAAACGTTTTGCCCAGGCGATTCCCAATGCGGTGGCGATTGACAAGGGTGAGCGCCGGGCACCCTGCCGGCTTGCCTGTCCGGCCGGGGTTAATGCCCAGGCTTATATCGCCCTGACCCGCGCCCGCAGATTCAAGGAGGGTTATCTCAAGGTCCGGGAACGGCTGCCATTTGTCGGCATCTGCGGCCGGGTGTGTCATCACCCGTGTGAACAGGAGTGTAACCGGCAGCAGGTTGATGGTGAGCCGCCGGTGGCGATCCGGACAATCAAGCGGTTTCTTGCCGACTATGCGGCATCTCAGGGTGGTGTGCCCTACCCGGCACCGGCAGCGGAACGGGAGGAGCGGATTGCGGTTATCGGTGCCGGACCGGCAGGGCTGACCTGCGCGCTGGATCTGCGGCTTAAGGGTTATCAGGTCACCGTTTTTGAGGCTGCGGACCAGCCCGGTGGCATGATGCGCTGGGGAATTCCTGCCTACCGCCTGCCGCGGAATGTGCTCGATCAGGAGATTAAGGATATACTTGATACCGGAATTGAGCTGAAGCTGAATACACCGGTCAGAACAACCGCGGAACTGCAGGAGTTGCGCAATCAGGGCTATCGGGCGGTTTTTGTTGCCCTTGGTGCCCAGCGCAGCCGGACCCTGAATATTCCGGGTATGGAGCTTGAGGGGGTTTTGCACGGAATTGAGTTTTTGCGCCAGGTTAACCGGGGTGAGGCGCCGGCGGTGGGCAGGCGGGTGGTGGTTATTGGCGGTGGCAATGTGGCGGTGGATGTGGCGATGTGTGCCCGGCGCGCCGGTGCCGAGGAAGTAACGATGGTGTGTCTTGAGCAGCGGGAGGAGATGCCGGCGCACGAATGGGAGATTGAGGAGGCGCTGGCTGAGGGCATCAAAATCATGCCGGGCTGGGGTCCGGCAGCGATCCGGGGAGAAAACGGCAGGGTCAAGGGTCTGGAGACGGTAGAATGCGTCCGGGTGTTTGATGAACAGCGCCGGTTCAATCCGGCGTTCAACCCGGAGCATACCGGATTTGTGTCCGCAGATACGGTAATTCTGGCAATCGGACAGCAGGTGGCGGCTGAAGGGTTTGAAGGCATTGAACGGGGACCGGGCGGAACATTCAGGGTTGATCCGGTGACGCTGGAGGTCAGCGGGCTGGAAGGTGTTTTTGCCGGTGGCGATCTGGTGAGCGGACCGGCATCAGTAATTGAGGCGGTCCAGGCCGGGCATGAGGCGGCGATTTCTATTGACCGTTTTATCCGGGGGGAGGATCTGCGTGCAGGCAGACCGGAGCCGAAGCCGGAGAAGGCAAAGGTCGAAGACTCTGCCGCTTACCGGACCGGAATCAGAAAACAGCCACGGACCGGGGAACCGGTTCTGCCGCCTGGTGAACGCAGTGGTGAGCGGGAGATTAACCTTGGTTTCTCTGAGGAACAGGCGGTCCTTGAGGCACAGCGGTGTCTGGACTGCGGAGTGTGCTGTGAGTGTCTGCAGTGTGTTGCCGCCTGTGAAGCAGGGGCAATTGATCACCTCCAGCAGGCGCAGGAGCGGGAGCTGCAGGTGGGGGCGGTGGTTCTTGCCGGCGGGTTCACCGAGCACAAGCCGGTTGCTGATGTCAGTCTGGGATATGGCCGGCATCCGAACATTATCACCAGTCTGGAGTTTGAGCGAATCCTTTCCGCCACCGGTCCTTACGAGGGGCATGTGCGCCGGCCTGGAGACCGGACTCAGCCGAAGAAGATCGCCTGGGTGCAGTGTGTGGGGTCAAGAAATCAGGAGCATTATTACTGTTCTTCGGTCTGCTGCATGTTTGCAACCAAGGAGGCGGTGATCGCCAAGGAGCACTGCCTCGGTGATCTGGAGTGCCATATCTACTATATGGACATGCGCTGCTTCGGTAAGGGGTTTGAGCGCTATTATGAGCGGGCGGAAAAGGAATACGGTGTGGTCTTCCGCCGGTCAAGGGTGAGTGCAATCCGTGCTGTGCCCGATTCCGGTGATCTGATTATCTCCTATGAGGATGAACAGGGTCAGCTTCATGATGAGGTTTATAATCTGGTGGTGCTCTCGAGTGCGCTCGTGCCCAGCCCGGAGATGAGAAGTCTCTGCGAACGGCTCGGGGTCAAAACCGATGAACAGGGTTTTGTCCAGACCGAGAGCTACTATCCGGTGGCGACGAGCCGGAGTGGTGTTTTTGCCTGCGGTGTGCTGACCGAGCCCAAGGACATTCCGGAGACGGTCACCGAAGCGACCGGCTGTGCTGGTGCGGTTGCCGGGCTGCTCAGTCCTGCCCGGAATACACTGGTGAGCAGGAAGAGTTATCCTGCGGAGCGGGATGTTACTCTGGAGGAGCCGAGGATCGGGGTTTTTGTCTGTAACTGCGGGATCAATATTGGCGGGGTGGTGCGGGTGCCGGAGGTGGTGGAGTATGCCCGGACCCTGCCCGGTGTGGTGCATGCGGAGGAAAACCTGTTTACCTGTTCCCAGGATACCCAGGAGAAGATCAAGCGGGTGATTCAGGAGCAGAGGTTGAACCGGGTGGTGGTGGCATCCTGTACCCCCAGAACCCATGAGCCACTGTTTCAGGAGACGCTGGCAGAAGCCGGACTCAACCGGTATCTTTTCACGATGGCAAACATCCGGGATCAGTGTTCCTGGGTGCACATGCATCTGCCGGTCGAGGCCACTGCGAAGGCAAAGGAACTGGTGCGGATGGCGGTTGCCAATGCCCGCCGACTCAAGCCGCTGGGCTCTTCCTCCCAGAAGGTCATTCAGCGGGCGCTGGTTATTGGCGGTGGTGTTGCCGGAATGACCGCGGCATTGTCAATTGCCGAGCAGGGGTTTGAGGTTTGTCTGGTGGAACGGGAAAAGGAGCTGGGTGGTAATCTGCGCCGGTTACGCTACGATGAGGCCGGTAATCAGACCGCCGAGCTTGCGAGCCGGCTGGAGCGTCAGGTCCGCTCTCACCCCCGAATCCGGGTGCTGACCGGAGTTGAGGTTACCGGGGTCAGCGGTTACATCGGCAACTACCGGTCAACGGTGCGTCCGGTGGCAGGTTCTGATGCTGGTGAAGAAATTCTGGAGCATGGGGTCTTTGTGGTAGCGGTAGGGGCAAATGAGTATGTGCCAAAGGAGTATTTCTACCGTGAGGACGAGCGGGTAAAGACCCAGCTGGAGCTGGAGGCTTTGCTGGAGCAGGGGACTGATTTCAATTCGCAGAGTGTAGTGATGATTCAGTGTGTTGGCTCCCGGAACAGCGAGCATCCCTGGTGTTCCCGGGTCTGCTGTACTGAGGCAGTCAAGAATGCGCTGGCGATCCGGCGGCGCTATCCGCAGTCCCGGGTTTACATTTTCTACCGGGATATGCGGACCTACGGTTTCCGGGAGGCGCTGTACCGTGAGGCTCGGCGTGCCGGCGTTGTTTTCATTCATTACGAGCCTGATGATCTGAAGGTGGAGAAGCGGGATGGCAGAATTGTTGTCTCCAGCTATGATCCGGTGCTGGCACAGCGGATTGCAGCTGCTGCTGACTGGCTGGTGCTTTCAACCGGAATTGTGCCCGCACCGGTGAACTCCCAGCTGGCAAAGATGCTCAAGGTGCCGTTGAATGAGGACGGGTTCTTCCTTGAAGCCCATATGAAGCTCAGGCCGGTGGACTTCAACACCGCCGGTATCTTCATGGCTGGAATGTGTCACAGTCCGCGTTTTATTTCCGAGACCATCGCTCAGGCGCTGGCAGCGGCGGCCCGTGCCGGTTCGGTGATCAGTCAGGACAGTATTACCACCTCGGCGGTGGTTGCCCGGGTTAATACCCGCTGGTGTGCGGGCTGCGGGGTCTGTGAGCAGGTTTGCCAGTATGAGGCGGCACGGCTCAATCCCGAAACCGGGAAATCGGAGGTGACTCCTGTGCTCTGTCAGGGCTGCGGGGCATGTGCAGCTGCCTGTCCGTCAAATGCGATTGAACTTCAGGGGTTTGAATCAAAGCAGCTGCTGGCAATGATTGAGGAGGCGCTGTGAAAGGCAAATCTTGGTGCGCGGCAGGAGGTGACAGATGAGCTTTGAACCCAAAATTGTTGGTTTTCTCTGTAACTGGTGCACCTATGCGGGTGCGGATCTGGCAGGAACTTCACGGCTCCAGTATCCGCCGAATATGCGGCCGATCCGTGTGATGTGTTCCGGGGCGGTGGATTCGGTTTACATCCTCCGGGCACTGCTGGAAGGGGCAGATGGGGTCTTCATCGGCGGTTGTCATCCGGGTGACTGCCATTATGTTTCCGGTAACTACAAGACCAGGCGCCGGATGGTGCTGTTCAATTCAATCATGCGGGCGCTCGGGCTGGATGAAGGGCGGGTGCTATTGCGCTGGATATCCGCTGCAGAGGGTAAGAAATTTGCCGATACGGTAACGGAGATGACTGAGCGGTTGCGTCAGCTCGGTCCCAGTCCGTTCCGGAAGCTGTGGGAGGTGTGATTTGGGCAAGATCGGTCTGCTGCCAGTAAAGGATAACCGTCCGATTCAGACGCTGCGTGAACTTTTTGTCCGCTGGCTGGAATCGGGTCGTGTGTCTGCTCTGCTGGTGCCGGCGGTTTCCCCTGCTGGGATAGCGGCGCCGGTGCTCTGGTCTGATCCGGAGAAAGCATCCCAGATTTATCCGCTTCTGCCGGTGATGGGAATTAACAGTGCCGGTGTGGTGGCAGAGATTGCTGCGGATAAGGCGGAAGGCAGCCGGCTGGGAGTGGTATTAAGACCGTGTGAGCTGCGGGCGGTGGTGGAGCTGATTAAGCTTCAGCAGATTGCCCGGGACAATCTGGTGCTGATCGGCGTGGACTGTGCGGGAACATACAAGCCGACTACATTGGTAAATGAGCTCAAAAGTGATGCAGGGGAACTTGAGAACTGGATTACCGGGTTTCTGACCGCTCAGGACCGGTATCTGAAGGATGAGCGGTTACGCCGAGCCTGTCAGCTGTGTGAATTTCCGGTTCCGCTCGTTTATGATGTGGCGCTCGGCTTTCTCGGGGTCAATCCGAAGGAACAGCTGCTGATTCAGTCTGCCAGTGAGCTGGGAGATATGCTGCTGTCCGAAGTGAACATTTCGCCCGTTGCAGCAGTGCCGGCAGAGAGGCAGGTGTATCTCGACCATTTCATTCAAAACCGCCAGGAGCAGGCAGTCAGGATGATTGCCGATTTTGACCGGACTGCTCTCGGCCCGGAAAAGCTGGTGCGCTATTTTGCCCACTGCATCAACTGCCATAACTGCATGAAGGTGTGTCCGGTCTGTTACTGCCGGGAATGTTTCTTTGACTCGGAGGTTCTGAAGCGGGACCTGGATGGTTATATCCGGGTGTCCCGGCGTAAAGGGCTGAACCGGATGCCGGCAGATACACTGCTGTTTCATCTGACCAGAATGAACCACATGATGACCTCCTGTGTCCAGTGTGGCATCTGTGAGGATTCCTGTCCAGCCGGGATCGGTCTGAGCGTCATGTTCAGGAAGGTTTCCCGGGAGGCGCAGGCAGCATTTGAATATCTGTCCGGTCGCTCGCTTGAGGAGCCGTTGCCGCTGACCACCTTCCGGGAGGATGAGTTCCGGCAGATCGGGGAGGATTAGTCATGGCAGAACTGCTCCTGAACGAACTGGATGCCGGTTTCAAGCACCGGATTGCAGAACGGATGGGCGATGACAGTTTTCTCAACTGTTTTGCGTGCGGTTCCTGCACCGCCTCCTGTCCGGTGCGCCGGCTGGAGGAAAAATACAATCCCCGCCGGCTGATCAGGATGGCGATTCTGGGAATGAAGGAGGAGGTTTACCGCTCGGAATTCCTCTGGCTCTGTTCCTATCACTCTACCTGCCATTATCGCTGTCCGCAGAAGGTGAATATCGGAGCAGTCTGTGATGCGGTGGTGCGGATCCGGCAGGAGCGGGACGAAAACCACTGGCCGGCAGGTCCCTCCCGCGAGTTTCGCCAGCGGGTGCTGCGGGAGGTTTCTGGCGTGAGCGCCTGTTTTGTCTGCGGAACCTGCACCGCGGTCTGTCCCGAAAGTTTTCTTGATCCTTCGCGGGATCCAAGAAAGTTCATCCGCAAGGTCAATCTCGGTCTGGCACAGGCGGCACTGGCCGATGAGTTCAAGGATATCTGCGCCACCCATTTCCGGTGTGAGAGCCGCTGTCCGCAGGGGGTGAAGATCAGCCGGGTGATGCAGGTGCTGCGCGAGCTGGCGCTGGAAGACGGTTTTTCCTGTCCCGAATCGTTAAACTTTCTGAAAAACCAGACAGATGAGTGAGCCGAAATTTTCGGACCGGGTGTTAGTTATCGGTGGCGGGATCGGCGGTGTTCAGGCAGCGCTTGATCTCGCCGATACCGGCAGAAAGGTTTATCTGGTGGAAAGTGCGCCGGCGATTGGTGGCTATATGGCGATGCTGGATAAAACTTTTCCCACCAATGACTGTTCGATGTGCATTCTCAGCCCCAAGCTGGTCAGCTGTGCCCGCCATCCGAATGTGGAGCTGATGACATTGAGCCAGCTGGTGACCATCAGCGGTGAGCCGGGCAGGTTTCGGGTGCGGATTGTCCGCCATGCCCGCTCGGTGGATCTTTCCCGGTGCACCGGCTGTGGTGACTGTCTGGAGAAGTGTCCGGTCAAGGTGCCGAATGAGTTTGAGGGCGGTCTGGCTCAACGCCGGGCAATCTACCGGCTGTATGCTCAGGCGGTACCCAATGCACCGGTGATTGACCGCCGTTTCTGCCTCAAATTCACCAAGGACCGGTGTGGTAACTGTGCACGGGTGTGCAAGGCCGGGGCGATTGATTACAGCCAGCAGGATGAGGAGATTGAACTGGAAGTCGGTGCGGTGATTAACGCAAGCGGCAGTGTGATTGTTGATCCGCAGCTCCGAAAGGAGTTCGGACACCGGCGCCTCGCCAATGTGGTTACCGCACTGGAGTTTGAGCGTATCCTTTCCGCCTCCGGTCCTTATTCCGGGCATGTCCTTCGACCTGGTGATGGTAAGGAGCCGAAACGCATTGCCTGGGTTCAGTGTTTCGGTTCCAGGGATGAGTCAATTGATCACGGTTACTGTTCCTCAGTCTGCTGTATGTATGCGGTCAAGGAGGCGGTGATCGCCCGGGAGCACAATCCGGCGATCGAACCGACAATTTTCTATATGGACATCCGGGCTTACGGTAAGGAGTTTGACCGCTATATTGAACGGGCACAGAAGCAGTACAGGGTGAGATTCGTCCAGGCAAGGGTGGCGGAAATTCTTGAGCAGAAGGAGAATGGGGGGCTGATTGTCCGCTACGCTGATAATGGTGGTCAGCGTTCTGAGCTGTTTGATCTGGTAGTACTGTCCTGCGGGCTCAGTGCCCGGGAATTTACAGGTATGACGGTGAAAGTGGATAGTACCGGATTTCCCGTAACCAGGCTGACCGAGCCGGTCAGCAGTTCCAGTGCGGGGGTATTTCTGGCAGGCAGCTGTGCAGTGCCGGTGGCGATCCCCGAGACGGTGATGGCGGCATCAGCAGCAGCACTGAAGGCGATGACGCTGACCGTTCCGGCGGCGAAAGCCGTATCTGAAGAGCAGGGTGGTTCTGAACTTGATGTTGCCGGTGCCGCTCCCCGGATCGGTGTTTTTGTCTGCAACTGCGGGATTAATATCGGCGGAGTAGTGCGGGTGCCGGAGGTGGTGGAGTATGCCCGGACACTGCCCGGAGTGGTGTATGCAGAAGAGAATCTCTATTCCTGTTCGGCGGATACGCTGACGAAGCTCAAGCAGAGGGTCAGGGACTATAATCTGAACCGGGTGGTGGTGGCATCCTGTTCTCCCCGGACGCACGAGCCGCTGTTCCAGCAGACACTGGCTGAAGCAGGACTGAACCCGCATCTGTTTGCGATGGCAAACATCCGGGACCAGTGTTCCTGGGTGCATCCGGACCGGGATAGGGCAACGGAAAAGGCAAAGGATCTGGTCAAGATGGCGGTCGCCAGGGTACGCCGGCAGCTACCGCTCAAACCGGTGAAACTGCCGGTTACCAGGGCGGCGCTGGTCGTCGGTGGCGGTATCAGTGGTATGGCGGCAGCGCTGGCGCTTGCTGACACCGGCGTTGATGTTTGTTTGGTGGAGCGGGAGCCGGTTCTCGGGGGTATGGCAAGAAGGATTTACGAGACAATTGAAGGCGAGGATGTCCAGCGGCTTCTGGCAGAAATGGTGGCGCAGATAAAATCGCATCCCCGAATCCGGATTTTTACCGAAGCGGAAATCAGGCGCATCAATGGCTTTGTCGGTTCATTTGAAACTACGGTTGCAGTTGCGGGCAGAGAGGAGATAGTGCGTCACGGGGTTGTGATTGTTGCCACCGGTGCTCAATACCGTCAGCCTGACGAATATCTTTATGGACAGGATCCGAGAATCCACACCCAGCAGGAGCTGGAGGAGATTGTTGCCCGCCAGCCTGAGGAGCTGAAGCGATTGGATACCGTAGTTATGATTCAGTGTGTCGGTTCGCGGGAGGGGGAGCATAACTACTGTTCCCGGGTCTGCTGTACTGAGGCAGTCAAGAATGCGCTGGCAATCAAACGCATTAATCCGGATTGCGATATTTACATTCTTTACCGGGATATCCGCACCTATGGCACACTGGAGCGATATTACCGTCAGGCACGGGAGGCGGGGGTGATATTTGTCCGCTATGAGGAGACGGATAAACCTCAGGTGAAAGTGTCTGAGGGAAAACTGCAGGTTGAACTGCTCGAACCCGTACTGAAGATGCTCCTGAGGCTGCAGCCGGATTGGCTGATTCTCTCCAGTGGAGTAACGCCTTATGCCGATGCCTCAATACTGGGACAGTTGCTGAAGGTGCCGTTGCAGCAGGACGGATTTTTCCTTGAGGCGCATGCCAAGCTCCGGCCCGTGGATTTTGCCACTGAAGGGGTATTTGTTGCCGGGATGTGCCGTTATCCCAAGTTCATCCCCGAGGCGGTGGCATCGGCACAGGCGGCTGCCGGCAGGGCGGCAACCGTTCTCGCCCGGGAGTATATTGAGGCTGAACCCTATCAGGCGGTGGTTAATCCGGAGCGCTGCTCTGCCTGCGGGATGTGTGAAAAACTGTGTGCCTATCGGGCAATTGAAGTGCAGGTGATTGATGAGCGTTCCGGCAGGCGGGCAGCAGTTGTCAATCAGGCGATGTGCAAGGGCTGTGGTGCCTGCGCCGCCAACTGCCGGTCGGCGGCAATTGATATCCGGGGTTTTGTTGCCGAAAACATCAGTCGTGAGCTTGCCGCACTTTTTGCCGAAGATTAACAGACGACACGGTTCTGGAACAGGATGAAGCCTGATTCTCATCCTTACCGACTTCTCGACCACACAGCGGATTTAAAAGTGGAAATATACGGGCAGGGGTTGAAGGAACTGTTTTGCAACGCTGCCTTCATGGTTTTTGATGTCATGCTGGATTTAAAAGAGGTGCGTGAACAGGGGCAGTATGAAATCTCGCTGCAATCGACAGATCTGCCTGAACTCTTTCTGGACTGGCTTCGCGAACTGCTTTTTCTCTTTTCAACCCGCAGTTTTGTCACCAGACGGGTCGAAATTTCGGCATTACAGAGCGAACCTGCGCAGCTGAAAGCAGTAGTCTACGGCGAAAGTTATGATCCGGACCGGCACGGATTGAAAATTGAGATTAAAACCCCCACCTATCATCAGTATCAGATTGAACAGATGCAGGAAGGGTATCGGGCAACCGTAATCTTTGATGTATAGCTATCAGCCGCCGGGTTTTAAAGGCGAGATTTCCCTTAACCGTTTTACGACCCGTTCCATCACCTCAACCGCATAATCAATTTCTGCTTCGGTGTTTTCCTCTCCCAGCGAGAAACGGACGACAGAATTTCGATAGATTTCCGGTACACCGATTGCCTTGACGGTCGGGGAGGGTTCAGGTTCACCGGAAGAACAGGCAGAACCGGAGGCAACGGCAATGCCCTCCAGATCCAGATTCATCAGCAGTGCCTCTCCTTCCACATATGCGACGCTGAAATGGCTGGTGTTGGGCAATCTTTTCTCCGGATGACCATTAAGTCGCACATCAGAAATCCGTGCCAGAATACCCTTTTCCAGCCGGTCCCGCAGCTGCCGGATACGGGCGACATTCTGTTGCCATTCTTCTTTAAGAATTTCACAGGCCTTGCCGATACCGATGATGCCGATGACATTTTCGGTACCGGCGCGCAGGCCCCGCTGATGATGCCCGCCGTGAATCAATGGCACAATCGGAGTTCCAGAACGGATGAAGAGCACGCCGATTCCCTTAGGGGCATGAATTTTATGACCTGATATGGTCATCAGATCTACCCCCAGATTCTGGACATCAATTTCGATCTTGCCGGCGGCAGAGACCGCATCGGTATGTACCAATACTTCATGTTCATGACATATTCGGACAATTTCCCTTACCGGTTCAATTGTGCCGATCTCGTTATTGGCAAGCATTACACTGACAAGCACGGTCTGAGGAGTGATTGCCTTACGCACCGCTTCCGGGTCGACGATACCATAAGCGTCTACCGGCAGGTAGGAGATCTGCCAGCCCATTTCAGCAAGATAGTTGGCACTGCCCAGCACTGAAGCATGTTCAATCGGGCTGGTGATGATGTGTCGTCCCTTTTTCAGCATCAGCGCGGCAGCGACACCCTTGATTGCCCAGTTGTTGGCTTCAGTACCGCCGCTGGTAAAGAAGATTTCTGCCGGCTTGGCGTTAAGAAATGCCGCAACTTGCTCCCGGGCTTTTTCAATCCCTTCAGCGCATTCCCGGCCGAATGAGTGCAGGTTCGAAGGATTGCCGAAGATATCAGTCAGGTAAGGTGCAATTGCTTCCTTAACCCGCGGATCAATCGGGGTTGTTGAGTTGTTGTCCAGATAGACACGCATTTTCATTTTTTTGCTCCTTCTTTTTTCTCGATTTTAATCCTCCGATGAATTCATAAAGTAATATCAGAATTACACCGATTACTACAAAAGTATCCGCCAGATTGAATGTAAACCAGCGGAATCCGAGTGAACGAATTTCAAAGTCAATGAAATCGATAACATGACCCAGCCGTACCCGGTCCACGAGATTGCCCAGCGCACCGCCCAAGATAATACCATAGGCACACCCGAGATAGGTGCTATGGGTCTTTAATGCCAGGATCAGTACCAATATAATCCCGGTAAGCTGCAACAGGTAGTGGAGCCAGACTGCGCCGAATGATATCCCGAATACCCCGAAGGGGTTGGTATTATAGGAAATTTTAAGCAGATCACCTATTATCGGGATTGAAACGGGTGCTGCCGGTCTGTTGAAAATACCATAGACAAGATTTTTGGTTAGCTGGTCAGCAAACAAAGCCAGAATGCTGGTCCAGACAAAAGAACGGCCCAGCACCGGGGCGCTGCGGACGGGTTCTGAATTGGACATCAGGATGTCTTTTCTGCTGCAGCAATAAGCTGGTCGATCTGATCAGGGGGGTAAACTCGGATATGATAATGCTGGGCAAACTGTTGTGCTTCGGGGCTTAATGCGGTTCCTGCGATCAGAATAATATCCTGCGCCCCGATATCATATGCCTTGGCATAAAGCTTTATTACTTCCTCGGCCGGTATTTCGGTTGCTCCTCCGGCAAATCCGATAACGACCTGATGTTCCAGCGGACCGGATCGTTTGACCGCGAGAATGTCAATCAAATGTCTTGCTCCAGACCGGCCCGATACGGTAACCGCTTCCTGGACCTCATATCCTTCCTGGGTTAGCAGGTTCTTTACCCGGCTCCGGGGTATCCTTTCTTCCTGAATCTTTTTCATTTGTTCAGGGTTAACACAATATTTATAGAGCACAAGTTCGCGTACGCCGTTTTTTTCATACAGCTGACCGCAGCCACTGCAGTGCCAGCGTTCCACCGGCAATCGGATTAATTCACGGCAGTGAGGGCAGCGGTACCGGTAACCCAGATCTTCATAATCACTGCCCAGCAGCAGCAATTCATCACGGCATTTCGGACAGACCCTCCGGTTATAGCGAAGAAAATCATCGGCCGGTCCGGAATAACCGCAAGTTCGATGTTTTAATACTCGGGTGCGAAGAATTTCCGGAGAGTGGCATTTGGGGCAGAAAAAAACAAGTTTCAGCCGATCGGCATTACATCGCGGACAAAGAAATATTCTTTCAGCAAACTGCCGTTCCAGATATCCGAGCCGGGAGAGATCCTCAAGAAGCTGGACTGCAACCTGAGCGTCGATTTTCAGGTACGATTCTACGAGTGGATAGCTGATGCCTTCCGGGGTATGAGGGGCAAAGACCGGTTCAAGCGATCGGTCTGGTTTTTCTGTCAGCAGTTCAAAAAGCTTCAGCAGGTTGCTGTCTGTTTCCATTCCGGAACTCCTTATGTGTTATTATAAACTTAATTTCACTTCAGTCAAATAAGTTTGCTCAATTGACAATTGAGATTTGATGTTTAACTTTAAAACTGTGCAGGGTTTTATTGTACTCATCGTAACTCTGTTTGCTGTCATTAGTGGAAGAGTTTTTCCGGGCTATCAGTTAAAATTTGCTACTGTGGGAGATGAGGACATTTCCGGTAATAATCAGGCAGGAGAGACTGGAAGGGATTTGCCCCGCTGCTTAGCACTTCAGGTTTTAGACCGGGGAAAGCCCGTTGCCAATATTCAGGTGCATTTTTCCATTTTGAGCGAACCGGTAGAAAACAGTTACCCGGGTAATTTCCGCGCCCGGCTTTCAGACACCGTCGTTTATACCGATCAGTTGGGTATTGCCCGTACGAGGCTGAGACTGGGAAGTAATACTGGTGAATATCTGATTAAAGGGGAAACGGCGGGCAGGGAACTGGTGTTTGTGATCCGGGGGTTAAAACATCGCTGGTATCTCGGGACAGTTCTGGAAATTATCGGCGGGATGGCGATTTTTCTTTTCGGCTTGTATTACGGTGCCAAAGGGTTAAGGCGACTGGCAGGTGATAGACTGCGGCAGGTCCTTTTTGCGTTGATTCCCAACCGGCTGCTCGGGGTCTTGGTGGGAATTATTGTTACCACGATTTTCCAGTCCTCCAGCGCCACGATCGGGCTTTTAATTTCGCTTGCCTCTTCCGGACTCATTACGGCGGGACAATCACTGGGGGTCATTCTGGGGGCTGATATCGGCACGACAATTACAATCCAGCTGCTTTCATTCCGGATATACGAATATGCCCTTTTTGCCGTTGCAGCCGGATTGCTGCTGATGAATTCGAGCTGGCGGATGAAAGATATCGGCCAGGTAATTTTCGGATTCGGGCTGGTATTTTTTTCCATGAAGATAGTTCTGAGTGCCGTGGAACCGGTAAAGTACCTGCCACAGTTTCAGGCGTTTTTCCGTGCGGGCACCATGCATCCGTTCTACTCGTTCGTGCTGGCGCTGGTTTTTACCGCTCTGGTGCGTTCTTCGGCAGCGACGATCGGAATGACGGTTGGGCTGTCCTTTTCGGGAATAATCGGACTGGAAAGTGCGATTCCTTTTCTTCTGGGGGCAAATGTTGGCAGTGGTGTAACAGCACTGATTACGGCATGGAACGCCAAGTCCGAAGGCAGGCGGGTGGCGCTCGCCCAACTCCTGTTTAAATTGGTTACTACCCTGATGGTTATTCCCGTAATCCCGCCGGCCATAGTTCTTTTCTCCCGAACATCCCCCATCGTTGCCCGGCAGATTGCCAATGCCCATACACTGATTAATATAGCGGCAACAGTGATTTTTCTTCCGTTACTTGGCGTCATCGAGAAACTGCTGCGGGTGATTATTCCGGAGCAGGCGGATGATGAAGCGGGTCCAAGGTACCTTGATACTGCAGCACTTGAGAGTCCGGAACTGGCGCTGGCACAGGGAACCCGGGAAATACTGAGAATGGGAGAGATGGTGCAGAATATGCTGGAGAAGTCACTGCTCTTTTTCTTGGAAAATGATAAAGAAGGCTGTCGCTGGTTGGCATCAGAAGATGACCGGATCGACCGGTTGGAAGAAGAGCTGATGGTTTTTTTGTCAAAGATCCCTCCGGAATCGCAGAATCCGGAGACATCGAAACGTACGCGGACACTGTTTTACATAACTGAGGAACTGGAACATATCGCAGACATTGTTTCCAAAAATATGGTAGTATACATCAGAAAAAGGATAAACCACAACTTGGCTTTTTCTGCTGCTGGCCTGGAGGAGATCAAGGTTTTTCACCAGCAAGTGCTGAAAAATCTGGCAATGGCGCTTGGCTGCATCGCCACCTGGGATGGAAAGATGGCACAGCAGTTAGTAGAAAAAAGGGTATGGGGGATTGAGAGAAAGCGGGAATTGCAAAACCGTCATCTTGAAAGGCTTGCACTCGGTTTAAAGGAAACTCTGGATACTTCCTCAATTCACCTGGATTTGATTTCGGACCTCGAAAGAATCAATTTCCATTGTACTCAGATAGGTGCTGCGATAGCAAGCGTCACAGGGGGCTGAAACAAAAAAGAGCCCCGAAAAGTCGGGGCTCAGGTGCAGAGCTGCGACGCATCTCACCCCTTTCGCCGCTCCCTCAATTTTACTTATTAAATAAGCAAAAATTATACCAAAATAATGTCGCATTGAGCATATTGCATAATTATTTTAAAATTAATAACTTAGCATATGTAGTCCATAACATCGTCAGCTGTTAGTAATTTTTGCTGCTTATAAAATCAGCAGCACTGCAGTATTTTTCTGCGGTCTTTTAATTATTGAGTTTATATTGCTAAATGGGTTTATCTTGACTGATTGGAATTTTTGTTGTATTATACTTAAAAAAGGAGTGGCGATGAAAGTATATGCCAAGGTGTTTTGGGGTCTGTTAGTGATCTGGTTTTCGGTTCAGGCGCAATCCCAAACCGACACAGTACCTGTTCCTTTTGATTCTTTAATGGATTATCGGGTCAGCGTTGACGGTTATATTGATGCAGAAGACAATGAATATCCCGCAAGTTTCCGCGATCCGGCAACAGGGGTTACTGTCTACTGGGGACATGATGATAGTCTCGTTTACGTAGGCATGGAGGCAAAGGGGAAAGGCTGGCTGGCGATCGGATTTGGCTCACCGGTAATGAACGGGTCCAACATGATCATCGGCCTGTATTCAGACGATTCACTGGCAGTATTTAATCATATCGGGGGAGAAAGAGGTCATCGTGCAGTTAGTGGTGACATCGGTCTGATTGAAGACTGGGAGATTGACTATGACGATGAAACCAATACTCTGGCTTTGGAATTTGTTTATCCCCTGCGCTGGCAGGGACTGTCTGGCACCGCAGTCAAGTCTCTTGATCCCGGCAATGTCTATGATTTCATCCTTGCCCGTAATCCCCGTGGTATCTCGCTCAAGGCGAAGCACGCGCAGAAGTCGCGCGGGTTTTTAAAAATTGAACCGGGACCGATTTCCAAGGATTCTACAACAGTCCCCGAAAGGTAGCTGAATTACACTGCTGACGCTTACGATTTGCGTATTATTTCGCATTTCAGAGGTGGATTTCTCCCGATTGCATGCTGATTCAATTGACGCTGATGTTGTACTTGTGCTTCATTTCGGGGGGTGGGGCAATGTACCGTTGGCGCTGGCCGGTGAGTTCGTGCCGTTAGTATCAGGTGTTGAACGTTACTTTCAGATACACGGGTTCCGCACGCTTGTTGCATCCTATCGTCGCGCACCCGCTGACTTTCCTGATGCTCCGGATCTGGGTGTGCAGCTGGCAGTTGTGACTGAGATGTTCGGGTTTCACAAAACCCGGGTGCGCAGGTTTGCGGTGCTGCTGGAAACGCTGGCGGTAAAAAACCCGGATGTTCATTTCATCCTGTTGGGCCAGTCGAATGGTGCAATCTTTGTTGATGAGGCAATTAAACTGCTGTCTTCGCGTTTTGCCAACCGGGTGGCTGGTATTGTTGCCGGAATGCCCTTCTGGAAGAACGCCAGTGGTTGTGAAAATATACTCTATCTTGATAATGAAGGAAATGACGAGTTGACCAAGGGTGAGGTTGGCGAGATTTTCGGCACGGTATTGCAGCGGCTTTATCAACGGATGGCAGCAGTCCTTGGTTTGAGAATCGGAAGGTATGAGCGGATATGGTATCTGCCAAGTCATGATTATGACTGGCAGCAGGTGGAACCGGCAGTAACAGCCTTCCTTGATCGTCTGCAATTAAAGAAGTCGAAGGCTTCATCCGTTGACAATTAGAATTTGTTTGATAAATTATGGGATTGTGGTGATGACAACAGTCGATAAAAAGGAGGAGTTATGCACACCCGGTCAGGAATGCTGATGTTGATAATTGCCGGATTACTGATATTTACCGGTTGTCCCAAACCACCATTACAGCCGGAAACACCGCGCGGGTCAGAGATTGTATTTCAGAATACAGTTTATTCATGCACGACGGTAACCTCTGATCCCGCAGGCCTGAAGGTGGCATATCAGTTTGACTGGGGAGATGGCGTCAGGTCAGAATGGTCCAGCTGGGTTGAAGGCGGTACGCCCTACGCCGACACTCATACCTATGTGCAGAGCGGTGAGGTCAGTATCATGGTCCGGGCGAAGAATACGAAGGGCAAGATTTCGAGCTGGTCCGAGCCGCTGGTGGTTAATGTCAGCCCGGGTGAGGGCAATGTACTCTGGAAATTCGGTTATTATGATTCCGAGGAACCGGAGGATTCGGCTGATTTTACCAATCATACGTTCGCCATTGGTCCGGAAGGGCAGATTTATATCGGCTCCGGCGATATCTGTGCGCTACTCTGTCGAAAAGCCAACGGTGCCCGGCGGTGGGAGTTCATTGACCCGGAAGAGGAGGAATTTTCTTCCGCACCGGCGATTGCCGAGGATGGCACAATTTATGCCGGAACCGAAGGAGGAAAGTTCTATGCACTGGCGCCATCGGGGACCACAAAATGGGAAATTGATTTTCGTTCCGCCATACTGACTCCGCCGGCAATTGGTACTGATGGGACAGTTTACATTCAACCCGAGGATGATACGGTTTATGCAGTCGACCCTGCTAATGGCGCCCGAAAATGGACCTTTTATGCCGGCGGTGGAGTGCGGTCACCAGTGGTCGGTGCTGACGGAACGGTTTATATTTCTCAGGATGATACCTTGTTTGCGCTGGATCCGGCTAACGGCAGTATCAAATGGCGCTATGGTATGAGGCAGGCGATCGCAGTTTCACCGGCAGTTGACGTCAGCCGCAATGTGCTCTATGTCGTGGATGAAGATGGGTGGCTGGCATCTGTAAATCTTGCTGACGGCAGTGAAAACTGGCAGGTCTGGATCAGCGGTGACGCAACAGCCCCGGTGATAGATGAAACCGGGAGAGTCTATATCACCGGCGGGGGACGGCTGTATGCAATAAATCCGGCAAATGGGGCCATTGAGTGGGACTGGGTTGCTCCAGTTTCGGAGGAAATGACGATGCCGGCAGTGTCAAGCGAAGGGGTAATTTACTTTCTGGTGTTCTCTTCGGCGGTAACCGGAGCAACGGATACGCTTTATGCGGTGAACCGGGATGGCAGTCGGCGCTGGGCAGTAGGGTTAGCATCTGGAACACCCCTGGATTTCGTATCTGCCCCCAAAATTGACTCTCAGGGGCTGGTGTATATCGGTAACGGAACAAGAGCCTGGTGTGTGGTGGGCAAGGGAGGTCCGGCAGCTTCATCCTGGCCCATGTTTCAGTCGGATATCAGGAATTCAGGAAGGGCAAGGTAGACCGGGGATAGGATATGGATAATCGGATGTCTTCTGATTCACCCCAGAAAACAGTTTTTCAGCCAGTACCGGCTCAGCCGGACTATCAGGCTATTCAGCACCGGATACTGAAATTTTGGGAGCAGGGGCGGCATTTTTACCGGCTGATGGCACGGAACCGCGGTAATCCGAAATTCAAATTTCTTGACGGTCCGATTACTGCCAACGGTCCGATGGGTGTGCATCATGCCTGGGGCAGGACCTATAAGGATCTGTTTCAGCGATACAAGGCGATGCAGGGTTTTGATCAGCGCTTCCAGAACGGCTTTGACTGTCAGGGGCTCTGGGTTGAGGTAGAGGTAGAAAAGGAACTGGGTTTCAAGTCCAAGCGGGACATCGAGAAGTTCGGGATCGACCGGTTTGTGGAGAAATGCAAGGAGCGGGTACTGCGTTTCTCCCGGATTCAGACTCAGCAGTCAATCCTGATTGGACAGTGGATGGACTGGGAGAACTCATATTATACCATGTCGGAAGAAAACAACTACTCCATCTGGTATTTTCTCAAGGAGTGTCATCGCCGCGGGTTGATTTATGAGGGAACCGATGTCATGCCCTGGTGTGCCCGGTGCGGGACCGCGATTTCTGATATGGAGATTGCCACCGAGGGCTACCGGGAACTGACTCATCCGGCAGTTTATGTCAGATTCCCTCTTGTTGAAAGAGAAGGTGAAAGTCTGCTGGTCTGGACGACAACCCCGTGGACCCTGAGTTCTAACACCGGGGCTGCGGTTCATCCGGATCTGACCTATGTCCGGGCAAGACTCGGGGATGAGGTGCTGATACTGGCGCAGGAGCGACTGGCGGTGCTGGGCACTGACTTCCGGGTGCTTGAAGAGATTCCCGGTTCGGAACTTGCCGGGCTGAAGTACCGTGGTCCTTTTGACGAACTGCCTGCTCAGCAGGGTGTCGAGCACCGGGTTGTTCTCTGGGAGGATGTCAGTGCTAATGAAGGCACGGGTATTGTGCACATCGCACCCGGGTGCGGCAAGGAGGATTTCCTTCTGGGGAAGGAGCAGGGTCTGGCGGTAATTGCTCCGCTGCTGGAAGACGGCACATTCCAGGAGGGTTTTGACTGGCTGACCGGCAGGTTTGCGGGGGAAGTTGCATCCGATATCTTTGAAAACTTGCGGAGCAAGGGACTGCTTTTCTGCGTTGAGGATTATACTCACCGTTATCCGGTCTGCTGGCGTTGCGGTCAGGAGCTGGTCTTCCGGCTCGTGGATGAGTGGTTCATCCGGATGGATCCGTTGCGGGAGGAGATAATGAATTCGGCGCGGCAGGTGCGCTGGATCCCTGAGTTCGGTCTGGACCGCGAACTGGACTGGTTGCGCAATATGTCCGACTGGTGCATCTCCAAGAAGCGTTACTGGGGTCTGGCGCTGCCGATTTTCAAATGCCGCTGTGGCTGGTTTGATGTCATTGGCTCGCGGGAAGAGCTGAGACAGCGGGCAGTAGCCGGCTGGGAACGGTTTGAGGGTCACACACCTCATCGTCCGTGGGTTGATGAGGTCAAAATTGCCTGCCCCCAATGCGGCAGTCCTGTTTCCCGGATTAAGGACGTGGGTAACCCCTGGCTGGATGCGGGGATTGTGCCCTTTTCTACCACCCATTATCTGAGCGACCGCCAATACTGGCAGGAGTGGTTTCCATTTGATTTTATCACCGAATCGTTTCCGGGGCAGTTCCGGAACTGGTTCTATGCGATACTGGCGATGAGTACAGTGCTGGAAAAATGTTCACCTTTCAAGACGGTGCTGGGCTATGCGACGATGAAGGCGGAGGACGGACGGGAGATGCATAAATCTTGGGGAAATGCGATTGAGGTGGAGGAGGCGGTTGAGAAGATGGGGGCGGATGTGATGCGCTGGGTATTTGCCCGCCACAATCCGGTTCAGAATCTGCTTTTCGGTTTCAAGGTCGGGCAGGAAGTCCGACGTAAGCTGCTGACCTTCTGGAATGTTTACGGATTTTTTGTCACCTATGCCAACATTGATCAGATCAATCCGGTGAAACTTCAGGTTGAGGCGGAGGACCTGACTCTGCTGGATCGCTGGATTTTATCCCGTCTGAATTCACTGGTGAAACTGGCGCGTAACCGTCTTGATGATTACGACTGTATGAGTGTGGCACTGGCGGTTGAGGATTTTATTGAGGATCTGTCCACCTGGTATGTCCGCCGGAACCGGCGGCGCTTCTGGAAATCGGCAGAAGACCGGGATAAAGCAGCTGCCTACTATACGCTCTATCAGTGTATAGTGACGCTGATAAAGCTGGTGGCGCCGATCATGCCCTTCATAACTGAGGATATATATCAGAATCTCGTCCGGAGCTGTGATGCCGATGCCCCAGATAGCATCCATCTGTGTTTTTACCCCGAACCGGATGAGAAAATGATCAACTTGGAACTGGAGCGGGAGATGAAGATGGTCCGGGCGCTGGTTTCCCTTGGTCATGCGGCGCGGGAAAAGGCACAGATCAAGGTCCGTCAACCTCTCTCCCGGATGATCGTGAATATAAAATCAGCCGGCAGCCGGGACTGGTTGCTGCCGTACGCTGATATCATCCGGGATGAGCTCAATGTCCGGGAGCTTCAGTTTGCCGATCCCAATGAGCTGTCCGGCTCGGGACTGGTCATTCAGGAGGATGAGGATTATGTCATCGGGCTGGATACCAGTTTAACTCCGGAGCTGGAGTATGAAGGTATTGCCCGGGAACTGGTGCGCAAGATTCAGAATATGCGCAAATCTGCCGGATTTGAAGTCGTGGACCGGATTGCACTCAGCTGCCAGTGTGCGGGCAAACTGGAGGCGGCGATCCGGATGTTCTCTGACTATATCCGCCAGGAAACTCTTGCGCAGGATATCACCTTTGCACCCCTGACGGATTATGACTCGGTCGCCGAGTTTGTTATCAATAACTGTCCGGTCCGTGTGGAAATAAAGAGAGAGAGGAAGTAATGGCACAAAAGAAACAGAAAGCCGGCTCACCCCTGAGCAAAAAGGACCTGCTGCGGCTGGAAAAGGCGCTGCTGGAGGAGAAACAGCGGGTGCTCCGTCAGAGCAGTTTCACCCAGCAAGTTATGGACACACCTGCTGCTGCCGGCGATCTTTCCAGCCATCGCACCCATGTTGCTGATCAGGGGACGGAAAACTACCAGCGGGAACTGGCATCCCAGCTTAAGTCAATTGAGTCCGATGCCCTGCGGGAGATTGACGCCGCCCTAGACCGAATTGCCCGTGGAACTTACGGAATCTGCGAGCGCTGCGGTGAGCCGATACCACTGGCACGCCTGGAAGTGATACCCTATGCCCGGCTGTGCATGAAGTGTCTGAAAAGTCGGCAGACTTAAACCCAGGAGTCAACCCGGGACAGCGGCAGCGGGCTGACACTGGCGGGTCGAATCACCGCTTGGAGCGAAATATCCGCCTGACAATTGAGTTTGACGGTACCGCCTATGCCGGCTGGCAGATTCAACCCAACTGCCAGACGGTACAGGGTATGCTTACAGCAGCTGTTGAAGCGGTTCTGGGTACAAAGGTTGTAGTCCATGGCTGCAGCCGGACTGATGCGGGGGTGTCGGCGCGGAACTATGTGGCTAACTTCCGCTGTCCGGTAAAAATGCCGGTTGAGCGTATCCCGCCGGCACTTAATTACCATCTGCCCGATGATATTTTTGTGAAAGCTGCTGAAGTTGTTGCCGACGATTTTCACGCCCGTTACAGTGCCCGGGGAAAAGTTTATTCCTATTACATTGTCTGCGGGCGGTCGCCGTTAAGACGAAGGTTTGCCTGGGAATATACCGGCAGAATTGATATTGGGCGACTGAAAGACTGCGGGCAGCTGTTCCTCGGTGCCAGCGATTTCAGCCGGTTCTGCTATGACCGCTCGGGCAGCGGCTGGTGCACGGTACGGTCAATTACAGTCCGGCAGCATTGCGACGAGCTCATCATAACCGTGCGGGGCGACCGGTTTCTCTATAAGATGGTACGGCGGATTGTCGGCGCACTGGTGGCGTATGCCAGCGGCAGAATCACTAAAAAGGATATCCGCGCCGCACTGAACGGGAAAAAGCACCGTCCTTTCGTCACCGCACCCGCCTGCGGTCTGATCCTCGAGCGGGTGATTTATTGACTGTTGACATCCGCTTTTCAGACTGATTACTGCTCCCGGTAGCGCCGGGCGGCATCATCCAGCGCCTGTTGCGGTGTTTTCGCTCCCAGTGTTGCCGCCTCCAGTTCTTCCACCAGCGCTTTTCTGCCGGCAAGCCACTTCAAGCCCCGGGGTTCGAACACCCCGTATTCGAGCTGCCGGTAGGCGGCGAGCAGTCCCGGCGTGGTGGCAAAGCGCTCTTGAAGTTGCGGGTCGTCCAGACAGGAACGGTGAATCGGCACATACCAGGTACCCAGCGACCATTTTACCTGCTGTTTCGGAGCAATGAACCATTTGATAAAGCGCCAAGCTGCCTTTTTTTCTGCCGGTGAAGCCTTCTTGAACATGCCGATGTTTGTGCCGTAGATGATGGCGGCAGGTTTACCTTCTACCGGAATCGGTGCCATGCCGACCGGAAATTTTTCCTGTCCGGCAATCGGGGCGCGCCAGGTGGAACTGCCGGTAATGGTGGCGATTCTGCCGACAAGAAAATCTTCCATCGGGTTTCTGCCGGTGGCGGTAGTCTGAACACTGTCCCGGAATATCAGATCAAGCTGAAAGGAAAGCACCTCAACGCCAAGCGGACTGTTGAATTCTGGTTCGCCATCCTCGTGGCTGAGAAATCTGCCGCCGCGCTGAAAGAGCATTGAACCGAAAATCCAGATATCGGTACCATTGGCGGTTGCCCAGGTTGCGATTGTGCCGTCAGGATTCCGGCGCAGCAGTTTCCGGCACATCTGGCGGAATTCGGACCAGGTGCGGGGAAATGAGTCGTAGCCTGCCTGTCGGAGCAGTTCAACATTGTAGTAGTAAACCGGGACACTTTTGTTGAACGGCAGTGTAAGGATTTTCCCGTCCCAGCGATTGTTTTCCAGCAGCCCCGGATAGATATCAGCAATTTCGGAACTGTCCATGCCATCCGGTCCCAGGATGTAATCCTCAAGAAATTCGAGCTGACCTGCTGCGTAAAGCTGCGTAGTCCAGTTTTCATACATCTGGGCAATAGTGGGCGGATTCTGGACCGCAACCGCACCCAGCAGTTTCTGTGCCAGCGCATCATAGTTTCCCATACCGACGAGCTCGATCTTGATATCCGGATTTTCCCGCTCAAACTCCTCCACCATCAGCTTGAGCGTTTTCTGGGCTTCTCCACCCATCGCATGCCAGAACTTTACCTTTACCTTTTCGCTCCCGGAACGACAGTCAGGAGCAAGGATTGAGATTGTGAAAAGTAAGGGCAGCAGCCAGTGGCGCATAAATAAATTTTAGCCGCAGACACCGCGCTGTCAAACTGCCGGTTCCATCGATTAAACAGATTTGACAGCAAATGCATATTTTTTATAATTTTTGAGTTCCGCCGGGGTGGTGGAAATGGCAGACACGCATGGTTGAGGGCCATGTGCCTCACGGCATGCAGGTTCAAATCCTGTCCCCGGCACTGAGAAATCCGCATGAAAGTCCCCCGGGTTTTAATAATTGTGCTGGATGGTGTTGGTTGTGGTGAACTGCCGGATGCAGCCCGGTTTAACGATTGCGGGTCCAACACACTGAAGAATCTGGCGCAGGCAATGGGTGGGCTTAATCTGCCCAACCTTACCCGGCTCGGACTGGGAAATATCATTGAGATTCCCGGTGTGCCGGCACAGCGTAATCCACAGGCAGCATTCGGAATGATGGCGGAGAAATCAGCAGGTAAGGATTCAACTACTGGGCACTGGGAGATTGCCGGTGTCGTTACGGTCGAGCCATTTCCAGTTTTCCCCAACGGGTTTCCTTTAGAGCTGATTGGTGAATTTGAACGCCGGATTAACCGGCGGGTGCTGGGTAATGTGGCGGCATCAGGCACGGAGATTATCAATCGCCTCGGAGTGGAGCATCTGAGGACCGGCAGTCCGATTGTGTATACCTCAGCCGACAGTGTGTTTCAGATTGCTGCGCATGTTGATGTCATTCCTGTGGAGGAACTTTACCGTTATGCCCGGATTGCCCGTGAGCTGCTAACCGGTTCCTACCGCGTTGCCCGGGTAATCGCCCGTCCCTTTGCCGGCAGACCCGGGGGATTTTACCGCACCTCCCAGCGCCGGGATTTTTCCTGTCCGCCCCCGCAGCCGACTCTGCTGGACAAAGTGAAGGTTGCCGGTAAGGAGGTTGTTGCCATCGGTAAGATTGACGAGCTTTTCGCAGGTCAGGGGATCACCCGCAGGTACCATTCGGTGAACAATCTGGAATGTATTAAGTATACGCTTCAAGTAATGGGGGAGAGTTTTGGCGGACTGGTGTTTGTGAACCTGGTGCAGTTTGACATGGACTGGGGCCATCGGAATGACACAGGCGGGTTTGCTCACGGGCTGGAGGAGTTTGATCATATGCTGAAAGAAATCATTTCCCAGCTGAAGGAAGAAGACCTTCTGTTTATTACCGCTGATCATGGCTGCGATCCAACAACATCCTCGACTGATCATTCCCGGGAGTATGTGCCGCTCCTGGTTTACGGTTCTATGGTAAAATCCGGGGTAAATCTGGGGATCCGGGATACATTTGCCGACTTGGGGCAGACCGCAGCCGAATATCTCGGGGTTGAGCCGCTTGCTGCCGGGGTCAGTTTTCTCAGGGAGATCAGGAAGGGTGAAACCGGAAATTGATGCCGGCACGGTCAGGAGGTTACTGACTGCTGCTCAAAGGGCGGCACGGCGTGCCTATGCTCCCTATTCGGGGTTCCCGGTTGGAGCAGCGGTGCTTACCGCCGGTGGAAAGGTGTATTCGGGCGCCAATGTTGAGAACGGTTCCTACGGCTTGACCGTCTGTGCGGAACGGATTGCAGTTTTTAAGGCGGTAAACGCCGGGGTGCGTCAGATTAAGGCAATCTTGGTATATACGCCCACCGACAACTTTACACCCCCGTGCGGTGCGTGTCTGCAGGTATTAAGTGAATTTGCAAACGAGGCGGTGATAATCCTTGCCTGCCGGCAGGGAACCAGACAGCTGAAATTAAGTAATCTGTTGCCACTGCAGTTTCGGTTGAAATAAAATTCAGGTAAGGCGTTCCTGTCCCGCCATATACGGTCGCAGAACTTCCGGGATGATAATCGAACCGTCCGCCTGCTGATAGTTTTCAATGATGGCGATAAATGTCCGGGGCAGGGCAAGGGCAGAGCCGTTGAGCGCATGCGGGTAGTAGCCACTGCCATCACGGCTCCGGACCCGGATTTTTCCCCGCCGGGTCTGAAAGTCTTCGCAGTTGGAGATTGAAGAGACTTCAAGCCACCGTCCGACACCGGCAGCCCAGACTTCCAGATCATAGGTTTTCGCTGACTGGAAGGCAATATCCCAGGCTGCCAGCCGTTTCACCCGGTAGGGGAGACCAAGCGCCTGCAGCAGACCTTCTGCTTCACTCCGCATCTCCTCCAGATCCTGATAGGAACGGTCCGGCCGGGTCAGACGAACCAGCTCCACCTTGTCAAACTGGTGGATTCTGATCATCCCGCGTACATCCCGGCCATAGGAACCGGCCTCACGGCGGAAGCATGGGGTATAGGCGACCATTTTCACCGGCAGTTCTTCCTCTGTCAGTGTTTCCCCGCGGTAATAGGCTACGAGCTGTGGTTCAGCAGTGGGAATGAGATAAAGTTCATCGGTTTCAATCCGGTACATTTCCGATTCGAGATGGGGCAGTTGACCGGCAGCTTCCAGTGTTGATCTGTTAGCGAGCACCGGTGGCGAAATTTCGGTATAACCATACTTCCGGACTGCAGTGTCAAGGAAGAAGTTGATCAGCGCCCTTTCCAGCCGGGCACCGGCACCGCGGAAAAGAACGAACCGTGAACCTGCAAGCCGGGCGGCGGTTTCGAAGTCAACAATGCCCAGTGCCGGTCCCAGGTCCCAGTGTGCCAGCGGTTGAAAGTCAAACTGCGGTGGTTCACCCCAGCCGGCAACAATTTCTTCCTCTTCGGTTACTGATGGATGAATCCGATTCGGCAACAGTTTTACCAGACTCTCCTGCCGGCTTTCAATTTCTTCAATCTTCTGCTCCAGTAATTTGATGTTATCGGAAAGCTCCCGTGCCCTTTTCAGCAGTTCCGGGTCATCCTGTTTGTTCTGCTTCAGCCGGGCGATTGCGGCGGAGAGGTCTTTCTGCTGGCGGTGCAGTTCGTCCCGCTCGGTTACGAGACGCCGGCGCTGAGTATCAAGCTGAAGAATTTCTTCAATTGACAGCGGGCTGTGCCGCAGCGTCAGAATCTGGCGCACCTCATCCGGATGTTCGCGGACAAACTTCAGATCCATCCTCTGAATTTTATTTCAATCTGCCGGCCGGTCAAACAAAAAATCAGAAGATAATTCTGCCCTTCAGACCGGAATCGGCAAGTGCCTCCTGAATCCGGCTTCGCAGTGCCGCCGAATACTGATCCGGGGCGGTAAGCGCCTGATTCCAGGCAGGGATCGTGGCAGGGAATTCCTTTTCGATCACCGGTTTGAGCCGGATAAACTTCTGTTTCAGGTAGTTCAGCCGGTCAAAGAGCACACGTTGTCCACCAGCTGCTTTGACTGCAAGCAGCAGTTCCTCAATCTGACGGCAGGAGTCGGAGATCCCGGGTAGCAGCGGTCCGATAAAAACAGTTGTTTCCACTCCTGCCCGGTTCAGTTCCTTCAGTGCGATCAGCCGGCGTTCCGGAAGAGGCGCTCCGGGTTCAAAAGCCCGGCTAATTTTAGCATCCAGTGTGGTGATGGTCAGCTCGACGCTGAAGCCGGGAAATCTTGAGAGGAGATCAATGTCGCGCAGCACGAGATCCGACTTGGTCATGACTTCTACATTATAGCCCCGTTCGCCCAGAATTGAGAGCACCTGCCGGCTGAGCTGAAACTCCCTCTCCGCCGGCTGATAAGGGTCACATACCGTTCCCAAGAGAACGGTCCCCGGTTTTCTTGCCTGTCTTTTCAGGACATCCGGCAGGTTGATCTTGGCTTCCACAAATGAGCCCCAGGGTTCATTGATTCCGGAGTATTTAAGCATGAAACTGGCATAGCAGTAAAGGCAGTTATGGGTGCAGCCGAGATAAGGGTTGACACAGTAATCTCCACCCGGGATGCCGGTCCGGTTGAGCGCGGAACGGCACCGCCGGGTGCGGACCAGGACCTTATTGTCATCGCGGGCGAATGCCATTTACTCAATAGCCTTATCCAATCCGGCGGAAAAATCAAAATTGAACCCGGGCATTGCGTCGAGCAGAATTGACAAATCTTTGATTCAATGTTAATTTTATGCGCTGTCCGGGGTTAAGTCGCTCCGGATAGAGCGTGTTAGGTTCACAAATAACAAAAAGGAGGTAATGTGGTTCATCGGACAATTCTAACTGTGCTGCTGATTTTTCTGAGTGGCTTGGCCCGGGCAGATGAGCGATCCTCAACTATATCCGGTTCCCCCTTCACCACGGTTGCGGAGGAGGTAGTTGCTGCCACCGATGCGATCACCATTCCCCGCCTGCTCTCCTATCAGGGCAGACTGACGGATTCATTGGGCAATCCGGTGCCGGATGGCAGTTATCAGCTTACCTTCCGGCTCTACAGTCAGGAGACAGGCGGGACTCCGTTCTGGACCGAGGTACAGACGGTCAGTGTCAGAAACGGCATCTTCTCGGTTCTGCTGGGTTCGGTGACACCGATCAGCAGTGTTCCGGATGCGGGAACGGTCTATCTCAGCCTGCAGGTGGGCACCGGCTCCGAGCTGACCCCGAGGTTGAGAATCGTTTCCGCTGCCTATGCCTTTCTGAGTGAACGGGCGGCAAACTCCGATCTCCTGCAGGGCAGGGATACGACGGCACTGGATTTGAGATATGTGAATGAGGGACAGGCAAACTCCATTACCAGTGCGATGATCACCGATGGTGCGGTCCAGACCGCGGATATTGCCAACAATGCGGTCACCAGCGCCAAGATCGGCAATGGTGAGGTGACGATGCCGAAGATCAACCAGTCCGGTGCCACGACCGGTCAGGTGATCAAATGGAACGGCACGCAGTGGGCACCGGCGGATGATGCGGTTGGTGCAGGTGACAACGCCTGGGTCCGGGGAACGCCGGACAGTGTGCTTTATACCATCAGACAGCTGGGTGTTGCCCGCGGTGGTTCGGACAATATGCTTTATGGAACATATTGTTTTACCCACACTAACCTGGGTGTTGCCTGTACAACCGGCATCAATAGTCAGAATCACCAATTCTGCACCGTTGGCGGTGGTTTCGGAAACAGGGCGTCCAGTTCTTTAGCCACGGTAGCTGGTGGCAGACAGAATATTGCGGGTGGTATGGAAGCGACAGTTGCCGGCGGCAGGGAAAATGCGGCAACTGGTAATAATGCCACGGTTGGCGGGGGTTTCTTAAATACTGCTACAGAATTTGCAGCAACGGTCGCCGGCGGACGTGCAAATCAGGCACGGGGCCAAGATGTCGCAATTGGTGGTGGAGCAGGGAACATCGCCTGGGGACAGGCGGCAACCATTGCCGGTGGCAACCAGAACCGGGACAGCGGTTATGTCGCAACGATCAGCGGTGGCGGAAATAACATCGCTTATGGAGACGGTGCCACAGTGGGCGGAGGAATGGTCAACAGTACGATCAGCCCCAACTCGGTAATCAGTGGCGGTGCCTTGAACCGCATCACCGGCCTGATGGGGGTGATTGGTGGCGGGCATGCTGATACAGTTATTGGCGCTTACGGTGGTATTCTTTCCGGTTACAGCAACCTTGCCGGTAATGAACCTCAGGACACAGGCGCAACCGTGGCTGGCGGTTACAATAACTCCGCAACCGCTATCAATACCTTTATTGGCGGAGGCAGAGATAATACCGCCAGTAATGCCGGCGCAACCGTGAGCGGCGGGGTTACTAATACTGCAGGTGGCAGCGGGGCGACGGTCGGTGGCGGCACCAATAATACTGCCAGTGCTGATGGTGCAACAATCGGGGGCGGTGCAAACAATCAGGCAAACGGCTGGAACTCCACCATTGCGGGTGGCGGTGGCAATACCACGACCGGCACCAACGCTACTGTTGGGGGTGGATATGGTAATACTGCCGGTGCTGGTGATGCCACGGTTGCCGGCGGGCATCTGAACACCGCCAGTGGCTATTACTCTGCGATTGCCGGGGGAGAGTCCAATCACGGTGCAGGAGACTGGTCGGTAGTTGCCGGTGGCCGGTATGACACTTCAGCTGCCAACTACAGCTTCACCACCGGCTACCTTTCGGTTGTCCCCAGTGGTTACAGCAACTCCGCCGCCTTCAACGGCCAGACCGCCACCGCCGGCAACCAGCTCCGCTGTGGCACCCTGTCCAAGGCAGGTGGAAGTTTCACGATCGACCATCCGCTTGACCCCTACGGTAAAATTCTCAATCACTACTTTGTTGAGGGTCCGGAGATGCTCAACATCTACCGGGGTGCAGTGGTTCTTGATGCCTCAGGCAGAGCCGAGGTCAAACTGCCCGACTACTTCTCCGCGCTCAACCGCAACCCGCATATCCAGCTCACCGGCGTCGGTTCATCGGATGTGTATGTTGCTGAGAAGGTCTCGGGCAACCGGTTTGTGATCGGCGGCAGGCCGGGGATGGAGGTTTACTGGCAGGTGACCGGTGAGCGGGCTGATGTATCAGCAGAGGCGATCAGAAGGATGATGCCGGTGGAGCAGGTAAAAACCGGTTCACTCACCGGCAGGATGCTGGATGATGAGTTCCTTGCCGGCTGTATGGAGCAGCTGGAGCGGGAGGGCAAGGCACAGGGGCTTGACTTCCGCACTCCTGCGGGCAGGACCCGGTATGAGCTGATGAAAAACCGGCAGACCGGGAGGTAAATATGAAGCGGGGTTTTTTCATCCTGTTACTGCTGACAGCGGTTCTCTCTGCCCAGCCCTTTCACTGTGACTGGCAGGTGGTGGCAGGTGGTGGCGGAATTATGAGCGGTAATTACCGCTGTGGTGCCACCATCGGCCAGACTGCAACCGGCAGGATGACCGGTCCGAACCTGCTGGCGCTTGTCGGCTTCTGGCAGCCGGAACCGGCAACCGGGCTGGAGGAGCGGCAGCAGTTTGACCAGCAGGCAGTAACACCACTCGTGACCCGGCTTTACCAGCCCGCACCCAACCCGTTCTTTCGCCGGACACAGGTCTGCTACTCACTGGCAGAGGCGGGTCCGGTCAGTCTGCAGGTGCTTGACCTTTCCGGCAGAGTGGTGCGGACACTGGTGAACGCAATACAGAAGCCGGGTGTTTACCGTCTGGTCTGGGATGGTCGGGATGGGTCGGGCAGAGCGCTTGCCGGCGGGGTCTATTTCTGCCGGTTCTCTGCCGGTGCTCACCGCCAGACCACAAAACTGCTCTTCGGACGCTGAAATCCCCGCAATCAGTATCAGGCGGGGCAGACCAATCTGCCCCGCCGGTTTTTTTATTGTAATTCCGGTCACGGAGAGTTGTTAATTGCTGGAGAAGATGTCATTATTGACAGATGATTTGTTTATGTTAAATTTCTATATACTGTCCAAGATTCAGGGGGTTGGACAGTAAAAATTGTAGTAAGTAAAATAAGGAGGGAGTAAGATGAGACCCCAGGCAATACTCATAACCCTGCTGTTTTTACTGAGTAACTGGTCTCAAGCAGATGAGATCGCTGGAGTTACTCCTCTGCCGGCGATGGCTCCGGTTGGAACTGCGCCGCTGGTCAGCACCGATGCGATTACCATTCCCCGCCTGCTTTCCTATCAGGGCAGACTGACGGATTCATTGGGCAATCCGGTGCCGGATGGCAGTTATCAGCTTACCTTCCGGCTGTATACTCAGGCAACCGGTGGCACACCGTTCTGGACTGAGGCGCAGGCTGTCAATGTGAGAAACGGCATTTTCTCGGTTCTGCTTGGTTCGGTAACTCCAATTGCAAGCGTTCCTGATGCCGGGAGTCTGTATCTCAGTCTGCAGGTGGGCACCGGTTCCGAGCTGACGCCGAGGTTGCGGATTGTTTCCTCCGCCTATGCTTTTCTGACTGAGCGGGCGGCAAACTCCGATCTCCTTCAGGGCCGGGACACGAGTTACTTTGCCCGAGCTACCCATACTCATGCTTATGTGGACAGTGCAGGTGGTGCCCAGCGGGTCGCAGGACTTGCCCTCCCCGGACTGGACAGCCGGTATGTGAACGAGGGGCAGGCAAACTCAGTTACCAGCGGGATGATTACCGACGGCACGCTCCAGCGTGCGGATGTTGCGTCCGGTTTCAAGGCGCCCTATGCGGATACTGCGGACTATGCCCGTGTGGCGCCCGCAGTGGACAGTGCGCGGGTGGCGGGCAACAGCCACCGGCTGCAGGGCAAGGACACAACTGCGCTTGATGTCCGGTATGTGAATGAGGGGCAGGCAAACTCAGTTACCAGCGGGATGATCACCGACGGCACGCTCCAGCGTGCGGATGTTGCGTCCGGTTTCAAGGCGCCCTATGCGGATACTGCGGACTATGCCCGTGTGGCGCCGGC
>Ga0101944_10000252_pt1 | contig 172903 bp, 171 predicted proteins | sample DewCreD2012metaG_FD_75245 | JGI IMG/M metagenome (GOLD analysis project Ga0101944, IMG submission 75245) | Hot spring sediment bacterial and archeal communities from British Columbia, Canada, to study Microbial Dark Matter (Phase II) - Dewar... ...
TATAATTAAGAATTTATAGAGAATGAAATGGAAAAGACTTTTAGAAGAAATGATGAAAAGAGATAGTTTTAAGATGAAATTGATATAAAGAGAGGTAAAAAGAAAGAGGTCAAGATGAATAAAAAACAAGGGGTAGATATGAAAAAGATTTTAGTGTTAGTTTTAATTATTTTGAGTGGAGTTATAATTTTTGGTAGGGAAGGAAACGAGAGTAATTATCTTTCTGAATGGGCAGAATATAGAAACTTAGAGGGTGGAATAAAAGGTGGAACAGATACGAAGGCAGGTTTTGATTCATTGAAAGTGAAATTTGTAGGTAACTGGACATTTGGGTATTCTAATGCTGTTACGAACGATACTATAAGGGATGTATGTTTTTTAGGATCAGGAGGAGGGGTATATATACTTGATGTATCAAAAAATTACAGTCCTATAAAATTATCAGAGGGGATACATACAAGGGGATTTGTTAATGGACTTTATTATGATTATACAACAAAGAGGTTATATATAGCAGCAGGGGAGGTGGGAGTTGAAATATGGGATGTTAGTGATTTATCAAAACCAATGAAAGTTGGTTATTGTTATACACCAGGTACTGCTTTGGATGTTTATGTCTCAGGAAGTTATGCATATGTTGCTGATGGTGATTATGGTTTAAGGATAATAAATATAAGTAACCCAACAAATCCAACAAGTGTTGGCTATTATGATACACCAGGATATGCTTGGGATGTATATGTCTCAGGCAGTTATGCATATGTTGCTGATGATTATACTGGTTTAAGGATAATAAATATAAGTAACCCAACAAAACCAACAAGTGTTGGCTATTATGATACACCAGGAGATCCAAGAGGTGTCTATGTCTCAGGTAGTTATGCATATGTTGCTGATGGTAGTTTAAGGATAATAGATATAAGTAACCCAACATCACCGGTAGAAGTAGGCTATTATGATACACCAGGATATGCTTATGATGTTTATGTCTCAGGCAGTTATGCATATGTTGCTAATAGTTGGGAGGGTTTAAGTATAATAAATATAAGTAACCCAACAACACCAAGAACTGTAGGCTATTATGATACACCAGGAGATCCAAGAGGTGTCTATGTCTCAGGAAGTTATGCATATGTTGCTGATGGTGGTGGATTAAGGATAATAGATATAAGTAACCCAACATCACCGGTAGAAGTAAGCTATTATGATACACCAGGATATGCTTATGGTGTATATGTCTCAGGCAGTTATGCATATGTTGCTGATTATGATTATTTTGCTGATTATAGTTATGGTTTAAGGATAATAGATATAAGTAACCCAACAACACCAACAAGTGTTGGCTATTATGATACACCTGGATCTGCAAGAGGTGTTTATGTCTCAGGAAGTTATGCATATGTTGCTGATGATTCAAGTAGTTTAAGGATAATAGATATAAGTAACCCAACAACACCAAGAAGTGTTGGCTATTATGATACACCAGGATATGCTTGGGATGTATATGTCTCAGGCAGTTATGCATATGTTGCTGATGATTATACTGGTTTAAGGATAATAAATATAAGTAACCCAACAACACCAAGAAGTGTTGGCTATTGTGATACACCAGGATATGCTTATGATGTTTATGTCTCAGGCAATTATGCATATGTTGCTGATGGTAGTTTAAGGATAATAGATATAAGTAACCCAACAACACCAAGAGAAGTAGGCTATTATGATACACCAGGTTTGGCTTATGAAGTATATGTCTCAGGCAGTTATGCATATGTTGCTGATGAATATTATGGATTACAAATATACAAAAACCTTCTTTTGAATGGAATAAATGAAAAGGATATAAACAAAGAAGAAGTAAAAACAAACAACTATTTTATAAAGTATAATGTTTCAGATATAGAGATATATTTTGGTGTAAGTGAAGAGAGTAAGTTGAAGGTAAGTATATATGATAAGACTGGAAGGGAGTTGAAAAAGTTGTATGAAGGAAAGATAGAGAAGGGATATAGTAAGGTGACAATAAATAAGCAAGATTACCCGACAGGGGAATATTTTATAAAGGGATATATGGGGGGAACATTTATAAACACAAAGGTGTTGATATTAAGATGATAAAAAAAAGTAAAAAACTTCACAAAGGAGAAAATTATGGTAACAACTAAAACTGATGAAAAAAAATTGTTTGAATACATTTTAAACAAATTAGTAAAAAGAATCGAAGAAAAAGAGGGATTATCTATTTTTGCAAATCAAAGATCAAAATTCGAAGGATGGTTAAAAGTTGAATTGGTTGATATTCTGAAATCTAAAAATAAAGATGTGAGAATAGAATATAGTATTGGTAAAAAGAAGGTAGATGTTTTTTTTGATAATTATCTAATTGAATTAAAAACAGTAAATACAAATTACACATATGATGATAAAGTTGAAAAAAAAATTCGTGCAATAACTGATAACATAGATGGAATAATTAATGATATATGCAAAATAATTAATAAAAAAAATTATAAAAAAGCAATATTATTTGTTGTTTTCCCATTATCAGACGAGGATAAATGGAAGAAGCATTTAAATAAAATAGATAAAGAAATTGGAAATAAAAAGATTTTAATTAAAAAAGAAATTAAATTTTGTTTTAAAAATAGCGAAATTCCGGGAAAACTATATTTCTATTTATTTAATTGATTTAATTAGTTTTAGATTTTTAAGAATTATTTTATTTAATATAAAAGGTATTTTTATGTTGACTAATTGAGTTTTTTAGTTAAAATATTACTATCTGAGGTGGAGTTAAAAACGAAGCCAAGGAACCGAAAATACTGAGGACAAGATTTTTTAAGTCCGAGGAGAAAAAGATGGATAATTTTACAAAAGATGATATAAGAATTGGGGTTATAGGGATTATTATTGAAAACAGGTTGGAACAATCCCATAAGGTAAACCAGATACTTACAGATTTTGGAAACATAATAAGGGGAAGAATGGGTATCCCCAACATTGGGGATAATTTTTGTGCTATATCTTTAATCGTTGAGGGAACAAATGAGGAGATTGGTGCAATGACTGGAAAACTTGGAAGATTGAATGGAGTAAAAGTCTCATCAACTTTGATAAAAAAGGAGAAAAAATGAGTGAATTGAAAGATTTTATAGATCAGGATTATCTTGAAAGTTTGATAAAAGAGAACAGAAAACCATCAAGAAGTGAGGTTTTAGAGGTTTTGAAAAAAGGGGAAGAAAAAAAGGGACTTTCAGTTGAGGATGTTTTTGTCCTGTTGCAGAACGATGATGAAGAGTTGAAAGAAATGATGTTCTCCCTTGCCTTGAAAATAAAAGAGGAGATATATGGTAACAGGTTGGTTATTTTCGCACCTCTTTATGTTACAAATGAGTGCGGGAATATATGTGCCTATTGTGGTTTTAGGGCTGATAACAAAGAGTTACATAGGAGAACATTAAATTTTGATGAGATAAAAGAGGAAGTAAAAATACTTGAAGATCAGGGACATAAAAGGATATTGATGGTTTACGGAGAGCATCCAAAATTTAAAGTTGAATGGATAAAAGAGACTATTTTGGCTGCTTACTCAGTAAAATCTGGAAATGGAGAGATAAGAAGGATAAATGTAAATGTTGCACCTATGGATGTTGAAGATTTTAGGATTCTTAAAAGTTCAGGTATTGGAACATACCAATGTTTTCAGGAAACATACCATAGAAAAACTTATGAAAAGGTACATATAGGTGGGAAGAAAAGGGATTACCTTTACAGGTTGTATGCTTTAGACAGAGCACAGGAAGCGGGAATTGATGATGTTGCTATGGGTGTTCTTTTTGGTCTTTACGATTACAGATTCGAGGTAATGGCTTTGATACAGCATGCTTTTCATCTTGAAAAAGTTTTTGGTGTTGGTCCACACACAATATCTTTCCCAAGGATAGAACCTGCTTTAGGGGCACCACTTTCAGAGCATCCACCTGTTGAAATAAAGGATGAAGATTTCAAAAAGGTTGTCGCTATTTTAAGAATCGCTGTTCCATACACAGGTTTAATACTTACAACAAGAGAAACAGCATCATTTAGAAGAGAACTCTTCAAACTCGGTGTATCACAGATAAGTGCAGGTTCAAGAACATACCCGGGAGCATACCATGATGCTTTAACCAACAAACCTGATATGCAGCAGTTCACAATAGGTGATACCCGTTCATTGGATGAGGTTATATACGATATTGCTACACATGGATATATACCATCCTTCTGCACATCATGTTATAGGAGTGGCAGGACAGGTGCAAATTTTATGAGTGAGGCTAAAGGTGAACATATTCACACTTTCTGTCAGCCTAACGCACTTTTAACTTTTACAGAATACCTTGAGGATTATGCTTCTGAAAGGACAAAAGAGGTTGGATATAAACTTGTAGAGGAGGAGGTTCTTAAAATGGAAGATTCTCCTTTGAAGAAAAAATTTATTGAAAAACTGAAAAAGACAAAAGAGGGTAAAAGGGATCTTTACTTTTAGAGGTTTTTATGAAAAAAGAACTTTTATCTATGGCTCCACATATTGGGATTTTTGGAAAAAGGAATGTTGGAAAATCATCATTGATAAACAGTTTGACTGGACAAAAAATAGCGATTGTTTCAGATATACCTGGAACAACAACGGATCCTGTTGGAAAAAGGATGGAGATTTTACCACTTGGACCTGTTTACATAGTTGATACAGCTGGAATAGATGATGAGGGTGAATTGGGTAAAGAGAGAGTGAAAAAATCACTCGAAGTTTTAGGGAAAACTGATCTGATTATCCTTGTTACAACATACTCTACATTCAACGATTTCGACAAAGATTTTATCAAAAGGATGAAAGAGAAAAAGGAGAACATTTTCATAGTTTTTTCAAAGATAGATATTGAAAAAAAGGATGAAAATGTTTTAAATTGGATTAAAAATGAAAAACTTGAGTATATTGAAGTTTCTTCAACAACCGGTGAAAATATTCTAAAGTTGAGGGAAAAGATCGCTTCACTTCTCAAAGAGGTTATAACATCAGATATAATATTAAAAGATAAGATAGATAAAAATGACATAGTTGTTCAGGTTATTCCGATAGATTCAGCAGCCCCTAAGGGAAGAGTTATACTCCCACAGGAACAGGTTTTAAGGGAGATGCTTGATGTGCAGAGCATCTCCGTTGTTGTTCAACATACTGAACTTGAGGAGAGTTTGAAAATATTGAAAAGAAAACCTAAACTTGTTATAACGGATTCGCAGGTTGTTGACTATGTTGCAAAAGTTGTTCCAGATGATATTTTCATAACCACATATTCTATTGTTTTCTCAAGGTTGAAAGGTGATCTTAAAGAGTACATAAGGGGACTTAAAGTTTTAAAAGATTTGAAAGATGGTGATAAAATTTTTATCGCTGAGGCATGCACTCACCATCCACAGCCAGATGATATTGGAAGGTATAAACTTCCAAAATGGATTGAAGGTTATACAGGCAAAAAATTGAACTTTGTTATGAATCCCGGGATTATGATACATCAGAATATTGAGGATTCTAAACTTATAATTTTGTGTGGGAGTTGTATGGTAAATAGAAAAGAGGTACTTTCAAGGATAGAAAAAGCAAAAGAGAGTAATATACCTGTCACAAATTATGGAGTTATAATTTCACATATACACAACGCTTTAAAAAGGACAATAAGAATATTCGATGATGTTTATGAGGAGTATATAAAAATTTTTCCGGAGTTAAAATGAAAGATCTCACTATAGAGCAGCTTTCTCTGATTTTAAAAAGCAAAGGTGAGGATAGTTATCTTATAAGAAAAAAAGCAGATTCTTTGACTGAAAAAATATTCGGGAAAAATGTTTACCTTAGAGGGATAATAGAATTTTCAAATGTTTGTTCAAAAGATTGTCTTTACTGTGGTATAAGGAGAAGTAACAGAAATTTGGAAAGGTATACTATTGAAAAAGAAGAGATTAAAGAGATTATAAAAAGAAGTTATGATGATGGTTTCAGAACTATAGTTTTACAGAGTGGAGAGACACCAGTTTACGATAAAGATATAACAGAAATAATAGAATACACAAAAAACAATTTTGATATGGCAATAACTCTTTCAGTAGGAGAAAGGAAAAGGGAAGTTTACTATGAATGGAAAAGGGCTGGGGCTGACAGGTTTCTTTTGAGGATAGAGACAACGAACAAAGAACTTTTCAGAAAGTTGCATCCTGATGATGATTTCGATATTAGACTGAAAGCTCTTCTGACTTTAAAGGAGTTGGGTTATGAAACTGGAACAGGAGTTATGATAGGTCTTCCGGGGCAAACTTATGAAGATCTTGCAAAAGATATACTTTTCTTTAAACTTTACGATTTCGATATGCTCGGTGTCGGACCTTTCATCCCTCACCATCAAACACCCTTAAAAGATGAAAAAGTTATAGATTTTGAAACTGTTCTAAACTTTATAGCTTTACTGAGACTTGTGACTATAAACACAAATATTCCTGCAACAACATCAATGGCAACTCTTGATAAAGAGGGAAGAGAAAAAGCATTGAATAGTGGAGCGAATGTTATAATGCCAAATTACACTCCGCAAAAGTATAGAGAAAAATATTTACTTTACGATAACAAAATATGTATTAAAGAGGATGAGAGCTCAACATTGGAAATAACTGAGGAAGTTGTAAAAAGGGCAGGGAAAAAACTTGTAAAAGAGAGAGGTGATAGAAGGGAAAAGATGTTAACAGATATCCCAATAGATCTATAAAATATTTACATCAAAACTTTTTCTGGTATAATCTTTTCTATGTATGAAATAGTTATTGTTGGATCTGGACCCGCGGGGCTTTTTGCTGCTTTAAACCTTGTGGAAAAAGGGATAGATTCTATTCTTATTGTTGATAAAAATCCTTTCCCTTCTGGTGGAATGTTAAACGATTGTAAACTTAACCTTTCTACAGAAATAGGGATGGATCTCGATGAGCTGAAAATAACAAGAGATGAAGCTAAAAATTATATAGATTTCATAGATAGAACATTTTTAAGATTTGGTGCCCCGGAAGAGATTTTTGGAGATGATGAGAAACTTTACAAGGAATGGGATGAGAGAGCGAAAAGGAACGATGTTGAGTTTATACCTTCAATACAGAGACATATAGGAACAGACCTTTCAAAAAATGTTATAAAAAATTTCAGAAAATATCTTGAAGAAAAGAAAGTAGATTTCAAACTTTCCACAAATATTGTTGATATAAAAATAAAAAAAAATTCTTTTGTTGTTGAAAGTGATTCTGGAGAGATTTTTGAAGGTAATTATCTTCTTTTAGCACCTGGGAGAAATGGTTCAAAATGGCTTCGCGAGGTTTCAAACAGGCTGAACATATCCTATTCTAACGGGAAAAAAATAGATATAGGTATTAGAATCGAGATGAGGAAAGAATCTTATCCTATTACAGATGTTATATATGATCCAAAGTTTAAAATAAAAACAAAATATGGTAACACTGTAAGAACATTTTGCACAAATCCTGGTGGGAGAATAACTCTTGAAAGGTATGATGATTTCACTCTTGTTAACGGTGATGCGTTGAAGAAAAGTAAAACTGAAAACACAAATTTCGCTTTACTCGATACTATAATTTTGACAGAGCCTTTAACGGATCCTTTTGTTTATGGAAGGTTGATAGCGATCTCAACAAATATCTTGGGGAACGGAAAACCTATAATACAGAGAGTTGGAGATTTTCTCGATGAGAAGAGGAGTAAAGAGGAGACATTTTTTGATAAAACAAGATGGTTTGATAAAGTTGTCCCAACACTGAGTGTTGGTAACCTTGTAACTCCGGGGGATATAAGGATGTCCTATCCTTACAAAATAATAAAAGAGTTGAAGGAATCGTTGATAAAGTTGAACAAAATTTTTGGGAATACAATTTTAAAAGAAGAAAATATAATCTATGCTCCTGAGGTAAAATTTTACTCTCTATCTTACAACACATCAAAATATCTTGAAACTAATGTAAAAAAACTTTTTGTTGCAGGTGATGGAGCTGGAAAGTCGAGAGGAATAGTTGGAGCAGCAATCTCTGGAATAATTGCATCCTTAGGGATCATAAATGGAAAGAAATCTTAAAAAACATTTACGATCATTTTTTTTTGCTATAAGACCTTATGAGAACCTCCAACATTTTTTGATGACAGTTGCAGGTTCTATCTATGCGACTTATAGGTTAGGTTTCCCTGAGATCAGTTCAAAAATTATTTTTGGTTTGATCGCGGTTTTCTCATTTTTATCACAGGTTCTTTCATACAACAACTATGCAACTTTTGAACTCGATTTGAAGGATAAAAAAAAGAGGTTTGAAGAAAGGTTTGAAGGTGTTGATAAAAAATTCCTTTTTTACATATCATCATTTTTTTTCTTAACAACGATACTTTTCTCCATTTTTATAAATCCATACATTTCAATATATTTTACTTTCCTTATGCTTGGATGGGCACTTTACACTCATCCACTCGTTATGTTTAAAAAAGGTGTTATTTTCCCCTTCCTTCTCGATATTTTAACGATGCCCTTCCTTGTAATATTTGGTTCATACATTTTTGGTTACTATTCTTTAGATCTTTTCATCTTTTCATTCTTCTTCGGTTTGATAGAGGTTGCTGGTCATATAAACCATTACAATGTTGATTTCAAAACAGATAAAGAAAATGGAATTTATACAGTTGCACATAAACTCGGCCTTAAAGGTTCATTCATACTATCAGCATCAGTATTTTTTATTTCTTCTTTATATTTTTTCTTCATCTCATTTTTCAAAGTTGTTCCTATTTACACTGGAATTGCTTTTTTACCGGGAATGTTTTTCCAGATTTACTTTTTCGTTAAAGTATTAAAATCTAACATAGATTTTACATTTCCGAGAAATTTTAGAAAGTTTTACAGAGTCTTATATTTCATTGAATCTATTTATGTTGCAATCACTCTATTATTTTTCTAATGGATAAAAAAGTTTTTTTAAAGGTAGTTAAAATACTTATAAAAGAAATAAAAAAGTTTAAAAAACCTGTTGTTGGAAAACTTTTTGAAAAAGATGATCCTTACAAAATTTTAATATCAACACTTATCTCTTTAAGAACAAAAGATAAGATAACAGAAGAGGTATCATTAAAACTTTTTAATGTTGCAGATAACCCTTACAGTATGGCAAAATTGGATTACAGTGATATAGAGCGTCTTATAAAAAAATCTGGTTTTTATAGAAACAAAGCGAAAGTTATAAAAGATGTATCCCAAACTTTGATAGATAAGTTTGATGGAAAAGTTCCAGATGATATGGAAAAACTTATGAGTTTAAAAGGTGTTGGAAGAAAAACTGCAAACCTTGTACTCTCTTTGGGATATGGTAAGAAGGGTATTTGTGTTGATACTCATGTTCACAGGATTTCAAACAGGTTTGGGATAGTAAAAACAAAAAATCCTTATGAAACAGAAAAAGAACTTATGAAAATTCTTCCAAAAAAATATTGGATAATATACAATGAACTTTTAGTTACATGGGGACAAAATGTTTGTAAACCTGTAAACCCGAAATGCAAAGAATGTGTTTTAAATACTCTCTGTGATAGAGTAAATGTGAAGAAATAGATTTTAAACAGTTGATAATCTCAAGTTTTTATGATATAATAATTATCTATGAATGAGCCAGTACATATCTCTTTGATTTTGAAGAAGGTGATGGGTGAAATTGAAAAAAAATTGTGTGAGAATAGTATAACAGAGGATATAAACTGGGAAGATATTGTTGGTGAACAATTAGCTAAAGGCTCAAAAATTGTTGGGAAAAAAGGAAAAAAACTTATAGTAAAGGTTGTTGATAACTGTTATATGTTTGAGTTGAACAGGATGAAAAATATAATAATTGATAAGGTTAATTTGAAAAGTAAAATTCAGATTAACGATATAAAAATCATAGTTAGTATGGAGGAGTTTTGATGCAAAAAGATGGAGAACTTTTTGATACTGAAAGTCAGGAAAAAAGGAATGGAAATGGAGATTACAATGCGGAATCCATTCAGGTTTTGAAAGGCCTTGAGGCTGTTAGAAAAAGACCAGCGATGTATATTGGAGATACAACGACGAGAGGTCTCCATCATCTTGTTTTTGAGGTTGTTGATAACTCTATAGATGAAGCGTTAGCAGGTTTTTGTGATAAAATAAAAGTTACGATAAATGAGGATGGATCATGTACAGTTGAGGATAACGGTAGAGGTATACCTGTTGATATACATCCAGAACAGGGTAAATCAGCCCTTGAAGTTGTTATGACGATACTCCATGCTGGTGGAAAGTTTGATAGAAAATCTTACAGGATTTCTGGTGGTCTACATGGAGTTGGTGTTTCAGTAGTGAACGCTCTTTCAGAGTGGCTTGAAGTTTCTGTTCAGAAGGATGGTAATGTTTATTATCAGAAGTATCAAAGGGGAGTTCCTGTAGATGATGTTAAGATAGTTGGAAAAACTAAGAAGAATGGAACAATTGTTACATTTTTACCTGACAAAGAGATTTTTGAGACAACAAAATTCTCTTACGACATTCTTTCTGAAAGGTTGAGAGAGATAGCATTTTTGAATAAAGGGCTTGAAGTTGAGATTGAGGATAAGAGGGAAAGGAAGATAGAGAAAAAACATACTTTCAAATTCAAAGGTGGAATTAAAGAGTTTGTTGAATTTTTGAATGAGAATAAAAACGCATTGCATAAAACAATTTATATGAGTAACCAGAAGGATGGAATAGAGGTTGAGGTTGCTTTACAGTATAACGATTCTTATATTGAAAACTTATACTCTTATGCGAATAATATAAACACAAGGGAAGGTGGGACACATCTTATAGGTTTTAAATCAGCTTTGACGAGAGTTATTAACGATTATGCCAAAAAAGCTAATTCTCTTAAAAATATAGATTCTATAAGTGGTGATGATTGTAGGGAAGGACTTACAGCTGTGATATCCGTAAAGATCCCAAATCCCCAATTTGAGGGACAGACTAAAACAAAACTTGGCAACTCTGAGGTTAAGGGGCTTGTTGAATCTCTTATTTCTGAAAAGTTACAAATTTTCTTTGAGGAGAATCCATCTGTTGCAAATAAAATAATAGATAAAGTTGTTTTGGCTGCAAGAGCAAGGATAGCTGCAAGAAAGGCGAGAGAGTTGACAAGAAGGAAGAGTGCTTTAGATTCTTCATCTTTACCAGGGAAATTAGCGGATTGCTCTATCAATGATCCAAAGATAGCTGAACTTTACCTTGTTGAGGGAGATTCAGCAGGTGGTAGTGCTAAACAGGGAAGGGATAGAACATATCAAGCTATACTTCCTTTGAGAGGAAAGATCCTTAATGTTGAAAAAGCGAGGCTTGATAATATCCTTTCAGATGAAACTATAAAAACTATAATTCAAGCTATTGGAACAGGTATAGGTGATGAAGAGTTTGATATTTCAAGGTTGAGATATGGTAAAATAATAATTATGACTGATGCGGATGTTGATGGTTCACATATTAAAACACTACTTTTGACTTTCTTTTACAGGTATATGACAAAACTTATAGAGAATGGGAATATTTTTATTGCTCAACCACCACTCTATAAGATAACTTCTGGTAGAAGTAACCCTTTGTATGCATATTCCGATGATGAATTACAGAATATTGTAAAAACTCTTGATAAAGATAAAATTAACATCCAGAGATACAAAGGACTTGGTGAGATGAATCCTGAACAACTATGGGAAACAACTATGGATCCTGAAAGAAGAATGTTGAAACTTGTTACACTTGAGGATGCTGTTGAGGCTGATAGAATATTCACTATTCTTATGGGTTCTGAGGTAGAACCGAGAAAAAAGTTTATAGAAGAGAACGCAAAGTTTGCTGAAAATATAGATTTTTGAATATTGACAAAATTTTATTTGTATGTTATTATAACTACCCTCACGGGGGCGTAGTTCAGCTGGTTAGAACGCTTGCCTGTCACGCAAGAGGTCGCGAGTTCGAGTCTCGTCGCTCCCGTTTTTTATTCCACATTTAAAAATCAAAAAGAATGTTGAAAATGGTTAAAAAGATGCGATTATTTATACTTTTTAATAAAATTTAAAAAATCATAAATTTTTTACTTGAATAAAAAGATTTTGATAATATAATTTTAAAATTATGGGTAAAAAAGTTATAATAGTTGGAATAGATGGTGGAACATTCACATTGATAGACAGGTTTATCGAAGAGGGTAAATTACCATTTTTCAGATTTTTAAAAGAGAATTCTATTTACTCTTTTATGGATTCTGTTGATCAGGATACGAGAGTTCCAATCTCTCCAACTATATGGACATCACTTGCAACAGGGAAAAGTGCTGAAAAACATAAAATATTATCTTTTTTCAATTTAGAGCAGGATATCCAATCTGCGAGGTTATTTGAGATTTTAAACCATTATGGTCTTACAGTTGGGACATTTGGATGGGAGTTAACCTGGCCTCCTGAGGATTATGGCGGATTCACTATACCATGTTCTATGGCAAGGGATAACAGAACATTTCCTTCATACCTTTCTCCAATTATGGAACTTAGGGGAAAGAAAAAGGGCAACTTTTTTAAAAATATTATACTTTTTATAAAATTGAAAAAAATAGGTGTTGATTTTTCAACCCTTTTGCAACTATCTTTAAACACTATTTTTGAAAAATTTTATGATAAAAAGATAAAACTTTTCAAAAGGTTGATACTTTTGAATAGGACGAACCTTTCCCTTTTTTTAAACCTGATAAAAAAATATAACACTGATATCTCATTCTTCTTTATACCTCTTTCAGACTCTTCTGCACATTACTTTTGGAAATACTGGGATAAAGAGAATTTCCCTGAAGTTTCTGAAAATGAGAGAAAAAAATATAAAGATCTTCTTCTTAAAGCTTACATTGAGATAGATGAGAGTTTAAGAAAAATATATGAAAGATGTAAAGATCATTCGCTCTTCATAATATCTGACCATGGAATGAAGCCGATAAGGGAAGGGAGTTTTAAAACACTCTCTTTAAAACAAAAAAGTTTTCTTGAAAAAACTAACCTTTCTGGAAAAGTTGAAATATATTTTGTTGGTTTGAATTCTGTTATAGTTATTAAAGATGGAAGTGGAGTTGATAAGGAAAACCTTATAAGATTTTTCAAAAATATTATTATTAAACCTTCAGGTGAAAGATTTTTTGAAGTCGTTGAAATGGATGAAAGTGGAAGAATATTTTTGAAAGTTACACAACTTGATAAGGGAAAATTCAAAGAGGAAGATTTTGCAGATATGAAAGTTTTAATTGGAACAGAATATTTTGATTTCCTTTCCCTTGTCGATATAAATGATATTGAAAGGTCAGCTGATCATGATAAAACTGGTATTTTCATAATATATGATAAAGATCTTAAGTTTAAAGGTAAAGTTGATAATTCAACTATATACGATTTCCTTCCAACACTTCTCTCATACCTAAACTTACCTATTGCAAAAGATTTTGATGGAAAGAGTGTATACGATTTTTCAAAAAAGGTTGAAATTGATACTTACGATTTCCTTGTAAAAAGGAAAAAGGAGGAAGTAAAAAGGGATGATGAGTTCGTTAAGGAAGAGTTGAGAAGGTTGGGATATTTAAAAGATAAGGGGTAAAAATGAAAGATTTTCAGGCAGTAATTTTGGCAGCAGGTATTGGTGAAAGGTTGAAACCTGATACAGACAATAAGCCAAAAACTATGTTGAGGGTTGGAAGAACAACTTTTATTGGACTTATAATTGAAAATATATATAAAAATGGTTTAAAAGATATAATGGTTGTTGGTGGTCACAAGTTTTCTGTTTTAAAAAGGTATCTCTTGGGATTGGGTAGAAAATATAAAGATCTGAATTTTACATTCGTTGAGAATAAAAAATATAAAGAGTATAACAACTGTTATACTCTTTTTACATCGCTCCCACACATAAAAAAGGATTTTATAATTTTCAACAGTGATATAATTTTTGATGGAGATATTTTGAAAAAATTGTTAAAGTATGACCAAAACTGTATAGTTGTTGATAATGTTAAAACACTCGGTGAAGAGGAGATGAAAGTTCTTCTAAAGGATGGGTTCGTATCTTCCCTATCGAAGAAGAACAAGGTAGAAGATTCCGTTGGAGAATATATAGGGATAACTATGGTGAAGTTTGATGCTATAAAAGCTATGATGAAACATTATGATAAATTTGATTTTTTAGCTAAAGGTAAATATTATGAGGATCTTTTGGTTGACATTTCAGATGAAGGTGTTTTCTTTAAACCTGTTTACACCGATGGACTCTTATGGACTGAGGTTGACACATTTGAAGATCTTCATTATGCAAGGGAAGTTATCTATAAAAATCTGAAAAATAGAAAAAAATGAAGAATCTTATACTTATTCTTATAGATGGTGCAAGATACGATTTTATAAAAGATGACCAGTTATATCTTGATCTATTTTCCAAATCTTTATGGTATAACAGGTTTTATACAGCATCCCCATACACCATAGGTTCTATGCACGCTCTTTTTACAGGGCTATATCCCAAAAACAATGGAGTTAATGGTTATTTTAACCCAAACCTTCTTAAAAAAGAAGTTAAAATTATACCTCAGTACCTTAAAGAGAATGGCTATTTCACACTTGCCAATATACCAAGCCCTGTTGTTATGGCAAACAGAGGTTTTGATATCTACACTCTTCATGATGAATACAATGAGGATGTTGAAAAGAAACATATAGATTTTGTTGAAGAGAATAAGGAAAAGATGTTAAAAAGTAAACCATTTTTCCTTTACCTTCACTATTCAAAGATACACACATCACTTGTTAACAATGTTTTGAATATATATAATGACAGGTCTGAGGAGTATTTCAATAACATTGAAAAGAATAGGGAAAGGTATAGAAAAAATATAAATATCTCCGGACAGTATTTAAAAAAAATCATCGACCTTATAAAAGATTTTAAACTTCATGAAAATACAGATATTTGGGTTCTTTCGGATCATGGCTCATCAACAGGTGAGGTTTTTGGTGAAAGAGCTTATGGTGTATTTCTATACAATTACACATTGCACAATTTTGTAATCAAGTATGGGGAGGAAAAGAGAGAGGATGAGAACAGGTTGCATTCTACTGTTGATTTTTTACCTATACTTCTAAATTCCTTAGAAATAAAAATACCTTCAAATATTGATGGAATGTTGGAAAGAGAGTATTTTGAAAAATCATTTTTCAAAGAGAGGAAAAAAGTTCATGAGATTTATTTTGAAACAGGTGGAGTTGATGGACCATTTCCATCACCAGAAAAACATAATATTTTTGGAGTTTTCGATGGGGAAAGAAAGTTGGTTCATATAAAAACTATAGATAAGTTTCAACAGTTTTTAGTTAAGGATGAAAAGGATATTGAAGTTAAAAATATAGATAGTGATTTGAAAAATAAATTGATGGAATATGAAAAAGGATAAAAAAGTCCTTCTTATATCTCACCTATGGCCAAAATCACCACAAAGATTAACACCTTCAACAGGTATATATGTTTACGAACAGGTAGAAGAGTTGAGAAAATTATGTGAAGTTAAGGTATTCGTTCCAGTTAGAATAAATCCTGATTTAAAAGAGTTTTTTTCATTTCCTTTTAAGGGGAAAAAAATTTTAGAAAAGTTCATTTTCAAATTTGATAGTAATTTTACTTTCTTAAAATATCCTAAAATATTTTCAAAACATTTTGATTCTTTTTTTATCTCCTTTTATTTATACACAAAAACAAGGGAAGATAGATACGATATAATACATTCCCATACACTTTTTCCAGATGGTTTTTCATCCTACATATATTCAAGGTTAAAAAGGATACCTTTCGTTGTTACAATACATGGTTCAGACCTTATGTTTATAAACAGAAAACCTTTTGATAAATTCCTTGTTAACTTTTACTTGAAAAAAGCAAAAAAAGTTATTGTTGTTAGTGAAAGGATGAAAGGAATACTTGAGAATGATTTTAAAATAAAAAACTCTATAGTTGTAAGAAATGGAATAAAAGAAATGTTCGATATGACTGACCTTTCGAAGAATATTCTTTTTGTTGGAAGGTTGACTGAAGTAAAGGACCCTTTGATTATGATAGATATTTTTTATGAATTTTTGAAAGTAAGAAAAGATTTTAAGTTAAAGATAGTTGGTGATGGACCTTTAAAAGAAAAAGTTTTAGAAAAGATAAAAGAGTATGGTATAGAAAAATTTGTAGATTTTGAAGGTTTTGTAAAAAGAGAGGATATAGGTAAAATCTATTCAAAATCCTTTTTAACTGTTATCACAAGTAGATCTGAAGGATTCCCTACAATACTTTTTGAATCCTTTTCAGCAGGTCTTCCAGTTATTTCTTTTGATGTTGGTGGAGTAAAAGAGGTTGTGAAAGATTATAAAACAGGTTTTATTATTCCTAAAAGGGATAAATCACTTTTTGTTGAAAAACTTCTTGATGCTGTTGATTTTAGTTGGGATAGGGATTTTTTAAGAGATTTTTCTTCCAATTTTACATGGGAAAAAATAGTCAGAAAAATTTTTGAAGAAGTTTATTAAAAAAAAGGGGGCTTTTTAAAGCCCCCTTTTTTATCTTTTAACAAAGATTACTTTAAAATTGTAACCTTCATATTATCTTTCTTTGTGCCCTGTGTCAAAACTACATAATAGATACCAGCTGAAAGTTTATTTTCATCAACTTTAACTGAATATCTACCTGGAGTCATAACACCATTTGCAAGTGTTGCAACAACTTGACCTGTTATGGAGTAAACTTTCAATGAGACAAAATCTTCATGGTCTATTGAGAAGTTCACATTGAAACTACCCTTTACTGGATTGGTATCAAGCTGATAGAGTTTGAAAATATAAGGATTGAAGAATTTCAAAGATGTTTGACCATAAGTTACCTTCTCACCACCAAGTTTTACAAGGTCAAGTTTATATGTGTAAGTTCCGTTATCTGTGATTCTGTTATCAACGAACTTTGTTGATCTGAAGTCTACAGAACCAACAACCTCAAACTGTCCATTATCTTTCGCTCTTGAAACTTCCCATGCTGAACCGTTGTTAACACCTTCCTTTTCCCATTCAAGGTAAACATCTGCACCTTTCTGTGTAGCAACAAGAGATACAGTGTTGAGTGCTGTTGTTGTATTATTTACACTGTAAACTTCATCAGATGTGTTGAACGAATAACCCTGATAGTTTACAGCCCTGACTTTGAAATAGTGATATCCTTTGACATCTGGAATTACAAATGTTGCTGTTGAATCAGTTGTTGTAAGTACTGAATCTTTAGATGTAGCATAGAAGTTAGGATCGGTTGATCTGTAAACTATATATTTTGTAACAAAGTCTTTAAGTGGGTTCTTTTTCCAGACAAGTGTAACTGTGTTTGTAGCATCGTTGAATGTGCATGAGGTCGGAACAAGATCAACCTGTTCTGGTAGAACGAGTGAAGTGATATCAATCTTTGTTACCTCTGAGTTATCCATATTCATAGTCCATAAATAATATTTGTTCCCAAATGCATAAGGAACAGCGGGAGTTACTCCATCAGATGAAACTGCCTGTATCGCTATATCGTATGCAGGATAGTTACCTATTACTGATGGACATGATATGGTGTTTATTGTTTTAAACTCAAGGTTTGTTGGAACTGATGGATTGTTTATAGGATATCTTCTGTAAATAAGGTTTTCAAAAATATTCACTGACCAGAGGCATGTTCCATCCCATTCTATACCTCTACCGTTGTTCCATTTTCCACCATAACTTGATCCATCAAGAAGTGCAGATCTATCCCATGCTGTTGCAAGTGTTCCAAGGCTTTTCCTTACCCCATAGATAGATTCTTCAAAAGTTCCATAAGTTTGCCAGTAACCGTATAGTGAATCGTTATTATCAAATGTAACACCTCTTACTCTTTTCATTACAGTTCCAGCATAATCGGAGTTTGGCCATCTCAACCTTCCAACATTAACAGGTGAACCAGATGATATGTCATAGCAGTATGCTGAATCACCTGATGAGTACCATATCCTTCCTAAGGCATCATGATCCATACACATGAGATAATTTGCACCAGCATAAACGAAAGAATCTTTTATTACTGTTCCCCATGTTGAAAGATCAAGTATAAACATCTTTTTCGCACCAGTTCCATATATAGCACCAAGTCCAGTTCCTGCAGTCATAAAAAGCCAGTCACTTATATCAGGGAAATACATAAGATCTATTCCTGCAGCATCCCTTAATGAACCTGAAATGTTTCTAACTTCTGTTGTATAAAGTAAAGGTGTTGAATTCAGTTTTATTCCAAATTCGAACTCATTTGAACCGTTTGATGATGTGACATAAACTGTGAAGAAAAGTATTGTATCTGTTGGGCAACCAGGTTTAACTTTTATTCTGAAAACATCTGATGTGTTTGAAACTGTTGCAAGTGAATTTATAGTTCCATAATTTGCTGTTGAATCAATAACTGTTGCGAGTCCATATTTATGTCTTAATTTTGCAGTAACACTTGATGCGTTACCACCAACATTCTTAATCGCTATAATAAGGTCAACAATTTCATCTGGATCGACATAACCGTTGTTGTTAGAATAGTTGGTTAGTGTATCTTTAACTGTATGTGATTTGTAAGCAAAAGACGCACCAGCTGGAACTGTTGCGTTGTCAACTGTAAACCACATAGTATCACCAGGTGCGGAAATTGAGATTATGTAAGGTCCAAAGTTTGTTGTTGAACCGTTAACATTAGCACCAGCTTTTGTCAGGTTTGTAAATTCATAATCATCACCTGCAAAATATGGCGCCTGTCCAGCATCCCTATATATTGTATCATTTGGATAAGTTACATGTATCTGTGGGTCAAATCCTCTCTGTTCAACCCAATAAGTATAATAGTCTGGTCCCTCATTGTAATAGGTTCCTTTTTCAGAGGGGTCATAATGAACTATTATAAGACCATGCTCTGGAAAACATGATTCAAAGAATCCCTTATTTGCTCTATTCTCAACAAAGAAATATTCACCAGCAGTTGTAAATGCTGAGTTTCTAATCATCATAAACCTTGGACCACCTTTTGAAGAATCAACTGAAAGTCCAACAACAAAATATCTTCCGTTGGTTGTTATCAACTGATCCCAATCATCTGGCATAAATCCTGCTGTTGTATCACCACTTTCTGGATAACCTCTGAATGAATATTGTAACATAGCGCCTGGATGTGGTGGTCTTGAACCTGATTGAATTCCATCACCTGTCCATGAACCAGCATCCATAAGTGACCATATATCTGCTGGCTCACCTTGATAACCGTAATCATATAGATCAGGTGCACTGAAAGCATGGAATGATTCATGTGCATGAACACCTATACCCATTGTATATGAACGGACAAACTGAGTATCTAAAAGTTGTGCTGAAGTCCATGTCTTTGAAAGTGAATCTGTTAACTCACCAGCGTTGGTTGGGTTTCTAACTGTTGCACCTGTTGTTGTTGCAACTGTTGTTGTGTATTTTGTAGCCCACATGTCCTTCAAAGAACCTGTTGCTGACTGTTCACCACCAGCACGAACAACTATCCAGTGATCAACATACCCATCACCATCACCATCATAATCACTGTAAGCGTTCTGATCAGCCCTATGAGTTGTACCATATTTCATTCTTCCAGAACTTCTGTAAATTATATCCTGCATATATGTAAGTTCAGCTCCATCACCATAAGCACCATATGTTTTACCTGATGATAGAGGTCCCTGAACATGGCATGCTGTATCTATAATCCATCTTCCAAAAGATATCTCTTTGAAGAAAGTTCTGAAAGATCCAGGTGAGTTTGAGAAAAATACTGAATCCCAGTATAAAGAATCGTGTGCAGTTCCACCATTTCTTCCAGATGTAAAACCTGTTCTTAAAGTCCATGGTAGAATTGACCAATCACCTGAAGGTTTTACAGTTCCAAGAAATGATGAATCATCGAAACATCCCAAGATAACAAGAAACTTCCTGTCAGTGTAACCTGCTTTTGTAGCTTCATCGTTGATGTTAAAAAGTTTTGCCCAGTTTATTTGTTTCAACTCATTTCCCGGAAGAGCTGCAACTTTGTCTGGATCAGGTCTTAAACCTTTTGGGAATGGTGGGTTGTCCTTTCCAACCAAAAATAACGATGGGACCAAAAGTCCATCAACTTTGTTAGCATAAGTCCACCATCCTTCACTGTTTCTGATGATAGAATACCTATCCTCAGTTTCAGCGAAATGGAAATGCTCATCTCCCTTAAGTTGAGCAATGAACTTTGTTCCATCTGGTTGTTCAAAAACTCTAAAACCTGGCCTTGCCGGAACAGCGAAAACTGCCACGGCAACAAAAAGAACAACCAGTGTAAGTGTTAAAAGTTTTTTCATTTAACCTCCTATCTTTTCATTTAAAAGAGAATTTTTCAAAATCATAGTTTATTTTTAAGCAAAAAGTATACCAAAGATAAATTATATATTTTTTATATACTTATACTCCTTATATTTATCTAACCAACAAAAAATTGCATATTCTTAAGGAAGGTAAAGCTTAAATTATTAAATGATTATATTTTATAATATCCTTAAATATAAACTTTTGAAGTTAAAAGTGCAAAAATTACACTTTTTTTTAGTTGACTTTTAATTGTTTTTTTATATTATTACTAAAAAGTGAGGTTAAAATGAAAAATTATGATGTTATAATAGTTGGTGGTGGTTCTGGTGGTTATTATTGTGCTGAAAAGATAAAAGAGTTCGATCCTTCAAAAAGTGTTTTGATAATTGAGAAGGATAAAATAGGTGGTGTTTGTCTTAACTATGGTTGTATTCCAACTAAATCTTTCATCTCTGTAGCTGAAATTGTTGAAAATTTTAAAATCTCTGAAAAGTTTGGTATAAAATCATCATATACCTTAGATTTTTTAAAAGTTTTTGAAAGGAAGGAAAAGATAGTAAAAATACTTCAGAGTGGACTTTATAAAAAACTTTTGAATTCAGGTATAGATATAATATTTTCAAAAGCACATTTAAATTCAACAAGTATAGTTGAAACTGAAAATGGAGAGAAATTCCAGTTCAAAAATCTTGTTATAGCAACTGGAAGTGAAGATACACAAATTCCTTTTGCACCTTTCGACGGAGAAAATATTTTGAATTCAAAAGAATCTTTATCTTTAAAAGAAATTCCATCAAAAATAGTAATAGTTGGTGGTGGAGTTATCGGATGTGAGTTCGCTACATACTTTTCAATATTTGGCAGTGATGTTACAATAGTTGAAATGTTTGATACTCCTCTTCCTTCAACAGGTAACAATTTTATAAAAGAGAATGCGAAAAAGATTTTGCAGAAAAATGGGATAAAATTTTTAGGTTCAACAAAAGTTATTTCAGTTGATAAAATGAACAAAAATCTCTCTCTTTCAACAGGTGAGTCTCTGGATTTTGATAAACTTATTGTTGCTGTTGGAAGAAAACCTGTTGTTGGAGTTGAGGTTGAAATTTTGGGAGTTGAAAAAGACCAAAAAGGTTTTATAAAAACTGACAGGTTCAAGAGAACAAATGTTGAAAACATCTTTGCAACCGGAGATGTAACAGAAGGACCTATGCTTGCACACAAAGGTTACTATGATGGTTATATTGCTGCGAAAAATATTTGTGGTTTGAAAAGTGAAAGGATGGATTATTGTTTTATCCCTTATTCAGTTTTTACAATCCCACCAATGTCACACTCAGGCAAAAGTGAAGATGATTTGAAAAATGAAGGCACTTTATATAAAATTTTGAAAGCTAATTATGCTGAAAATGGAAGGGCTGCAACATATGAAGCGAGAAGTGGAGAGATGAGAGTTTACCTTTCAAAAGAGGATAAAATTCTTGGAGTTGATATTTTTGGTAAAGATAGTGATATTATAATCCATCAACTTTTACCTTTAATTCAAAATGGAATAGATTATAAAAAGTTGAAAGAAACAGTTTTTGTTCATCCAACACTTTCAGAGATTGTAACTGAACTTAAGTGATATTGACTTAAATTTTTTAACAGTTATACTTACTTTATGAATTTTTTTAAAAAAGAAAAAAAGGAAAAAAGAGTTAAAACAAAGGAAGAAAAAATAATCGATTGGATAGATGCTATACTTTTTGCAATAGTTGCAACATTCCTTTTAAAATCCTTTTTCATCCAGTCATATATGGTTTTTTCAGGTTCAATGTTGAATACCTTAAAGATAAACGATTTTCTTTTCGTTAACAGGTTAAAATACTCAACGAATGTTCCTATAACTTCAGAAGAGATAATAAGGTATAGAAATCCAAAAAGGGGTGATATAGTTGTTTTCAAATTCCCTTATGATGGTAGACCTTTTGTGAAAAGGTGTGTTGGTCTTCCTGGTGATACTATCCAAATAATAAACAAAGTTTTATACATAAACGGGAAAAGTTATGATGAGCCATTTGTTCAACATATTGATTCTGTCACTTATCCACACATTAATGATTTTTACAAAGGTTACCTTTCAGATAAAGAGTATCAAAGGTTATGGGAAAGTGGAGAGTTCTATATGAACAGGTATTTTTCAATACTTCCAAGAGACAATTTCGGACCTGTTGTTGTTCCTCCCGAACATTATTTTATGCTTGGAGATAATAGGGACAATTCAGATGACTCAAGATTTTGGGGACCATTACATAGAAAATATATTGTTGGTACACCTTTCCTATACTATTTTTCTATAGATAAAACACAACCTGTTTGGAAAATTTGGAAATTTATTAGATTCGATAGGATTTTACGCCCTGTTAAATTTCAAACTTATGAATATAAATAAAAATGGTAGCGGGGGCAGGATTCGAACCTGCAACCTTTGGGTTATGAGCCCAACGAGCTACCACTGCTCTACCCCGCGATGATTTTATGATTATATGCATTTAGGTATAATTTGTCAAGTGATTTTTGAAAATGGTATTGACTTATAAAATTATTCTATTATATTAAAAAAAAACACTAAAAAGGAGTATAGGATGAAAGTTAAAGTTGATCAGGAAAAATGTATCGGGTGTGGTGTTTGTATAAATACCTGTCCTGATGTTTTTGAACTTAACGATGATTCAAAAGCACAGGTAAAAGAAGATGCTGATTTTGATTCATGTGATTTAGATGAAGCTATCGATAATTGCCCAACTGAAGCGATCAGTGAAGATTAATAATTTAAAGCCGGTTTTTACCGGCTTTTTTTTTCTTTTCTTTTCAATTTTAAATTCAAAAAGTATTTTAACAGATTCAATATCAACTAAAAATAATTTTTTTAATTATGAATTTTTTTTCACGAAAAGTGTAAAACTTTTTTCAGGTGAGCTGATTGGGAAGATAAATGGGAAAATAGTTTTGACTAAGGACTCTACAAAACTTTATATAATCGATAAAAAAAATTCTTTCGTTATCGGTTATGACCAGAAAGGTGTTTTTGAAGAAAAGCAGGGTAAAAAATCATACCAGAAGGATAAAAGTATTCTAAAAGATCTTGAGATAATGACAACTTTGAATCCAGTTGAAAAACTTAAAAATTATAGAAGTAATTCTGAAAAAAATTTTTTGGAAATTTTCCCCGAAAATGGAAAAGTTGATGTTGTGAAAATTTTTTTTGATAAAAATTTTCTTTATGACTCAATTTTTTTTATTAAAGGAAAAGATACTATAATGTCAACATTTTACAGATATGATGATAATATGTTCCCTATAGAAATAACTACTTTTGATAGATTGAAGATGGTTGTTGAAAACATTAAAAATTATAGAATAAAAAGTATTGATTTTTTTGAATAATTTAATACACTATAAAAAAAGGAGGTTCTTAATGAAATTAAATCTTTTAATCGTTTTAGTATTATTACTTGTTTCTATTTTTATTTTTGCAGCTTTCACATTCACATTCAATATTTCACAGTGCTGCTGCTATTCATATAGTAATGGTACAAGCGTGAAAACCGTTTCAGTTTCTCCATATTCAACAGGGATGAACTTTATTCTTAATGAATAAAAAAATTTCTGTAATTTTTTTTATCCTATCAATCTTTCTATCAACACATGCAACCGGTAGTGCATGTGTTGATATGATAGATTCGATTTTTTTAAATACAAAAAGCATGAGTGGAACCTACACTAAAGAGTTAAAACTCCCAAACAAAAATTATGTAACAAAAGTTTTCTTCTATGAGGATTTTGAAAATAACAGGAAAAAGTATTTGATAAAAGATAGTGAAAACCAAACAGAGATATTTATTTTAAAAGATACTGTTTTTATAATCTTACCTTCAGAAAAGAAAATTTTCTATTACACAGGTAACGATTCTTTGAATTTCTCATCAAAATTTTTCAACATTAACCTTTTCGATATACTTAAAGTTATTGTAACATATTCCAAAAAAGGAAGTGTTGAGACAAAAAATGTTAAGGGTGTCTCATATATAAAATATGAAAACAAAGATAATCCACTTATGCCAACACTACTTTTAAAACTGAATAAAGATAATCTCCCTGAGATAGTTGAAATTTATGATAACAACAACTCAATTGTATTACAAACATTTTTAAAATCTTATAAAGAAAATCTCCCGAGAAGTATAAAAACATTGACAAACCTTTACGGAAATGTTCTTGAGGAGAATGTAACAATAAAAGTTTTAAAAATTAACGAGATTTTAAAAGATACGATTTTTACATTTGAAAGGAACGGTTATAAGTTAGAAGAGTTTGAAAGATATTTGAAAGATGCGGGTATAACTCAGTGGTAGAGTGTCAGCTTCCCAAGCTGAAGGTCGCGGGTTCAAATCCCGTTGCCCGCTTGTATTGACAAATACGAAAAAAATGTTAGAATAAACGTAACGGAGGTGTTAAAATGAAGAAAACATTATTTGTTTTGGTGTTAGCGTTTCTTCTCCTCTCCCTGTTTATAACAGGTTGTGGTCCAAAGAAAGCAACACAGGCACAACTCTCTCAGCTTGAAGAGTTGAAGATGGCTGCTGATCAGGCAGAAGCACAGGTTGCAGAATGCCAGAAAAAGGTTGAAGAGCTTACAAAAGAGAAAGAGACTCTTCTCAAAGAGATAGAAGAGTTGAAAAAAGAGATCGAAATCTACAAATAGAGAGGTGAAAAATGAAAAGTAAAATTTTTATTGTTGTTTTATTGTTGATCCTCTCAACAGTTCTTTTTGCTCAGAATCAGAAGATGACAGAAAAGGAAGTTTTGGATGCAATAGCAATGGAACAGGCAAGACTTGATGCAGCGAACGCAAAACTTGAAGAATGTAAAAACACTCATTCACCACTTATGACTGAGGTAGAAAATCTCAGAAATGAAAAAGAGAACCTTATTGCACAGTTGAACAATCTTAAAGAAACAAGAGGTTTCTATACTGTTAAACCTGGTGATTGGCTTTCAAAACTTGCAGATTACAAAGAGGTTTATGGTAAAGGTGGATGGAAGAGATGGCCAGAAATATACAGAGCTAATAAAAGACTTATAAAGGATCCAAACCTTATTTACCCAAATTGGAAGTTAACTATTCCAAGACCGTAATAAAATTAGGATGGGCTGTTTCAAAACAGCCCATCAACCTTATATGTTTCAATTAGAAGATAAGATAAAATTATTTTTTGAAAGGTACCCTAAGTATAAAGATTTGATAGATTCTAATTTGAAGGGTGATATAGTTTTTTCAAACGAAAATTATTTTTTTGAGGGAAGTGAGGAGAATCTTCTTAAATTGAAAAATATTGTTTATAAACTTTTAGAGATAGAGAACGATAAAGGTTATCTTGAAAGAACAGATGTTGTCAGCTCAATTTCTAAAAGTATAAATGATCTTTCCTCTGGAAAAGAACAGAATGTATTCTATCTCCCTAAAAAGATTATAAAAGCGAGAACAAAGGGGCAGGAGAAATATATAGAATCTTTGAACAGGTATGATATAGTAGTTTCTATTGGCCCAGCTGGAACTGGAAAAACTTTTCTTGCTGTAGCAAAAGCTTTGAATGAACTTTTAAAAAAGAATGTTTCGAAGATAATTTTAACAAGACCTGCTGTTGAGGCTGGAGAGAATCTTGGATTTTTACCAGGTGACCTTAAAGAGAAGGTTGATCCATACCTAAGACCACTTTACGATGCTTTATACGATCTTGCAGACAAGGATAGGATAGACAGGATGATCAGGGATGGTATAGTTGAAATAGCACCACTCGCTTACATGAGAGGAAGAACTCTCTCCAACGCTTACCTACTTCTCGATGAAGCACAGAACACAACTTCAATGCAGATGAAGATGTTTTTAACAAGACTCGGTGTTAGGTCTAAGGCTATAATAACAGGTGATGTGACTCAAATAGATCTTTCTATAAGAGCATCTTCTGGACTTGTTGAATTACAGGATATAGTTAAAGAAATAAAAGAGATCTCCTTTATCCATCTCACATCGGAAGATGTTGTAAGACACCCACTTGTAAAGGATATTATAGATGCATATTCTTCATACAATAAAAAATAAGATTAAAATATATTATTTCGATATAATTCTTGTTTTGATACTTGTTATTTTTTTCAATCTATTCTATCCTTCAACATTTTCTAAGATCCCACAACTAAAAAAAGGGGATATATCTCCAAAAGATATAATAGCTCCTTTCACTTTCGATATTATAAAAAACTCTGATATACTTAGAAAAGAGAAAGAGAAAGCTTACGATAATACACCACCTGTTATTGTTTATGATGAAAACAGAAATGTTGAAATTCTTAATAATTTTTACTCTTTTAAAAATTTAGTTGATTCTTTGAATAAAAATGTATGGAAAAATGAGTTAAAAAGAAAAGTTTTAAAGGATAGTATAAAAAACCTTTCAGATGATCTTGTAAATATTCTTTTTTCAGAACAATCAAAAAATGTTTTAAGTTTTGTTGAAAACTCTTTAAAATATACTCTTGATGTTGGTTTAATAGGTGATAAGAGTGTTATCCCTTTTGGAAAAGATAGAAAGGTATCTTTAAAAAGAGGTAACAGAGAGATATTGAAAAATGATAATGAGATATTCGATCTTGATGAAGCTAACGAACATTTAAAAAAAGAGATCATAAAAAAATATTCAGGTAATTCCTATCTTTTGAAGTATGGTCTTGAAATGTTCCAATATTTTTTAAAACCAAATATATTTTTCGATAGGGATGAAACATCTTTTAGAAGGGAAAAAGCTAAAAATGAAGTTTCTGAAAAAGTCGGAATAGTTCTAAAAGGTGAAATAATAGTGAAAGCCAATCAAGTTGTTGATCAAACTGTAGAGGATAAAATATATTCTTTGAACAGGTTTCTTAAAGGTGAAGATAATTTTAAGAATAAGATTTTGAATGCTATCTACAAAAATCTTATTTTTATAATAACATTCATTCTTTATATCATTTTCATCAACACTCAGTTTCCGAAACTCAATTTGAAAAAAAGGGATAAACTTTTCGTTCTTTTACTTTACCTTATAAATCTTGGAATTTTTGGATTTTTTTATGAGTTACCAAACATAGAATATATAGTTCCTTTGATTTTAACATCTATACTACTTTCTTTACTTTACAGTAAAACCTTTTCTCTAATAACACTACTTTTCATCCTGACATCTCTGATTTTGTATTCAGGTATGAGATTGTATGGTTTACTCGCTGTTTTAGTTTCATCAATATACTCGATATTTTTCATAAAAGATGAAAATCTTAAAAAGAATTTTTTTGGAATAGTTTTCAAGATTTCATTTATAAATCTATCACTCTCATTCTTTATAGAACTTTATAGGGAATCCACATTATCCAATATTTTTGTCGCAATGCTTTACAGTTTCATAACTCCTGTTTTATCTTTCGTTATTATGATGTTCACGATAAAATATATAGAAAATATTTTGCAGAGGTTAACTAATGTAACACTTTTTGAACTCTCAGATCTTAACAATGAACTCTTAAAAGAACTTTCAGAAAAAACTTCTGGAACATACAACCATAGTATAATAGTTAGCAGACTTGCTGAAAAAATCGCACAAAGTATAGATGCTGATATTTTACTCGTCAGAGTTGGCTCATACTATCATGATATTGGGAAGATGCAAAAGCCAGAATATTTTATTGAAAATCAATTTAAGGGAACCAATCCACATGAGAATCTACCTTACGAGATCTCTGCAGAAATTATAATTGAACATGTTAAGAATGGTTTAAAACTCGCTCAGAAATATAAATTACCTGAAAAAGTCCAAAGGTTTATAATAACTCACCATGGAACAACTAATGTTGGATACTTCTATGAAAAAGCAAAAGAATCGAACAAACCTTTTAATAAGGAACTTTTCAGATATCCGGGTCCCTTACCTTCTTCAAAAGAGGAAACTATAGTTATGCTTTCAGATTCTATTGAAGCAGCGGTAAGAAGTATTAACATAACCGATGATGATAGTTTGAAAGAAATAATAGAAAAGATTATAAATAAAAGGATGGAAGAAAAGCAGTTTAACGAGTCCAATATAACTTTGAAAGACCTTGAAAAGATAAAAGAGATCTCTTTCGAATTTTTTAAAGGGATTTACCATCCAAGGATAGATTATGTTACAAAAAAATAAGATTAACATCTACAACAAACCTAAAAAGATAAAAAAGAGTGTTAAAGATTTAAAACTATGGATAGAGGATATTCTACTTCTTAACGATCTTACAGGTTTTGTTGTAAACTTTATCTTTGTTGATGAAGAAGAGATAAGGGAGATGAATAAAAAATATAGAAGGATAGATAAACCAACCGATGTGATATCCTTTTCACTTGTAGAAGGTAAATTTGTGAAATACTCTTACAATATGCTTGGAGATATCTATATCTGTCCCGAACAGATAAAACCTGAAAATGAAGAAGAGATCCTAAGAAGGATGGTTCACGGAGTTTTGCATCTTATCGGATATGATCATAAGAGAGAGAAAGAGTTCAAAAAATTCTTAAAACTTGAAGATAGATACTTAACTCTTATAATTTGATGCTTTACTTTTTCCTTTTCCTTTTATTCTCATTTTGCTCATTTTTAATGTCTGGTATAGAAACTTCTTTCTTTTCACTATCAGAGTTCGAGTTGCATAAAATCTCAAAAAGGATAAGTTTTTTAAAAGAAATTTCAAAAGAAAAAAAGATCCTTTTGTTCTTTTTGATTTCCTTAAATACTTTTGCAAATGTTGGTATAGTAATATTTTCAGATAATATTTTTAGAATTATAAATCTTAAAGATGATTTAAAAATTTTAGAGATAGTTTTATTATTGGTTTACATTGTCTTTTTTTGTGAGATAGTTCCAAAAACATTATCGATTTACAAAAAAACTTTCTTTTTAAAAAGTTTTTTATTTTTTTTACCGATTTTTAGAGTTTTCAAAATAGTGTTAAAAATTTTTTTGAAGGAAAAAAACATAAAGCTCAAAAAAATAGAGACAGATTTCGATTCCATATACAACTTTCTTGAAGATCACAAGGAAAGTATAGAGAACGAGTTCTTGTTTTTAAAAAGTTATAATGAATTGAAGGATAGAAAAATTTTTGAATTCTCTCCACAACCTGAAAAGATAGTTGGCATAAAAAAAGGTAGTTTGATAAAGGACGCTATCTCTCTTTACAGAAAGAAAAACTTTTCAAGAATACCTGTTTTTGAGAATGGAGATCCTGTCGGAGTACTCTATGTAAAAGATCTCCTTTTCAAAGATGAGAGAGAAAATATAGATGTATATATTAAAGATTTTGAAAAGGTGGATCATGAGAAAAGGTTATATGAAGTTTTAAATTTTATGATAAACAAAAATACACATATAGTTTTTATTTTCAAGGATAAGAAGTTCTACTCAATAGTTACTCTTGAGGATATTATAAATAAAATTTTAAAAGGTTTAAAAATAATTAATGTTTAATCTGTTTTTTGCTTTTATCTTTCTTATTTTTTCTTCATTTCTTTCAGCAAGTGAGATGTCTTTTGTTTCATCTAACAAAGTTTTCATAAAGATACTTTCAAATAGAAGCAAACATTATTTGAACCTTTTAGATTTTTTGAATAAGCCTCAAAACTATCTTTACACTATTCTGATCTCCAACAATTTAACTAATATTCTGATAACCACTTTTATCGAAAAATTCTTTTTATACAAAAATTTAAACATTTCACCAATTCTCTCTACAATTTATATTTCCTTGCTTGTTATGATTTTTGGAGAAGTTTTTCCAAAATATATAGTTTCAGAAAAGAGTGAGACCTTTGCTCTTTTATTCTTTTACCCGGTAAAGATTTTATACTTTGTACTTTTCCCTCTTATAAAAATAATATCAGGTTCGAATCGGATATTTTTAAGAAGGGAACAGAAAAATTATAACAGGATGATGCTTGAAAGTGAAAATATAAAAGAGCTTCTTTTAAAAAATCTTAATTTCAAAGATGATGTTGGTATTGAAGAGGATATTGTAAAAGGTATATTCAAAATAAAAGATAGGAAGGTAAAAGATATTTCTGTTAAAAGGAAGGAAGTTTTGATGATCCCTTCTGATGTAAAAATTGAAGATTTGAAAGATATTTTAAAAAGTTCAAAAAAGATTTATTCAAGGATACCTGTCTGGGAGGATAGTATAGATAACATTTTGGGTGTTTTAAACATTTTCGATATTCTGAAAAGTGGTAATGTTGAAATAAAAAAGATTTTAAGAAAACCACTCTTTGTAAGTGAATCTGTATCTATTGGAAATCTGTTAAAAGAGATGAACGATTTTCAAGAAAGTTTCGCTATAGTTATAGATGAGTATGGAGGTTTTGAAGGTATAGTAACAAAAGAGGATATTGTAGAAGTTATTTTTGGAGATATAGAAGATGAACATGATGAAATTATAGAAAATGATTATACACTTGGAATTGAAAAAGGGGAGATCCCGATAGATGATTTTTGTGAAAAATACAATGTGAAGATTGAAAATGGTCATTTTACAACTCTTTCAGGTTACATAGTATATGTTTTGAAAAGATTCCCGGAGAAAAATGATATTGTAATTGTCGATAATAAGATTAAAATAATTGTTCTTGAGGTAAAAAATATGGTTGTAAAAAAAGTAAAGGTAGAGGAGATAGTAAAATGAAGATAAACTCAAAAGACATTCTTTATCTGACTTTAGGAATAATTCTCTGTTCAGTTGGTTATACATTTTTCCTTGTTCCCGGTAAGATAAGTACTGGTGGTATCGCTGGTATATCTATGGTTTTACACCATCTTTTCAAAACACCTTTCGGTATAGTTCTTATAGTGCTTAACATCCCGTTGCTTATAATAAGTATAAAAATGTTTGGAACTCTATTCGTTATAAGAACTCTCGTTTCAATACTTCTGATAGGTTTTCTTTCAGATTTGCTCGGTTATTTTAAGTTTTTGATTTTTGAAGGGAACCAGCTTCTTGCTACACTTTACGGTGGAGTAATTTTAGGAATCGGTCTTGGGTTTATATTCAAAGGAAAAGGTTCAACAGGTGGGAGTGATATAATTGGAAGATTGATAAATAGATACACTTCTATATCTATAGGGACATCTATTTTTATAGTTGATTCGATAGTTATAGGTTTAACCGGAATAGTCTTTAAAAGTTATGAACTGATACTCTACTCTTACCTTTCACTTTACCTTTCATCCAAAATGATAGATCTTGTTCTTGAAGGTCAGGATTATGCTAAGGGAGTTTTCATATTCACAAATAAACCGGAGAAGATATCTGATGAGATAATGAACAAATTGAAAAGAGGTGTTTCAGGTTTTGAAGGAAAAGGTATGTATTCTAAAGAGAACAAAACTATACTTTACTGTGTTGTTGCAAGGAGAGAGTTATCAATTTTGAGTAAGATCATTGAAGAGATAGACAGGGATGCTTTTGTTGTAGTAGAGAATGTTTATGAAGTTATGGGAAAAGGTTTTCCGAGAAGATGATAAAAACATCCTATATAGAAACTGAATGTATAGTATTCAAAAAGAGTAAGTATCTTGAAAGTAGTGCAATTTTAGAGATTTTTACACCAATATTTGGATGTAAAAATTTTTTGGTTAAAGGTATATTCAGGAAAAATAAAAAATTCCACTCTCCACTCGAACAGTTGTCTGTAAATTCTATACAGATATTTTATAAAGAGAACAGGGAACTAAACATCATAACAAAAGCTTACCTTTTATTCTATCCAATGGGAGTAATCAAAGATTTGAATAAATTCAATTTTGCTGTTGAGATGATAAGGATTCTTCGAAAACAGAAATTCCCAACTGAGAGTGTTGAAAAATTATATCAACTTCTAAAAGAATCTCTTAATATTCTTGATAAGAGTCCTAAAAGTGATGAGGTTTACTTCAATTTTCTTGAAAACTATTTGGTTATAGAAGGGTATATGAACGATAGGATAAAAAGTGAAAATATTAAAAAAATGGTATTGAAGGAAAGGATAAAACATTATGAAAGTTTACTTGAAAGGACAGGTAGATGAAAAATTACAAAAGTGTTATATTCGATCTTGATGGGACATTAACCGATTCAAAAGAAGGTATAATAGATTCTCTCGATTTCTCACTAAAACATTTTGGAGTTGATCTCGAAAGGAAGGTTCTGGGAAGATATATAGGAGAGCCTTTATACAAAATTTATAGAGATGTTTTAAAAACTGATGATAAAGAGAAGATCGATCTTGCGATAAGATTGTATAGAGAAAATTTTGAGATAGAAGGTATGTTTAAAAATAGAGTATACGATGGTGTTGAGAGCCTTCTTTCCGAACTAAAACTTTCAGGGAAAGATATTTTTCTTGCAACTATAAAACCAACAAAATTCGCAACACAGATTTTAAAACATTTTTCTCTGATAGAGTATTTTAAATATGTTCTTGGAACAGAGATGGATGGTAAGAATTCAAGCAAAGAGGAACTTATAGGTTTGATTATAGAAAAGTTCAAATTAAAAAAAGATGAGGTTATAATGGTTGGTGACAGAAAGAGTGATTATGATGGAGCAAAATATAATGGTATAGATTCGATAATAGTTAGTTACGGTTATATAGAGGATAATGAAAAAATGTTGATAGAACCTACATTTTTTGTGAATGGAATTTTTGAACTTAAAAAAATTCTTTTAGGGGAAAATAATGGGTGAAATATGTTTCGATATTGAAACTTTGGGAATAGATGATGAAAATTTGGACCAAAAGGTTTTAGAATATTTTGTAAACAGGGAAGAAGGTTTCAAAGAGAAGAAAGGTTTATACCCTTTTTCTGGAAAGATAATCGCCATATCAGTTCTTGATATTGATAAGAAATTGATTGAAACTTTTTACCACTCATCCCAGGTTTCACTTTTTGATACTGGGTTTGTTGATGATTACTCAGGTTTTAAAAGGGTTTTCATAGTATGTGATGAAAAGGGAATAATAAAAAATTTCTATGACAGGGTAAAAAATGCAAGCAGGTTCATAACATTCAACGGACTTAGATTCGATTGTCCTTTCATAACATTCAGAGCAATAATAAATGGAATAACTCCAACGAGGAATATAAACACTCCAAGATTCAAAAAGGAAGAGCACTACGATATTTATGATGTTTTAACTTTGTCTGGTCTTATAAAAGGGAATTCTTTGGATATATACTGTAAAGTTTTCGATATACCTTCTCCCAAAGTTAATATTTCAGGAAAGGATGTTGAAAAATTCTATAGAGAGGAAAAATTTTTAGAAATTGCCAAATATTGTTCTTTGGATGTTTATTCAACTTTTCTTCTATATCAAAAGATAAAAGATTATTTCTGATACCTAACAACTCTGTTTCTGCCAAATTCTTTGGCTTTGTAAAGTGCAATGTCAGCATAGTTTATTAAAAGGTTTTTCTCTTTGGTATCATCAGGGAAAAGTGAAAAACCTATACTTACAGTAACTTTCAGTTCTTCTTCCTCTATCTTGATTTTTCTTTCCTCTATTTTTTTTCTTATATTTTCAAAAACATTCTGAAAAGAATCATCCTTTATGTTTGTTAAAACGATAACAAACTCTTCTCCACCATATCTTGCAACAAGATCTGTTTTTCTAACTGATTCGTTGAGAATGTTTGCTATATGTTTCAACACGAGATCACCTGTTTGATGTCCATAAGTATCGTTGAATTTTTTAAAATGGTCTATGTCAAGAAGAGCGAGTGAAACTTTTTTTTCACTTCTTTCGGCATTTAAAAGTATCCTTGATAGTTCATCCTGAAAGAATCTATGGTTAAATATACCTGTCAAACCATCTTTGATGGCAAGGTCTTTTGTTTTCTGGTATAAAAATGATTTTTCAGAAGCGGTTTTAGATATATCGGAAATGAAATTTAAAAGGAAAATTTTTGCTGAGTCTATTGAAATTTTTTCTTCAGATATCAGAGTTAAAAATATTTTATTTTCCTCATCAAGAAAAATAGGAATCGAAATCGCTGCATCAAAAAGACCGATATTATCACCTTCATAAAAAAGATGTATTGGAATTTCTCTATCTTTAAGGTTTGTTTTATAGAATACTTCATCTTTTAAAGCTAAATAGAGAAAACTGTTCTCAGAAATATAGTCTGGTAAATTTTTGATATTGGAATCTGTCATAACAATTTTTAAATTATCCTTATTTATGGAAACGAGAAAGTAGTTTTTATAACTTATAAGCATTCTCAAAGATTCAGTTATAATTCTTATTATCTCCTCGAAATCGAAAGTTTTGGAAAGTTTATGGGTTATATCGTTTAAAATTGAAATTACGGTAGCTTCAGTTTTTGCTTGTTGAGCATACTCTGCGAAATTTAGTATCATTCCAATCTGATCGGAAAAAAGTTTTGTTGTCTGCATATCCTTATCTGTGAATTTCTCTTCATTCCCATCATCAACATATAAAACTCCGACACATTCCCCAGATTTTATAACAGGCAAAGAAATTATAGATCTTATAACCGTATCATTTTTGTATAGAGATAATTTTGAAATATCACCTGTAAAAAAATTATCTTTTATATTTTTTAGATCTGTAACAACAGAATAAAGAAAGTTTTCCCTGTTTGAAACGGTCTTTTTTAAATTTATCTCCTCTGAAGATATACCAGATTCTATGAAAAGGTGATCCTTATTTTTATTGTATAGAAAAAAAATAGCACTATTACAATTCAAAACTATTTTTAATGTTGAAAGAAGAGATATTATAGCTTCGTCTATACTGTTTAAAATCATCCTGTTTTTTTCATAATCATCATTTAGGATTTTTTCTTTTTCAAGCATGAAAGGTGAAACTTCTATAATTTTATTTTTTGATGTAATATTCTCATATCTTTCTTCAAGGTTCTTCTTTTTAGATTTTTCTCTACCTGTGAGAAAAAAAGATAATGTTGTTAGAAAGGTTATAAATACTGAAAATATGATTCTGTCATGATTGAAAAAAATCGTCCTTATCCATAGGAATATGGCGAATATAACAAAATAGAGAAAAACCTTTTTTCTTTCGTAATCCAAAATCTGAAGAACAGTTGAAAGGGAAAGTATTACAAAATAGACAAACCATCCAAAATTTTGTTCAAGAAATGGCACAACAAATGTTATAGGGATTAAAAAAATGAGATGGTTTAAGTAAAAGAAGAATCTGATAAAATAGAGAGAAAGAAAGATTGAAAATATTACAGTTAAAATGAGTTGATATAAAAAATCGATTTTAAAATTGAAATTCACATTGAATATCAGCGATATTATGAAAATTATAAGTATTGAAACTGATAAGTTTAGGTTTCTCATAAAAAATTATTATATTATCATTACAACAAAGAGTCAATTATAATATTGATTTTTAAAAAAATAACATTATATTAATTCTATGTTCAACTATGAAGATCTGATTTTTAAAATTAAAGAGTTAAACCCTATAGATTCTGTTGTTTCAGAGTATGTTAAGTTGAAAAAAAGTGGTAAATCTTTAAAAGGTCTATGTCCTTTCCATTCTGAAAAAACTCCATCCTTTTTCGTCAATCCACAGGGAGGTTATTTTTACTGTTTTGGATGTGGAAAAGGTGGGGATGTTATAACATTCATTCAGTATATCGAAAATGTTGATTTTAAGGATGCTGTTGAAATACTTGCAAGAAAGAGTGGAATAGATGTAAAAAATTATATCAACAATCAGGATAGGGGGATAGCTTCAATAATTTTTGAGGTAAACAAATTGGCTTGTGAAGTTTACCAGAACAATCTAAAAAAGAATCAGAATGTTCTCTCTTACCTTGAAAAAAGGGGATTGAATAACGATGATATATTTTTGTTCATGCTTGGTTACGCTGATGGTGAAAGGACACTTTTAAAAAAGATAAATGAGAAAAAACTGAACATAGATGATTTTATAAAAGCGGGACTTGTAGTTAAAAATGATGATGGTAGGTATAGAGAGGTTTTTTACAACAGGATAATTTTCCCCATAGTATCAATAACAGGTAACATTATAGGATTCGGTGGAAGGGTTCTTGGAGATGAAACACCAAAATATGTTAATACTCAAAAGACACCTGTTTACACGAAAGGAGATTTCCTATATGGATTGAACCTTAGCAGGAAATATATATCAGAGGAAAACTATGCGATACTCGTTGAAGGTTATATGGATTTTATATCACTTTACAAAAGTGGTATAAAAAATGTCGTGGCACAGCTTGGAACAGCATGTACTGAAAATCAGGCAAGGATACTAAAAAAATTTTGTGAAAAAGTAGTTATAATGTACGATTCAGATGATGCTGGGCAAAACGCAACTATGAGATCGATCCCTATACTTTTAAAGGAAGGGCTTATAGTTGAAGTATATAAAAATGAAAATTTCAAAGATCCTGATGAACTTGTAAAAAAGAGTCAAAATATGTCACAAGATTTTCTAAAAAAGGATTTTTATGATATTGTAAAATTCTCCTCTTTCTTTTTTTTCAAAAGGGAAAAAGACAAGATGCTTGCGAAAAAACATCTCTTGACATTCCTTTTGAATTCGATCAACGGTATACAGGATAACTCTTTGAAATTTTTATATAGGGATATTGTGAAAAAAGAACTTGGATTCGATGTAGATGTCCAGATAAATAAAGTTGACAGGAATACAAAACTGGAGAATGAGGAAACCCAATCCAACATTTATCTTGAAATAATATCTCTTATGCTTTCAAATAAGGATGCTTGTAAAACTTTTTGTTCTGAAATAGAGGAAGGTGATTTTCTCGATCTGAACCTTAAAGGTATTTTCGTATCTATATGTAATTCCTTAGATGAGAGGTGGGAAAACAGTGTTGACTTAATTTTAAAGAATGATAAAATTTTTAATTTTAAGAGTAAAATAATTGAAAGGATGGAATATTTTTCTCAAAATCTGCCAGATGAGAAAAAAATTAAAGACATTCTTTCAATTTTAAAGAGGAAAAAATTAGAGAAAAAAATAAAAGAATTGGATACCCAATTAAAGAATTGCACTGATGATGAAGAAAAGGATAGGTTGCTCGAAATAAAAACTCTTCTTATAAGAAAACTTAAAGGGGGAAAATAAATGGTAAAAAATTCCAAAAACTATGATCCTCTTGATGAGATTATTGAAATGATAGTTAAAGAGAGTTCAGCTGTTGGGGAACTATCATATCAAAAACTCAACGAACTACTTCCAGATGATTTCAGAGTTGATCTTATAGAGACACTTATAAAGAGGATGCAGAGTTTAGGTATAGTTCTTGTAGAGGATGAGACTGAAAAGGGAATCGGAGATAATTTTTCAAGAGGTGATGATGAGAAGAGGGAACCTGAAGAGGTAAGAAACGATGATCCCATAAAAATGTATCTTAACGAGATGAAATCCATAGATCTTTTAACAAAAGATGAAGAAGTTGAGATCTCAAAATTGATAGAAGAGGGAAGAAGGGGTATACTGACAAACCTGTTTTCAATAGAAAAAACTTTTTCATATCTTGATGATTTCTTCAAAAAAGTTGTTGAGGATGGAGAATCGATAGATCAGTATTTTCACATAGAGGATCCAAGGATATCATCAGAACTTTCCCAAAAGAAAAAAATACAGAGGTTGAAATCTCTCTATGCTAAGGTTAAGGAGAGTTCAAAGAAGATAAAAGAGTTGAAGAAAGGTTATTCTAAAATGAAAAAGGAGGATAAGGCTGTCGTTGACCAGAAGGTAGAAAAGGTTTTCAAGAATTTGATAGATTACATTGAGGAACTTCAACTCAATCCACTATTTTTAAACAGGTATATACAGGAATACAGAGATATATCTAAACAGATAGATTTTGAAAAAGAAAAATTGAGAATGATTGAAAAAAGATTCGATGCATCAATAGAGGATATTTTAAAGAATGCTAAAGGACAGGGAACTGTTCCTTTGAAATACAAAAGGAAAAATATAAAAAGAGAGGATTTTAAGAATGCTTCAGTTGAGATAGAGAGAATCCAACAGAAGATAAAAGATTACGAACAAAATTTGAAATGTGATTGTGATGAATTTTGCAAGATAGTTAAAAATCTTGAAAGTTATGAGAAAAAACTGAACAGAGCGAAAGAAAGGATGATGGAATCTAATGTTAGACTTGTAATTTCAATAGCGAAAAGGTACACTAACAGGGGACTTGAATTTATGGATCTTATTCAGGAAGGTAATGTTGGACTTATGAAGGCTGTAGAAAAGTTCGATTATCAGAAAGGGTATAAGTTCAGTACATACGCTACATGGTGGATAAGGCAATCCATAACAAGAGCGATAGCCGATCAGGCAAGAACTATAAGAGTCCCGGTTCATATGATTGAGGTTATGCATAAGGTTGTAAAAGTAACAAGGAGTTTGATGCAGGAACTTGGAAGGGAACCATCAGAAGAGGAGATAGCAGAAAAATTGGATATGCCACTTGATAAGATAAAGAGTGTTTACAAGATAGCTCAGGAGACAATATCTTTGGATAAACCTATAGGTGATAGTGATGAATCAAAGTTCAGCGATGTTATTGAGGATGTTGATCAAAAATCTCCTCAACATCATGCTATGCTTTCAATGTTGAGAGAAAAACTTGACCTTGTTATTTCAGACCTTTCTCCAAGACAACAGACTGTTCTTAGATTGAGATTCGGTTTGCAGGATGATTATGAAAGGACACTTGAAGAGGTTGGTGAAATTTTGGATGTTACAAGGGAAAGGGTTAGGCAGATAGAGGCTAAAGCACTTGAAAAACTCGCTCATAAAAATAGAGCAGATATGTTAAGACCATTTTTGGATATAGAATCATGAAGATTTTATTCGAATCAAAAATTTTTGATGGAAGAGGTTTTAAAAATTTTCTACTCGTTGAAAATGGAAAAGTAGTCTCACTTCAACAGGAAAGAGTGAAAGACTATGATAAGTTTGTAGATCTTAAAGAAAGATACATATATCCATCTTTTTTTGATTCCCACACACATCTTGTATGGTATGGACTCAACCTTTTAAGGTGCGATCTTAACGGTGTGGTTTCGGTAGGTGAAATAATCGAAAGGATAGATGAATATTTGAAAGTTAACAGTGATACCAATTTTGTTATTGCTGAAGGGTATGATGAAACTAAATTTGAAAAAGAAGAAAAACTTAACAGAAAAATTTTAGATAGACATTTTAAAAATATTCCAATTGTTGTCAGAAGGGTTTGCGGTCATATAGCAGTTTTCAACAGTGAAGCTTTAAAATTTTTAAAAAGATCAAATTATATAGAAGATTTAAAAGGGGATGGAATTTTAAAAGAGGGTGTTGTTCTGAAATTGAATAAGATCTTTAAACCTTCAAAAGATGAACTTATAAAAGCGTTCAGAGTTGCACAGGAAAAATTCTTATCACTCGGTATAACTTCTATTTCTGATATGGCTACATTCGATTCTTTAGAGATATATAAAGGTATAGATACTATTTTGGATATATTTTTTTATTATCCTTGGGAAAATGAAAAAGAACTTACAGGTTGGTCAGATAGAAAAAAGATAAAGTTGAAAGGTTTAAAGGTCTTTACTGATGGTTCGATTGGTGCTTATACAGCAGCTCTTTACAATAATTACAAAAACGGACTGAAAGGAAAAATATTTATAAAGAAAAGTGATTTCAAAAAAATAGTTTTAAAAGCGAAAGAAAAAGGTTACCAACTCGCTATACATTCTATTGGAGATAGGGCAACAGATTTTGTCCTTGAAAATCTTGATGAACCGAAAGGTCACAGGATAGAACATTTTGAAATAGCATCAAAAGATCAGATCCAAAAAGTTCAAGAAAAAGGAATATACCTTTCGATGCAACCAAATTTTATTGGAAACTGGGCTTTGAAAGGGCAGATGTATGAAAAGAGGTTAAATAAAAAATATTTTGAATTCAACAATGTTTTTGGATACATTTTGAAGAAAAGGATACCTTTAGGTTTCGGTTCAGATTGTATGCCACCTTCTCCACTTTACGGTTTGAACTCTTTAAATATAGCTGAGTTCGAAGATCAAAGGATCCCTTTATTAGATGGTTTTAGGTGTTACACAGAGGGAAGTGCTGAAATTGTTGGTGAAGAGAAAAGATTGGGGAAATTATCAAAAGGGTTCAATGCGGATTTTATAGTTACAGATAAAAAGATAGATGATATTGGTGTAAAAATAGTTGAAACTTATAAAGAGGGAAAGGTTGTTTTTAAATTAAAAAAGGAGAGAGTATGATTCTTTTATGGTTTTTTATCATTATCGCTGTTGTAATATTTTTATCAAGGGCAGTAATAATAGTAAGGCAGGCAGAGGTTGTTATAGTTGAAAGGTTTGGTAAGTATAGATCAACTTTAAAAAGTGGAATACATGTAATAATACCTATAATAGATACGATTCGTCCCATAGCTTTTGGTTCAAGATATCTTATGAGAATAGATCTTAGAGAACAGGTTTTGGATTTCCCACCACAACCTGTTATTACAAAGGATAATGTTACGATGCAGATAGACACTGTTATATATTATCAGATAACCGAACCTTATAAAGCTATGTATGAGATAACCAACATAGTTTATGCTATTGAAAAGTTAACCATTACAACCCTAAGAAATGTTATAGGAGACCTTACACTTGATGAGACATTGGTATCAAGAGCAAAGATAAACAGTGAACTTCAGGTTATACTTGACGACGCAACAAACAAATGGGGAGTAAAGGTTAACAGAGTTGAACTAAAAAATATAAATCCACCTGATGAGATACAGGAAGCGATGACAAAACAGATGAAAGCTGAAAGGGAAAAGAGAGCTACGATACTTCTCGCTGAAGGTGAAAAACAGTCGAAAATTCTTATCGCTGAAGGTGAAAGAGAGAGTAAGATAAAAGTCGCTGAAGGTGAACAGCAGGCACAGATACTTGTTGCTTTGGGACAGGCTCAAGCGATTAAATCTGTTTTTCAAGCTATTCATGATGGAAAAGCAACAAACGATGTTATAACTTTAAAATATCTGGAAGCACTTGAAAAAATTTCCAACGGCAACGGTTCAAAGATTTTCATCCCTTATGAAGCAACAGGAATTTTATCAACTTTAGGTAGTTTAAAAGAACTTTTTAAAGAAGATGGGAAAAAAGAATAAAATATTTGATTTCATAAAACTTTTGAGGGTAAACAACTGTATAATAGGCGGCTTCGGTGTTTTTGTATCATACCTTCTTGTAAGATTTAAATTTAATGAACCAAAATTGTATTTAGGTATACTTTCTGTTTTTTTTGTTATGGCAGGTGGAAACATTGTTAACGATCTTTTTGATCTTGAAACTGACAGGATAAACAAGCCTGAAAGACCTCTTATCAATTCAAGATTCAATATAAAATTTATAATTTTCACTTATTTTTTATTTTCTTTTCTTTCCATTTTTATATCTTTGTTCCTTTCCTTCAAATTGTTTTTAATTGTAATGTTTTCAACAGTAATACTGTTTTTCTATTCCTATAAACTAAAAAGGATACCATTTATTGGGAATTTTATAATATCTCTACTTTCAGGGCTTTTGTTCATATTCGGTTCTGAGATAGCAGGGGATATTTCAAAAGGTATATTCCCTGCGATATTTGCTTTTCTTTTAACTCTTGGAAGGGAAATTCTAAAAGATATAGAGGATATAGATGGTGATAAATTTATAGGAAGAAGGACACTACCGATAGTTTTAGGAGAGGAGAACTCTCTTTTTTTGGCAATCTTTGTTTTTTTCATTTTGATCATTCTAACATTCATACCTTACCTTATGGGTACATACAATGTGAAATATATGTTGCTCTCATTTTTCGGAGTAGATATAGTTCTTATGGTCCTCCTTCTGATATTTTATATTTACAATGACATAAAAACCAAAAGGCTTGTAAACACTCTTATAAAATATGATATGTTTGTTGGGCTTTTAGCTTTATTCTTTGGAGGAAAATGAAAAACATTTTTTATTATTCAATTATAGGTTTTGTTCAAGGTATAACGGAATTTTTACCTGTTTCATCATCTGGTCATATAGCGATATTAAAGAACATTTTTGGACTTGAAACAAAAAACCTTTTTTTTGAAACATCTTTACACCTTGGAACATTATTATCTTTGCTGGTATTTTTTAGAAAGGAGATTTTTAGTTTACTTAATGAAAGTTATATTGAATTAAAAGAGAAAAGGAAAGATAAGAAAAATGTAAACTTTATTTTACTTGTTTTGGTTGGGATAGTTCCAGCTGGTTTTGCAGGATTTTTTTTGGATGATGTTGTAAGTAAAATTTTTACAGATATACTCCTTATTGGCATATTTTATATTTTTCTTTCTTTTATAATTTTTTCTACAAAGTTCGCAAAAAATCAGGGAAAAGATGTAAATATTTTTGAATCTCTTGTTATAGGTATATTTCAGATATTTTCGCTTTTACCTGGTATCTCAAGATCTGGAACAACTATTTCAACTGCACTCCATCTTGGTGTAGAACCAAAGAAAGCATCAGATTTTTCTTTCTTTATGGCAATGCCTATAATTTTGGGCTCATTTCTAAAAGAGTTTTTTGATTTAAAATCCTCTTTCGATTTTACCATTCTTTCTGGTGTGTTCGTTTCATTTTTAACTGGATATTTCGCTTTGGTTTTACTTTATAAAATTTTGAAAAGTCAAAAATTTTATCTTTTTTCGATATACACATTTATTATTGGAATTTTACTTATATTATGGAAGATAAAACTATTCTTCTGATTTCTGATACTCACAACGATTTGAAATCTTTTAGAGTTTTAAGTGACAGATTTAAAGGGAAAAAGTTTTTGGCATCAATACATCTTGGGGATGTTGTTGATTTTTCCAACCTTTCTATTTTAAGGGATATTTCTAATGAGTTTTATCTTGTAAAAGGTAATAACGATATACTTGATCTAAGCACTTCAAAAATTTTAAGGGATCTTGATATATCTTTTTCAACTTCACCTTTCGAAATTTTTATAGAAAATTTTGGATACATTATACTGATGCATGAGCCATTCTTTTTAAAGGATTATCTGCAAAAGGAACATCCAAGATACATTTTTTATGGACATACCCACAAAAAAGATTTAAAATTTGAAAATGGTAAAACTGTTGTAAATCCAGGTTCACTTTCATATTTTCTCTCAAAAGAAAAAACTTACGCTTTGATAGATGAAAAAGGAGTCAGGTTTGAAAAAGTTTAAAATTCTATTTCTTATCGTTAATTTATTCTTTCTTTTAAAAGGTGAGAATATCAAGGTAACAGCTGTTGGTGATATAATGGTTGGGACAGTTTATCCTTCACTCTCCGTTCCGGAAGGTGATGGTTTCTACCTTTTTCAAGAAGCTGAATCTATAATCAAAAAGGGAGATATAAGGATAGGGAATCTTGAATCCGCTCTTTCAGATTCAGGTAGTTTGAGAAAAAATGTTGTTGAAGGGAAAAGTTATGCTTTCAGAACACCTGAAAAATATGTGAAATCTTTAAAGAATGCTGGTTTTAATATTTTAAATATCGCTAACAACCATATAAGAGATTTTGGAGATATTGCAGTTTCAAGAACAAAGAAGGTACTTCTTGAAAATTCCATAAAGTACACAGGTTTTGTAAACGATTATGGAGTTTTCAACATAAATGGAAAAAAGGTATGTGTAGTGGGTTTTTCAAATTACAGTTTTATGAATGACCTTACGGATCTTAAAAAGAGTTACCATCTCATAGATTCCATTTCAAAAGTATACGATATAGTGATAGTAACTTTCCATGGAGGTAAAGAAGGGAAAGATGGTATGAATGTGAAGGATCAGGATGAGTATATGTTTGGTGAATACAGAGGGAACATTTACAGATTCGCACATACCGTAATAGATGCCGGAGCGAGTCTCGTAATAGGGCATGGACCACATGTTGTAAGAGGATTAGAATTATATAAAGGGAAACTCATCGCATATTCTTTAGGTAATTTTATGACATTTTCAGGTATAAACATATCTGGTGTTAACGGACTTGCCCCAATCTTATATGTTGAAATTGATTCTTTAGGTAATTTTATCTCAGGGAAAATTTATCCTTTCAAACAGGTTAGATACAGAGGAGTAGTTTTTGACAAAGATTATGAGGTTGTTAAATTGATCAAAAGTTTAAGTGAAAATGATTTTAAAGATAACCTTCTAAAAATAGATGATGATGGAACTATTAAGATAAAATGATAAAACTTTTATTAACTACTTCCTTCCCTCCATACAGGGGAGGGATTTCTCATTACCTTTACACTATTTTCAAAGAGTACAAATTTAATAATGAACTTGTCATTATTACACAAACTCCACTCTTCACCCAACCTGAAGAGGATCTAACAATTTTTAAAAATATAATAAGGTCAAAGAATCTTCCACTTGAAGGGAAGTTACACAGGTTTGATTTCTATTTAAAAATTTTGAAGTTTTATTTTAAAAATAGAGGAAAAATAGATTATATATATACCGAATCTCTTATACCAACAACTATTTTTTCATTCTTATACAAAATTTTTTATCCTAAAACAAAGATAGTTTGTTTTACCTATGGTAGTGAAGTTAACATTTATGACCCTTATATTAAAAGAAAGTTCAGATTTGTAAATCTTTTAAAAAAGTTCCTTCTTAGTAGAGTTGATAGGATAATAACTATAAGTTCATACACTGAAAAGATTTTGAAAAGTATAACAAAAAAAGATGTTTATATAATTTCACCAAGGTATTATGGAGAAAGGTTTGAGGAGAAAGAGCATAAAAAAAAGGAAAAGATCATTTTGATATCTGTCGCTCAACTTACTCCAAGGAAAGGCCAACAGTATGTTTTAAAAGCTTTAAATTCTATAAAGGATGATTTAGATTTTTTATATTACATTGTTGGAAATGGAAGTTATAGGGAAAATCTGGAAAAGTTGATAAAAAAATATAAACTCGATGGAAAAGTTTTGATTAAAACCGGTTTGAAGAATAGTGAAGTTTTTCAACTTTACAAAGAATCCGATATATTCGTCTTACCGGTATTCTATCATAGGGGTGATTTTGAAGGTTTTGGAATAGTTTACCTTGAAGCTGGAGCTTTCAAATTACCTGTTATTGCAACAGGATCTGGTGGTTCAAAAGATATACTTATTGATGGTTTCAACTCTATTTTAGTTAAAGAAAAAGATTATAAAACTTTAAAGGATGCTATTTTGACTCTTTCAAGTGATAACATAAAAAGAGAGATACTTGGTGAAAATGGTTATAAAATGTCATTTTATAAAAAAGGTGACACATCTTTACTCACATTTTAATTCATATTGACTTTTGAAATTTTCTAAACTAAAATATAAATAATGGCGAATGGGAATATAAAAAATCTATTCAAATCTTTTCTAATTTTTGTAACACTTTCTTTGATACTTTTATCTTTTGTTTACCTTATAACGAATATTTTACTTATAAAACTGGTTTATCAGAACCATATATCCAACACTAAAAATCTCATAGAGATTTCAAAAAATGGTATAAACAACTGTTTGGAAAAGATGATAGAGGAACTTTCAGTTTACAGCAGAAATAAAGATATTATTCTTTTAAATGAAAAGGGGAAGTTTTTAATAGATTCCATACAAAAAGTAAACAGTTACAGGTATTCGAATGTAACAAGGATAGATAAAAGTGGGAAAATAGTTTACACCGCTCCTTATAACAAAGATGCTATAGGTAAAAATATTTTATATCAGGATCATAACAAAAAATTGTTTAAGGATAAAAGAATAGTTATTTCAAAACCTTTTCTTGCAGTTCAAGGATACAAAGCTATCGCTTTGGCAAGCCCGGTATTTAAGGATAAAAATTTTGATGGTGGTTTCACATACCTTCTCCCATTTTTAAGGATTTATAACGAGTACCTTTCATCTGTGAAACCTACAAAAAACTCTTTTTTGATAGTTTTCAACGGTGATGGTAAAATAGTTTATTCACCAGAATTTTTTAAAGAGTTTGATGACATTTCGAGTATAAACAGGTTTTTCTTTGTTGATGATACTTCTCTTGTTGATTCATCAGAAAACTTCTCATCCTTGAGGTTATCATCTTTAAACTCATTCGGTGTTTTCAAAAAGAATGAAAAATTTTTGCTCATAAAATCTTTCATCGAGATTTATAGTCAAAAATGGTATATATACTGTTATTCACCTGAAAGTGAAGTTAAAAGTATTTTCAACTCTGTTTTCAGATGGCAGACAACTTTCATTATCCTAATTTTTATAATGATAATAATAGTTTCTATTTTCTTTGTAAAATACCTTCAAGAAAGGTTAAGTGAGGATATAGAAATTTTCAAAGAGATATTTGAAGAGAAGAATCTAACAGAATCTGAAAAAGATTTTTATGAAAAGATAGTTTCAGGTATAGTTAAAACAAAAGATATTTTTCTTTTCACAATTAAAAGTGATGGGGAAATTTTCTTTTCCAATAGCAGAATAAGTTTTAAGAAAAATTTCTTCGATATAGTTGTTGAAGAAAAAGTTAACTTTGTTAAAGATACAATAAATTTTGTTGTTGAAAATGAAGTTTCAAAGATGGTATTTATACCTATAAAGGTTGGTAAAAATATTGTTAACATACTTTTCAACATATCTTCCTTCAAACACAAAAATAATATTTTTATCCTTATATTCGGTTTTGAGTATAACAGTGTTAAAGATTGGAAACTTTCCGAGGATATTTTTGCTGAACTTTTCTCCAAATGGTATGATGAAGAGAAACCTTTATGTGTTATAGATAAAAATGGAAAGATAGTTGCAAGAAACAAAATTTTTGAAGAGAACTTCAAACAGCAGAACATTTATGAAATTTTCAAAGATGAAAAAGAATTGAAAGTTAAAAATATTGTTGATAGAGTTAATTTTGATCTTGAAAATATAACACTTGAAACCAATATCGCTGGTAAAAATTATAACATCGTTTTTTCACCTTTTTACAACCAACTATTGAAAGTGGATTATATTTATGTAAAATTTGAATGATATGAAAAAAATTTTAGTTGGGGTTTCAGGTGGTGTTGATTCATTATCTGCGGTTCTCTATTTCAAAAATTTGAATTTCGAAGTTTTCCCATATTTTTTGATACTATCTGAAAAAAATCTTATAGAAAAGGAAAAGGTTGTCCAACTTTACAAAGATCTGGGCTTTAAAATCATAGTTGAAGATAGAAGGGATTATTTCAAAGAAAAAATAATAGATTACTTTATAAAAACTTACAGAGATGGAAGGACTCCAAACCCATGTGCTTTTTGTAACAGGTTAGTAAAATTTCCACTCTTGGTTTCAAAAATGAAAGAGTTAGGTTTTGAGAAGTTTAGCACCGGTCATTATATAAGAGTTGATAGGGGATTTCTTTACAAAGGTAAAGATAAGAAAAAGGACCAATCTTACTATGTTTCAACTGTAAAGAAGGATGATTTAAAATTTTTTGAAAATTCTATAACATCCTTTCTTTCAAAAGATGAAATAAAAAAATTCGTTTCAGGTAACAATGTGGAAATCAAAGTTAAGGAAAGTCAGGATATATGTTTTATTAAGGATAACTATGTTGATTTTTTGAATGAGAATGGTTTTTTTGATGAAGAGGGAGAGATGGTTGATGATAATGGAAAAGTTTTAAAAAAACATTCAGGTTATTATAGATTCACTATAGGGCAGAATGTTAAAATAGGTGGTCTTGATGAAAAATATTTTGTGAAAAAGATAATACCTTTAAAAAACAGAATAGTTGTTTGTAAAAGGGATGGGTTGAAAGTAAAAGAGTTTTTATTAACACCTTTGGAGATATTTTCAGATGAAAGAAAAGATCTTAAAGTTAAAATAAGGTATAGGAACGAAGAGGTTGAATGTGAAATAGAGGATTTTAAAGGTAATATAAAAGTAATTACAAAAGATTACATATATGGTGTTACTCCTGGCCAGATTGGAGTTCTTTATAGAGATGATAAGGTTGTTCTTTCTGGAGTTATTGAAAAATAGGAGGTTTGATGAACAGGGAAAGGTGGAGTTCAAGAGTTGCTTTTGTACTTTCAACTATAGGTTCAGCTGTTGGTCTTGGTAATGTGTGGAGATTTCCTTTTGTAGCTTACAGAAATGGAGGTGGAGCTTTCCTGATACCATACTTTGTCGCTCTTTTTGTTGCAGGTATTCCACTTCTTATAATGGAAACTGCCATTGGGCAGAAGTTTCAGGGTTCAGCTGCAAAAACATTCTCATCAATTTCGAAAAGATGGGAGTGGCTTGGATGGTTCGCAATTTTTGTTGGAACCGTTATCTGTTCATACTATGCTGTTGTTTTATCTTGGGCTTTAAACTATCTTTTCTTTTCTTTAAATCTTTCATGGAACATATCTGGAAGTGTAAATTTCTTCTTCAACGATTTTTTGAAAGTTTCTTCAACACCATTCGATTTTTCCTTTTTCAATCTGAATATTTTTATAGGTCTTCTTATAGTATGGTTCATAACAGGATTCATTATAATAAAAGGTATTAAAACACTTGGTAAATTTAACACTTTTTTACTCCCTCTGTCATTTTTAATACTACTTATTTTACTTTTAAGAGGGATAACTTTAAAAGGTTCAATCCAAGGTGTTGAAAAATTCTTTACACCAGATTTTAAAAAACTTCTCTCTTTCAATGTATGGGTTGAAGCTTTTTCACAGATATTCTACACTCTCTCCTTGGGTTTTGGGATACTTATAGCTTATGCAAGTTATAGGGATGAAAAAACGGATATAGCCAACAACGCAAAGATAACAGGATTTACAAACTCTCTCGTTGAGTTCGTCGCAGGGATAACAGTCTTTTCAACTGTTGGTTTTCTCGCATTTTCAAACAATGTTCCAATAGATTCTTTAAGGTTGGGTGGACCTGGTCTTGCTTTTGTAACCTATCCTGAAGCAATCTCAAAGATTCCAGGATTTCCAAACATTTTTGGTGTTCTCTTTTTCTCTATGCTTATTTTTTTAGGTTTAACTTCACTTGTATCTTTGATTGAGGCAGTTGTAACAGGTTTAAAGGATAAGTTCAATTTTTCAAGGAAAAAATCTGTCATTATAATTGTTGGAATAGACCTTATTTTTGGTTTACTTTACTGTTTTGGTAGTGGTATTTTATGGCTTGATATAGTTGACCACTGGATTTTAACTTATGGACTTCTTATAGTAGGGCTTTTTGAAACTATTATAGTCGCTTGGTTTTTTGGAAGTGACAGGTTAAGAAGTTTTGTCAACTCAGTTTCAGAGATCAATGTTGATAGGTTTTTTGAGATCTCTTTGAAATATCTGATCCCAACATTTTTGATAATTTTAATTTTGTTTTCTCTATTTGGTGAATTTAAAAAACCTTACGAAGGTTATCCTATAATTGCAAGAATTTTGGGAGGATTTTTGGTTGTATTTCTAACACTCCTTATTTCATTTTTTGTAAGTAACGGTAAAAACTGGAAAGATATTTCAAATGTTGGTAAACTTTATCTGATACTGCTTTTTGTTGTTACTTTCATTTATATTCTTTTTGAAAAGTATAAAGGAGTGAATTGGGGAGCTATCTTTTTCTTTTTAACAGGTTTTATTATTCTTGCCGGAAATATATCTTATTCGATTTATATCGCTATAAAAAATGAGAAAAAGAAATCTTTGAAAGAGGAGATACCACCGACAACATTTTGAGTTGGTGCCGGGGAGGGGACTTGAACCCCTACGGGAATCCCACACGCCCCTCAAACGTGCGCGTCTGCCAGTTTCGCCACCCCGGCAAATGCCAGGACGCAGAATCGAACTGCGGACACACGGATTTTCAGTCCGTTGCTCTACCGTCTGAGCTATCCTGGCTTAAAGTAAAAATAATACGAAAAAAAATTTAAATGTCAATAGTTTCTTTGAAAGATTATACTTGACAATAGATGTTTGTTAAGTTTATTATGTAATTATGAAAAAAATTTTCAGATTTTTACCTTTTATAATATTTTTAAATATTTTGGGAATCAACTTGGATAAAATTGACCCAACCATATTATCATACTTTTCTGAAGATTTAGGTAAAAAATTTTATTTAAAGGAAAATTTTGTAAAATTCAATATTGATCATTTTGAGGATGAAACAATTTTATCGTACGATTTTTATTTAAAAAGGAATAGTAAAGAGTTTCTTCCGGTTATTTTGAAAGGTGATGTTGAAAGGTTAAAAGATTTTCTTTCCCAGAGTGTTAAAATAACAGATTCTATAATTACAGGTTATATAGATTTTTCAACTTTGAAAGAGATTTCAGATTCAAACTTTTTAATATTCTGTGAAATTTCAAAACCTGTATTCCAATCATCAGATAGCGCAGCTTACTTAACAAGGATATCTCAGATGGTTGGTATGGGATATGATGGTGATGGAGTAAATATAGGATTTATAGATGATGGTTTTTTACCTTCACTTCCTATTTTTAAAAAAGATAACATTTCAAAATTTAAACTTATTTGGAACCAGAAAAGTTTTTCATCTTCCCCTCCACAAAATTTTGGTTATGGAGAGGAAGTTGATTCTTTTGAAGTTTTAAACTATACTAACATTGATGATATAAAAGGTCACGGGACATCACTTCTTTCTATACTATCATCAGAATCATACTTTCATGAAGGACTTATAAAAAAATCAAAAATAGTTGCTGTAAACACTTACCTTAACACAAAAAATCTTCTTGATGGAATAAAATATATTGTAGACAGGTGTGAGTATTTTGAAAAACCTTTTGTTCTTTTTATGCCTTTAAACTATTTTTGGGGTCTCCATTCAGGCGAAGATCTTTTTGAAGATGGAATAAAGAAACTATTTCCTTTAACATCCTTAAAAAGGGGTATATCTGTTCCTGCCGGGAATTTGGGTAATATGAAATTGTATTCGAAAGTTTATGATAACTTTCTTGCAAAAGATGAAGATCTCTTTTCAAACAGTTCTGTGCTTTTCTTAACTGATAGTTCAAAAAGTTTTGATCTCGATATATCTTGTAAAGATGATCTATCTTTGAGGTTTTTTGTTGTCTCTGATGGGAATCTTTTTATTTCAGAATGGATAGATTTGAAAGAAAATCCAGTTTTTAATTTTTCAGAGAGAGATTTCTTTTTAGGATTTGGATACAATAAGGATAAGAATTCTTCACATCTCCTTTTCGAACATCAAAGCAAAAATTATCTTGGTATTCAGATTTTTAAAACTGACAAAGAAAATCCAGTTGAATTTTTTATAGCGAGAGGTGGAACCTTTGTAAAGCCATCATATGAGAATTTTTATGATGGTGAGAGAAAGAAAACTCTATGTTCTCCCGCATCGATAGAAAATGTTATTACTTCTGGTTCCTATCTTTCAAGAAGGAACACATATGTTTTTGTAAGTGAAGACACACTTTTTACTATTTCTTCATTTAACTCTAAAGATGATGATATTTTAAAACCTGACATATACTCTCCGGGGAAATATATTCTATCATACAGGGTTGGGAATGATGGAATAAGTTATAAAGATTCTTTTGGATTTTTTCTTGGTACAAGCTATTCATCTATATTTACGGGAGTTGCACTTGTTCAACTCTTGCAGGCTGACTCAAATCTAAATGTGAAACAGCTCTATGAACTTATAAAAAAAGGTGCTGATGTTGTTTCAACAGGATATTTTGACCAGATAACAGGTTATGGTTTTTTGAATGTTTTCAGAAGTTTAAAAAGCCAATCTGTAAGAAAAAACGAAATCCTTTTTCGGGTAGAAAAAAAGAAAAACTATGTAAAGATTTTTCTTAACGATTTAAAATACACAATAGTTGATTGTTATAACATCACAACTTCAAATTATACAGAGGTTTTTAAAAATTTTGCTATTGACAAAAAACCAAAAATAGGCAAAAATAAATATATTTTAAAAATATTAAACGAGTTGGGAGAAAAAGAAGAGATGATGGTTGATATTGATTTCTCTACAAATATTTCAATTTCAAACAAGGGATATCTCTTTGATTTAACTGGAAGAGATGTTTTAGGAAGTAAAATTAAAAAGGGAATATATTTTGAAATTTTAGAAGGGAAAAAATTCAAAAAGATAGTTAAATTCTAATTGGAGGTTTTATGTTTAAAAAGGTTCTTATTTTGTCCTTACTTTTTTTACTTTCAGTCTCACTATTTTCCTACACGGGTCCAAATGTTAAATATCCTTTCAAACAAACATCATGGGCTGGTGGAGATGGTCAGGCAGTTTTTAACGATAACACAAAATTTTTGACTTCTGAAAGGATACATTTTTTAACTTCACCACTCACATTAGGATTTATTGAGGATACCAATTTTTCAGTAGTCTCAACATATCCACCTTCAGCTGCTGGAACTGTTGGAATTATAAATGATCTTGTAAACATCAATGATACTATTTACGCGTTAGGTGGATTGAAGGCAAACCTTTCATACTCAACATCTATGGGACAGACATGGACATCTTTTGATACATTACCTGTTAACCAGTCTAACTGTGAATTGTTAACAATGGAAAAAGTTCAGGATACAATTTATGCAGCAGGTTATTGGGGAGCGGTAAATTTTGGTTTCATATATAAAAGTAGTGATATGAAAAGTTGGCTTACAACTTTGACTCAGCCATCCCCAGATGCTGCGAGAGTTTATGATATATTCCATCTTGGAGGAGATACTTTTCTTCTTGCAGCAGGTGACCCTGACCCAAATTCTGCAGATTTTGATGGACAAATCTTATGGACAACAGATAGATTTCAAACTTACACAAGAATTGATACATTAGGATACCTACTTGTTACAAAAATTTTAAGATACAACCAAGATACTCTTGTTTTAAGTTGTGACAACCTGCTTTATGGAGAACCTGTGCTTTTCTCATTCGATAATGGTGCAAGTTGGGCCCCTGTTGGAGCTGTTGATACTTATTTTACAAATAATGGTGAACCTTTTGCTATTATGTCACTTGAAAAGATAGGGAATTCATTGTTTGCCGGAAGTTATGGAGCTTTTGGTGGAGGGTTATACAGGTCTGATGATCTTGGTTCCACATGGATTACATTGGATACCACAGGAGTTATCCCTGATACATCTGACATAACTGGAATATACTCATTTGATAATGGTTCAACAATATATGTTACAGCAACTTTCCCTGGTAGTTTATATAAATCTGTTGATGGTGGTTTCACATTTACCGTTTGTGATAATACTCTAACAGATATTGCAGCAGTTGGTTTAGTTAAACTTGGTGAACACACTTATGGTGTTGGAACTACAAGTTCTACTGCTGGTGGTAAAGTTTACTATGATAGTTATTACAAAAATGGTTACCTTATATCTTCAGCGATAAATGTAGATAAGTATGATGCTGTTCTTGTTTCAGATTATTTTGATCTTTACAATTTATTTATAACTTTCAACAAACCATCATTCACAACTTTTACATTGAAAGTCCGCTCATGGAACGATTCAACTATGGTTGGTGCACCTGATTGGTCAACATGTCCATCAGTTACATCCTACAACGATTATTCAAAAAATCTAACGAACATCTCCTCAGTTGTTAACAATGCAGGTCACCATTATATACAGTATAGGATAGATTTTACTACATCGAGGATGGAAATAACACCTAAAGTTGATTCTATATGGATTGAAAAAGTTTCAGGAATAGATGAAATTTCGAAAAATTCAAAGGATATTTCTGTAAGATTTTTATCTAATACAAAAATCTCTGTTTTAGCTAAAGAAAAAGATAATATGAAAATATTTGACTTATCTGGAAGAAATATATTCTCCAAAAAACTTTCAGGTGAAGAAGATACTTTTGATATTTCAACATTAAGTTCTGGAAAATACATAATAAAAATCTACAGAAACGGTAGGGAATCTTTCACAAAAGATTTTACAATAATAAAGTAAATTCAAAAAGGGTGCAGTTATCTGCACCCTTTATTCAAAAAGTGCAAAAATTTCACTTTTTTATCTGGAAAATAAGAGTTAAAATAGGAAGACTATATATTAATAAAAGATTTATAAAATAATTTGGTATATTTTTTGCTTAAATTTTTATTATGTACGAAATAAGAAAGAAGTTTGAACAAATAAAAGGAGGTAAGATGAAGCGAATTCTTACAGTTTTGCTTCTTGTTTCCATTATCCTTCTTTTTGTTGGTGCTAAATCTACAACAAAGGATGTTGTGACAACCAGTTTACCAACTATGGATAATGGAAGTGTAACAAACCCTCTTGCTGATGGTTTTAAATCCGTCACAAAGGGAAAAGAGATGGTAAAAGCGATGAAGGACCCAAACTGGGTTCATCTTCCTTACCATGATTTTGATGTCAGGAATGGAGAGCCAAACATTCCTTCAGATTTAAAAGCAAAATTAACAAAGGATGGGACAAACTACTACATTTTGAAATTTTCAGGTCCAGTACTTGAAAAGTACAAAAGTGAACTTTCAAACTACGATGTAAAATTCGAATGGCCAGTTCACAACTATGGTTACATAGTTAAGATGAGAGATAGTGATGTTGAGAAAATTTCTAATCTTCCTTACATAAAATTCATCTCTCTATGGCATCCGGCATACAAAGCATCTCCAAAATTTTTGAACTCAAAATCTGATTCAAAAAGGGAGATAGTTGTAAGGCTTTTTAGAAATGGCTCCTACTATGATGTTTTGGAAACTTTAAACAAAATGGGAGCAAAGATTCTTGACAGATCAGAGCCAACAACAGCGTTGGCAACATTTTTGGTTGAAGTTCCAGAGAACAAAATAGCAGATATAGCTAAGATTAAAGATGTTTACCTTATGATGCAGTATGCGAAGAAGTATCCAAGAAATGATGATGGAAGAGCGATAATAATGAATGGAACAGTAACTGTTGGTGATACAGTTATTTGGAAAGAAGGTGTTCGTGGAGAAGGCCAAATAATAAATGTTACAGATTCAGGTATAACAGTAGGTCACTACCAGTTTTACGATTCATCGGTTCCTTTGACAACTTGGGGATACTATCCAACACATAGAAAAGTTATAGCATATTTACCATCAGCCCCATCTTTTATAGATACTTTGGATTTTGGTGATGATAATAATAACTCTTATCATGGAACTCATACATCCTGTACAGCTGCTGGTTCCGATGACGGAATATCAACATCAAACTATGATGGTATAGCAAAAAAAGCAAAAATCTTTTTTATGGATTGTGGAAATAATGTTGATGCTTTTCTATGGGTTCCAATAGATTGTTATTCGATGTTTGATACAATGTATGTTCATGGTGCAAGGATAACTTCAAACTCCTATGGACCTTCAGTAAGCTCATATCCTGAACTTGCAGGTGCTTACGATGAGGGTTGCCAGATGACAGATGCTTACATGTGGGATCATAAAGATTTCAATGTTCATTTTGCAGCAGGTAACGATGGTTCAGCTGCACAAACCATATCTGGAACAGCATGTGCTAAAGATGTTTATGCAGCAGGTTCCTGTTCTGAATCTTCACCAGTATCAGTTTCATCATTCTCTTCAAGAGGACCAACAGCTGATGGAAGGTATGGTGTTACACTTTTAACACCAGGTGAAACTGTTATGTCAGCTGATGGTTCAACAAGTGGTTCTACTTCAAACTATGTTTCAATGCAGGGAACATCTATGGCAACACCATTTTCAGCAGGTTCAATAGCACTTATAAGAGATTATCTTGCACAAGGTTTCTATCCAACTGGAACAAAAATAGCTGAAAATGCAATAAATAACCCATCATCAGCTCTTATAAGAGCACTCGCTGTTAACTCAGCGAATGATTGTGGTCAAACTATACCAAATACTAACTATGGTTTTGGAAGATTACAACTAAACAACTGTCTATTCTTTGCTGTGGCTGGTTCAACATCTCCAAAAGCTGTTCTTTTTGATGATAATCAGGATGGACTTTTGACTGGGGAGTATGTTGAATACCAGTTCAATGTTACTAATACAGCAAATGAACTAAGAATTACACTTGTCTGGACAGATTATCCAGCACCTTTCTTTGGTGATAACACTGTTACAGATACAACACTTGTCAACGACCTTGATCTAAAGGTATACAACCCATCTGGAACTTTAGTTTCAGGAACAGACCATTTGAATACTATAGAACAGTATAGAAACACAACACCAACAGCAGGTATATGGAAAGTAAGGGTTGTTGCAACAGATTGTCCTGTTTCACCACAACCTTACGCTATAGTTGTTTCTTACAGTGTTTACAATGTTAACAATGGTTCAGTTAAATTTGATAAGGCAGTTTATTCTGTTATAGATTCTTTGGCAACAATAAGTGTTACAGATTTGAATTTACCTGATAGTTCTACATTTGATATAAATGTCTATTCAAAACTTGGTGACACAGAGCAAGTCACACTTACAGGAACAACAGGTCTTTTCAAAGGTTCTGTTAAGATGGCATATGAAGCTATAACAAGTTCCCATCTTAATGATGGTTTACTTGGTGTTAACAAAATAGATACAATATGGGCTGTTTATTCTGATACTGACCCAGTAGCAACATTAACAGCTCAAGCTTTAATAGATAATGCTACATTTACAATATACAATGTAAGGTGCGAAAAGGCTGAAGGAACAAGAGGTTTCATAGCATGGAATACAACTGAGCCTACAACAGGAAAAGTCTATTATGGACCAACAACTTCACTCGGTTATGAAACAGCTGAAAATCCAAACCTTGTTTACGATCATTCAGGTGATCAGGCAATAATCGTTTCAAACCTTACACCTAATACAGTTTACTATTTTGATGTTGAATCTAAGGATCATAAAGGTAATACTGTCAGAGATAACAACAATGGTTCACATTACCAGTTTGCAACTGTTGATTTATCAGGTGCAGATATTTTGGTTCTTGTTACAGATGATAACCTTGAAGGAGAACTTTTTGCACATCCAGATTTCTTAGTTTATGCTATCCAGCAGGGCGGATGGAACTATGCTTGGTATCAGACATCACTTAACAACTTTGGTCAGATCCCTGTTGATTCCTTGATGAGAAATTATAAAGCTATATTCTTACAATCAGGTCAGGAAAACTATCCACCACTCACAAAATCACAGGAAGAGTCATTGAAAAAGTATGAAGCAGGTGGAGGAAGGATAGCTTACACAGGACACGATTTTGGATGGGCTATGGCTTCAAAGGATGGTTACTCTTATGTTGGAACCGATAAAAATGATTCACTTTTTGTTATTAACTATATGATGGGAAGATATGTTGGTGATATAGTTGCAACTGGAAACTTCACACTTTATGGAGTAACAGGAGATCCTATCTCTGGTTCATACACAACAGGTGTTTCATACAATCCATACAGAAGTGGTGCTGATGGTGACTCTATGTATGGTGTTTCTTCAGCATTCGTTGCCGGAACATCAACAAATGTTTGGAGATGGAATGCAGCAAGTGGTCCAGTAGTTGGTGTTAAGTGGGAATCAACCAACAACCTTGGAACTTCAGGTGTTGGTGTATGGGGTGGTTATAAGACAAGAGTTATATTCAACGCTTTCGAAATAACTCAAATAGATACTGCAAATGCAACCTCAACAACAAGAACTACAATACTTAATAACAACCTTATATGGCTTATAGGACACGACCATCCAGATGTTACTATAAGTTCACCAACAACAGGTTCAACATACACAACAAACACTATTTCAATAACATGGACAGCAACCGCATATGGTGGTGCTTCTATAGATACAACTTACTTGTACTACTCTCCAAATGGTGGTGATTCATGGATACTTATAACAAAGGGTACAAGTCTGACATCACCATACTCATGGGATGTCTCATCACTTCTTAATGGAAACAAATACAGAGTCAAAGTAAAAGTAAAAGATAAAAATGTTTATCCAGCTATGACAGGTGAAGCTTCCACAGGTAATTTCACAATTTCAAGAACAGGTGGTGATTATCTTGGTCCTATAATTTATGCTGGTTCCATACAGGCAAATTCATCACCTGTTGGAAATGCTACAGGACTTGGACTTCCAACATCATTTACAATAAAAGCTATAGTTTGTGATTCAACAACAGGTATGTCAAATATAAGTGCTGCTGAATGGTCATATGGCCCAACAGCTGCATCAGCAGGAACAGGTAATCCTATGACAGCTGTTGATGGAGCTTTTGATGAAATGTATGAAGAGGTACAAGCTACAGTTTCTTCAACAATTGGATGGCCAGTTGGTCAGATTAAGATATGGGTTAGAGGTAGGGATGCATCACCTGCGAAGACACCATCCAACTGGGGAGATGCTTTTGAAGGATCAGTTATAGTTGTTGACGCAACAACAACTCTAACAAGAGTTGAGATGACAGAGATTTCTGCTATAGCTGATAACAACTCAATTACTTTGAAATGGTCAACAACATCTGAACTTAACAACTCAAAATGGGTAATTGAAAGATCAACTGATGGAAGGAATTTTGAAAATGTTGGAACTTTGGAAGCTAAGAATGCTCCATCAACATACACATTTACAGATACTAAGGTAAATGGTGGAACAGTTTACTATTACAAAGTTTCAGACATTTCAAAATCTGGTGTCAAGACAGAGCATCCAGTTATCAAAGTTGTTGCTTCCGGAAAACCAAAACCAACAACATTCACTCTAACACAGAATCAACCAAACCCATTCAAAGATGTAACCATTATAGAGTATGCTGTTCCAGTTAAAGGAAAAGTTACTCTTGAAGTTTATGATATAACTGGAAAACTTGTTAAAACACTTGTGAATGAAGTTAAAGAAGTTTCATGGTATACAGCAAAATGGGATGGTAAAGACAATTCTGGAAAGAATGTTGCAAGTGGTGTATACTTCTATAAACTTCAGGCATCAGGTTATGAATCGATGATGAAGATGACTTACCTTAAATAATTAAGGTTAATAAAAATAAAAAAAGCCCCTTTTTGGGGGCTTTTTTTTTATTCTTTTTTTGAATTTTTGTAAGTTATGAAAAGGAATATTGAGGAGAAAATAATTATAAGAATTGAAGTTACCTGAGAAAGTGAAACTATTTTAAATATTAGAGCATTTTTTGAATACTCTCTTAAAAAATCAACAAAAAATCTTTCTAATCCATAGATTATAAAGAAAAGATAAAATATCATACCATCAAATTTTCTTTTCTTATTGTAAAGGTAAAAAAGGATGAAAAAAACGAAAAGCATAGAGAAAGATTCTACAAGTTGTGTTGGGATAACTGGAAGTGAACAACAATCTGTAGGTTTTATAATACCTTTTTCAAGTTGTTCCTGATATGGTGGTGGGAAATTCTCTCTTGGAAATCTTAAACCGAACCTGTACGAGATTTTTCCATAACAGCATCCGTTCAGAAAACATCCTATCCTTCCAAAAAATATTCCAAGTGGAAATGCTGTATTTAAAATATCTCCAACTTTTAAAAGATCGAGTTTATTCCTTTTTATATAAAAAAGTCCTGAAATTACTCCACCTAAAAGTCCACCGTAAAAGACCATTCCACCTTCCCAAATTTTTAGAATTGAAATAAGGTCTTCTTTGTATATGTTAAAATTCTCAACAACGAACCATACCCTTGCTCCAATTATTCCACCTATTATTATGTAAACTAAAAGATCGAATAGAACATCCTTTGATATTTTTGATCTCTTAGAAAGGTGAAATATTACAATAAGAGATGCTATAAAAGCTATAGCCTGCATCAATCCGTAAGAGTATAAAGTTAAATTCCCGAACTGAAATATTATTCTATGCATTTTAAACTCCAACAACTTTTTCTATATCTTTTACACTTTTTGGAATATCTATTGAAAGGTTCTCACTACCTTTCTTTGTAACGAGAATATCATCCTCTATCCTAAGACCTATTCCTTCTTCAGGAATATATATACCTGGTTCAATAGTTAAAATCATATTCTCTTTAAGTTCTGGCATATACCTCGGTGTTTGCGAAATATCGTGAGTATCAAGTCCAAGCATATGTCCAACGGAATGTGGATAATATTTTTTCACATCTTTGATATCTTTAATATAATTCAGATTTATAAGTAATTTACCTATAAGTTGGTTGGTTTTTTCATTCAAATCTTTTAAACTTACTCCTGGTTTTATACTTTCTATTATTTTTTCCTGAACTTCAAGTAAAAGGTTATAAAGTTTTTTCTCCCTTTCTGTGAATTTTCTTTTTGGTGGGAAAACTCTTGTAATATCTGCCGAATAGAGTTCATATTCAGCACCAACATCAACAAGTATAAGATCTCCCTTTTTTACCTTCTGGTTGTTAGATGTGTAATGTAGAGTTGCACCATTCTTTCCGGAAGCAACTATTGAAGGGAATGCAGGGACGAAAACTCCATTTTTTAAAAAGATGTATTCAAGATCTGCCTGAATTTGGTATTCATACATCCCTTCTTTTGCATTTTTCATACAGTTTAAAATCCCTTCTTTTGTTATTCTTATAGCTTTTTTTATACATTCTATCTCATATTTATCCTTAACAGCCCTTAAAGGGTAAATTATGTTGTTTGCAGGAAGAAAAGATTTTATCTGTGGAAAATGCTCTCTTAACTTTGAAATTTTGTAATGGTTGTATCCTAAAAACTCTGTTACCCTTTCATTTGAAAAATCATAATAACATATAGCACCTTTGTTGACGAAATTCCCAAAATGGAAGTAAAATTCTTTGTTATAAAAAACATTCTCTATCCCAGTTTCCTCTTTTACCTCTTTATCAGATTTTTTCTTTCCTGTCCAAACTTCATAATATGGGTTATTCTCTTCAACAAAAAGTATCTCCTTTTCCTCTTTCTGACCTTTAAAAAGAATTAAAGTTGATGATGGTTCCTTGTAGCCTGTAAGGTAGAAGAAGTTTGAACTCTGCCTGTAGATGTAATTGTTCTCATTGTTTTTCTCTTTGAAAGAAGCTGAATCTAAAAGTAGTATAGAGTTATTTTCCATCATTTCGAAAACTTTCTCTCTCCTTTTTTTAAAGGTTTCTTTTGGTATCATAATTTTCTCCTTATGGTTTATAAACTTTAAATTTGAAATCTTTAATAATATTTTGGATCCTATCGAAACCAAACGCTATATCACCCGTTTTATGTGAATCGGATCCTGTTGAAACAATTTCACCACCTAAATCTTTATATAGTTTTAATATCTCAACCGAAGGGAACTGTTCTTTACATTTATGTCTGAGGCCACTTGAGTTTATCTCCAAAATATTACCATTTTTTATAACTTTCCTTAAAATCCTTTCATAATAGTTTTGATACCTTTTGAATGTTTCCCGATGGTTTGTAAATTTTGAGTATTTTTTGTAATAATCTATATGTCCCAAAATGTTAAAAATTTTGAAATCAACTATACTTTCAAGTTGTATAAAATATTTTTCATAATCAACTTCAAAAATACTCTTTTTATCTTTTTCCAGGTTAACTATCCAGTCGGATATAACTACACCATCTACGAAATGTAATGAAACTATCTTATAATCGAAAGGGAATTTTTTGAAAGATGAGATTATCTTATCCTCATAATCTTTTTCATAAGAAGATTCTATTCCAAGAAAAAGTTTTATTTTTTGTGAATATTTTTTTTTCAAAAAGGAAAACTCTTCTAACTGGTTTTTACCTTTATAAAACATATTACCTGGATCGTTCTTGTTAAAATCAAGATGGTCTGAAAAACCCAAAATATCAAGATCTTTTGAAATCCCTTCAATAACTATATCTTCCATTTTTCTTTTTGAATCGTATGAGTAGAGTGAATGGTTATGTAAATCTATCATAACAAGAATTTTAACAGGTTAATCTTTCAAGTCAATATATTGACAAAGAGAGATTTATAAAATAAAATTAATCTATTAAAATTTTGAAGGAGGATCTATGCATAAAAAATTGTTTATACCTGGACCAACCGAGGTTGTGAAGGAGGTAAGGGATGCTATGGCGTGTGAGATGATTGGCCATAGGATGAAGGAGTTCACCGAACTTTACAATCAGGTTATTCCAAAATTACAACAGGTTCTTTACACAAAAAACAGAGTTCTTCTTTTCACTTCATCCGCAACAGGTTGTATGGAGAGTGTTGTCAGGAACCTTTCGAACAAAAAGATACTTTCATGTATGTGTGGTGCATTCTCTGATAGATGGTACGATATTGCAGTTGCTAATGGTAAGAAAGCTGATCCTTTAAAGGTAGAATGGGGATACGCTATAAAACCTGAAATGATAGATGAAAAGTTGAAAACTGGAGAGTATGACCTTGTTACATTGGTTCACAACGAAACCTCTACAGGTGTAAAAAACCCTATAGAGGAGATTTCAAAAGTTATGAAAAAGTATCCTGATGTTATATTTGCCGTTGATGCTGTCTCATCTTTGACAGGTTACAAGATAGATGTTGATGCACTTGGTATCGATATTATCCTCGCAGGTGTTCAGAAATGTTTCGCTCTTCCACCAGGACTTGCTGTTATGACAGTTTCACAGAAAGCGGCAGAAAAAGCGAAAACTGTTGAGAACAGAGGTTACTATTTCGATATAGTTGATATGTTGAAATATGATGAAAAGGGACAGACACCTTCTACACCTTCTATATCACACATAAATGCTTTAAATGTCCAGCTTGATAGAATGCTTGCTGAAGGTATGGAGAACAGGTTCGCAAGACACAAAGAGATGTCAGACATCATTTTCAAATGGGCTGAAGAGAAAGGGATAGAAAAGTTCCCAGAAAAAGGTTACGAATCGTGGACTGTTGTAACTCTTAAGAATAACAAAAACTTTAACATTTCAGAACTCAACAAAGAACTTGGAAAGAGAGGAAAAACTATTTCGAACGGATATGGAAAACTCAAAGATATAACATTTAGAATAGCTGCTATGGGAGATCTAATGCCTTCAGATATAAAGGAACTTTTAGATGATATAAATGATATTTTAAAAATTTAAGGAGGTTTTATGAGAATACTTGTGAGTGACAAGATCTCTGATACAGCAGTAAACCAGTTAAAAAATTTGGGACACGATGTAACAGTAAAAACTGGACTTCCACCAGAGGAACTTGAAAAGGTGATAGTGGATTTTGATTGTATTATAGTTAGAAGTGCAACAAAGGTCAAGAAAAATATAATTGATGCTGGAAAAAATCTGAAACTGATAATAAGGGGTGGAGTTGGAGTAGATAACATCGATGTTGAGTATGCTAAATCAAAAAATATTGAGGTCAGAAACACTCCTGCAGCATCGAGTGAATCTGTCGCTGAACTTGCTATAGGACATATGTTATCACTTGCAAGATCTTTAACTGTAGCTGACAAATCTATGAAGGAAGGAAAGTGGGAAAAGAAAAAATTTGAAGGGTATGAACTTTACAAAAAGACACTCGGTATAATTGGACTTGGAAGAATTGGAAGGGAAACTGCAAGGATAGGTTTCTATGGTTTTGATATGAATGTTTTGGGTTATGACCCTTATGTAAAAGAGATATCAAAACCACCGATAAAAATAGTTGATCTTGATACACTTCTTAAAGAATCAGATTACATTTCTTTACACCTTCCTTTGACTGAGGAAACAAAAAATATGATTTCAACAGAGCAGTTCAAGAAGATGAAAAAGAGCTGTTACCTTATATCATGTGCAAGAGGTGGGATAGTTGATGAAAACGCTTTACTCGATGCTCTGAAGAATGGATTGATAAGAGGTGCTGCTTTGGATGTTTTCCAGACAGAACCACCTGTTGTTGGTGAACTTTTCACTCTCGAAAATTTTGTCGCAACACCACATATAGGTGCTCAAACATTTGAGGCACAGGAAAGGATAGCTGACGAGATTGTAAGTATAATTTCAGAATACAAATGATAAAAAGGGGGATTTTTATCCCCCTTAAATATGTTGAAAAAAATTTTTCAAAAAATTCATAACAAAATATTGTTTGAGAATTTTGTTGAGAGTGTCATAACATTCTTAACTATATTTTTAATAATTTTTTCATCCCATATCTTTCTTAACAATCTTTTCTACAGTGAAAATTTCTTTTTCATTTTAATATTGGTTTTGGTTTTCATCTTCTCTTTTAAGGATCTTATTTTAAGTTCAAAAAAAAAGAGTGTTGAATTTTTTAACAGCATCAACAGAGAACTTAAAAATATCCCACTCGTTCTTTATGAAAATCTTGAAAAGGAAGATGACATATTCGTTAAAAATTTAAAAGAAGAGTTTTTAAATATAAATCTTAAAGAAAAAAAATTTTACAGAAAAGATGTTAGAGAGAAAAAATTAAGTTTCTTGTTCATATCCATAATAATTTTTCTTTCAGTTATAACTTTTTATCCGGTACTTCTATCTAACTCTTTGTTACTTACCGAAAAAAAGGTTGTTTTAAAAAAGTTTAAAGATGATTTTAAAATTTTATCTTTCAACTATGGGGGAATATCAGGTGACCTTTTTGTAAAATCTTATGATTGTAAAATTGTTAAATTTGAAAAAGGGAAAGATTACAGTTTGGACTCATACATTTTTTTTAAAGGACCAAAAGTTGAATCAAATATGTTGAGTTTAAAACTTTTAAAAGGTTTTCTAATAGATTCTATCTTAACGGAAGTGAACCCTCCAAAATATACTCTTTTAAAGAGTTTTACTTTAAAAGGAAATTTTTTAGATATTTTAGAATATTCTTCTTTTATAACCGAAATATATTTCAACGACGGGACTGAGTATAAATTTGAATTAAAACAAGTGTCGAAAGATACAACTTTATTTTTTAAAAAAGGGAATATACAGGATTCTTTGAAAATTAACATTTTAGAAGATAAACCACCTTATGTTAACATAATAGATATCAAAAATGATATAAGTTTGAAAGATGAAGCTGATATTCCTGTTATATGCAGGGATGATTACGGTAACGATTCGATATACCTTATTTTTCAAGGTGAAAAAGATTCTTTTTCCATTCCATATAAAATGTTTGGAAAAGATACAATACTTATATTCAACATCAACATTGAAAGTATAAAGGAAAAATATAAAAGTTTACATTTTGTTTTAAAGGATAACAATCCTTACAAAAGACAGATCGGTTCATCTCAGGTTATAGATTTAATAAGAGAAGAGAATATATCAACCTTTATAGATTCAACATATTTAAAAGGAGATTTTTCCAAAAATATTGATAGTTATTCCCAAAAAGTTATGGATATTTTAGAACAACTTGAAAAAGAAAAGAAAATGGAAAATGTGAATAAGTTAAAAGAAGAGTTGAAAAACATGAGTGAAAATTTTGAAAAAGTTAAAGAGGAATTAAAAAATATTTCAGAGTATAAACTCCCTGAGAATGTTTATAAAAAGATGGCTGAACTCAAAAGTGAAATTGATAAGATCGATAAAAATTTAATTGAGAATTTGAATTCACTTTTAAATAAAGATTTTGAAAATATTTCTGAAAAGGATAAGGAAAAAATATTTGATAAAATTATAAGTGAGAGTAAAGATATTGAGAGAGAACTTGATAAACTTAAAAATGTATTGAAAGATCTGGGCAAGATATTTTCATTAAACAAACTCAACGAGGATATTAAAAAACTTATCGAAACTGAAAAAAAAATAATTGAAAAAAAAGATTTTGGGAAACAGAGAGAGATAACTGAAAAGCTTGAAGGGTTGAAGGGTGAAACTATAAAAAATGAGGATTTGGAAGAGTATGAAAAGGAACTTTCAGATATAGCGAAAACATCAAAAGAATCTGAGAATAATTTTTCAAAAACAAAAGATGTCAAAGATAAACTTGAAAATCTAAAAAATAAAATTGAAGAGAATTTGGAAAAAATGTCCGGGAAAAGTGAAAGGTATAACAAAGATCTTATAATCTCAGCTCTCCTTTTCATTGATCAGGTAATAGATAGCACACAGGATTTACAACTTGTTTCAAATTTATACCAATCTATTATAGATTATACTGGAGAGGATATAAGATCACCTTTAACTATCCTTTTGAAAACCGCACAAAATATAGCACAGCAAAATAGTCAAGATCTTTTACCTTTAAAGGAACAGAACATAATGATAATAAACTTTCTTTTGAAAGATAATCCACAGGGTGAAGGTGCAAGTTCACTTGAAAGGATAGCAGAACAGTTATCATCTATTTCAAAAGAACAGCAATACATCTCTCAGATGTTATGGGAAATGTTTGGAAAAGGTGAGATGAAAAGAGATATTCTCGACATGCTTGGCAATATGGAGAATTCACTTTCAGAAAAGATGAAAAAGTTAGGTGAAGGATCTAATAAAGATGTTGGTCAGGCTCTTTCAGACCTTGCAGACTCTTTAAAAGATGTATCAAAAAATCTTAAAAATGGTAAATTCGATGAGGAAGTTTTGAAAAAACAGGAAAGAGTTTTAAAAAGGATGCTAAACATCACTAAATCTATTTACAAAAAAGGTATAGATGAAAAGAGGGAAAGTTACTCTGGAAAGGATTATGAGCTACCTGCAAAAATTATTCAACCAAAGGATTATGGTTACAAAAAATATTTTCAGCTTAAGAAAAGGTATGAGGATGTTGAAAAATTTGAGAGGAAAGAATGGATACCGATTATTAAACTCTATTTACAGGAAATTTTGAATGAATAAAGCAAAAGGTTTTTTATTTTTATTATTAACATTGATAACATTAACTCCTTTTTACATAAGTTCAGAATCTTTGGATAAAACAGTTAAAAATGGAAATTTTAAAATCATTCTTGAAGATTTAGATTCTTCTTATGATAAAGAGAAAATTTTAAAACTTGTTTTTAAATATAGGGGAAATTTTAAAAAAGCTGATTATGAGTATTTTTTAAGGAGTTTGATATTGAGGGATGGTTTACCTGAAATATATTTGTCATATTTTAAAAAGGATGTCATATTTGAAAATGAATATATTATTTTTCTGAAATATTTCAGAGATAAAAATGATCTTGAAAGTTATATAAATTATATTCTTAGATTTGATGATGAAAGAAATTTGGATTACAAAAAGATAACCGCACAGATGTCATCTGAAGGGATTGAAAAGATGATCAATCAAAGATGCTTTACCAAAAGCAGGTTGAAACTTTTTATTTTAGCGAGATTGTTCTCTTCAACTAACGATGAAATTTATGCAAAAAGTTTGCTCGATTTTGACCAAAAGTATATTTTGGAAATATTGGAGTCTAATATTTTAACTTTGAAAAATAAAATAAAACTTGTTAATCTTTTGGATTTGAAAAGGATAGATAAAAAACTTTTTTACAATGAAGTTTATACTTTATCTTTTTATGATCTTGAAAATGACTATTCAGATTTTCTGAAAGGTTCCCAATTTTACCTTCCATACGAAAGTTTCAGAAAAATTTTGAAAGGTGAAAATGTAAACCAGAATTTTAATGACACTCTCTTTTATCCTCTTTATCTAATCTTTAAAATGGATGATCAAAATTTTTTAAATTATATGAAAGAGAAAAAGAATAGTAAAGATGGAAAAGTTTACTATCTCTATTTTCTTTACTACCTTTTGAATTCTGATGAAAAGAATCTTAAAGAACAACTATCAAAGTTGTTATCATCGAATATAGACATATATGTTAAAGTAAACTGCACGAGTCTTTTTATGCTTTCTAAAAAAATATCTGATGGGCAATTCTTCTTTTACTATTTTGCTAAAGATTATGAAAAGATGAAACCTTTTATTTTGACAATAGGTAAAAAGAGTTATCTTTACTATAAAACACTTCTTGATGAAGGTAGATTGGATGAAGCTAAAATTTTCAAAGATCGATCCTTTGATGATATGGAACTTATAAGTGAGATACTTTTATTTGAGATGAAAAATGGTATAATTAAAGAGGATGATGTAAAGATGTATCTTGAAAAATATCCGAAATCACCTTTTAGAAATCTTTTTATAATGTATCTATGAAAAAAATTATTACTTTAATCTTTTTAGTATACATAAAAATTTACTCCTACACTTTTATTCCTATGGATCTTACTCAAACTGATCACCTTAAATCTTACGGCATAGTTTACAGGGCTCTTGAAAATGGTGTTAATGTTTACTGGCTTTTGAATTATAGGGGAGGGAGTTTTATTTTGATGTCGGATAATTTTGAACAGGATTGTTTGAAGGAGGGAGTTCTTTTTTCAAACATATCTGAGGATAAAAAAAATTACTTACTATCTGAAACTGAAAAGAGTGTTCTACTTGAGAAAGCACCAAAACTCGCTGTTTATTCACCACCTGGTAAAGAACCGTGGGATGATGCGGTAACACTTGTTCTTGATTATGCCAAAATTCCTTATGATGTTATTTATGATAAAGAGATACTGAGTGGGAAAATATATGAATATGAATGGGTTCACCTTCACCATGAGGATTTTACAGGTCAATTGGATAGGTTCTATATTTCTTCTTTTTATGAAGAATGGTTTCAAAATCTCCTCAAAATGCAAAAAAAACTTTCTTCAGATCTTGGATATGACAAGTATTGGAAGATGAAAAGGGATGTTGCAAAGCAGATAAAAAATTATGTTCAAAGGGGTGGTTTTCTCTTCGCTATGTGTTCAGCTACAAATTCTATAGATGACGCTTTAGTTTTAGGTTATCAGGATATAATACCCTCTTTACTTGATGGTGATGGAACAACTTCACCGCAACTCGATTATTCCCAGTCAATGGCTTTTGAAAATTTCACACTTAACGATAAACCAACAATTGAACTTGATGATATAAATTATGAGCCTTTAAACAAACTGGAATGGGAGAATAAATATTTCAAACTGAAAAAATACTCCCCAAAATTTGATCTTGTTGAAGCTATGTTAACTCAAAACCATACTGATAACATTAAAGAATTTTTGGGAAGAACCACAAGTTTTGATAAAAGGAAAATTAAAAAAAATGTAGTTATACTTGCCGATAGTTACGATAAAAATTATGCAAAATATATTCATGGATTTTTGGGAGAAGGTTTTTTCACATTTTTTGCAGGACATGATCCTGAAGATTATGTTCACTATGTGAACGATCCGCCGACTGAACTTTCATATTTTAAAAATTCACCCGGATACAGGCTGATACTTAACAATGTTTTATTTCCAGCATCTCAGGAAAAGAAGAAAAAAACTTGATCAACTTTTTGATAAGATCTTTCTATAAAATTCTTCTATTTTAAAACTCACATTCTCCCATGAATATTCCAATGCTCTTTTTTCACCATTTATCTTAAGGCTCTCTCTCAACTTTTCATCATCTGAAAGAAGAATTAGTTTTGAAACGAGATCATCATCTGAAAGAGGATCGAAAAGTATTCCGTTTTTAAAATTTTCTATAACCTGAGAGTATCCATGGATAGAGGATGCTATAACAGGTGTGTTGCAAGCCATAGCTTCAAGTAAAACTATTCCAAAAGATTCTCCACCCAATGCTGGGGAACAGTATATATCTGCTGTTCTATAGTATTTCGGAATATCATCTTTTTTTACATAACCTGTAAATAAAACTCTATCTTCTATATTTAGATCTTTAACCAACTTTCTTGCAACAGTATCGAGAGGACCTTTTCCAGCTACAATGAGTTTCGCATCCTTTTTAACCTTTAAAAATTTTGAAAATACATTTATAATTTTCAAAACACCTTTCCTCTCATCTAACCTTCCAAGGAAAAGTATTTTTGGATAACCTTCTATATCAAACTTATCCCCATCCTTTTTAAAAAATTCAATATCCACACCAGCTGGAATTATTTCATAATCACCTGGAAAGTATGGCTGCATAGCGAGTTTCGCGGTTTCTGATATAGCGAAATATCCATCTATTTTGTCAAGATATTTTTTATAAACTTTTCTAAAAACTTTTGAACCGTAATTGTAAAATTTGAAACCAGCATTCAAAAAAGCAGCTATATTTGTTGTTTTTGAGTAATGTAAAGCGAAGAATGAGAGGGAAGGGAAGAAAGGACCATTCAGATGAACTATATCAAAATCGTTGTTGTAAAGAAGATTCTTTACCTTTGAAGGTATTTCAAATCCATAAGCCATTGTTGCGTATGACTTGTTCATGGGAATTAGAAGAACCTTTCCGAATCTTAAAACATCATCCTCTTTTTCTTCATTTTTGTAATGTGTTGTGAGTATCTTAACATCGTTGTTATGTTTTTTTAAATATTTTGCCAAATAGAAAGTGTATTCTGATATACCTGATGGGTAAGGATAATAAGGGTCTGAAACGATAAGTATCTTTAAAGGTCTATTTATCATTTTTATATTTATCTTTTCCTGAGAGATATTTAAACATTACAGGTTCTTTCTCTTTCAAAATTTTTTCTATCTTATCCGATATTTCTCTAATCTCCCATTGTGCATGTTTATCGGATCTCAACCTTACGAAATGGAAAATTTCCCTTCCGTTCATCTTTAAAATCAAACATCTTTTCGTTGCGTTCAAAACAGCGTAGTTGTAAAGTAAAGGATTTTTTGAATAGAGTTTTTTTGCTAAAAGGTAAGATTCTTTCTGTAATTTTAAAAGTTCGTTTTCAAATTTTGTGCCTTTTAAAGTGAGAGGAATTACAGGTTTTGATTTCAAAGAGTAACCCTGCGTTATCAAAGTTGCTATCCTGTGTCTTTTCAGTTGTGCGAAACATGATGATGAACATATTATCTGAAAAGTATAATCAGCTATTTCAAACTCTCTTGGTGGTTTATCGTAAGATTCTAAATTTTCAAAAATATCGTCTATGATTTTTTCCTTAAAATCTTTATCGAATCTTTTTTTTGTAAATTTCTTTCCGTCAGTATGGAAAAGGTATGTGTTGATGAAAAGGTCAGAAAAGTTTTTCGTAAAATTTAAAATTTTTAAATTATCACCTTTAAGTTCATACTCTGACATCTTTTCATTATTTTTAAGTTTTTCTTCACCTTTTGTGTATTTTATTATTGATGGAGCAAGTTTTACCGACTCTTTTTCCAGTTCTTCTCCAATTTTTGTCAACTCTTCGATATTCTGACTTTTCAGTTTAGAGATCATGTATTCCAAGGTTCTTCCATTTACAGTCATCCCACATTGTGTAAAGGTGGATAGTGGTAAAAAATATCTTGAATCTTCACTCGATGTTTGTTTATCTTCTGTTCTGCTTAAAAAATCAAAAGATTCTTGGTATAAACAAAAAGCTTTCCTGTTGAAATCAATATATTCTTTTTCCAAATCTTTATCATCCTTTAACTCTTCAGGGATGATGAAGCCATTTTTCATGTTAACATACCTTTGAGATTTTTCGGTAAAGGAAGCTAACCTGTGATGTTGGATATACTCGATAGAGAATCTTGAAATATCGACAAGATCGAAGTTGAAAACTGCATGTTCAGCAATAGATGAATGTCCAAGTTGAAAAACTATCTTCTCATTAGATCTTCTCGCATTTTCTATATCTTTTGATGCTTCTTCCCTTAACTCTTCTATACTCTTTTCAGATCTTGAAATCCTTGCGTAAGCTGCACATATTGTTTCGGGAGTTTTATAATTTTCACTGAAATCTTTATCAAAATTGAAACCAGAAATTTTTACTCTCATCTCTTCCTCAGCATTTTTAAAAATTCATCCTCATCTATTATTTTTACACCTAACTTTTTCGCTTTCTCAAATTTTGATCCCGGTTCCAAGCCAACTATTAGATAATCAGTTTTTTTTGATATGTTTTCAGAAAATGTTCCACCGTTTTCCAAAATGGTTTCTTTTATCTCATCCCTTGTAAAATTCTTTAAACTCCCGGTTACAACAAAACTTTTACCTTCAAGGATATCTTTTTTAGATCTTTTTTCAAAACTGATCCCCAGCTCCTTCAGTTCTTTTATAAGATGCAGATTCTCCTCATTCTTAAAAAATAGTATTATATTTTTTGCAGTCTCATCCCCAACACCTTCAATTTTTCTTATACTTTCAAAATCAGCGTTTATAAGATCATCTATATTTCCAAAATTTTCTGACAACTTTTCAGATAAAAACTCTCCAACATTTTTTATACCTAACGAATAAATGAATCTTTTCAATGTTGTTCTTTTTGATTTTTCAATAGAATCGAGTATATTCTTCGCACTCTTTTCTTTTATCCGTGGTATTTTAAAAAGTTTCTCATAGTTCAACCTGTAAATATCCGGAATAGTTTTTACAAGATTATATTCAAGAAGTTTTTTTACCATCATCTCTCCAAGATTCTCTATATTCATTCCACTCTTAGAGCAGAAATGTAAAAGTGATAGTTCAATCTGGGCTGGACAGTTTTTATTAATACATCTTAAAGCTACCTCACCCTCATACTGGACAAGTTTTTGCCCACATGATGGGCAATCTTTTGGTTTTTCTATCTTTTGGCAATCTTGACTTCTTTTTTCTTTTATTACCTTTATAACTTTTGGAATTATCTCTCCACTCTTCTCTATCAAAACATAATCGTTCACCATCAGGTCTAACCTTTCAATCTCGTCGAAGTTATGCAAAGTTGATCTTTTTACTGTTGAACCTGAGATAAAAACAGGTTCAAGGTTAGCAACAGGAGTTACAACTCCAGTTCTCCCAACCTGAAAAGATACTGAAAGAAGTTTTGTAACAGCTCTTTCAGGTTCATACTTGAAAGCGAAAGCCCATCTTGGGGATTTTGAAGTGTATCCTATTTTTTCTCTCAACTCCAACTGGTTAACCTTAATAACTATTCCGTCAGTCTCATAAGGTAAAGAGTACCTTTCATTTTTAAACCTTTCCTTAATATCCAAGACCTCTTTTATATTTTCTGCTAAATAGAATTTTTCTACAACTGGAATTTTCAACGCTTTAAGATATTTTAAACTATCAGTATGTGTTTTCTCTATCTCTGTGACTACGGTATGTATCCTTACAGATAAACCCCTTTTACTTACCTCTTTTGGGGAAAGCAACTTTAAAGTTCCAGCAGCTGCATTCCTCGCATTTGAAAAAGAGTATATATCCTGAATCTTTGAAAATCTATCCTTAGTGAAAAAAACTTCACCTCTTATTATAAGTTCTCCATCAAATTTTTTCTCAAGTGTTAAAGGTAATTCCCTTATAGTTTTTATATTTTCTGAAACATCATCACCGATGTTCCCATCTCCTCTTGTTAGCCCTTTGAAGAAAATCCCATCTTTGTATATTATGGAGACAGCGACACCATCTATTTTTGGTTCAACTACATAAGAAAAATCGTCACCTATGATTGTTTTTATCCTTCTATCAAAATCTAATACCTCACCATCAGAATAGGTGTTATCGAGGGAAAACATTTTTGGTTTATGTTCGAACTTTTCAAAATTTTCTATATTCCTTTCGGAAACTCTTTGTGTAGGGGAGGATGGGGAATAGAACTGTGGATATTTTTTCTCAAGTTCTAAAAGCTTATGGTAAAGTTTATCATATTCGTAATCATCTATAAGGGGTTGGTTCAAAACATAGTAATGGTAATCGTATTTTTCGATCTCTTTTCTTAAACTCTCAATAGTTTCCTTGATCTGGTTTTCCTTCATAGACCTTTACCATGACAGTTTTTATATTTTTTACCTGATCCACAGAAACAAGGATCATTCCTTCCTATCTTTTTTGTTTCGTTAACAACAGGTTTGTTTTTTATTTCTTTTTCATCTGAAATGTTTGTTATATTCTCTTTTATTGTCTCCATCTTTTTAATTTCACTTTTTCTTATCTCCATCTGTTCAAAGGATGAAAGGAATCTTTCTGAAAATTGTTTGAAAAGGTTATCCATAAAATCGTTGAAAAGAATATAAGCTTCCCTTTTGTATTCTATTAGAGGATCCCTTTGTGCATAACCTCTAAGAGATATACCTTCTTTTATTGCATCAAGTTCATAGAGTTGTTCGATCCAAAGGTTGTCTATGGTACTTATGAAAATATTGCATATATTGAAAAGAAGAAGATCCACTCTTTTTGAGAAGATAGAAAATTTTTCATCAAATATTTTTTCTATTTCACCTTTTACGATTTCTATAAATTTTTCCTTTTTTATCTGTTGATCTTTTACATTTATGGAAATTTTAAAATTGTTCAAGAGAAACTCGTTTATCTTCTGAATGTCCCACTCTTCAAAATTTTTACTTCCATCTATTGAAAGATTTAAAAACTCCTCTGCTGTCTGTAAAACATTCTCCTTTATATACTCACTTATCTCTTTGAAATTTTTTTCATAGAAGTTGTAAATATTTTTATGAATCTTTTCGAAAATATTTTCATCAAAATTATCAAACTGGATTTCCTTTAAAGTATCACAGTTGAAAACTATTGAAAGTTCCTTTAAAAGTTCCCTTTTCATTTCAGTAGAGTTATTTTTTGAGAACTGTTCTTTAAAATTCAAAAGTGTTTTCAAAAAGAGTTCCTTATCGAGAAACTCTATAGTAGGTTTTTTTTCAAGAAAATAGTTCCTTATCTGGTAAACAACCTCTCTCTGTTTGTTTATAACATCATCATATTGTAAAAGGTATTTTCTTCTTTCAAAATTTAAAGATTCTATTTTTTTCTGGGCACTTTCGATGGATGATGTAAGGAGTTTATGGGATATATTAACATCCCTTGAAGAGATACTTTCAAGTTTTTTTATCATATCACTCATTCTCTCGTTACCGAATATTCTCATAAGGTCATCTTCAAGAGAAACTGTGAAAAGTGAACTACCTGGATCTCCCTGTCTTCCAGATCTTCCCCTTAACTGTCTATCTATTCTTCTCGATTCATGTTTCTCAGTTCCAAGAACGAAAAGCCCTTCAGGGAAAGATAATGAAGGATTGCCAGAACTGTCAAAATCTACATAAACTTTTCTTTCTTCAATATCTTTCGGATCTATAGTCTGTATAACAAATCTTTCTTTATCATTTTTTAATGTAGTATCATCAGTAATAAGGATTTTGTCCAACTCATCTTTATCGAAAGTGAAATATAAAGATTTATCTTTTAAAAACCAATCTTCATTTAAAAGAGTTTCATAGAACTCTTTGGATTTTGAAGAAGTATAGATTATAACTGGATTTTTCTTAAACTCTTCCTTTAATTTTAAAGCCCAGATAAGACAACTTCTTTCATGCAACATCCTTACGGTTTTACCAAGTTTTATATCCGTTCCTCTTCCAGCCATATTTGTCGCAATAGTTATAGCACCTTGGAGTCCAGCTTCTGCAACGATTTTTGCTTCCTTCTCGTGGTATCTCGCATTAAGGATGTTGTATTTTAAAGGTTTCCCTGTTAAATCTTTCCTTAACTTTAAAAAAGAATCAAGGTATTCACTCGACTGAACTGATGCTGTTCCAACAAGAACCGGTATACCTGCATTATGGAGTTTTACAATTAGGTCAAGAACATATTTTATCTTTTCATCCTTTCTTATGAAAATAAGATCATCGTAATCTTTTCTTATAACTTTTTTGTTTGTAGGAACAACTATAACTGGAAGTTTATAGATATGCATAAACTCTTCCGATTCAGTTTCAGCTGTTCCAGTCATTCCAGATAATCTTTCAAACATCCTGAAAAGGTTCTGTAAAGTTATTGTTGCGAGAGTTTTTGTCTCCTCTTCTATCCTTACACCTTCTTTCGCTTCTATTGCTGAATGTAAACCTTCAGAGAACCTTCTACCAGGCATCAATCTTCCAGTATGTTCATCAACAATAACTATTTTTCCATTCTGTACTATATATTCAACATCCTTTTCAAATAGGGTGTATGCTTTAAGCAGTTGATGTAACGCATGTATCTGTTCACTTTTTACAACATACTTTTGCATAACCTCATTTTTTCTTTTATTCCTTTCTTCCGGGTCTTCAAAATCTTCATCTATTTTTTTCAACTCTATTGAAAGTTCAGGTGTTTTGAAAAATTCTTTGTCTGAACTTATCTTTTCAAAATAATCTTCACCTTTATCTGTAATGTTTACGGCACCACTTTTCTCATCGATAGAGTAAAGGAGTTCTGAGTCAAGAGTGTATAAAAGTTTATCCCTTAAAAGGTTGTTTTCCATCCTCTCCATCTTTGAAAGAATATCAGGATTCTGCATCAATTCTATTATCTCTTTCATCTTTGGAAGACCTCTTTTACAGGTCAAAAATCCTTTTATACCTTGCTCTTCATTCTTTTCCTGATAATCCTTTTTAGCTTTATCGAAGATTTTTCTTACTATCTCTTTCTGGCTTCTTACGAACTGGTTTACAAATGGATTTATTGATCTGTAGAGTTGTTCAGTTCTCTTTTCTGAAGGATCACCGAAGGGGAAGCCTGATATTATTAAAGGTGTTCTTGCCTCATCTATTAAAACTGAATCAACTTCATCTATTATCGCATAATAGAAGTTTTCCCTTAAAACTTTATCTGATCTCTGAAAAGCCATATTGTCACGCAGATAATCGAAACCGAATTCGTTGTTTGTAACATAGGTTATATCGCAATTGTAATTTTTCCTTCTTTCTTTAGCATCCATACCTGTTTGTATCAGTCCAACTGAAACTCCCAACATTTCATAAACTGGATACATCCAAGCCCTATCCCTTTTTGCAAGGTAATCGTTAACTGTTATAAGGTATGCTCCATTTTTTTTAAGTGAGTGTAAATAGAGCGGCATAACAGCAACGAGAGTTTTACCTTCACCTGTTGCCATCTCAACTATGTTACCTTCAAAAAGTCCAATTGAACCGATAAGCTGGACATCGTATGGAACCATATCCCATAAAAAGTTCATATCCTCATAATGGTATTCATACTTTTGATCGTAGAGTTTTTTCATCACATATTTTACAAGAGCGAAACTTTCGACAAGGAGTGATGATAGTTCCTCTCCACTCTCAATCCTTTTTCTGAACTCTTCAGTTTTTTTGATAGGGGATAGTGAAGGATCTTTCAGATAGTTTTCATAAAAGGAATTTATCTTTTCAACTGTTATTTTGTACTCTTTCAACTTTTTTTGTGTATATGTTGGGAAAAACAGGTTAAGAATGTTTTTCATCTATTATCTCCTCTAATCTCTTAAAGATAGATTTTTCATCTATCTTTTCAACCTCTTTCAATATATTCACAGAACCCATTTCCACAAATTTATCATTGATACCTAAATTTATAACTCTATTTTTATAACCATTCTCACTTACTATTCTTCTCACATACTCTCCAAATCCACCTGAAAGGATATTCTCTTCAACGGTTAATATGGTTTCATCATTTTTTATCTTTGAAAATAAAAGTTCCGAATCGAATGGTCTTAAAAATCTCGCGTTTATAACTGTTGGAAGGAATCCATATTTTTCCTGAATTTTCAAAGCAGCATCCTTTGAAGGGTAGACCATACTACCTATAGCAACTATTATTATCTTTTCTCCATCCAAAATTATTTCACCTTTACCAAATTCTATATCTTTTATTTCATTTGAAATATCAACACCGTATCCTTCACCTCTTGGATACCTTAAAGCTATAGGTCCATCATTATACTCTATTCCAAGTTTAACCATACTTCTCAGTTCATCTTCATCTTTTGGAGACATTATTACCATATCTGGAACTGTTCTAAGGTAAGAGAGATCGAATAGACCATGGTGTGTTGGTCCATCATCTCCAACTATTCCGGCTCTATCGAGTACGAAGAATATATTCCTTTTCATCAACGAAACATCATGTATCAACTGATCGTAACCTCTCTGCAAAAATGTTGAGTAGATTGCACACACAGGTTTAAACCCTTGCAAAGATAATCCAACAGAAAATAGAACAGCATGTTCTTCCGCTATTCCCACATCGAAAAATCTTTCAGGAATCTGGTCCATCAAATATGATAACCCTGTGCCATGAGGCATTGCAGCTGTAATTCCTACAATCTTATCATTTTTTTTCGCAAGTTCTGTTAAAGTTTTTCCAAAAACATCGGTGTATTTTGGTCTGTTTGAGATTTTCTCAGAAAGTCCAGTCTCTTTATCGAATTTCCCAAGTCCATGGAATTTTGTTGGATCCTTTTCAGCGAATATATAACCTCTTCCCTTCTGTGTTATTAGATGTATTAAAATCGGTGAAGGATAATCTTTGGCATATTTGAATGTTGTTATAAGTTCCTCTATTTTATGACCATCAAAAGGACCAAGATATCTAACTCCAAACTCTTCGAAAAATATTGTTGGGATAAAAAAGTTTTTTAAAGATTCTTTCATCCTTCTTGCAATATCTCTTGTTTTCTGACTCAAACCATCAGGTAATTTCCCCATAAGTTGCCATAAATCATTTTTAAGGTTTGTATAGACAGGTGTCCTTTGTAGTTTGTTTAGATACTGTGAGATACCTCCAACATTTTGGGATATTGACATGTTGTTATCATTTAAAACAATAATTATCTTGTTTCTTAGAGTTCCAAGGTTGTTTAAAGCTTCATATATGAGTCCATTTGTCATAGACCCATCACCTATAACATTTATTATCTCAAATTTTTCCTTCTTAAGGTCTCTTGCAACAGCCATTCCAAGTGAAGCTGAAAGTGATGTCCCAGCATGACCTACAGTCAGGTGATCATGCTCACTTTCAAAAATGTTGTTAAAACCACTTATACCTTTATATGTTCTTAAAGTAGAAAATCTCTCTTTTCTTCCTGTCAATATTTTGTGTGCATAGGACTGGTGTCCCACATCGAATATTATTTTGTCTTTTGGTGATGAGAAAACATAGTGAAGGGATATTATTAGTTCTACCGCACCAAGAGATGGAGCGAGATGTCCACCAGTTTTTGATGTGTTCTCAATTATAAAATATCTTATTTCACTTGCGAGTTGGTATAACTCTTCTATGGAAAGTTTTTTTAAGTCCTCTGGATAATTTACTCTTTTCAAGATCTCATCCATAAAAATTCCTTTCTATTTGAATACTATAGCTATGAGAATTCCAAGAAGAGCACCATAAAACACTTCGAGTGGAGTATGTCCAAGAAGTTCCATCAACCTTTTTTCCTTGAATCTGTGCTCTATCTGAAAATCCTCAACTATCTTGTTCAAAACCATTGCCTGTTTTCCCGCAGCCCTTCTTAATCCTGCAGCATCGTACATTATAACGAAGGAAAAGAATGCAGCTATAGAAAAATATAGAGAGTTGAACCCACCATAGAATCCAACCAGTGTTGTTAAAGTTGAAGATGTTGATGAATGGGAGCTTGGCATTCCACCTGTTTCAAAAAACCTTTTGAAATTTACCTTCTTGTGTTCGATGAAGTAACTTATCACTTTTATACCTTGAGCTGTCAATCCACTTAAAAGTGTTATCAAAAGAATTTTTAATGTTAGCATCAGTTGATCCTTGTTAAAAATAGTTCTATTATACTTTCAACATTTCCTTTACTGAAACCTATTTTTTTTGTTAGACTTAAAGCTTTTTCCGATTCTTTCTTTGCATATATTTTTGCTTTTTCAATACCATAAAGGGAAACATATGTTAACTTGTTCTGCTTTTCATCTTTACCTGCTGTTTTTCCAAGAATCTGTGATGGTGTTGTATAGTCAAGTATATCATCAACAATTTGAAAGAGTAAACCTGAATGTAAACCGAGTTTTTCAATATTTTTTGTTTTTTTCTTATCACATCCAAGAAGTATAGCAGGCAATGTGAAAGAAGCTTTTATAAGTTCAGCGGTTTTTTTAGTATGGATGAATTTTAAGGTTTTCTCGTCCTGTTTAAAGTATTGGCTTTTTGTATCGACAAATTGTCCTACAACCATTCCATCCATACCAGCTGCTTTTATAAGGTAATTTAACCCTTCAACAAGATATTTCTCATCTACATCAGTTTGAAGGAATACCTCTACAGCGTATGCGAAAAGTGCATCACCTGCAAGTATAGCAACAGTTTCATCATATTTTTTATGTAAGGTAGGTTTTCCTCTCCTAAGGTCATCATTATCCATGGCTGGTAGATCATCATGTATGAGAGAATATGTGTGTATCATCTCAATAGATAAAGCGGCAGGTAAAAGTTTTTTTATCTTACTTCTTTGGGTGAGTTCTTCAGCTACGCTTAAAAATATTACTGGTCTTAACCTTTTCCCACCAGCTGAAATAGAGTAGTACATTGCTTCATAGAGTTTTTCTGAATATTTTCCTTTTTTAGTAAAATACTTTTTAAGATTTCTATCTATAAAATCTTTTTTAACTTTTAAATATTTTTCGAAATCACTCATCTTCACTCTCTTCTAAAATATTTTTTATCTTTTCCTCATAAACCTTTATCTGTTCTTCTACCTCTTTTATCAGTTTTATCCCTCTCTCATACATTTCTATAGATTTTTTTATATCTATATTTTCATCTTTGAGGTTTTTTACGATCTCTTCTATTTCTTTAATCTTATCTTCAAGTTTATCATCCTTCATAATTTCTCCTCTTCTATACTTTTAACATTAGCTTTTATATTCCCATCGTAAATCATAACATTTATGTTTGTATCTATAGTTAAATCTTTTACTGATTTTACCATCTGTCCATCCTCAGTTAATGTTATAGAGTATCCTCTTTTCAAAATCTCTTTAGGGTTCAGGTTATTGAGGTTACTTCTCAATATTTCAGCTTCCTTTTTTATTCTTTCAAATCTTGTTTTTATCACATTGTTAAGATCATTTTTAATCATACCAACAAATTTTGCTTTTTCAAGAATCTTTAGCATCGGTGAACTTTTGAGTATTTCATTTTTTAAATACTCTTTTCTGTTTTTTATTATCTTTATTTTTCGTTCAACAGAATTTTCCATCTCTTCAAGTAAAAAACCTATCTTTTCCTTTTTTTTGTTAAGTGGTGCAAGGGAAGAGATGAAAAAGTTTTTTTTCAGATTCAAAAAATCTTTTTTCATTTGATCTATTTTGTTCTTCAACTCTTTTTTTAGTTCCTTTTTTGATCTTGATAAAAAATCAAAAATATCATCAATATTTTTTACAACTATTTCAGCAGCGGCTGATGGTGTTGGGGCTCTTAGATCAGATACAAAATCACATATGGTGAAATCAGTTTCATGTCCAACAGCTGAAATTACTGGTATTTTTGATTTTGCTATCTCCCTTGCTAAAGTTTCATCGTTGAATACAAAAAGGTCCTCAAAGGAACCACCTCCACGAGCTATTATTATAACATCAACATTATTTTTTTTATTAAAATATTTTAACCCATTAATGATACTCTTTTCACTCCCTTCCCCCTGAACTAAAGCAGGGAAGAGATATTTTTTTAAATATGGAGCCCTTCTTTTTAAAATATTTTCAATATCATGTATCACAGAACCTGTTTCTGATGTTATAATTCCAATCGAAAGAGGGTATTCGGGTAATTTTTTCTTTCTCTCTTTATCGAAAAGTCCTTCCTTTTCAAGTTTCTCTTTGAGTTTTAAAAATTTTTCGTAAAGTTCTCCTATACCTGAAATCTTCATTTCTGTTATTATTATCTGGTATGTTCCCTGTTTTTCATATATGGTGAGGTATCCTGTTGCTACAACCTTATCACCATCTTTAAAATCTTTTTTTATGTTTGTTGTTCTCCAGATAATACTTTTTATAATTGAGTTTTCATCTTTCAAAGAAAAATAAATGTGTCCTGAACTGCTTAGTGTCCAGTTTGTTATCTCACCTGTTATTTTTATAAGTGATGGGAACTTTTTCGAAATCGTCTCTTTTAGAATTTCCGTTAACTCTGTTACTGTAAAAACTTTTTCATCCATAATTCTCTTTCAAAATCAAAAGATTTTTAAAAAGTGTAGATACCGTTACCGGGCCAACACCTCCTGGAACTGGAGTGTAAGCTTTAGATAGCTGATAAGTTTCGTATGAAATATCTCCAACTATTTTACCTTCAAAATAGTTTATCCCTACATCTATCAAAACAGGTTGGTTATTTTGAATGTAATCTTTTGTTAAAAAAAATGGTTTTCCTACTGCTGTAACTATTATATCAGCTTTTTTAGTATATTCTGTAATTTCTTTTGATTTTGAATGTAAAACTGTTACCGTTGCTCCGCCAAATTTTTTAGAAAGAAAAAGTAACGAAAGAGGTTTACCAACTATCTCAGACCTTCCTATTATGGATACATTTTTACCTGTGAAATCTATATTCTCATATTTTAAAATATTTATCACAGCCATAGGTGTTGAAGGTGCTATAATAAAATCGTCAGTTATCAGTTTGCCATAGTTAGTTAGATTTATACAATCAACATCCTTCCTGTAATCTATAACCTCTGATACTTTTTTTATATCTATATGTTGAGGTAAAGGTTTTTCAACTATAACTCCATCTATATCTTTATCTTTTGATATCCTGTCGATTTCGTTTAAAAAATCTTCTTCAGGAACTTTTTCATCAAAATTTATTATCTTTATATCTATAGAATAGTTCTGTGCTATTTTTGATTTCGATTTGATATAGGAAAGTGTAGAATGGGAGTCTCCGACATAGATTACTGCAAGTTTTGGCTTATATTTTTCAAATTTTTCTCTATTTTCTTCCATCATAGAATTTGAAATTTTTTTGCCATCAATCTGATACATGTTTGAAAATCCTTTCTATTTTTACAGTTTTGTAATTCGTGTTGTCTATTTCAAGAAATAACCCGTTTATTATTAGATTTTTCTTTGCCACTTCGAACCTTTGTGGAATTTGGTATATTGTTCTTTTTAGTGCACCTTCTTTCTCAAAACCTATAACTGAATCCAAACTACCAGTCATTCCAACATCTGTTATATAACCTGTTCCATTTTCAAGTATCCTTTCATCTGCTGTCTGACAATGTGTATGTGTCCCAATAACTGCTGAGACTTTTCCATCAACATAAAAACCGAAAGATTGTTTTTCCGCAGTTGCTTCAGCATGGAAATCAACTATCCTTTTCATACTCTTTTTATCTTTGAGATGTTCATCTATAGTTTTAAAAGGGCAGTCAAGTGGTTGCATGAAGACTCTACCACATAGGTTTATAACCTCCAACTCGGTATCACCGACATTAAAAACTTTTGCACCTTTTCCCGGAAGATCAGGATGATAGTTTAAAGGTCTTAAAATCCTTTCATCTTTTAAAAGTTCTATATACTCTTTGTTATCCCAAATATGGTTACCGCTTGTAATACAGTTGACTCCAAGTGAAAAAATGAGGTCAGTTGTTTTTTTTGTTATACCGAAACCACCTGCAAGGTTTTCACCATTAACTATTATGAAATCTGGATTGTAAAGATTTTTTAAATCCTCTATCCCTTTCTGCAAAGCGTTCCTTCCAGATTTTCCTATGATATCTCCTATAAAAATTACCTTAAAATTATTTTGCATAATCTATAGATCTGGTTTCCCTTATAACCGTTACTTTTATCTGTCCAGGATATTTTAACTCCTGTTCTATCTTTCTTGCTATCTGATGTGATAGTTCTTCAGATTCAGCATCAGAAATCTGTTCTGGTATCACTATCACTCTCACCTCTCTACCTGCCTGTATAGCGTAAGCTTTTTCAACTCCGTTGAAACCGTTCGCAACCTCTTCGAGTTTTTCAAGTCTTTCTATATACGCTTCAAGAGTTTCCCTTCTTGCACCGGGTCTCGCACCAGATATAGCATCAGCTGCAGCAACAAGAACAGAGATCAGGTTTGTTGGCTCAACATCCCCATGATGACTTTCAATTGCATTTATAACTATAGGATCCTCTCCATATTTTTTGGCAAGCTCAACACCTATTTTTGTATGTGTCCCTTCAAAGTTCTGATCAACAGCTTTCCCTATATCGTGAAGAAGTCCAGCTCTTTTAGCTAAAAAACTGTTTTCAATTTCAAGTTCATCAGCCATCATCTGTGAAAGGAATGCAACCTCTTTTGAGTGTTGTAATATGTTCTGACCATAACTTGTTCTGTATTTCAATCTACCTATAAGTTTTGTCATCTCAGGATGTATGTTTGATATGTTCAACTCTGCAAGTGTTTCCTCACCTATATTTTTAATATTCTCATCCATCTCCTCTGTTGTTTTTTTAACTATCTCCTCAATCCTTGTTGGATGTATTCTTCCATCTGATATCAATTTGATCAATGATAATCTTGCTATCTCCCTTCTGACCGGATCGAAACCTGATATCGTTACAGCATCCGGTGTATCATCAATTATCACTTCAACTCCGGTAGCATTTTCAAAAGTTCTTATATTCCTTCCTTCTCTTCCAATTATCCTACCTTTCATCTCTTCGTTTGGAAGTGGGACTACGCTAACTGTTGATTCAACAACATGATCTGTCGCTGATCTCTGTATAGCGAGTGTAATTATCTCCTTTGCTTCTTTATGTGCTTTCTGTAATGCATCCTCTTTTATCTGTTTTATCATATTAGCTGCCTGTAGTTTCGCCTCAGTTTCAAGGTTCTGCATCAAAATCTTTATAGCTTCATCTTTAGACATCTGTGCAATCTGTTCAAGTTTTAAATTCTCTTCCTCTATCAATTTTGTTAAACGATCATTTTTCGCTTTTACAGTTTTCTCTTTTAAGAGGAGTTCTCTTTCTCTCTGTAAAAGTGTTGTTTCCTTTTTGGTTAAAAGTTCATTTTTCTTTTCAATATTCTTCTCTCTATCCTCAATAGATTGTTCAGCCCTTCTTATCTCATTCTTTTTATCTCTAACAACTTTTTCGAACTGCTCATTCTTTTTTGCTATCTCTTCTTTAGCTTCTATAAGTGATAACCTCTTTTGTGCTTCTGCTTCCCTTTTAGCTTCCTCTACAATTTTTACAGCTTTTTCCTCAGCACTTTTCAACCTGTTTTCTATAGCTTTCTTACCCAAATAGTAACCGAGAGCATAACCTACAAAACAGAGTATTATTATAAGTAATGTCCCAATTATTGTGAAAATCAAATTCATGTTCATATTAAACTCCTTAATAAAAATCCCCGCTGTACCGTGTGTATTATTTGCCTGAGCCCTTTATTAAAGGTGGGAACCATGAGGCACTTTCACGACAATTCCATAATGGAATTTTGCTGATAGTGTCGGTTCAAGTTCCCTAACTCATAGTGTTGGTTCAGCAAAATATACTATCACGAGTAAAGCAGGGATATATAAACTATTTAATTTTTTCAAGAAGATCGTTAAGTTTTTCTTCCATCTCTTTGTATTGTTTCTGTAAAGTAAAATATTTATCTATAATATTCATAGAAGCTATAACAACGATCTTTTCATATTTTTCACCAGAAAAATTTTTAGCAATATCGTTCATCTCGTCGGTAAGAAATTGGGCAACTTTTTTTGTGTACTCTTCATCTGCATCAGTCATTATAAAGAAGTCCTTACCGAAAATATGTAAAGTTAATTCTCTTGTCTGGTTTTTAGACATAGTTTATTATCCCTTTTAAATCAAAGATCATCAATCTTTTTTAAAACTTCTTCAAGTTTTGCTAACGCTTCTTCATCCCTTTTTTCAATCTTTTCAAGTTTACTTTTCAACTTGATATTTTCATCTTCAAGTTCTTTAATTTTTGAAGTGAGATCATCAATATATTTACTCAATTTATCAATTTTTTCCAGAAAATTATCCATTTTTCCTCCATAATAATATTAGAGCATTTTAAACCATTGTCAAGGTATAATTTCCTTCTTTAAATTTTCTGGTAATTGAACATCTCCACCTGAAAAAACCTTCTCTTTTTGGTTGTTAAAAAATGTTACCTCTCCCTTGTTTCCATACCTTTCAGCTGTTAGAACCTCATTTTTAATTATCATTCTCAAAGAGTTGAAAACTGGAATATCAGCACAATAGTAAACTGAATCAGAGTTAACTTTTACAGGGAAAATTATATAGGATCTGTTTTTAATAGTAAAACTTCTCCAGTTTGTCGAATCAACATAATTTTTCCATAACATTATGTTGGAAACAGGGGAGTCAAATATAAAGTTCCCCCCTGGATTTATAAATTTTAGAGGTGTCTCGTTGTTATACTGAACTGTAAAAGTGTCTATCAGATAGTTATCATCTATATTGTGGAAGGTTTTTATCTTCAAAGTTTCTTTTGGTGTCACATAATCGGTTTCAAGTAAAAATCCTTTTGAATTCAGATCCAATATCAAAAATCTTATATGGAGTGAATCGTAAGAAATAGTATCCTTTACATACTCTACAAATTGCCCTGAAGTCAAAGGCAAAGGATTGAATGTTCTTACCTTCTTATTTTGGTCAACGCACCCTGTTAGAAAAATAATTATGATAAGAAGGTTAAACAGATTTTGCGATTTTAACCAGTTCTTTAAAGACATCAGGTTGATGTATCGCTATCTCAGATAACTGTTTTCTATCGAGAAGAACATTTGACTTTTTCAATCCATTTATAAATTTTGAATATGATATATCATGCTCTCTGCATGCGATATTTATTCTTGTTATCCATATTGATCTCATCTCTGATTTTTTCTTTTTTCTATCTCTGTATGCATAAACTAAAGCTTTTGTTGCTGCCGATCTTGCAGATTTATATGCATTGGATTTTTTTCCAAAAGAACCTGCTGCTCTTTTGATCCATTTCTTTCTTCTCGCTCTCGTCACCGGTGAATTCTTAACTCTTGTCATTTGGTCCTCCTGTATTAATTATGCAAAACCATTTTTATCGCTTTGACATTTGTTTTATCAGTTATAGCACCTCTTCTTAGTTTTCTTTTCCTTTTAGAGGTTTTTTTGGTTAGAATATGTGATTTATAAGCTTTAGACCTTTTTACCTTTCCAGTTTTTGTGAGTTTAAATCTCTTCGCTACCGTCTTTTTCGTTTTCAACTTTGGCATTTTGTTCCTCCTCTTTTTTCTTTTTCTTAGAACCATCTTTGCTGAAAGAGAATATCTGGTAAATTCTTCTACCTTCAATCTTTGGTTCTGAATCTTCTATAGCTATATCTGAAATCTTCTCTTTAACTTTTTCAAGTATCTTTATCCCATCATCAAAATGTTGCATCTCTCTTCCTCTGAACATTACAACAAACCTAACCTTGTTTTTCTTTTCAAAAAATTTTCTTGCCTGATTTATCTTTATATCAAGATCATGTTCGAAAATGGATGGTCTGAAATGTATCTCTTTTATTTCCGTCTGATGTTGCTTTTTCTTGGCAGTTTTTTCTTTTTTTGTCATCTCGTACATGTATTTGCCAAAATCCATGATCCTAACAACAGGTGGGTTTGCATTCGGTGCTATCTCAACAAGGTCGAGTTCTGCTTCCTGAGCTTTTTTTAAAGCTTCATCAACTGAAACTATACCCAAAGCTTCTCCATTCTCTCCAATAAGTCTTACCTCTCTTGCTCTTATCTGATTGTTGATCCTTACATTTTTACTGTTAATAAGAACCTCCTTAAAAAAATAAAAGGATGGCAAAACCACCCTTCTTTTAAATTTTATATTTAGCCTTTTCGCTTATGCTTAAGGCGAGAAGCGGTGTTTTGCTTCTTCTTTTAAAGATTTTCATAGAAGAGTTTTAAAAACTCCTCAAAACTTTTCTTTCCAAGATCTCCATGCCCTTTCATCCTTACACTCAATTTTTCTTCTTCTACCTCTTTTTTACCTATAATAAGCATGAAAGGAACATTCTCTTCTTCAGATCTTTTTATTTTACTGTTTATTTTCTCGTCAGAAAAGTCAACAGTGTATCTTATATTTTTACTATCAAGTATTTTACATATATTTTTTGCATAGTCAACAGAATTTTCACCAACTGTAAGTACAGACACCTGAACAGGGGAAAGCCATAGAGGGAATTTCCCTGCATAATTTTCTATCAAACCACCTATGAACCTTTCAAGTGATCCGAGTAACGCTCTATGTATCATGTAAACATAGTGCTCTTTGTTATCATCTCCAATGTATGTGACATCGAACCTTCTTGGAAGGTTGAAATCGAACTGGATAGTTGGACCCTGCCATTTCCTTCCAATAGCATCCTCAAGTTTTATATCGATTTTTGGGCCATAGAAAACAGCTTCTCCAGGCATCTCTTTAAAATCTACACCTTTTTTTATAAGAACATCTTTTAAACTTTCCTGAGCGAAATCCCATTCTTCGAGTGTTCCTGCGTATTTGGATTGGTTTTCTCTATCCATAGTTGAGAGTTCAACGAAGAATTTTTTGTATCCGAATTTCTCTATCATGAAAACTGCGAAATCGTAAACTTTTTCAACCTCTTCCTTCAACTGGTCTGGAGTACAGAAAATATGTCCATCATCCTGAGTGAAACCTCTAACCCTTAAAAGTCCATGTAATGTTCCACTCCTCTCATACCTGTAAACTGTTCCGAGTTCTGCGAATTTTACAGGGAGATCTTTGTAGGAATGTATTCTTGTTTTGTATATGAGAATATGTCCCGGACAGTTCATAGGTTTTAAAACATACTCATCCTCATCTATTTTGAAAATGTACATATTCTCTTTATAAAAATCGTAATGCCCTGATCTTTTCCATAAGTCTGATTTTGAAATATGAGGTGTTATAACAAGTTGGTAACCTCTTTTTAAATGTTCATCTTTCCAGAACCTTTCAATAATATCTCTTATCATTCCCCCTTTGGTATTCCAGAAAACGAGTCCAGGTCCTGTCTCTTCGAAAATTGAAAATATTCCAAGTTTTTTCCCTAAAACTCTATGATCCCTTTTTTTCGCTTCCTCGATTTTTGTAACAAACTGGTCAAGCATACCCTTTTCTGGGAAAGAAATTCCATAAATCCTTGTCAACATCTCTTTCTTTTCATCACCTCTCCAGTAAGCACCTGCCGTTGATATCAGTTTGAAAAATTTTATATAACCTGATGAAGGGAGATGTGGACCCCTGCATAGATCAAAAAATTTGAAATCATATTTTTTAGAATAGTTTTCATAGTATGTTAAAATTTCCTGATCAATATTTTCTACAAGTTCAACTTTGAATTTTTCCTCTTTCTCTTTGTAGATTTTTAAAAGTTCTTCTTTTTTTATCTCAACCTTTTTGAAAGGTATATCCTCATCTATAAGTTTTTGCATTATATTTTCAATTTCAACTATATTTTCCTCTGTAAATTTATAATCTGTAAACTCGAAATCATAATAGAACCCATTCTCAATCGAAGGTCCTATAGCGAGTTTAACCATCTTTTCGTTGCCCTTTAAATTTTTTATAAATATTTTTGTAGCCATTGCAAGGATGTGTGAAGTTGAATGCCAGTAAACATCCCTTCCTTTTTCACTTTCAAAATTATGGAGTAAAATTTCAGAACCATCCTCAACTGTTGTTTCTAAATCGTATAAATTCCCATCCTTTTCAAAAACAAAAAAATTTTTGCTTTTTAGATCTTCTAAAGATTTTATGTAATCGGAAATTTTATTCCCTTTTTTAAATTCGAATTCTATATCATTTATTCTTATCATAATCTTTTAATGGTGGGCGGTACTGGAGTCGAACCAGTGACCTCTTGCATGTCAAGCAAGCACTCTGACCATCTGAGCTAACCGCCCATCGTCTCCAACGGGAGTTGAACCCGTGTCGCAGCCTTGAAAGAGCTGTGTCCTAACCACTGGACGATGGAGACATCATCTTTTATGAGTTTTAAAATATATGTTTCTAAAAGTCTCGTTTTCTACAAGAGCGTCATTTATTAAAAACCAATTTTCAACTTCTCTGTTTGTCGTCGCTATCCTTTCTGCAAGAACCTCTGAGATGTTTATGAAAAATTTAGCTGCAATCCTACTTGATAGATCCAAAAACTTTTCAATATCCTTTCTTGAAATCGAATAAGTTTCAAGATATGTTTTTGAAAGAACCGAAGCGGATCTTTTGTCACCTCTTAAAATTCCCATCTCTCCAAAAAAATCTCCAACAGATAATGTTGCGAGAGTAATCCTTTTGTCTTTTCTCTCTATAAAAATTTCAACCTCTCCCTTATAGATGAGAAAGAGTTCATCTCCTTCATCTCCCTCTTTGAAAATAAGAGTGTCCTTTTCAAAATTTTTTTTCTTCATAAAGGAGAGTATCTTTTCCACCTCTTCTTTTGCAAAGTTTGTAAAGAGCCGAGATTCCATAAAATCTCCTTATTAAATTTGAGCCGTACTGGATTCGAACCAGTGACCCCCTGCTTAAAAGGCAGATGCTCTACCTGCTGAGCTAACGGCCCAATTTTTAGAAAGTATATTATATAAATCATTTAAAAATTGTCAATAGAAATTTTTTTAAATTGAAAATTTTTCCTTAATATAATATACCTTATATATATAGTTTTCTTTTTTGAAATTTTTTGGAAAAATCATAAATATAAATATTTTTTATAACTTATAAGGTCTGTTATTTTAAGATTATTTTTATAAATTTTTCATCAAAAGATTTTTTGACAAAAAAGTTATTGTTTTATCGATATTTAAAGTAAAATTGGGAAAATTTTGATTGTAATCACTTGACAAAATGAAAAAAATGGTTATATTTGCTGTAAATACCAATCTCATATTCCCTCCCTAACCGGTTGGCCTCGCTTCCAACCGGGTTTTTTTTTATATAGGTATTGTCAAAGGCAAATCTTTTGAATACTTGACAATTCAACTTTTCTTGTTATAATAAAAAACTTATGATAAATATTAATCTATCCTCTATACCTACTGGTATATCTTTTCAGACTTTCCAGTGGGTAATAAAGAAAGGTGAATACGATTTTTTTTATGAAGATCTTTACATAAATGGAGAGTTCAAGGTAAACAATATCCATAAAACCCAGATAGAGTTTGAAGGGGTTATAGATTTTAAGATTGAACTTATATGTGATAGATGTCTAACAAAATTTAAAAGAGATTTTTCTGAAAAAGTTCTTTTCATTTTGAAGAAGGATTATCTTGGTGATGAACTTGATATAATAAACTTCACAGATTACCTCTGTGATATAACAGATTATATCAAGGACATAGTTGTTACCTCTATACCTTCAAAAAATCTTTGTAAAGATGATTGTAAAGGTATTTGTCCAAAATGTGGTGCGAACTTGAATTATGAAAAATGTAAATGTAATATTTAGGAGGAAAAAATGGCTGTACCAAAAAGAAGAAATTCGAGAACAAGAGGAAGAAAAAGAAGAACACATTGGAAACTATTTAAACCATCTTTGACAGTATGCTCACACTGTGGTGCATTAACAAAATCCCATTCTGTTTGTCCATCTTGTGGATACTATAAAGGGAAAGAGTATATAACTATTAAAAAAGAGGTTTAAGTGAGAATAGTTCTTGATGCTATGGGAGGGGATGTAGGGATAGATGTCAATATGGCAGGTGCTTACATAGCATCAAAGAAACTTACCGGTGAAGATACTATTATTTTCGTTGGTAACAAAAATCTTATAGAAAAATACCTTAAAGAGAAGTATAGGGATTTCTCAACAGATTATGAAATAGTTGAATCAGAAAATGATGTTAATATGGATGATACACCAACATGGGCTCTTGAGAATAAAAAGAATTCATCTATAGCAAAAGGCCTTCAACTTGTTAAGGAAAGAAAAGCTGATGCTTTCTTTTCGCCAGGTAACACTGGAGTTATACTCGCTTTCTCTTTAATGGAAGTTGGAAGGATAAAAGGTGTTATAAGACCTGCTTTAGGTTTCACTTTTCCTATAGGTAAACATCCTCTTATTCTTGATTTGGGTGCTACACCAGATCCGAAACCTGAGAATTTATACCAGTTCGCATTACTTGGAAGTGAGTATATGAAAGTTATGAGAGGTATAAAGAACCCAAAAGTTGGTTTGCTTTCAATAGGGGAAGAGGATTCAAAAGGTTCTGTTATATATCAGAAAGCGTTCGAACTTTTAAGTAACGATAAGAATATAAATTTTTATGGTAACATAGAAGGTGGAGATTTTTTCACCGATAAGGTTGATGTTATAGTAACTGATGGATTCACAGGAAATATAGTTTTAAAATTTGCGGAAGGGATGATACATTGGGTTAAAGATAATCTTAAAACATCTTTAAAACCTTTACCTGTAGCGATTCTCGGTTTAACATTGTCAGCGCCCGGTTTTTTGGGATTACCTTTCTTTTATTTTTCAATAAAGAAATTTTTGAAAAAAGCAAGTTACGATGAATATGGTGGAGCACCTCTTTTGGGTGTAAATGGGATAGTTCTTATAGGTCATGGAAAGTCGAATCCAAAAGCGGTATCAAGTGGAATTTTGAACGCTAAATATCTTGCTTCAAAAAATCTTGTTGAAAATTTAAAGGGAGTTTTTGAAAGGAGTGAAGGTGAAAAAAATTAAAATAATCGGAACAGGTTCATATCTTCCTGAAAAAGTTTTAACTAACGATGACCTTGCAAAGATTGTTGATACAAGTGATGAATGGATAACACAGAGAACTGGAATAAAGGAAAGGCATATAGCATCATCTGATCAGGCAACAAGTGATCTTGGAGTTATTGCTGCAAGAAGGTGTTTTGAAACTTTCGATATAGATCCAAAAAGTATAGATTGTATAATTTTTGGAACTGTAACTCCAGATAAACTTTTCCCATCAACCTCAATATATGTTCAAAAAGCTTTAAACATGCCTAATATACCAGTTTTCGATATCTCTGCAGCTTGCTCAGGTTTCATATATGGACTCGCTGTTGCTAACGGTCTTATAAACTCAACATCTATGAAAAGGATACTCGTTTTAGGTGGGGAAACACTTTCCAAAGTTACAAACTGGAGTGATAGATCGACTTGTGTTCTTTTTGGAGATGGAGTAGGTTGTGCTGTTGTTGAAGAATCTCATGACGAATCAGGTTTACTTTCAATCTATATTGGTGCTGATGGGAATATGGAAAATCTTTTGCATCAGCCAGCTGGAGGTTCCAGAAACCCGGCTACTTTTGAAACTGTTGAAAAAAAACTACACACTATACATATGGAAGGGAATGAAGTTTACAAACACGCAGTAAACACGATGCAGATGGCAGCTGAAAAAGCTATATCTATGGCTAACATATCTTCTGAGGATATAAAATGGTTTATACCACATCAGGCTAATATCAGGATAATAGATACAACAGCGAAGTATTTAAAAGTTCCAAAAGAGAAAGTTTTTGTGAATATAGATAAAACAGCCAACACATCTGCTGGGTCAATTCCTATAGCGTTAGACCAGATGAACAGAAATGGTCTTCTGAAAAAGGGAGATATAATTTTGATAGATGCTTTTGGTGCAGGTTTCACTTGGGGAGCTTCAGTTATAAGGTGGTGATATGAAAAGTGTTTTAATGTTTCCGGGTCAAGGTTCTCAATATGTTAAGATGGGTTTTGATCTTTACCAACACAGTATCGTAAAAAAACTTTTCGATAAGACATCTGAAATTATAAAAGATGATATATCGAAGATAATGTTTGAAGGACCTGAAAATATTCTTACAGAGTCAAAGAATGCTCAGGTAGCAATACTTTTGCATTCCTATTCTGTTTACTCACTTATAAAAGACAAAATAAAATTTGATGCTGTTTGTGGACATTCACTCGGAGAGTATTCGGCACTTCTCGTTGCTGATGTTTTCGATTTTGAAACAGCGATAAAACTTGTAAGAAAGAGGGGAGAACTTATGAGCCTTGCCGGACAGAATGCCAAAGGAAGCATGGCTGCTGTGATCGGTTTAAGTGCTGAAAAGATAGAGAGTATAGTTTCAACAGTTGAAGGTGTTGTAGTTGCTAACTATAATGGAGAAGCACAAACTGTAATATCAGGTACTGAGGAAGGTGTTGAAAAGGCATCCCAAAAGTTAAACGAAGAGGGAGCTAAAAGAGTTATAAAACTCAATGTATCTGGTGCTTTCCATTCACCACTTATGAATTACGCTTGGAAAGAGTTTTCAGATTTTATAGAGAGCTTTCAGTTTAAAAAACCTAAATGTTATATTCTTATGAATGTTTCAGCAGATTTTGAGGATGATCCTGAAAGGATAAAAAATCTTTTAAAAGAGCAGATAGTTAGCCCTGTCAGATGGACACATATTTTGAAAAATCTATCTAAAAGTGGTTATGAGAATTTTTACGAGATAGGGCCATCAAAAGTTTTAAGTGGTATTGCAAGAAAGATGTTACCAGATAAAAAAGTTTTCTCTTTTGAAAAGGATGAAGAGATAAAAAATTTTTTTAAGGAGTGAGTATGGAATTTAAAGGTAAAAATGTTATAGTTACAGGTGGTTTGAGGGGTATCGGAAAAAGTATACTGTTAGGTTTTGCATCTGAAGGTGCAAATGTTATAGCATTCGATCTTATAGATGAAAATCTTAATGAAACAAAAATTGAGGTTGAAAAATTCAAAGTTTCTTTTGATTATTTCAAGGTTGATGTTTCAAATCTCTCTCAAGTTGAGAAAACTGTTGAAGAAGTTATAAAGAAATATGAGAATATAGATTTTCTTATCAACAATGCAGGAATAACAAAAGATAACCTTCTTATAAGTATGAGTGAAGAGGAATGGGATAAAGTGATATCTGTTAACCTTAAAGGTACTTTCAACTGTAGTAAATCTGTTGTTAAATATATGATTAAGAAAAGGTCAGGTGTCATAATCAATATATCATCCGTTATAGGTATTATGGGGAACAAAGGGCAGGCAAACTATGCTGCAAGTAAAGCTGGTATTATAGGTTTAACAAAATCACTTGCCAAAGAGGTTGGTTCAAGAAATGTGAGAGTTAACGCTATAGCTCCGGGATTTATAGAAACTGATATGACAAAAAAACTACCAGAAGATGTTGTCAAAGAGTATGCAAAACTTATACCTCTCGGTAGGATGGGTAAGCCGGAGGATGTTGCTAATCTCTGTTTATTTTTATCTTCAGATAAAGCAAGTTATATAACTGGGCAGGTCATACATTGTGATGGCGGAATGTTGATGTAAAAACAAGTAAGGAGGTATTTGATGTCACAGGTTTACGAAACAGTAAAAAAACTTTTGGTTGAAAACCTTTCAATCGATGAAGCAAAGATCAACGAAAATGCAAACATAATGCAGGATCTTGGGGCTGACTCTTTGGATCTTATGGATCTTGTGAATGAACTTGAAAAAATCTATTCTATCAAGATCCCACAGGAAGATTATGCGAATTTGAAAACTGTTGGAGATGTTGCAAAATATATAGAAGGCAAGATAGCAAAATAACTTAGAGGCGGGTTTCTCCCGCTTCTTTTTTTAAAAAGGAGTTAATCTGATGAAAAGGGTTGTAATAACTGGAATTGGAGTGATATCATCTATAGGCAACAATCTCGAAGAGTTTTCAAAAAATCTTTTTTCAGGGAAAAGTGGAATCACGAAAATAACAAAATTCGATACTACCAATTTCGCCTCAAAGATCGCTGGGGAAGTTAAAAATTTTAATCCAGAATTTGTTATAAACAAAAAAGAATTGAGAAGGATGGATAGGGTAACTCAGTACGCAATATATGTAACAGATGAGGCACTTAAAAGTTCGAAGATAGAACTTGATAAGATAGATACAGATAGAGCAGGAGTTATTATAGCATCAGGTATAGGTGGAGTTGAAACATGGGAAAATCAACATTCCGTATTTTTAAAGGAAGGTGTTGAAAGGTTGAGCCCTTTCTTTGTACCTATGATGATAGTGAACTCATCATCAGGGAATGTTGCAATAAGATATAAACTTAAAGGACCAAATTTTTCTGTTGTCTCAGCATGTGCTTCAAGTGGACATGCTATAGCGGATGCTTACAATCAGATTATACTCGATAACGCTGATATTATGGTATGTGGAGGTGTTGAGGCATCAATAACACCACTTTCAGTTGGTGGTTTTATAGCTTTACAAGCACTTTCAACAAGGAACGATGAACCTGAAAAAGCTTCAAGACCTTTTGATGCTTCAAGGGATGGTTTCGTTATCGCTGAAGGAGGAGCGGTTCTAATACTCGAATCTCTGGAACACGCTTTAAAAAGGAATGCTCCAATCTTTGCTGAAATTACCGGATGTGGTTACAACGATGATGCTTACCATATAACCGCACCAGATGAGAGTGGTGAGGGACCAGCGAAATGTATGATGTTGGCTTTGAAAAAGAGTGGGAAAACTATAGATGATGTTGATTACATAAATGCTCACGGTACTTCAACAAAATTGAACGATCAGATGGAAACACTCGCTATAAAAAAAGTTTTTAAAGATAAAGCTTACGATATAAACATTTCGAGCACAAAATCCATGCATGGTCATCTTCTCGGTGCAGCGAGTGCGGTTGAAGCTGTGGCTACAATAATTGCGATAAAAAATGGAATAGTTCCACCAACAATAAACTATGAGAATAGAGATCCAAACTGTGATCTGAACTATACTCCCAACAATGCTGTAAAAAAAGATATAAAATTCGCTCTATCTAACTCTTTCGGGTTCGGTGGACACAATGTGACTCTCGCTTTTGCTAAATATGAATGATAAAGATTTACAAGAAAAGTTCAAAAAGATAACAGGTATCGAAATTGAAAATGTTGAACTTTTGAAAGAATCTTTGACACACCGTTCAAAAGGTGAGAGTAGATCTTACGAAAGGCTTGAATTTTTAGGTGATTCTATTCTTTCTTTCCTGACTTCAGAATACCTTTACAAAAAGTTAAAAGATATAAACGAAGGTGAACTCTCGAAAAAAAGGAGTGAGATAGTTAACAGGGAAAATCTCTCTTTCATTTTTTCAAAACTTTTTTTTGATGAACTTATATTTGTTGATAGAAAATCTTTGAAAAGTATACCGGATTCTATAAAAGAGGATATCATAGAATCTGTTTTTGGTGCGATATATATTGAAAAAGGAATAAGGGGTGCAAAAAGATTCTTCAAATTGATATTGAAGAATTCAAAAGAGATGCCTGATGATTTTTATGCGAAAAACAGATTACAGGAGTTATCACTTTCAAGATATAAAAAGTTACCTGAATTCAGAACGGAGGTTTACAGAGATGATAAATTCAGATGTAAAGTTTATCTTGATGGGAAATACTATTCACAGTCAGTTGGAAGGAGTAAAAAAGAGAGTGAAAAAAAAGCTGCAAAACTTGCAATAAAAAAAATTGAGAAGGAGAATCTATGAATATCATTGTTTGTGTAAAACAGGTTCCTGACACAAGTCAGATGAAATTCGATCCGGAAACAAAAACTATAAAGAGGGAAGGTGTTGAAAACATAGTTAACCCTTTTGACCTTTACGCTGTTGAAGAGGCTTTGAGGATAAAAGAGAAGTATTTTCCCCAGTCTACTATAACAGCTATATCCATGGGACCAAAACAGGCTGAGAATGCTTTAAGAGAGGTTATATCTATGGGGGTTGATAAAGCTATTCTTATCTCAGATAAATCTTTCGCTGCCAGTGATACACTCGCAACGAGTTATGTCCTTTCTGAAGCTATCAAAAAAATTGGAAATTTTGATCTTATACTTTTTGGTAAGATGGCAATAGATGGAGATACAGCACAGGTCGGACCAGAGGTAGCATCACTTTTAGATATTCCTCAGATAACTTTTGTTAGAAAGATAGTTGAGATAAAAGATGATTATCTTATAGCTGAGAGGAGTATGGAAGATGGTTATGAAACATTGAAAGTAAAATTACCTGCAGCTTTGACATGTATTAAAGAGTTGAATGAACCACGCCTTCCATCTTTGAGGGGAAAAATGAGAGCAAAAAAAGAGGAGATTTTAGTTTGGGATGCAAATTTTTTGGGAATAGATCTATCAAAATGTGGATTCAAGGGTTCACCAACATGGGTAACTAAAGCTTTCACCCCAACAATTCAAAAAGAGAATATAATTTTTTCAGATGAGAATCAGGAAAAGAATGTTGAAAACCTGATAAACGAATTGAAGAAAAAATCTATCATCTAAGGAGTTAATATGGACTTAAAAGATTATAAAGGAGTAATGGTTTTTATAGAAAACAGGGAAGGTAAGATAGAAGGTGTATCTTTGGAACTTTTGAATAAAGGAAGGGAACTCGCTGATAAAAGGAATGTTGAACTTATAAGTTTGATATTGGGATACGATGTAAAAAAGTTCTCCGATCAACTCATTAAAAGGGGATCTGATAGGGTGATAGTTGTTGATCATATAAGGCTGAAAAATTTTGTTGATTCAACTTACACTAATGTTGTTGTTGAGGTTGTAAAAAAATATAAACCGGAAATTTTCCTTTCAGGATCAACAAATCTTGGAAGATCACTTTTCCCGAGAGTTTCTGCGAAACTTGAGACAGGTCTTACGGCTGATTGCACAGAACTTGATATAGATCCAGAGGATGGGAAACTTTTACAGACAAGACCAGCTGCCGGTGGTTCTATTATGGCAACGATTGTGACACCAAACAAAAGACCACAGATGGCAACTGTAAGACATAAAGTTTTTAAAGAGGCACCTGTTGATGAAAGTAAAAAAGGTATAGTTGAAGATTTTGAGTTCAAAGATGAGATGGTTGATGAAAGGGTTGAGTATATTTCTTTCACAAAAGATGAAACACAAACTGTGAACCTTTCAGATGCGGATATAATAGTTTCAGGTGGAAGAGGTTTGAAGAGTAAAGAAAATTTCAAGTTGGTTTTTGAACTCGCTGAAAGTTTGAACGGTGCTGTTGGTGCATCAAGACCATGTATTGATGATGGTTGGTTACCTTTCTCCCATCAGGTTGGCCAGACAGGTAAAACCGTTTCACCAAAGATTTATATAGCATTAGGGATTTCCGGTGCTATACAGCATCTTGCTGGAATGAAATCTTCAAATGTGATCATTGCGATAAACAAGGATCCTAACGCACCTATTTTTCAGGTCGCAGATTATGGAATAGTTGGGGATCTTTTTGAAGTCGTTCCAATACTTTTAAAAAAATTGAAAGAAAGATGAAAAAAAATATTAGAATTTCAGCAATGTTTCCCTGTTACAATGACAGTGAAACTATTTTGAAACTTGTTGATAGTGTTGAAGTTAAATTAAAAAAGTTTACTCTTGATTATGAAATAATCGTTGTTGATGATTTTTCAACTGATGGAGCAAGGGATCTTCTTTTAAAAAAAGCAAAAGAGAACCCGAAATTGAAAGTTGTGCTGCATGAGAAGAATATGGGATATGGGGCAACTATCGTTGATGGGTTAAAAAATGCTTCGTATGAATATTTCTTTTATACTGATGGTGATGGTCAATATGATCCCTCAGAGATAGAAAAACTGATAAAAATCTTGGATGATGATACTGTCCTTGTTAACGGGTATAAGATTTCAAGAAGTGACCCTTTTTACAGGATTATAATTGGTAAACTTTACAACACATTCATGAAATTTTTCTTTGGAATAAAATTGAAAGATATTGATTGTGATTTCAGAATAATAAAAAAAGATGTTTTTAAAGATGAAAAATTCTTTTCAAAATCTGGAACCATATGTATAGAGATGATAAAAAAGATAGAATTGAAAGGTTGTAAAGTCAAGCAGGTTGGAGTTAAACATTATGAGAGGGAGTTTGGAAGATCCCAGTTTTTTAACTTTAAAAGGTTGTTTTTTGTATTTTTACATTTGATAGTTTTATGGTATAATCTTATAGCTAAAAGGGTGTAGGTGTTTATGAAAAAATTAAAAATTAAATCTGCCTTACTACTTGGAGGTCTTGGTTTTATAGGTTACAACCTCTCAAAATACCTTATTGAGAATGGTGTTGATGTAACTATAATAGATTCTAAAAACGGTTCTTCAGGTTACAATGAGTTTCATATGATAAATCTAAGGAAAGAGAAGATAAATATAATTGAGGATAGTATAGGTAATGTAGAAAAATATAAAGACCAGATAAAAAATACTGATTGTGTTGTTGACCTCGCTGCTTTGATAAGTCACTCTGATTCTATGAAGAATCCGCTTTTCGATATTGAAAATAACACCATAGAACATATAAAATTTTTAGAGGTTTTTAAAAGTTTCAAAAATAAAAAGGTTGTATATATATCGACAAGACAGGTTTATGGTAAACAGGAAAAGTTTCCCGTTGATGAGAGTTCAAATGTTAATCCTGTTGATGTGAATGGTATAAACAAGTATGCAACCGAAATGTATTACTCTCTCTATTCAAGATATTATGGATTCCCTTTAACTATTTTAAGGTTATCCAACATTTATGGTGAAGGTATGCATATCAAAGATAAAAGGTTATCATTTATTGGTTGGTTTTTAAACAGGGTTATAACGAACAATCCTATTGAACTTTATTCCGATGGTTCAACTTTAAGAGATCTTCTCTATGTTAAGGATCTTGTAAGAACAATATATAACAGTATGATTGTTGAAAATACAGGTATATTCAATGTTGGTTCCGATTACTCTTACTCTTTAAAATCTATAGCTGAAAAACTCGTTAAACTTAATCCAAAATCTTCAATAATCTATATACCTTTTCCAGATGAGATAAAAAATATAGATATAGGGTCTTTCAAACCGGATAACAGCAAAGCTAAAGAATTTTTAAACCATAAAGAGGAAACTTTATTGGATGAAGGTTTGAAAAATACTTATGAATATTATCAGAAATACAAAGGATACTATCTATGATACCTTTCTGCCAGTTGAACAGGGATATGGAAGAGTTTGAAAGGATTAAAAAGAGACTCGATGAATTCTTTCAAAGGGGCAAATTTATACTTGGTTATTACAATGAGGAGTTTGAAAAAGTTTTTGGTAATTTTATAGGGAAAAAGTATGTTGTTGGAACCGGAAACGCAACAGATTCCTTGTATCTTATTTTCAGAGCTCTTAAAGCAAAAAAAGTGGGTCTATGTGCTTCAAGTCCACTTCCATGCGCACAAGCGATAAAGATGGCTGGTTGTGAAATGGTGCTTTTTGATACTTATGATAACACTGGTCTTATAGATATAGATAAGTTTAAAAAAAGTAGAAAGAAAATTGATGTTCTCCTTGCAGTCCATCTTTACGGTCAGGCAGAGTATGTTGAAATTTTGAAGGATAGATGTGACAGTATTGGTATAACTTTGGTTGAGGATTGTTCCCAATCGATAGATACATACATTGAGGATAAACACACAGGAAAATTTTCAATACTTTCAGCATTCTCCTTTTATCCAACAAAAAATCTCGGATGCTGGGGTGATGGTGGGGCTATAGCAACAGATGATAGAAACCTTTTTGAGAAACTTCAGAAGATGAGAAATTATGGACAGAAAGAGATATACTCAGCAATGCAGGAGGGTATAAATAGCAGGTTGGATGAAATTCAGGCACTCGTTCTTCTTGAAAAAATTAAAAGTTTAAAGATTAAGAATGAGAAGAGAAGAAGGATTATGAGAATGTACAAGGAAGGTATAGATAATAAAAATGTAACTTTACCATCTTTAAGATATTTTGAAACTTCTAATGGTCATCTTTTCCCTATCTTTTCAAAAAGGAGAGATGAGTTGAAAGAACATCTTTTAAAAGAAGGGATTTTAACGGCTGTTCATTATCCATATCCTTTACATAAACAGAAATATTTCTATCAAAAATCTTCCTTCCCATTTTCAGAAAAATTATCGAAAACAGAACTCTCACTACCAATATTCCCTGAGATGACAGAAGAAGAGGTAAAAAAGGTTATATACGGAGTGAATTCTTTTAAATGAGGGATATTGAGTTTGATAATGTCGATAAAGTTGAAGAAAAACATTTCTGGTTTAAAAATAAGAGAAGGATATTTTCCCATTTTTTAAATAAATATTATAAAAACGGATTAATACTTGATTCAGCTTGCGGAACAGGCAGAGACCTTAAAGACTTAAAAAATAGTATAGGTATGGATTATAATTTTTACGCACTGAAATATGCAAAAAAATATTGTGATAAGCTTGTTAACGGTGATGCCAACTTTCTCCCTTTTAAAGATAAAACTTTTGAAATTATTTTTTCCTTCGATCTCTTGCAACATGAAGGTATAGATTTTGATAAAGTTTTAAAGGAGTACAACAGAGTTTTAAAAAAAGAAGGTTACATTTTTTTGAATCTCCCTATGTTTAATTTCTTGTATTCAAAACATGATATTGCTGTTAACAATTCTATCAGATTCGACATGAAAGATTTGAAAAAATTTAAAAATTATGGTTTTTCAACACAAGATAAAATATACTGGAATTTTGTCCTTTTCCCTCTAATAGTTTTTCTTAGAAAATTTGTTTTTCAATTTTTTTCTTACGATGAAACTTCAGATGTTAAAGAAACAGGTAAATTAACAAACCTTTTACTTGATAAAATCTTTTCTTTTGAGTTTAAACTTTCTAAGAAAAATATCCTTCCTTTAGGTGTTTCCTGTTTCATAGTTTTGAGAAAAGAAGTTGACCTTTGATTTAAATAATCTATAATAAAAAAATGGATAGAAAGTTAAAGATATTTATTTTTACTATCCTTTTTTTAATATTCTTCTATAAGATTTTTTTTGGTTATGCTATTTTGGATGGTGATCTTCTCGACGAGTATTTACCAAAACTGACTCTTCTTAAAAATTCTATAACAGGTTTCAAATTCCCTCTTTATGAAAAATCTTTCGGACTCGGATTTCCAATTTACAAAGATATACAGAACACTTTCTATTACCCTTTGAACTGGCTTGTTTTTTTACCTTTTGATATTTTCGTAACAGTTCATTTTTTGATACTTTTAAATGTTATAATATTTTTCTTTGGTGTTTACAAACTTTTATGCAAACTGAAAGTTAAAAAAGATTACTCTTTTCTTTTCTCTGTAATTTTTACATTCTCTTCATTCTTTGTTTCACACATTCCACATTACACCATTCTAACATCTCTTTCAATATCACCCTTAACACTCTATTTTCTATTAAATTTTTTTGAGAATAGTGGAAGAAAAAATTTTATTATATCGGTTCTTTTCTTTTTACTTCTTATACTTGGTGGGCATCCACAGATATTCTTTTATACACTTTTTTTAGCATTTTTCATCTTTCTTACAAAATATGGGAGTATAAAAAATTTTTTATACTTATTTATGATAATTTTCTTTTCAATATTTTTATCCCTATTCATTCTAATGCCTACTTTAAACCTTTTCAAATACTCTTACAGGCTTGAACTCGATTATAACATTTTACCTTTTAAATATCTTATACTTTCCATTTTCCCAGATCTTTTCGGTGGAGTTTCTCCTGTTTTTAAAAGTCCATACAATGGTCTATTTAACATAAATGAAACATCTTTCTATTTTTCATTGATATTTTTCTTTTCTTTTAACTATTTTGTTTACAGAACTTTTTTTAAAAGGGAACTTAAAAATTTCAGAAAAATTATAATCCCTGTTTTTTTCCTTTCATTATCATTTTTTGATCTTTTTGGGATCAAAATATTTCTTACTCCTACAAGATCTTTATACCTTTTTATAGTAACTTTCATCTTTTCTTTTGGTTTTGATATGTTAGAAAACCTTGATAGAAAATTTGTAATTTTTAATATTTTTGTTTTTATTTTTTTGCTTACGATAATTTTTATTAAAAAATTCTCTTTTGAAAGGTATATATTGCAGGTAATATTTTTTGTCATATACTCTCTTTTCTTCTTTTTTGTTTTGAAAAAAAGATTCACAGGTAATATAAAATTTGTTATTCTTGTATTTATAATCTTTCTTGATATCTTTTTGTCAACAGGTGGGATTTTAAAGTATGATAAGTTGAAAAATTTAAAAAACTATCCATACGAATTTTTGAAAGATAAATATGTTATTACTTATATACCTGAAAATGTTCTCTTTTACAAAGATTACATAAAAGATTATTTTAAAACAGACAATCTTGAAATTTTAAAAAGTTACTCTACATTCGGAAATAGGGGAATTTATTACGGTTGTTACTCTTTCAACCTTTATCAGAATTTTACATTCAAAAGGTATGTTGAGTTTTTCGATGATCCTATTATAATGCAGGGTGGTTTTTCAAATATAAACTTCCTTTTTAACCCTTTAACTTTAGATTATGATTATCTTTTTGTTCCAGATATACCAATAATTTTGAATGTTAAAGATTTTTTAAGAATAGATTTCAAAGATGATTTTTTTGATACCCTTATAATATTCTATACAGGTGACCTTAAAGATGTTAAAGATTACATAGTAAAGGAAGAATATTTAAAAAATGTGAAGGACTTGAAATCAGGATTAGTTTATATAGATGGGTCTTTAAGGATTTTTGGAAATGGGACGATATATATGGTTAAAAGTTTTAAAGATGGAAAAATTTTACATTTCCCATACCTTTTTGAAAGTTCCAATTTTGAAACTGTTTCAAAAAAACCTTTTTACCTTTTTAAAAAAAGAAAAAGTTTAAAAGACTCATATTACATAACAAATCCGATAGATGGTAGTTTTGTTAAAAAAGGAAGAACCTTTATACCTTTGGATCTTTTTATGGGTATATTTATATCTTTAATCTCTTTTATCGCAATTTTTTATTATTCAAAAAAGGAGTTTGAAAATGTTTAAAAAATCTATCCTCTTTTTTCTAACAATTTTTTCCATAACACTTTTTGCTTTTAAAACTAACAGAAGTGATTACTTTTTTGATCTGAGACTCGATGATGAAAAAAAGGAGATAGTTGGTTATGAGATCATCAATTACAAAAATTTTTCTAAAGATACACTTGATAAGATAGTTTTTCATCTTTATGCCAACTATTTTAAAAATGGGAGTTCTTTCTTTGAAAAAAAGATAGATTCCAAAAAAGAGGGGTTCACTCAGGTAGATTCTATTTTTGAGGATGGAGAGAGGAACGATTCTTTTTTTGTTGATGAAACTGTTGGGTATTTGAAGTTGAAAAGAAAAGTTCTTCCCAACGATTCGATAAGTATAAAGGTTTATTTTAAAAATAAAGTTCCCTATCCTTTTTTAAGGGAAGGTTATTCAAATGGGAAATATGATATTTCACAATGGTATCCAAAAGTTGCAGTTTACAAAAATAAAAAATGGGCGGATTTTAAAATAGGAAGAAATAGTGAGTTTTTCAACGAATATGGTGATTACTTTTTAAAAATAGAGATTCCAAAAAAATATTTTCTTTTCTCAACAGGAAGGGTTGAATATGAAAAGGATGATTCGTTATTTTTAGATTCACTTTTAAAGGATAAGAATTACAAATACAAATCTGATAAAAGTAATGATACTTTGTTCAAAGTTGTAAAAGTCTCAGCAAAGAATGTTAACGATATAGCGTTTTCTCTTAGAAAAGATTTTTCCTACATTAAAAAAATTAAAGATGGTCTTGAGGTTGAAATAGTTTGTGAAAGAAAAAATTATGATGCTTACAATGAGTTTGTTGATAATGTTTTTGGAATAGTAAAATTTTACTCTGAAAAATACTTCCCATACCCTTACGATAAGTTGACAATAGTTGATGGACTTTTGAGAGCAGGTGGTGGAATGGAGTATCCACAGTTTATAGTGATGGGTCCGATTTTAAATATCGATAAAAAGTTTAAAAGTATTGTAGATTACAAATACCTTGATGATGTTATATGCCATGAAATAGCACATCAATGGTTTTATCTTATAAGTGGTTCAAATGAGGCTATTGAGCCTTTTATGGATGAAGGTTTTGCAACTTACTCAGAAATAAGTTATATGGAAAACAGGTTTCAAGAGAAAAACCAGGTAACTTTTTTGGGTAGAAAGGTTTTCGATCTTTTTACACAGCATTATCTTAATTTCTTGAATCTCCAGAAAAATAAAAAAAGTGTTCCAATAAACTATTCATCCTTGGATACAGAAGATTACAACTATATGATATTCTACTCTAAAGGTTATCTTATAATAAAAAACATCGAGAACCTTTTTGGAAAGGATACTTTCTCACTTTATATGAAAGAGTATTTTGAAAGGTATAACTTTTCACATCCATCCATAGAAGAGTTTTATAATTTCCTTAACGAAAAGAGTGAAGGGAAATACAAAACTTATCTTAAATATCTTATTTATGAAAATGTTTACACCGATTTTTATCTTTCGAAAGTTTTCGAGGATAAAGATAATGTTAAATTTGTAGTAAAGAATAACTCTTTGATAGATCTACCTGTTGATGTAAGGATAGATCTAAAAGATAAAAGTTCAAAGGTTTTAAGGTGTGAAGTAGATAAGGATACTATAGAACTTAAGAAAAATATTATAAAAAATATAGTAATAGATCCAACCTATTCTTCCTTGGATATAAAATACACTAACAATTTCCTGAAAAAAAAGATAAAAATTCACATTTTCCCAGAAATTTTTGATATAGATGCTTACAACCTTTACATATTCCCATTTTACCAGTATACGGTTCTTGAAAAAACTTCTTTAGGAATTAATTTGATGTTTTTCGATCTTCCCAAACTATCAAATCCATACTTTTCGGTTATAGGAGATTTTGATAGTAGACTCTTTGCAGGATACAATATTAAAAATAGATCTTTCTATATTGATGGTGAATTCAACTCTTATCAGGATGGTAATGTTGGAAATGGGATTGTTTACAAATTCACAAAAGAACTTCTAAAGGTTGAACCAAAATTTTTCTATTTTCAGAATGAAAAAGATTTTGACCAGATTTTTGAAGTTTCATACTCTTTCAGAAAAAGTCTCTCACCTTCAGATTATTTCAGATATATCCTTGAAGAGGGAAAGGTGGCATCTTTCAACATGAGATACAATTTTTATAAAAAGTTTGATGATATCAAACTTAAAGGTGATATAGATTCAAAAATCTATTCTCCAGTTATATACTCAGATTTCAAATCAGCGAAATTGAAAGTAAATCTTGATGCGAGTTACGATTTTAAGTTTTTCAAAGGTAGCGTGGGATATGATGGAGAATTTTTGAAAGATGAGAGCAACAAGGAAACATCTATAAATCTATTTTCAAAAAGGGGAGCTTTATTCGATAGAATAGATAGAAGTTTTCAAAACTATGGTGTTACTCTTACAGATATCTCTTCAGGTTATGGGTACCTTATAGATACAACTAAAACTTACTTTGTATTAAACAGGTTAAGATTTAAACTCAATTTTGTATATCAGGATCTCATAATTGCAGGTAGAGATATGGATATATTCTATCAGACAGGGCTTATTTTTAGGATGGGTGATTTTGGAAAGATTGAAATACCTATTTACAATAAAGAAAAAGGACTAATTATAAAAGATAATCTCAACATACTTTTCAATTTTAATCTTTTCAAACTCTTTTGATTTGACTATTGACTTGTATCTGATATTTTAATATATTAAAAAGATAATAAGTAAGGAGTTTTTATGAAAAAGTCAACATTTATAACTTTGTTTATAATTGCGATTTTTGTAATATTATGTATAAACGCAGTTATAGTTTTTCTCTTTACGCCAGCGAAATCTTCAGGAGAAAAGGTTAATACTAAAGAACTCCTTCAAAACGAAAGAACTGAAATGGGATTCAACATAGCATCTGTTATAGCTGGTGCTGTTTTGGAACCTTTACTCGATCAAGATGAAGCCCCGATAATGGATATTGCGATAAACACTGTTAAAAACTCAAATGGTCTTATCGATTATATTCTTGTTGTTGATTCTGAAGGAACCTTGTTTGGTGATTCAAAACAACCTACAAATGTTTTGAAACCTTTCAACTATCAAAATATAAAGCTTCTGAAAAGTGAAAACAGGTTGATACAGGATGTTGATAATAACATTTTTGATGTTGGGTTAGCTATAAAGACTGGAGATAAAAAAAGGGGAGAAGTTCACATAGGTATCAAAAAAGTTGCTTTTGAGGATAAAAGCGGTGAGAAGAAGCAATCTCCAATTGTCGCTGTTATATTAAATATAATTATCGGTATAATTCTTTCTGTAATATTTGCTTTGGTTATTTCTTCAAAATTATCATCAGGTGGTGATTTTGTTAACCTCAGGTCAGCAAAGATAGATGAGCTTAGAAAGCAGGAAGAGGAACTTCAGAAAACTCTCGCATCAAAGCAGAATGAGATTAAAAGTAAGGAACAGAAAATCGCTGAACTTGAAAAAAAGATCAAAGAGACAGGTTCAAAGTATGATGAGGTTGATAGAATAATAAAAGAGAGTGAACAGGAGATAAACGAAAAGAGAAGACAGGTTGAGTTCTACGAGAACAAAATTAATGAACTTGTTGAAAAACAGAAAAATCTCAAAGAAGAAATAGATAAAGTTAAGGAGAGCCAAACATCCGATCAGGAATTAAAGATGTTGAAAAATCAGATAGATACTTTCAAGATACAACTTCAGCAAATAATAAGTGATATTGAAGTGAAGAGGAATGAGGAACAGAAACTCTCTGAAAGGATAAACCAACTAAAAATGCAAGCATCACAGATTCCACAGGGTGTCCAGTCAGGTGAAGGAGTTTCTAACATAGATCTTGAAAAGAAGAGGAAAGAGGAGTTTGAAATAACACAAAGGATAGTTGCGAAAAGAAAAGAGGAGATAGCATTATCACAGAGGCTTGAACTTAAGAGAAAGAAGGAGCTCGAACTTACAGGAAGAATAGAGATGCTTGAAAAGAAATTGAAAGATATGGGGAATGGTTGATATGGAGAGAGATTTAAAATCTATACAGGAAAAATGGAATAGAAGGTGGAAGGAACTTTCACTTGAAAAATTCAAAAATGATCCAACAAAAAAGAAATATTATTTACTTGAAATGTTCGCATACCCATCGGGAGATCTCCACATGGGACATTTAAGGAACTATGTTATAGGGGATGTTCTTTACAGGTATAAAATTATGAATGGATATGATGTTTTACATCCTGTTGGATGGGATGCTTTCGGTTTGCCTGCTGAGGGTGCTGCTATAAAAAGAGGTATAGCACCTGATAAATGGACTTACAACAACATAGCAGTTTCATCTTCAACTTTGAAAAAGATGGGACTTCTATACGATTGGGATAGAGAGGTAATAACATGCAGAGAGGATTATTACAAATGGACACAATGGATTTTTATAAAACTTTATGAGAATGGTCTTGCATATAGAAAAAAATCTTATGTTAACTGGTGTCCATCATGTCAAACTGTTCTTGCAAACGAACAGGTTGAGCAGAACAGATGCTGGAGATGTGGTAGCGAGATAACAAAGAAGGAACTTGAACAGTGGTATTTTAAAATTACATCTTATGCTCAAAGGTTACTTGATGGTTTGGAACTTTTAAAGGATTGGCCAGAGAACATAAAAACTATGCAGAAAAACTGGATAGGAAGGTCAGAGGGAGTAACGATTGAGTTCAAAATTAAGGGGACAGAAAAAAGTGTAAAAGTTTTTACAACAAGACCAGATACTATTTTTGGTGTAACCTTTCTTGCTGTTGCACCTGAGAATGAGATAGTTAAAGAGTTGGATTTCGGGAAAGAAAAAAAGGAAGAAATCGAAAAGTATATAGAAGAATCCATTAAAAAGAGTGAAATCGAGAGAAGTTCAACTGAGAAGGAAAAGGATGGAGTTTTTACAGGATACTATTGTGTAAACCCTTTAAATGGGAAAGATGTGAAACTTTTTGTTTGTGATTATGTTTTGTCAGGTTATGGAACAGGTGCCGTTATGGGTGTTCCTGCTCATGACCAGAGGGATTTTGAATTTGCGAAAAAATATGGAGTTGAAATAATTCAGGTTATTAAACCCAAAGATAGCCAGTGGGATTTTTCAAAAGGTGCTTATGTTGATGAAGGTATAACTGTGAACTCAAATGAGTTTTCAAATATGGATTCATCAAAGATGAAGGAAGAGGTTACAGATTATATAGAAAGAAAAGGTTATGGCAAAAGAAGTATAAATTACAGATTGAGGGATTGGTTAATATCAAGGCAGAGGTATTGGGGAGCGCCTATACCTATGATACATTGTAAAAATTGTGGAATAGTCCCTGTGCCTGAAAAGGATCTTCCTGTATTACTTCCAGATTCTTCTGAGGTTGATTTTACTCCAAAAGGTGAATCGCCACTATCAAGTCATAAAGGTTTTATGAATGTTAAATGTCCAAAATGTGGTAACGATGCATCGAGAGACCCGGATACTATGGACACATTTGTAGACTCATCATGGTATCAGCTTAGATACGCAGATCCTAAAAATGATAAAAAGATATTCGAGAAAGAACTTGTTGATAAATTCTTGCCTGTTGATATGTATATTGGTGGTGCTGAACATGCGAACGGGCATTTAATATATTTCAGATTCATTACAAAAGTTTTAAAAGATCTTGGTTTTCTATCTTTTGAAGAACCAGCTATGGCTCTATTCAACCAAGGGATGATAATGGATAAAAATGGAAAGGTTATGTCAAAATCGGCAGGTAACGCTGTTCCAGTTGGTCCTTTCGTTGATAAATATGGGTCAGATCTCGCAAGAGGAACTGAACTTTTCATAGGACCTGCCGGGAAGGATGCTTTATGGTCTGAGGATGGTATAACCGGAATTTCAAGGTTTCTTGAAAGGTTTGATAAGTTCGCTTCAAAATATAACAAAATTTTGGTGAAAGACTACACTCCAAAGAATGAACTTGAAAAGAAAGTTTATGTTAAATTGAATAGAACAATTAAACAGGTTGGAGAGGATATAGAGAGTTTCAACCATAACACAGCTATAGCTTCTCTGATGGAACTTTTAAATCTACTTTATAAAGATGAACAGAACCTTTCATTCGAATTTTTAAATTTTGTAACATATAAGTACACTCAACTCATTTCACCTTTTATACCTCACCTTGCAGAGGAAATATATGAAGGTTACAATGAAAAGGATTCTATTTTCCTTACAAGTTGGCCAGAGTATGATAAAGAAAACCTACAAGATGAGAAGATAACTATTGTTATCCAGATAAACGGAAAAGTCAGAGATAGGTTGGAGATCGAAAAAGATTCTACACAGGATGATGTTCTTAAAGAAGCTCTTTTAAATCCAACAGTAAAAAAATATCTTAAAGATGGAAAGTTAGAAAAAAATATATATGTCCCGAACAGGTTGATAAATCTTATAATCAAAGAGTGAAATATCTTATTATTTGTGAATTCGATGGAAGAGGTTTTGAAGGATGGCAGAGTCAACCTTCAAGAAATACTGTTCAGGATAAAATTGAAGGGGTTCTTTTAAAAATTTTAGGTGAAAAAGTTAGAGTTGTAGGTGCTGGAAGAACAGATGCTGGAGTTTCAGCTTACAGATACCCATTCTCTTTCAAAACTCAAAGAAAGATTGAAGATATGAATAAATTCTTACACAGTATAAATTCCTTGATAGATAAGAGGATATTCTTTCATTCTATAAAAAAGGTGGATGATGATTTTTCAGCAAGGTTTTCCTGCAAAATGAGAGTTTACAAATACTATGTTTACAACGGAAATAGCCCTTTAAAAAAAGATTTTTACTGGCAGGTTGATTATAGGTTAGATTATGAAAAAATTAAACAATTTGTTGAAGAGATTAAAGGTAAACATGATTTTTCTTCATTCTGTAGAAAAAAATCTTTACTCGAGAACAATGTTGTCAATCTGAGCAAAAGTGAAGTAAATATAAAAGGGAAAGAGATGGTTTTCACTTTCGGTGCTGATAGGTTTTTACACAATATGGTCAGATTCTTAGTTGGAACAGCAATAAGTTATGGAAGGGGGAAAATCGATCTTAAACCTTTAGAACTTTTAAAAGTAAAAGATGTAAAGTATGCTGGTAAATTGGCTCCATCTGAAGGATTGATATTTTACAGGGCTTATTATTGAAGGAGGTCTTATGAAATTTTTTATAGATAGTGCGAATGTTGATGAAATAAAAGATCTTGTTAAAAAAGGAATCGTTGATGGTGTAACAACAAATCCTACTCTTATTTTGAAAGAGAAGGAAAGAACTGGAAAAAGTTTCGAAGAGATAATATCACTTATAGCATCAATAGTGGAGGGACCAATTTCAGCTGAGGTTAACTCACTTGAATATGATACGATGGTTAGTGAAGCGAAAAAATTATCATCTATTGCAAAAAACATAGTAGTAAAAATACCGATGACTGAGAATGGTTTGAAAGCGGTAAAAACCCTTAACAGTATTGGAATAAAAACTAATGTCACTCTTGTATTCACACCTGTTCAGGCAGTACTCGCTGCAAAATCAGGCGCATCTTATGTTTCACCTTTTATAGGAAGAATAGATGATATTTCAGATGAAGGTATAAAAATAATAGAAAGTATAATGAAAATATTCAGAAATTACAATTTTGAAACAAAAGTTATTGTTGCCTCAGTAAGAAATCCTGTTCACATTTTAAAGTCACTCGAAATCGGTGCAGATATAGCAACCATTCCTTACAATGTTTTCACTCAACTTATAAAACATCCTTTGACAGATTTAGGTATAAAAAGATTTTTGGAGGATTATGAAAAAAGTAAAAATTGAGTTTTTGTTTTTAATAATTCTATTATTTATTTTTGTTATATCAAGTTGTCAACCAGCTGCTGTTGATAATGATGATGGTACAGGTAATGATACTCTTACCCTTATACCAACAAAGGCTAAAATGGTATGCAATAGAGATTATTACCCTTTAATGTATTCTCTTTTCGATAATTCAAAAAAGAATATTTTTTGTGTTATGTACAATATCAACAGTTACGATTACGATAATGAAGTTACGAGATTGGTTGACAGACTAATAGTTGCACATGAAAGGGGAGTTGTTGTAAAAGTTTTGCTTGAACAATCCGATTGGAACAGTGATGTTACAAATTCAAACCATCAGGTTGGAGATCAGCTTAAATCTTATGGTATAGATGTCAGGTATGATCCTTTGACAGTTACAACCCATTGCAAACTCTTTATAATAGATTCACTCTATGTTATGGTTGGATCAACCAACTGGACAATAAGTGCCGTTAATTCAAACAATGAAGCTAACACTCTACTTGAAGGTGAAGAGATAGCACTTGATTTTACAGGGTATTTTGAAAATCTTTGGAAGAATTCTTTTGATGGGAGATAGGATGATAAAAAGATATTCAAGGGAAAAGATGAGCTATATTTGGTCAGATGAAAACAGATACAACAAATATCTTGAAGTTGAACTTGCTGTTCTTTACGCTTACATGAAAAATAATCTTATAAGTGAAGATGTTTACAATGATATAAAGAAGAAAGCGAGATTCGATATAAAAAGAGTTGAAGAGATAGAAAAAACAGTGAGACATGATGTCATAGCTTTTTTAACCGCTGTCGGTGAGAATGTAGGTGAAAACTCAAAATATATACATATGGGGATGACGAGTTCTGATATGCTTGATACTGCAAACGCCCTTATATTAAGGGAATCCTTAAACCAGATAGAGAAAGGAGTTCTACATCTTAGAGAAACTCTTTATAAAAAAGCTTTAGAAACAAAAAATATCCCAATAGTTGGAAGAACGCATGGTGTCCATGCTGAAACTACTTCCTTGGGTTTGAAATTTCTCATAATAGTCGACGATCTTGATAGAATAAAAGATATGATAAAATTTTTTAAAAAGAGTATTCAGAGAGGGAAAATATCTGGTGCCGTTGGTAACTATGCTAACATTTCTCCACAAATAGAAGAGATAGCGTTAAAACAGTTATCTTTAAATGTTTCAAAAATATCATCACAGATTGTTTCAAGGGATATCTATTCCGATTATGTTTTTCTTCTAACAAGGATAGGCTCTATTATAGAAAAGCTCGCATTGCAGATAAGACTTCTCCAAAGAACTGAAACCAGAGAGGTTGAGGAACCTTTCGTTGAAGGACAGAAAGGGTCTTCAGCGATGCCACATAAAAGAAATCCGGTTCTCTGTGAGCAGATGTGTGGTTTATCAAGGGTTTTGAGAGGTTATCTTATTTCTTCACTTGAAAATATCGCTCTCTGGGATGAAAGGGATATAAGCCATTCATCGGTCGAAAGGATAATACTACCTGATGCTTCTATACTTGTAGATTATATGCTTGATAAAATGTCCTACATAGTAACCAATTTGAAAGTTTATGAAAAGAATATTGAAAAGAATTTTCTTGCCTCGAACAACCTTATCTTCTCTCAGAGAGTTTTACTTTTTTTAATAGAGAAAGGTTTAAAAAGAGAGGATGCTTACTATCTTGTTCAAAGGAATGCTATGGAATCATGGGAAAAGGGAGAAGATTTTAAACAGCTTATAAAAAAAGATAAGGAAATATTGAAACACTGCTCTGAAAAAGAGTTGGATAAACTTTTTGATAAAAAATACTATTTGAGATTTGTCGAGGATATTTTTAAGAGATTTTCATAAAACAAACTTTTTAAAAGATATATTTTAGATAAAGATTCCAATATCTCAACCCTATCGTAAGTCTCAAAAAGATCTTTACCGTAAGAGAATATACCATGATCCTTTAGAATTATAGTATCTGAAAGGATAGATTTTTTACCTAACTCTTTTGCGAGTTCCAGGGAACCTGGTTTTAACCTTTCGACTATTTCTATTTCCTTTTTAAATATTATTTCAAACTCTGTGTGAGTTTTTCTCAAATTTAAGTTAAAATTTTTCTTTTTTAAAAATGAAGCTAAAACGAGAGAGTACCTTGAATGGAGATGTAATACACATCTTACATCAGAACCTACTTTAAATAGAGAATCGTAAATAGCAAGATGTGTTAAAATTTCTGAAGAGGGTCTCTTATCGTTCAAAAGTAAAACTCTCTCACCTTTTTTATCTACATAAAATAAGGAAATATATTTTTTGGGTTCATCTTTTATCTGATAGAATCTACTTCCAGTTGATGTTATGAGAAAACTTTTCTCTTCTAAATTTTGCAACTTTTCAGGAAGTTTTATCTCTCCGTAAACTCTGTTTTTTTTATTTTCCCCCAACAGGAAAGATATGTTGCCTGAACCACCCTCGGAAAGGTCTTTTGTAAAAATGTTTTCACTTAAAATTTTTAAAGATGATAAAATTTTTTTCATAGATTATCCATTAAAGATTTTTTCATAATTTCAAAAAGTTCATAGTTTTTATAAAATATTTTTTCTATTCTGAATTTTTTAGAATAGAAGAATCCCAAAACATCACTCCCTGTATGATCACCTTTATATGAACTCTCCTCTTTAGTCCCTGAAAACTCTGAAATATCTGTGAACTTTATTTTAAAACTATCCAATGTTTTTAGAAGATTTTCTTTCGAAGAGGTATCAACATTTTTGATGAAGTATGAATCCATAGTATGGAGTAGGGAATCTGTGAATGTTCCAACGAATACCGGATTTGCTGTCGCATGGTCTGAAACTAATAAAACTGTTGTGTTTGTTTTTGAAGCGAAATCTAAAACTCTTTTAACCATCTTTTCAGTTTCCAAAAGTTCAAAGATTAGTTCTTTGAATGCTGTATAGTGTGAAGCGTGATCTATCCTTCCTGATTCTATCATCAAAAAGAACTCTTTGTTCATTTTTTTTGATCTTTCATAAAGATAATTCAATCCATAATCAACCATCTCTGTAAGAGTAGGTTGTTCGGTTGTATCCTTTTCAAACTCATATGAAAGATGTGAGTTTGAAAATAATGCTATAACTTTTTTATCAGTATTCTCCTTCAATCCTTTTTTTTCTTTAATAACCTTGTATCCTTTTTTTGTGAACTCTTCTAAAAGATCCTTTTTATCGTATCTGTTTTCTTTTAGGAAATATTTTAATCCTCCACCCATAACCAGATCTATATCCTTCTCACTCAGCTGTAAAGCTATATCGTATTCCTTGTTTCTTTCATCTACATGAGAGTAGGTTGAAGCTGGAGTTGCATGGGTTACTCTTGTGTTTGTAATCACTCCGGTAAGAAAAGATTTTTTTTTGCAAAACTCTATTATATTTTCAACATTTTTTTTGTTTTTATCGATTCCTATAAATCCGTTTTCCGTTTTACAACCTGTAAAAATAGCTGTTCCAGCTGCTGCGGAATCTGTTATGTATGTGTTGTCAGCTGTAGTTTCACAGTAAAAAACCTGAGAAAAATTATCGAAAGAGATATTTTTTAAAGGATTCTGGGATATTTTTCTCACTATAGACAGACAATCGAAATTCATACCGTCCGTTATTATAACAATAACATTTTCCCCTAAAACGATATTAAAAAAAATAATAGACAATAAAAATAAAGATAAAAATTTTGTTTTCATCTTTTCTCCTTTTTATAAGATTATATTTTTTTGATCTTTCTTTTCAAGTGAAATTTTTGAATTTAATAAATATTGAATTTTAAAAATAATAATATATAATAAACATTTAAAATGTCGGAGCGTAGCGCAGCCCGGTTTAGCGCACCAGCATGGGGGGCTGGGGGTCGCTGGTTCAAATCCAGTCGCTCCGATATTTAGAAGGAGAAAAGATGAATTTTCAGGACATTTTTTTAAATTTGTCCCAATATTGGGCTTCAAAAGGGGCTTTGATATACCAACCTTACAACAGTGAAGTTGGGGCTGGAACATTCAACCCTGCAACATTTTTGAAAGTTCTCGATAACAGTAAATGGAATGTTGCATACCTTGAGATCTCCAAAAGACCTAAGGATGGAAGGTATGGAGAAAACCCAAACAGATTCCAGCAGTTCTATCAGTATCAAGTTATTTTACAACCAGCACCAAATGATGTTATAGATCTCTATGTGAAAAGTCTTGAGCATATTGGAATAGAGTTGAAAAAACATGATATAAGGTTTGTTGAGGATGATTGGGAATCACCAACACTCGGTGCCAAAGGTCTTGGATGGGAGGTTTGGCTTGATGGTATGGAGATCACACAGTTCACATATTTTCAGCAGGTTGGTTCCTTTCAGTTAAAAGTGATACCTGTTGAAATAACTTACGGGCTCGAAAGGATATCTATGTTTGTACAGAAGAAAAACTCTATTCTCGAAATGAAATGGAATGATACTTTAACTTGGAAAGATGTTATGCTTGAACAGGAGAAAGAGTTTTGCATCTTCAACTTTAAAAAATCTGATCCTGATTTTATTATGGAACAATTTTTAAAGTCTGAAAAAGAGGTAGAGAGATTACTCTTTGAGGATCTTATATATCCTGCCTATGACTATGTGATAAAATGTTCTCATTTCTTCAATCTCCTTGATGCGAGAGGTGTTATTTCACAGAAAGAGAGAGCCAATTACATAATGAGGATAAGAAACCTTGCTAAAAAGGTTGCTAAAAAATATATTGAAAGAAGAGAAAAGGATGAAAAATAAAATATTTTTTGAAATTGGTTTTGAAGAGTTACCTGTATCTGCACTTAAAACTATTGAGAGAGATTTCCCTTTGAAATTAAAAGATTTTCTGATCTCTAAAAACATCAAAGATTTCGAAATTAAAATATTCCTTACCCCGAGAAGGTTGGCTTTATTTCTTGAAAATATTCCAAAAGAAACTGAAAAGAAAGTTAACCTTTTAAAAGGTCCTCAAGAGAAAATCTTTTATAAAGATGGCCAGATAACACAGCTCGGTCTGGGATTTTTAAAATCAAGAAATATCGAAGAGAAAGATATTTTGGTCAAGGATGGATATATATGGTATAAGAAGGAAGAGGAGGGTGTTGAGGTATGGAAGATTTTCTCTGAAAATATATTCAACATTATAAACTCATTGGATTTTGAAAAGAGGATGAGATGGGATAACTCGAAAATAACTTTCCCAAGACCTATAAGATGGGTAACCTCATTTTTTAATAACCAGCAGATAGAGATTAACATAGGTAACATTCAAAGTGGAAATTATACTTTTGGTAACAGGAATACCGGAAATTTAAAAATACCTATTTTTAACGGTGATGATTGGCTTGAAAAGATGAGTGAAAATTATGTTGAGCCATCTTTCGAAAAAAGAAAAGATATGGTAATAAAAGGTATTGAAGATATTGTAAAGGGAACAGATCTTTTTTTAACCAAGGATGATGAACTACTTGAAGAGGTTACTTACCTTGTTGAGTATCCTGTTGTTTTTAAGGGAGAGTTTGAAAAAGAATTTTTGAAACTTCCCAAAGAGATTATAATAGCAGCACTGAAACAACATCAAAGGTATTTCACCCTTCAAAACGAAAAAGGTGAACTATCTAACTTTTTCATTTTCATTTCAAATTCACCTTTCGCTCAAAATGATGATATCGTTAACAACAATCAGAGAATAATAAGGTCAAGGCTTGAAGATGCACAATTCTATTTTGAAAATGACATTTCAAGAAGCATGGAAGATTATGAAAAAAGATTGAAGGATACACTTTTCTGTGAAGGGCTTGGTTCTTTTTATGAAAAAATTGAAAGGAATGTAAAGATAGTTGAATATCTTTTGGATACTCTCAAATTGGATGATCTAAAAAGTATCGATCTTAGAATGGTTGGTCTTGTAAGCAAGTTTGATATAACTACAGATATGATAAAGGATGGCAAAGAGTTCACAAAACTACAGGGTATAATAGGTTACCATTATGCTAAAATAAAAGGTTTCGAAGATGATATAGCAAAAGTTTCCTATGAACATTATCTTCCTCTTACAGCATTGGATAAGAATCCGACGACAAAACTTGGTAAAGTTTTTTCAATTGCTGAAAAGGTTGACAATATAGTAGCAGCTTTCGTTTCAGGTAATAAACCGACTGGAAGTAAGGATATAATGTATGTTAGAAGGGATGCTCTTTCGCTGATTTCCCTTTTGGTTACAGATCAAATATCCCTTTCTCTTTTTGATACTTTTAAATTTTCAACATCACTTTTAAAGGGTGAGCAGTTTTTTGATGAGATAATAAATTATATAAAAAAGAGGGTTGAGATATTTTTCAAAGATTATTACAACATAGATTATGATGTTTCAAGGTCATTTTTACAGAATGGGAATGTTGATCCATACGATATAAAGAAAAGATGTGAAAAAGTGATTTCTTTGAAAAATGATGAAAATTTCAGAATAATGGTTGAAGGGCAAAAAAGGGTTACAAACATATTGAAAGGTGTTGAGAAAATTGAAATGACAGATTTCGATTTCAATAACGATTTTGAAAGAAAACTTTTTGAGGATGGAAAGTCAGTTTCAGAGAAAAATAAAAAACTTTTTGATCGGAAAGATTATGATGGTATTTTGAAAAACCTTCTTTCTCTGAGAGAATCTATAGATAGATTCTTTGATAATGTTCTTGTTAACGATCCTGATGAAAAGAAGAGAAGAAGAAGGTTGGCTCTTCTCTTTTTTATTAGAAATATTTTCCTTGAATTTTCAGACCTTTCTTTAATAGTTTTCGAACAGATTGAAAACAAAAAGGATGAAGTATGAGATTCCCAAGAGGTAGAGCTCTTCTTGAAAATACAAATATAGAATTTATCAACTTTGATAACATACTTCACGCTGGTAAAAGGGAAAGATCACATAGGATACACGGTTATGTTTCTTTGATATATCCGCAGGATGTTGATCTTATCTTTCTCTCCTTGGGTGAGCCTATAAATGCTGCAAGATTTTCACAGAACTCAAGAAAGTTGATCTCTATAAATGATGTTGTAAAAAGGGTAAAGGAGGCGAATGTTGGAATAATAAACATTTATGAGGTTCCTGAGGAACTCGTTTTACTTATGGTTTCAACTTTCACCTTGACCCCAATTTTAAAAGATAAAGATTATACAGAAATTTCAGTTGAGAAAATGGTTGGACAACTTGGTATAGAAAAGTTTTCAGGTTTTCTTGAAATAAAGAAAGGAAACGAATATTTTTATTCCATCTTTGAAAAAGGTTTACCAACGAGAGGATATTTTGGAGACAAACTCAATGTTACTATAACCCCATCACTCCTTTTGCAGATTTTAAAATCAACATCTAAAGATGGTAACAATGTAAAGTTCTCTCTCTTCGATAAACTTCCTGAAAGGATAGAACAGGCTACACCTCCAACCATACAACTACTTTTAAAAAGTGTTAACAACATTATAAGAGAGTTCGCTGTTTCTTATGGACCAACATTTGCTAAAAAAGGTGCTCTTATAGCAAAATCACATATAGATGAGGATTACAAATTCATGAAAGATATTACAATCTCAGGTATTGAACTTTCGGGTGATGTTCTTGCAACCAAGGACGAGTTTGTGAAAGCTATGGCTGAGTTTGTTAACAGATTTATGAAAACTTACGATGTTATTTGTAACGATAAGATAAAAGAGGAGATCTTTAGAAAATCTTTAAAAGATTTCAGATTCGCTTTAAAATCTTTAGGATTCTTCAACTATACCATGTTTAAAGATGAGTAAACTTTATATCATTCCAAAAGACATAGGAAACATAGATGATATTTCCATAAGAATAAAAAAGAGTTTAGAGGGATGTGATTTTATAGTTTGTGAGGATACAAGGGTAACTGGAACATTCATAAAAAAACTTGGAATAGAAAAAAAAGAATACATCTCTTTTACAGAATACGATCAGGTTAGAAAAACTCCAATGATTATAAGTAAAATAAAAAATGGTGAAATTTGTGGACTATTGAGTGATTCAGGGATGCCTCTCGTTTCAGATCCCGGATTCTATCTTGTAAGGGAAGCTATAAAAGAGGATATAAAAATTATTCCTTTACCTGGTCCTGTAGCTTTCATTACAGCTCTTGTTGGCTCAGGGCTTCCAACAGATTCTTTTACCTTTTACGGATTTCTTCCAAAGAAAAAGGGTAAAAAGGAAAAGAAATTGAAGGAGGCTTTGTCAAGGATAGAAACTTCAATATTTTATGAATCACCTTACAGGATTGAAGAGACATTAAAAGATATATACAGTATAGATCCAAAAAGGAATGTCGTTGTAGCAAGAGAGTTAACAAAAACATTCGAAGAGTTTATAAGGGGTTCTGTAGAAGATGTTTTAAAAAAGGATTGGGTAAAAAAAGGAGAAATGGTTCTTATCATCGAAGGGGATAAAAATGGTAAATGATAGAATAAAAAATCTTTTCAGATCTTTCTTTAATCCTATAGTGAACATTTTTATACTTTTAAAAATACATCCTAATTTTTTAACTATTACAGGTTCTTTAATATCTCTTTTTGCAGGTATTCTTTATGCTAAAGGTTTTTTTGTATATGGTGGTTTAGTTCTTCTTTTTGGTTCTTTGTATGATACTTTTGATGGAATGGTTGCAAGAAAAACAAATAAGGTTAGTGATTTTGGAGCTTTTCTTGATTCAACTCTCGACAGATTCAACGAGTTTTTCGTTCTAACTGGAATTTTAATATTTTTTTATAAAAAGGGAATGGAGATCTATTCACTTGTAACTATTTTTGCTATCTTCTCTTCTATTATGGTAAGTTATACAAGAGCAAGGGCTGAAGGACTTGGTATAGAATGCAAGAAAGGTTTTATGGGAAGAGTTGAAAGGATGGTGTTTTTAATCATAATTTCTTTTTTACCATTGAATATTTATAAATTTATGGTATCATTATTTACATTCCTGACTTTTATAACTGTAATTCAAAGAATTTTGATTGTAAAAGCTGGAATAAAAAAGAAGGAGGTTTAAAAAAATGGCTAAGAAAAGTAAAAAGATAAGGGTCGGGATCATAGGTGTAGGAAACTGCGCCTCATCTCTCGTTCAGGGTGTTGAATTTTATAAGAATGCGAGAGAGAGTGAAATGATTCCAGGGCTTATGCATGTAAATCTTGGCGGATATCATATCTCTGATGTTGAATTTTCCTGCGCAATCGATATCAACAAAACTAAAGTGGGAAAAGACCTTTCAGAAGCAATTTTCGCTCACCCAAACAACACATTCAAGTTTACAGATGTTCCCAAATTGGGAGTAAAGGTTGAAAGGGGAATGACTCATGATGGAATAGGAAAGTATCTCGCAGAAGTAATAGAAAAGGCACCGGGAAAGACTGCTGACATAGTTCAACTTCTTAAAGATACAAAGACTGACATGGTTATAAACTATCTTCCTGTTGGAAGTGAAGAAGCTACAAAATGGTATGTTGAACAGGCACTTCAAGCAAAAGTTGGTTTCATCAACGCTATACCTGTTTTTATTGCGTCTTCAGATTATTGGGCAAGAAGGTTTAAAGATGCGAATCTCCCTATAATAGGTGATGATATAAAATCACAGGTGGGTGCAACGATAACTCATAGAGTTTTGACTTCACTTTTTGTGGATAGAGGAGTTAGACTTGATAGAACTTATCAACTTAACATTGGTGGAAACACAGATTTTTTAAACATGCTTGAAAGGGAAAGACTTGAGAGTAAAAAAATATCAAAGACTCAGGCAGTAACATCTATTCTTCCTTATAAAATTGATGAGGAGAACATCCACATAGGTCCATCAGATTATGTTGCATGGCTGAAAGATAGAAAATGGTGCTTCTTGAGGATGGAAGGGACAACCTTTGGAGAGGTTCCTTTGAACCTTGAACTTAAACTTGAAGTTTGGGATTCTCCAAATTCAGCAGGTGTTATAATAGATGCAATAAGATGTTTGAAACTCGCTCTTGACAATAAACTTTCAGGTCCACAGATAGAGCCAGCATCATACTTCATGAAATCTCCACCAGTTCAATTCCCTGACTCAATATGCAGAAAGAAGACAGAGGAGTTTATTGCCAAATACGCTCAAAAATAGTATGGAAGGACTTTTTATCACCTTTGAGGGAGTTGAGGGTTGTGGGAAGACAACTCAGGCGAAATTACTTTATGAGTTCTTAATACAGAAAAATATAGAATGCGTCCTGACCCATGAACCGGGCGGGACGCGTATTTCTGAAAAGATCAGGGAAATTTTGCTTGACAAGGAAAATGGTGAGATGGTTTACCTAACAGAACTGTTTTTATATCTTGCAAGTAGATCCCAGCATACTTTTGAAAAAATTATACCATCTTTAAAAAGTGGAAAAGTAGTTATATGTGACAGATATTTTGATTCAACACTTGCATACCAAGGTGAAGGTAGAAACATTCCAAAGCAGAAGGTAATTGAAATAAACAATTTCGCAACAGGTGGATTGATACCACATCTAACATTTTTGATAGATATAGATGTGGAAAAAGGTATAGAGAGGGTTAAGGAGAGAAAAGGATTCGATAGGATGGAGAGTCAAAATACGGATTTCCATAAAAGAGTCAGAGGTGCTTTCCTTTCTCTTGCAAGAGAAAATAAGGAGAGATTCAGAATAATAGATGGTTCAAAACCTATAGAACAGATACACAAAGAGATAGTCAACATAGTTTTAAATTTTATTTAGGAGTTTTCGATGAAAAAAAACATAGTTCTTACTTTACTTATGATATCTATGACACTTTCTGTGATAGGATGGTTTGTGGTTGCCTATGGTCAGGATAATAAGAATACAACATCTATGAACATATTCTTCAATCCAGAGATGAGGAAATTCGTTCAGGTTCTACAGCTCCTTAAAGAGTCTTACTATAGAGAAGTTTCAGATTCACAACTCCTTGATGAAGCTATAAATGGTATGTTGAAAACTTTGGACCCACATTCTGTTTACATTTACAAAGAGAGTGACCTCCAGAATTTTTACACTCAGACAACAGGTACTTTTGGTGGAATAGGTTTCAGGGTTGGAGTTAAAGATGGTTTTATTACAGTAATCTCTCCTATAGAGAATACTCCCGCATCAAGAGCAGGTATAAAAGCTGGTGATATCATAGTTATGATCGATACGATTTCAACTGATGGAATGGATGTAGATAAGGCTGTATCTTTGATGAGGGGAAAACCTGGAACAAAAGTTAAATTAAAGATAAACAGGTTTGGTACTTTGATAGATTTTGATATAACAAGGGAAATAATAACGATTAAATCTATTCCTTACTATGGAATGATAGATGATTCAGTTGGTTATATAAAACTAACTCAGTTTACCGAAAGAGTTGAGGATGAGTTTTACCAATGTGTTAAAGATCTTTTTGAAAAGAGAGGAGCTAAAAAACTTATTGTTGATCTAAGACAGAATCCTGGAGGGCTTTTAAATAGTGCCATATCCATATCAGATATATTTTTACCAAAAGGTGCCCAAATAGTTTCAACAAGATCTAAAAATCCATCTATGGATTATGTTTTCAGAGCAACACAACCTATATATAAAGGATTTTTCCCTCTTGTTATACTTGTTGATGATGGATCGGCAAGTGCTTCAGAAATAGTAGCTGGTGCTTTACAGGATTGGGATAGAGCATTGATTTTGGGAGATACAACTTATGGTAAAGGTTCAGTCCAATCAGTTATCGATTTTTCAAAAAACGATAAAAAGGATAAAGGGATACTTAAGTTCACAACCGCGAGATATTTTACTCCTTCAGGGAGATCTATTGATAGAGAGTTGATAAAATATGAAAATTCTCAGATTGATACAAATAAATACTATACTCTTGGTGAACTGAACAGGGAAGTTTCCGGAGGTGGAGGAATAATCCCAGATTTTGTTTATCAGGAAAGGTTTTTGTCCAAAGTTGAGATAGATATTTTAACAAAACAGGCTTTGATGGAGTTTGTTTCAAAATATCTATCAAAAAATAAAGTTGGTGAAAATTTTGTTTTAAATTTTGATAAAAAAGTTTTTGATGAATATCTTTCATTCCTTGTTGAAAAGAATGTAAATGTTGATGATATAAAAAAAGATACTACAGTTTTGAAAAATGTTGAAGATCAACTCTTATACGAATTCGCAAGAGAAATAGGTGGAGAAAATTTGTTCTATAGAGTATATCTGAAAAAAGATTTTCTTGTAAACAAATCTTTAGATTTTTTAAAAGGCTCAAAGGATATAAAAGATATGTTCTTTAAATTGAATAAGAATTGATTCGATGGGTATAAGAATATTAGGTGGTTATTTTAAAAATAGGGAACTTTTAAGAAAGGGTGTAAAAAAAGATTTTGTAAGGCCAACAACCGCGATAGTAAGAAAATCTATTTTTGATAGTCTGAAAGATGTTGAAGGTTTTGTAGTTTTAGATCTTTTTGCAGGTTCTGGAATTTTAGGTCTGGAAGCACTTTCAAGGGGAGCTTCCAAAGTGATATTCATAGATAAGGACAGGTATCTTATAGAAAATTTAAAAGAGAATCTTAAAAAGTTTGATCTTTTAGAAAAGAGTTTTATTTACAACACAGATTTTGAAAAAGCTGTTAGAGTGCTTGAAGAAAAGAATGAAAAATTTGATCTTATTTTTGTTGACCCGCCTTACAGGTTAACAAACATCTATAAACCTTTGAAACTTTTGAGTGAAAAAAATATTTTAAAAAGAGATGGTTTTATAGTTAACCTTTCTTATATTGCTGAAGATATAGATGTTGGAAATTTTAAAATTTTTAAAGAAAAATCTTTTGGAATTACAAAAATTCTTTTTTTAAAGGAGTAGTGATGAAAGTTATATATCCAGGTACATTTGACCCTATAACAAATGGACACCTTGATGTTTTAAACAGAGGTATTAAACTTTTTAGTGAAATTACAGTTCTTGTATCTTTTCATCCATGGAAAAAAACTCTTTTTAATATAGATGAAAGGGTTGAGATTATAAAAGAAGTGGTAAAAGATTTCAAAAATGTCAAGGTCGATAGTTATACAGGTTTACTTGTTGATTATATTAAAAAGAACAATGTGGATGGAGTTATAAGAGGTTTAAGGGCAGTTTCTGATTTCGAATACGAGTTTCAGATGGCTCTTACTAACAGAGAGTTGAACAAAAATTTTGAAACTATATTTTTTATGACTGATATCAAATATATGTACCTTTCAAGCAGTATGGTAAAAGAACTTGCTAAACTCAATGCTGATATAAAAGATATGGTTCCTCCATTTGTTGAAAAAAAGTTGAAGGAGAAATTCGAAAATGTATTTTGATCCATACAGAGAAGAAAGAAGAATTGTTCCAACTTTAATCTTTATAAATATAGTTGTATTCATCATACAGAATATCTTTTCAGATTTTTTCATATACTACTTCTCTCTTATCCCTATTTTTGTTACAAAAAAGTTTTTTTTATGGCAATTCTTTACACATATGTTTCTTCATGGCAATTTTTTCCATCTCTTTTTCAACATGTTTTCACTCTTTATTTTTGGGATAAATCTCGAATCTGTTTGGGGAAGTAAAAAGTTTTTATCATACTACATAGTTTCAGGGCTTGGTGGTGGCATTCTACATTATATTATCAATCCATACTCTCCCATACCTTCTATTGGTGCTTCAGGTGCTATATATGGAGTTTTACTCGCTTACGGTCTGACCTTTCCGGAATCTATCCTTTACATAAATTTTTTCATTCCTGTCAAAGCAAAGTATGCTGTGTTGATTTTTGGTGTGATGGAACTTGTTTTTGGTATTACAGGGACAGCTTCAGGTATAGCTCATTTCGCTCATTTGGGAGGATTATTGTCAGGGCTTCTTTATCTTAAACTTGAAAGGTTTATCTCAAAGAATATTTCAGGAATAAAAAAAATGAGAGTTTATAAGAATTTCGAGGATATGGAGAATGACAGAAAAAGAGAGAGGTTGAACGAACTTTTAGATAAAATATCTTTATCAGGTTATAACTCTTTAACAGAGATGGAGAAATTCGAATTAGATGATCTATCAAGATGGTTTAGGGATAAGGAGTAATTTCTATTACTCCTATTCAAAGTTTTTGAAAGAAAAGTTCAAAGAAGATGTATATAAGATTTCTCTCGCAACTGGAGGGACATGTCCAAACCGTGATGGAACAAAGGGATATGGTGGTTGTATATACTGTTCTTCTTTTGGGAGTGGTAAGGAAACATCAAAAAGTGTTAAAGAACAGGTTGATTTTTTTCTTTCCAATGTTAAGAAAGGTAAAAAGTTCATAGCCTATTTCCAATCCTTTTCAAATATGTATAAAAATAAAAGTTGGCTTATAGAACAGATAGAAATGTTAACATCTTATGAAAAGATAGTTGGAATATCTATAGCGACAAGGCCAGATACAGTTGATGATGAAATACTCGATTACCTTAAGGAAAAAAGTTCAAGATTCTTTATCCAGATAGAACTTGGTCTTGAAAGTTCAAACGATATAACACTTCAAAAGATAAACAGAAAGGATGAATCAAAAAATTTTTTGGTAAGCTGTGAAAGGATAAGAGAAAAAATACCTGAAAGCCATATAGTAGCACATATTATTATAGGACTTCCTGATGAAAATTTTTATGATTTCGAAAACAGTGTAAAATTTTTCTTGCTCTCAAAAAGTGATGGTATAAAATTCCACCATCTTTATATTGTAAGAGATGCTTTGATATACAGGCAGTTTGAAAATGGAAGAGTGAAACTTTTATCGGAGATGGAGTATATAGATATCTTTTTGGAACTTTTAAAAATAATACCTTCTGATAAGATAATACACAGGGTAAAATCTTCAATGATACCTGTCAACCTTGTTGCACCTTTATGGACTATGGATAGATTCTTTTATGAAAAACTTTTCAAAAGGGCAAAAGAGAAGAGAATATTCCAAGGAATGCACTATGGGAATAACTGTTTTAACTGTTGGGAAGAATAAAAAGGATTGTTTTTCTGAAATCTTTTATGATTATTATGAAAGGATAAAGAAGTATAGAAATATAGAAATTAAATATATAAAAGATTATGGTGAATTTAAAGATGATAAGGAATCGATAATAGAAAAAGAATCAAAAAATATTATTGAAAATTTTGAAAAAAATTCTTATAAAGTACTACTTGCCAAAGATGGAAAGATGGTTGATTCCATTTCATTCTCAAAACTTCTTGAAAAGGAGAATATATCTTTTATAATTGGGGGTGTTTTTGGTGTTAACGGAAAGGTTTATGAAAGTGCCGATTTTGTTCTTTCACTTTCAAAGATGACCTTTCCACATAGGATTGCGAGGATAGTACTTTTGGAACAGATATACAGAGGTTTAACAATATTGAATAAGGAGAAGTACCATAAATGAAATTTGAAGAGTTGGAAAAAGTTTATGAGAATGGAGAATACGAAAATTTTGTAAAATATTTTCTTGAGTTTTTTAAAGATGAAACTGACACGCATAGATTGAGACTTTTTTTCAGGGCTGCAAATAGGATAAATTTTAAAGTTTTTGATATGGTTTCGGTTGATGATAAGGAACTAAAAAATGATGTTGATTATCTTTTCAACAGGTTCCTTTTTGAAAAAGATTTAAATGAGGAAAATTTAAGGAAAATATTCAAAAATATAATTTCAAAGGAAAGGAAAGATCTATATGATGATTTCATGATAATTTTCCTTGAAAGGAATGGGAAAATATTTTCAGATGAGAAGATTTTGGATTTTCTTTTAAAAAATAAAAACAGAAGCTTGATTCAGGATTATGTAAAAAATCTGATAGATGAAGAAAACCCTCTTATAAGTTTTATATCAAGATTGATTCTTAAAAAAGATTACAATTCAAAATTGAAAGAACTTTGCATAGCTTTTCCAACTGCGGAAATATCCTTTGAACTCTTTTTAAAAGATAGAGAGGATGAAGAAGGTTATTTGAATTTTTTAAAAGGTCTTGAATTCAAGAAGAATACTTTTGTTATCTACAATAATGATATCAACAGGATAGAAAACTTCGATCAATCTTTAAAAATTTTTACTCTAAAAGACAAACTGGGAAGGGTAAAAAGAATAGATGCCAAGGAAATAATATTAAAAACATCTCCAATAGAGCAGAGCGATTTTAGAGTTTTGAAGTTCTTCGACCCAGAAAAAGGTAAAAGTATGGACATCTGTGAACTTATAGTTTCAATTTTAAAATACAAAAATAGCGGAGTCACAAAAGAACAGTTGAAAACTGAGCTGTCTTTCATATATGGAAAGGAGTCAGGTACAATTCTTAATAAAAAGAAGAAAGAGATAGAGAATTGTGAAGAAATAGAGGTTATTTACGAAGAACCCGTAAGATTTATTTTAAAAAGCTCCCAAGAAAATGATGGTTTAAAGTTTCTAAGAAATAGTAAAGATGAAAAAAGTATCAGAGATTTTATTTTCAACATGCTAAAAACAAGGAAAATAGATGAGGATATTTTAAACGAAATAGTTGAAATGGTTAATCAAAAATGTGAGAAACTTAAAAATGAGATAATTTTTACAATTACAGATGATGAAAGATATATAGAAAGTAAAGATTTTGAAAATTTTGATCTTTTTGAAAATCCTTTTTATAAAGAGAAACTTCTTATAAAATTTTATAGTGAAGGGAATAAAATCGATTTTGAAATCTATCTTAACGATTTTGATAAGGATAGTATAGAGAATATTTATGTTAAATTAGATGATTATGGAAAGAAAATGATTGTTGAAATTGCCGAAAAATCTATCAGGTTAGGGAAATTTTTAAACTTTCTCGATTGGTATTTGAACTACCATCTTGATGAAAAACTTTTAAAATTTGATTTAGATTATATTATTTTTAGAGCACTCAATATTGCCAATTCATTCTCTTCCAAAAAGGGTAACGAAAAGTTTGTAAACTCTGTTAAAAAACTCTTTTTCCAATCCAAGCATAAAGGTTTGATTTTTTATTTAAAAAATTTCAAAGAGGACTCTGCGAAGATAATTTTTGATGAGTTGGAAAAAATAGAGTACCTTACCGAACACCAGAAGGATCTTTTGAAAAGGGATATTTATGAATTTTTCCCATCATTCTTAAAAATAGAAAGAAACGATTTTATATACTCCACTAAGGAAGGTATTGAAAAAAAGAGGGAAGAGTTCGAAAATATTGTAAATACAAAGTTGCCCCAACTCTCGAAAATGATAGGTGAAGCTGCAGCTCTTGGAGATCTTAGTGAAAATTCTGAATACAAGTTTGCAAGGGAACAGTATTCATTTTTTTCTTCAAAAGCTGGAGAGTTAAAAAAAGAACTTGATAGAACATTCCCCATAAATTTTAAAGAGGTAGGATGTGAAAGTGTAGGGATTGGAGTTGTTGTTGAATTTGAAGATCTCACTGAAAAAGAAGTTAAAAGTTATGCTATTTTGGGACCATTCGATGTTGATCCTGACAATGGTATAATATCATATCTTTCTCCTCTCGCTCAGAAACTTTTAGGGAAAAAGGTTGGGGATGTGGTTGATGGAAAGAAGATTTTAAAAATATCAAAATGGAGAGAAAAATGAAAAAGTTTTTATTTTATTTTGTTTTAATTTTAAGTTTCCTGTCAGTAAGTTCTGAAAATTATTTTAAAAGTTTAGGTCAGATAAAGATAAAAAGCAACAGTGATTCTATTTTTGTAGTTAAAAACTTAGATTACTATTCAAAGTATACATTGAAACCTTCAAAGAAGGGAGAGTTTTTGATTAAAACTGATAAGGGTGATTCCATAATAGTTATAGAGGATAGTTCTGAAAATCTTTTGGATATTTATTTTTTTAAAAATTTAAAAGTAGACAATATTGTGGAATACAAAACAGAAATTTTCCAAAATTATAACTTAGATGATTCACTCCTTGTTTATCTAAAAAAGAGTTTCAATCTGAAAAAGGATTATGATTCCTATTCAAAACTTCTCGATTTCCAGTTGGAAAGGGATTACCAAAAGGCTGATAGTTTGTTGAAATTTTACTATCTTAGCGATACAACAAATTTGAATATTATTTATAAAAACAGCATCGTTTTAAAAGATATGAACAAAAATGAAGAAGCTTTTAATATTCTGAAAAAGGCAACCAATTATCTCGATAATTCAGATATCTCCTTCAACATAGCTTTGGAACTTATTTTCGATTATGAAAAACTCGATACAACATTTTTAAACTATCTTTTAGGTTTTACTTATAAAAATTTTTATAAGAATGAAGATTTCATTTATGTTTTATATCAGAGTATGGATCTTTATGATAAAAAAATTATTGATGATAAGATTCTAAAAGAGATGGAAAAACTATTTGACTATGAAATTTCAGATGATGTGAGATTTTCAGTGTGTGCTTTCTTTATCGATAAAGAGTACTCTGTTGAAAAATCTGTTCAAAATCTTGTTAATCTTTATGAGAGTGATATATATGGCAGTTATGGTGATTGGTTAAACTATTATCTTGCTAAAGGGTATTTGCTTTTAAAGGATTACAAAGAATGTGAAAAGTATTTGAATGTTGCAGAAAATGAGTTTAACCTGAAAGGGAAAGAGATATTTCAAATAGGTTTTGACTATGGTTTGGCAACTGATGACAGGGAAAAAATCCAAACATATGGGATCAAACTTTTAAGTGAAAATATGTTCGATGATAAAATTTCTCAGATAGTTGAAAAGAAAATCGGGCTTAAAAGAAAGGATATTGAAAAAAAAGTTTACGATTATCTTAAGTCCCAAATGGATACTTTCAAACTTCCAGATTTCGAAATCGAAAATATGAATGGTGAAAAAACGGATATTTCTAAAATAATTAAAGGAAAGGTTAGTATTTTAAACTTCTTCTCTTCAAATTGTCCATATTGTAAGAAAGAAATACCAATCTTAAACAAGATAAAAGAATCTTACAAAAATAATAAAAATTTTGAATTTTTAGCTATATCTTCAGATAACCAAAAAGAACCTTTAAAGAAATTTATAAATGAAACCAATTTTTCATATTCTGTTTTCTACAAAGGCAGCTCTTTGATGGATAGTTTAAAAATTGAAGGTGTTCCAACCATTTTCATAGTTGATAGAGACAACAAGGTGAGGTTTGTGAAGGTAGGATATTACGATGAACTTTATGGGTATTTGAAAACAAGGATGGAATTTTTAAAGAGTTTAAAATGAATTTCTTTATAATTTTTATCTCTTACATACTTTTAAGTATTTTCCTTTTTTTTAAGGTTAGAGATTTTTTTAAGTTTTTAACCGTAAACTCTTTTGTGAATGGAATTTTGCAGTGCTTTATACTATTTTTGATCTTTTTTAACCTTCTTATAAATGTTAAGTATGATACCTATAACATCAATTATGATTTTATAAGGTTGATATATTTTTTTGAATTTCTGATGTTGTTCTTTTCAAACTTATTGGTTTTTATTAAATACAAAAAATTGGAAAATAAAATAATAAACTCTAAGATTATTTTTAAAGAGATGGTTCAAATAATTTTACCTGTGCTTCTTCTAAACTCTCTTTTGATATTAATTTCAAAGATGGATTTCTTTGAGAATGGATATGTGTTTTTTAAATTTCTTGAAAGAAACCTATTTATAATTTTCTTTAAAACTATATATTTCCTTTCTTTTTTTCTTTTTATGAAGCAGATTTTTGCAAAAAAAGAGAAAATGTAGTTTTTCTTGATTGACTTAAATTTATTTTAAATTATAATTAAAAATCTAAAAGGAAGTATTATGTTTAAAATAATGTTAAAATCAAAAATCCATAATGGAACGGTAACAAAAGCTGATGTTAACTATGAGGGGAGTATTGAGATAGATCCTTTTATAATGGAAAAAGCTGATCTTTTGCCAAATGAGAAGGTTCTTGTAATCGATGTTGAAAATGGTGAAAGATTTGAGACCTATGTGATAAAAGGTAAGAAAAACTCAAAAGTGATTGGAGTAAACGGTGGGGCTGCAAGACTTGTTCAAAAAGGTGACAGGTTGATAATCATGTCTTTCGCTATTTATTCTAATGAAGAGATAAAAGATCATAAAGCGAAAATAGTTGTTCTCGGTGCAAAAAATGAGATAAAAGATGAGTTTACCAAAGGAATATAGGAATTTTTTATACTCTAAGACTAAAGAGGATAGTGTAAAAAAAATTTTAAAAAGTTCCTCTCACATCCACACAGTTTGTGAAGAAGCTAAATGCCCAAACAGAGGGTTTTGTTTTTCAAAAAAAACAGCGACATTTCTTATAATGGGTGATATATGTACAAGGAACTGTTCTTTCTGTGCTATCAAAAAAGGTAAACCCTTACCTTTGGATCAATTTGAAATAGATGAGATTATTAAGGCTATTGAAGAGTTAACACTTGATTATGTTGTTTTAACATCAGTAACAAGGGATGACCTTTTAGATGGTGGGGCTTCATATTTTAACTTGGTTGTAAAGAAGATAAAAAAAAGTTTTCCAAAAATAAAAATAGAGATACTTGTTCCAGATTTCAAACAAAATCTTGAAAACCTTAAAAATATTGATTTTTCTTATGTTGATGTTTTTAACCATAATCTTGAAACTGTGAAAGAATTTTACAATGAAGTTAGAAACAAGGCTTCATACGATTTCTCTTTAAATATGCTCAAAGAGGTTAAAAAGTTGGGTAAAACAACGAAAAGTGGTATTATGGTTGGTCTTGGTGAAAACGATAACCAACTTAGAAATCTTTTTGAAGATCTTAAAAGTGTTTCCGTTGATATACTAACTATTGGTCAATACATATGTCCATCACCGAGACACCATAGAGTTTTTAAATATTATACTCAGGAAGAATTTAACAGGTTGAAAAATATAGCTGAAGAAATAGGTATAAAAAGTGTAGTTGCTGGAATCTTTGTAAGGTCGAGTTTTGAAGCTTACGAAACTTTCAAGGGGTTAAAATGATTGATGAAAAAACGAAGATTATACTTTTTTTGAGCAACAAAGGTGGGACTGGAAAATCAACTATGATTGCAAATATTTCCTATCTTTTCGCAACACATTACAATGCTAAAGTCGGGATAATAGATATGGATTTTTATAATCCCGATATTCCATCTATTTTTGGAGTTGAGAACAGAAAGATGGGTATACAGAACAAAAAACTTTTACCTGTTAAAATATTGCCAAACCTTTATATTGCATCTTACGGTTTTTTTCTTACAGATAAAAAATTACCTGTTATAATGAGAGGTGTTCAGGAAAAGTTGATTACAGAGCAGTTTGTGGTAGATACGGATTGGTCAGATTTTGATTACATCTTTGTAGATTTCCCATCGAGTTTTTCAGATGGTGGTTTAACTTTGGTTGACAGGATAAAAGTTATAGATGGAGCTTTGATCATAACGAGTAGTCAGGATATAACTCTTATAGATACTGAAAGGTCCATAATTTTTGCAAACCAATACAACATTCCTGTAATTGGTGTAGTTGAAAATATGATAAACATTGTCTGTCCAAATTGTAAATCTGTTCTTGAGCTTTACAGGAGAGAGAGCTTGGAGAAATTACTTTCTGTTTACAATGTTGAGGTTATAGAAAAAATTCCTTTCGAAAGAAACCTTCTTGTTTCAGTTGATTTGGGTATCCCTTTTATAGAAAAGTTTAAAGATTCAAAAGTAGTTGAACATTTTAAAAACATAGGAGAAAAGATCATTCAAAAGGTAAAAAGATAATGGAATTATTTATCTCTCACATCTTTTTCAAAGAAAATTTTTTGGATTTAGATTTCATAAAAAAATATTTCGATGGTATAGAGTTGAGAGGGGAAAGGTTGATAAAAGATTATGAAACTTTTGATTTTTCAAAATTTCAGAAGAAAAATATTGGAACAATAGTCCACTCAACTTTTGAGAATATTGATATCTCATCTCCAAACGAATGGGAGAGAACAAAATCTGTAAGGGAGGTTGAGAAATCCGTTCCTATTGCAAAGAGATTGAACTCTAAGTATGTTGTAGTTCATCCATCCGGTAAATTGAAAGATAATATACCAAGGGAAGAGAGTTTAAAAAGGTCCCTTAAATCACTTTTGGAAATAAGAGAGACTGCAAAGATCTTTAATGTTGAACTTCTTGTTGAGAATTTGCCTTTAGGTTATCTTGGAAGTGAAGAGATGGAACTAAAATATTTAGTTGATAATGGTTTTAAAATATGTTTTGATTTTGGTCATTCTCTTCTAACATTTGAAAATCCTTTAAAAACAGTTGAAAAGTTTAAAGATTATATAAAAGTTTTGCATCTACATTCTAACGATAGGAAATCTGATAAGCACGATTTTGTTAAAGAAGATTTTGTAATGTATGAAGATCTTATAGAAAAAATGCCAAAGGATATCTTTGTTGTTATTGAAACAAAAGAAGAGAAAAAAGATAATGTTTTGGAGTTTTTGAATGGGTATAGATATAAAAAGTGAAAAAGAAATTTTGTTGATGAGGGATTCTGGCAAGATACTTTCAGATATCCTTTCTGAGATTAAGGGAAAAATAGTTGTTGGAATAACAACATTCGAAATAGAGATGGAGCTTAGAAAACTTCTAAAAAAGAAAAAGGTTAGGTCACCTTTTTTAGGTTATAAAGGATACCCTGCAGTAAGCTGTATATCGGTCAACGATGTTATCGTTCATGGGATACCATCAGATTACAGGATAAAAGATGGAGACATAGTTTCCGTTGATATGGGAGTAAATTACAAAGGATTTATAACTGATGCTGCAAGAACCTTTTTGGTAGGCAATGTTTCAGAGGAAGGTATAAAACTTGTTGATGTTACCAGAAGGTCATTTTATGAAGGTGCAAAGATGGCTGTTGAAGGAAACCATCTTTACGATATCTCTTTTATGATACAGAAAACTGTTGAAAAAGAAGGTTTTTCACTTGTTAGAGATTTTGTGAGTCATGGAGTTGGTAGAAGATTGCATGAGGAGCCTTTTTTCCAGAATTTTGGGGAAAAGGGAAAAGGTCCGATTTTGAAGTATGGAATGTGTCTTGCTATAGAACCTATGGTAAATCAGGGAAGTTATAGAATAAAAATACTTGAAGATGGGTGGACAGCTGTAACTGAAGATGGTAAACTATCAGCACATTATGAGAACACTGTTCTTGTTGGAAAAGATGGTTTCGAAATTTTAACTGAAAAGAATTAAAAAGGAGATAAAATGAAAGATGAAATTTTGTATCTTAGAAAAAATGGTTGGGAGAAATATGATCCTAAGGGTATGGATGAGGTTTTCGATTATGGGTCGAAGTATATAGAATTTTTGAAAAATTCTAAAACTGAAAGGTTGACTCTACATTATTTAAAAAATTTGGCTGAAAAGAAAGGCTACTCCAAAGATGGTAAAGAAAAGTTTTATCTTATAAACAAAGATAAAAATATCGCTTTTGTAAATCTGGGTGATATATCACCACTTAAAGGAATAAAACTTATAGGAAGTCATAGTGATGCGCCAAGAATAGATATTAAACAGAATCCACTTTACGAGAAGGAAGGTATAGCACACTTAAAAACACATTATTATGGTGGTATAAAAAAATATCATTACCTTGCAAGACCTCTTTCCCTTTATGGTGTTGTTATCAGAAAAGATGGTAAAAGGATAGATATTGCGATAGGTGATAAAGAAGGTGATCCTGTTTTCACAATAAATGATCTTTTACCACATCTTGCCAAAAGTCAGTATGAGAAGAATTTAAGGGATGCTTTTGAAGGTGAAAAATTGAATATAATAGTTGGGTCAATACCTTTAAAGCAGGAAAAAGATAATCCGGTAAAAAAGATGATCCTGAAAATTTTAAATGAAAGGTATGGAATAGTTGAAGAGGATTTCATATCTTCAGAACTTGAAATAGTTCCACAGGGTAGTGTTTTTGAAGTAGGTTTAGATAGATCTTTTATCGGTGGATATGGACATGATGATAGGATATGTTCTTTTACATCATCAACCGCGCTTTTTGACGCAAAAAATAAATATACTGTTTGTTCTGTTCTTTTCGATAAGGAAGAGGTTGGATCAACCGGTGCTACTGGAGCGAGGTCATTATTTTTAGAAGATCTTGTTATAGAAATTTTAAAAAGAAAGGGAATAAAACCAACTTATGAAAACATAAGAGAAGTCTTGAAAAACTCTGATTTCATATCTGCCGATGTATCAGCAGGTATAGACCCTGATTTCCAAGAAGTACATGAAGAGCAGAACGGAGCAAAAATAGGTTATGGAGTTGTAATTACGAAATTCACAGGTTCTGGTGGTAAAAGTGGAGCAAACGATGCCAACGCAGAATACCTTTTCAAGATAAAAGAAGTATTCAGCAAAAACAATGTTACCTGGCAGATAGCTGAACTTGGAAAGGTTGATGCTGGAGGAGGCGGAACAATTGCTGGATTTCTCGCTTTCTACAATTCAAATGTTATAGACTGTGGCCCTGCACTTTTAGGAATGCATTCTCCTTTTGAACTTGTTTCCAAAGTTGATCTTTTTGAGACTTACAACGCTTACAAAGCATTTTATGAAATTGAAGAATAATTTTATTGAAATAATGTAAAATATAAGTTATAATAAAAAACTGAAAAAAAGGAGATTAGATGAAAAAATTTTTAATAATCATATTACTTATATTTTCTATTTCAATTTTTTCTCAGGATTTCAAAAGTTATTATTATTCACAGAATGAAGAGAATGTTTTAATGATAAGGGTAAATGTATGGGGTTATGTGAACAATCCTACAAGTTTTCTTGTACCTGATGGAACAGATCTTATTACTGCGATTTCTTATGCTGGAGGTCCAAAAGAGAATGCTAATCTAAATGGAGTTGTTGTAATCCATTCTGATGGTTCAAGGGAGATTTGCGATCTAGCAAAGTTTAAAAATGAAAATTCAAGGAAACACAATCCTATTTTAAAACCGGGAGATACCGTAAGAGTTGGTGGTGATTTTATCTACCATCTCACAAGATATTTAAGGGATATTTACAATGTTGCAGTTATTGCGAACACAGTTTTCATTCTTTATACCTATATTTCAAAGTAAGGGGTTTTTATGTTAGAAGATCTACAGGAACAGGAAAAGTTATCACTGAATGATTATTTGGCTATAGTTTCGAAATACAAAGTTTTGATATTGGTAATTGCACTTTTGATATTTTTTCTTTCTGTTGTTTTAACATTACTTGAAAAACCTAAGTATACTGCTAAAACAATTTTGATGTTTGAAAGAGTTAATACAGGTTCAACATTTTTTCCAGTTACGGATCCTCTTGGAATGGAAGCTTTGTTGAACAACCAGACTCAGATACTTAAATCCAGATCCCTAATGGAAAGGGTAAACCTTGCTCTGAAAGAAGATACAATTTTAAAACAGAAAGGTTACACAAAAGTTTCAGCTTCAAGACAGAACCTATCAATAAGTAAGATACAGGATACTTATATAATAGAGGTTGTCTATAAAACCACAGACCCGTTCCTTGCTGCTTATATAACGAATAAGATAGCGAGAGAGTATTACAAAATGAACCTTGATGCTATGAGGATGACAGTCTCTCAGGTAAGAATCTTTCTTGAAGAACAGTTGAAAAAAATAGAAACTGAGCTAAACCATTCAGAATTGCTTTTAAGGGATTATAAAAAGAGTAACAAAATTTCAAGTCTTGAGGATGAAACAAAAATATTGATAAATCAGGTATCACAGTTTGAAACCGATTATAAAGGGATACTACTTAATATAGATACATACACTAAACAGAAAGAATACCTTTTGAGAGAATTGGATCAAACACAGAAGGAAATGCTTGAAAATATTTCAAGTTACAGAACGAATGTTATGGAAAACATCTTTGCCGAGATCTCAAAACTTGAGACTGATAAAGCTTATTTTATCTCTCAAGGTTATTCAAACGAACATCCAAAAATATTAGAGATAAATTCAAAAATAGAGAGTTTGAAAAACCAGTTGAAGGATGAAACAGAAAAATCTTTAAAAGAGAATACAGTTCCCAAAAACCCCTTAAAATATTCAGGAGATATAGTTCAACAGATAGTTGAAATCAATAACAATATTTCTCTTCTACAAGCGAAAGCTGAAGCTTTAAAAAAGGTTATAGATGTTTATAACAGTAGACTTGAAAATGTACCTGATCAATCGATACAACTTGTTAGACTTGAAAGGAATGCCAAGGTAAATGAAGATATATACCTTATGCTTAAGAGAAGGTATGAGGAAGCTAAGTTACAGGAAGTAGCAGAAGTTGGTAATGTTTCAATAATCGATACCGCTGTTGTTTCAAAGATACCAGTAAGTCCGAAAAAGGAGAAAAATTTCCTTATGGGAATAATACTTGGAATATTCTTTGGAATTACTGTAGCTTTCATACTTTTCTTCCTCGATGAATCTATAAGGACAACAGAAGAGGTAGAACATTATACTGGAGAACAGATATTAGGTATAATAACTTACATAGGTGGGAATGGTAGGAAAGATAAGAGTAAAGGTGAGAAAAAAGTTTCTGAAGATGAGATGATAGAAAAGATGAGGAAAAAATTGATAATAAATATGGAACCTCATGCTCCAATTGCTGAAGCGTACAGAAGTATTAGGACACAGATAAAATATAGGAGTAAAGAAGGGGAAAAACTTGTTTATGTTTTCACTTCTTCCATACCTGGAGAAGGTAAATCCACTACTATTTCAAACCTTGGTATAACTATGGCAAACCTTGGTAAAAAGGTAGTTTTAATAGATGCTGATATGAGAAAACCTGTTATTCATAAAATATTCAATGTGAGAAATGGAATCGGTCTTGCACATTATATTAATGGAAAAGCTACATTTGAAGAGATAAAAAGAGATACCGAAGTTGATAATCTTACAGTTATAACTTATGGAACAAGACCTATTAACCCATCAGAACTACTTGAAAACCCTAAGATGAAAGAACTTCTTGAAATCTGTAAGAATGACTACGATTATGTTCTTGTAGATGCTCCACCTGTAAATGTTGTTACAGATCCGATAGTTCTTGCTAACTATGCAGATAAACTCTTATGGGTAGTTTCCCCTGGAAAGGTTAAGAGAAAAGATTTAAGACATGCGAGAAAACTTTTAGTTCCAGTAAAAAGAAAAATTTTGGGTGTTATTCTTAACAGCTCTAAAACTGAAGTTTCTTCATACTATTCAGTTTACTATAAAAAATATTATGGAGAAGGTGAACTATGAAAAAAGCGATTATAACAGGAATAACTGGACAGGATGGTTCGTACCTTGCAGAATTTCTTCTTGAAAAAGGTTATGAAGTTTATGGAATGGTCAGAAGATCCTCAACAGAAAATTTTGAGAGGATAGAGCATATAAAGGATAGGATAAAATTTTACCATGCCGATCTTTTAGATTTTTCATCTCTGATAGAGATGGTTGATGAGATAAGACCCAATGAGATTTATAACCTTGCGGCACAATCCTTTGTCCCAACATCATGGAAACAACCGATACTTACAGGTGAATTTACAGCTCTTGGAGTTACAAGGATTTTGGAAGCTATCAAACTGGTTGATAAAAAAATAAGGTTCTATCAGGCGTCATCAAGTGAAATGTTTGGAAAAGTTTTAGAAATACCTCAGAAGGAGACAACTCCATTCTATCCAAGATCTCCCTATGGTGTTGCAAAAGTGTATGGTCATTTCATCACTGTAAATTATAGGGAAAGTTATGATATCTTTGCATGTTCTGGAATTCTTTTCAACCATGAGAGTCCAAGAAGGGGAAGAGAGTTCGTTACAAGGAAAATAAGTGAAGGTGTTGCAAAGATAAAATTGGGATTACAGGATAAATTACATCTTGGAAATCTTGAAGCTAAAAGGGATTGGGGATACGCTGGAGATTATGTTAAAGCTATGTATATGATGCTTCAACAAGACAGTCCATCAGATTATGTTATAGCAACTGGAGAAACACATAGTGTAAGAGAATTCGTTAAACTCGCGTTTGAAAGGGTTGATCTCGATTATGAAAAATATGTTGTTGTTGATAAAGATCTTTTCAGACCAGCTGAGGTTGACCAGCTTGTTGGGGATTATTCTAAGGCAAAAAAAATTCTTGGATGGGAACCAACCGTCACATTCAAAGAACTTGTCAATATGATGGTGGATAGTGATCTGAAAAATTTGAAAAATAATGTTTAATGAAAAAAGAAATCGCAATCGAATATGCAGTTAAAAATACAATATTCTTATATATAGGTAATATTTTTGTTGCAATTTCAAACCTTCTAATTTCAATTTACATAATAAGAAAATTAACTATTGAAGAGTTTGGCTTATACAGTTTCATTTTAGGTTCTTTTTTCTTCGTTCAGATCTTTTCCCTTTCAAGTATTTCAACTATTCTTAACAGGTTTGTTCCGGAACTTATTGAAAGAAAAAGATATTCTGTTCTAAAAAAACTACTTGAATATTCTTTTCTTATAGTTTTTCTTTCACTTATTTTTATCGCATTACTTTTTAACATTTTTTCAAAACAATTTTCAACATTTTTCAAACTACCGGATATAGTGAATTATCAAGGTGAGATAACCTTTTTTCTTTTCGGATACATTGTTTTGCTTTATGTTAGATCGATATCATCTTCAACTCTACTTCAAAAAGAAACAGCCATTATGAATATAACTGCTTCAATTCTAAGGGTTCTTGTTTACGGTGTATTTATTTTCAATATAAATTTAAAAAAAATCTTTTTGATAGAGTCTTTGACAAGTTTTTTCAACGCATTTCAGATTTATTTCCTTGTTATTCTTAAATTTATAAAAAGAAATTTGAATAACGAATCCAAAGACAAGATAGAGAGCTTAAAGAAAAGAATTATAAGGTATGGCATTTTATCATTTTTCAACGAAGTTGGGGCAGGAATGATAAACAAGTCGACAAGTTATTATGTTATTTCATCTATGTCAAATCCGGTTGAACTTGGGAAATACTCTTTCGCTTACAAGATAAATGATCTTTTTATGAAAATATTCCCCATAGATCAAATAGCGAATGTTTTAAAACCAATATTTTTCATGAAATATGTTAACAAACCAAACGACAAAGAGTATCTTAACAGAATGTATATTTTTCTTTACAAGTTTTTCTTCTGGGTTTTCGCTTTTCTATGTTTCTACTTTATTTCAGTTTCAGATCTTGTTATAAGATTTGTTTTCGATCCAAAATATATAGATTCAAAAAGGATAACAGATATTATTTTCATGTTCACTCTTTTTAATGCTTTTCAGGTTCCCTTAGCTTTTGTAGTTCTTTCCCTTGAAAAACTTGAAATTAATCTTATAAGTAAAATCTCACTTGTTTTCAATGTTGTTGGTTCTATTATAGTGATAAAATATTTTGGAATAATTGGTGTAGCGGTTATTCTCGGAACATCTATTCTGATGAAAAACCTTATTATAGTTGTTCTTTTAAGAAAATATATTAAACTCTCATTCCCTTTACTTTCACTACTCAAAACTACATCAATATCCCTTTTATTATTTTTTGTAATTTCACTTGTTAAAAATCTTTTTATTTTCAATAAAACGATTACAGCTTACATTTTCATCGTTGTAACATTCCTTTTGGGAATTTTTCTCTATTATATACTTTCAAGGTTAGTAAATCCTTTTGAGAAAGATGAAAAGGATATTGTTAACAGTATGTTGAAAAAAGTTAAACTTTCATTTATTAGATTATGATACTATCAAAAATAGTTCAAAGGTACAGAAAAATTAAAAAGGGTATTCTTTCTTTTATTTGTTCTAAATTCCTTTTGAAAACTAATGGGTTAGTTGTTTTTTATAGTATTCCCTATCTATCACACCCTGAAAATATTTATATTGGTAAAAAAAGTAGGATATATCATCATGTTACTCTAAGTGCTTCTAAAGTTAAAAATTCACTTGTTATAGGTGAAAATTGTGATATACAACCTTATTCGATAATTAGAGTTTCAGGTGGGAAAATAGTTATAGGAAACTATTGTTCCCTTAACAGTTTTTCAATGATCGTTTCAAATGGAGATATAATAATAAAAGACTTTGTAAGGATAGGACCTCACACTCTTATTATTTCAAGCAACCATGTTTTTGATGATATTGACAAAAAGATCTTTGAACAGGGAACTATAGGCAAAGGAATCGTTATCGAAGAGGATGTTTGGATTGGAAGCGGGGTTAGAGTTCTTGATGGTGTTAGGATAGGAAAAGGCTCGATAGTTGCAGCTGGGGCTGTTGTTACAAAAGATGTCCCGGAAAAAGTTGTAGTTGCAGGGATTCCTGCAAAAGTGATAAAGGAGAGAACTTGAGAAAAGTTTTGATAGTTTCAAAATATTTTTATCCTTTTGAATCAGGGTCTGAAAAAACAACAAGGTATATCATTGATTACCTGTTAAAAAGAAACTACAATGTTATACTTTTCTGTTTAAAAGGTGATTCACAAAAATTGAGCGAAAAGGTAGTTTTTTACAGTATAAAAAATTTTGAAAAATTTTATGACAGATTTTCGAAGAAAAAAATATTGAAAGAAATTTTAGATACTATTTTTGGTTTTGTTTTTATTTTCAAAATTATTTTGAAGGAAAAAGTTAAAGTTATAAATGTTCATTACGCTGAAGGTGTTATGTTGCCTGCGGTAATACTTGGTAAAATTTTTTCAATTAAAACTGTTATCTTGTGGCCGACAAGTTCAGTTAACCATCTTAAAAAATATGAAAAAAAGATCGTTTACATTTACAGTAAAATATCTTCAAAAATTTCAGATCTTTTTATTGCGAAAGGAATGGATGAGGTAGAAATAAAAAAGATTTTCAAAGTTAATTCAAAAAGACTTGTTTCTACTCCAAACCCTATAGAACAAAAAGATTATGATCTACCTTTTCCAGAAAAATCGGAAAAGTTAGGTATCTACTATCTTGGTAAATATAACGGTTTCAAAAGGCCAGATATACTTGTAAGAGCACTCGCAAAAATGAAATTGGAGAATAGAAGAAAAATCTTTGTCTCTTTGTATGGAGAAGGTGATTACAAAAGCAAAGTCGATGACCTTGTTAAAAAACTTGATCTTGAAAGAATAGTAACTGTTAATCCACCAACAAGGAATGTTAAAGATGTTATAAAAAACCATCATATTTTTGTTTATCCTTCACCTTTCGAACCAGCTTTTGCCCAATCTATACTTGAGTCATTTTCAGCTGGCAGATTGGTTGTATGTAAAAAAACAAAAGCGATGGAAAGATATTTTAACGAAGCTTCCTATTTCGGTTTGGAGAAGATGGATTCTTCAAGTTTATCAAAAATTCTCGATTGGATAGTTGAAAATTATGAGAAAGAGAAAGTCAAAGGGATTAAAGCAAAAAAGATTATAATCGAAAAGTTCAACTTTGATTATTTTATGGATATTCTTGAGGAGTGTTTATCGTGAAAATTTTTTACATCAGGTTTCAAGATTTTAAAAAAAGGTTTTACATTTCAAGTGAAAGGGAAATAGTTAGATCTTTCAATAGATTAGGTTTAGAATCCCAACTTATAGCTTTTGGGAAAAAGGAGGATGAACCTGAATTTGTAAAACTATTCAACTCTAACAAAGATATAAAAATCCTTATCAAATTGAAGATAGTTAAATATATTTTTAGGATGAAAAAAGAAAAGATAGTTTATGTTTTTGACCCAAACTCTTTAATATTATTTTTACCCAACTTTCTTTATAGAAAAATTTTTGGTGGCAAACAGAGATTCGTTCTTGATGTTAGATCTATTCCAGTTGTTAACCCCACAAAGAAGGAGATGGAAAGGTTCAAATCTGTTCTCTGGATATCCTATTTCTTTTTCGATGGATTCTCATTCATTACAGATGAAACCAAAAGAATCTGTGAAGGTTACATTAAAAAAAGATTTTCAAATTATACCATCTATCCGTCTGGAGTTAACACAGATTGTTTTTTTGTTAGAAGTAAAAATGAAAAAATTTCAAAAAGTTATGGACTTGAAAATAAAAAGGTTATTTTTTATCATGGTTCAATATCAAAGAAAAGAGGTTTAGAAGAACTGATAGAATCTGTTGAAAAATTAAAAAAAGATTATAAAGATTTAATACTTTTTGTTTTAGGTTCTGGAGACAGAGAGATTGAAAAAAATATTGTTGAAACGAAAAATATTTTATTACCACCAGTTAGTTATGAAGAGGTCCCTGAATATATTAGTGTTGCCTCTGTATGTGTTTCTCCACTTCCAGATCTTATATGGTGGAGGGGGGCGAGTTCTTTAAAAGTTATGGAATATATGGCTATGGGAAAACCTTTAGTTCTTTCTGAAATAAAACCTCATTTGGATGTTTTACCTAAAGATATCAAGGGTTATGTTCTTTATAAACCTGTTTCATCTGAAAATCTTTACAAAGCGCTGAAGGAATTTTTTGAGAATAGAGAAAAGTATGAAAAAGAATCTTTAAAACTTTCCCAATATGTTAAGAATAATTTTTCTTATGACATTATCGCAAAAAGAGTTTATCAATTTTACAGAATAAAACTTTTTGGAGAAAATGATGAATTTTGCTATAGAGAATAAATTTTTAAGAATAATTTTTATTTTCCTTTTAGTGTTGCTAGTACTATTTTTAGGGAAAGCTGATACTTTGAAAATCGCTCTTGTTGGAGTATTACTTTTAAGTGTTATAGTTGTAACAAATGTTGAACTCGCTTTAATCATTCTTGTATTTTCCGGATACACTTTCAATTTTGCTGTCGAAGTTTACCATTTGCCAGGTAAGATAGTTTTTCTATACGATCTGATAATATATATGCTATTTCTTTTCAGTTTGATAAATGGTAAAAAGAAGATTTACAAAATAGAGATACTTTTCATTTTCTATGTCGTATTTTTAATAATCTCAACTGTGCTTGGAAGAGAATCCTTACCGCTCAAGTTGAAGGGCCTTATCATGTATATCAGATACCCGATACTTTTTATGGGTTTGATGAGACTAAATATTACAACTGAAAATTATAAGAGGATTATAAAATTCATAATTTTGATGTCAATTTTACAGGTTCCAACTTCAATATTCCAATTTTTGAATGGAAACAGAGCTGATTGGTGTGGTGGTTTTCTTGCAAGGTATGGCAGTGGAATAAATGCTGTTTTGATGAGTGTTATGTTTTTGATAATTCTTGGAATGATGATAGTTGATAGGATCAGGTTAAAGTATCTTCTCTATTCTGCATTTTTCATGATACCACTTGTTCTTTCTTCAGCAAGGGCCGGATTCATATTTTTTGGAGTATCTTTAATATTTATGTTCCTTGTTTATATGTTGCATGTTAAATACACTTCAGTTTATTCTATATTCTTCACTGTAATAGGAATAGTTTTAATATTTGTGATATTCTATTTAACTTTGATATATATAGTTCCAATGTTTGAACCTCAAACAGCTAAAACTTTACAAACTATATCTTCTGTGGGAAATATAAAAAAGGATATGGTTGGAACATATACTGAAGGGAAATTAAGAAGGTTGAGTAACCTTCTTTTCGCTTACCAGTATTTGAGAAGGGATATACTTACTTTAACTTTTGGAAATGGTCCGGGAACAGTTGCAATATCTACAAATTTCGGAACATCCAATTTTATGAGAGAGTATGAAATGGTATTTGAACCTTCAATATCACTTCCAACTTTCATACTTGAGATTGGTATTGGAGGAGTTCTTATACTTCTTATTATTTATATTTACATTATTATGTTCTCACTTTCAAGAGCGATACATATAGAGGATAAATTTTTAAGAATTATATCTTTCGCTTTGCCTGGCATCTCGGTTGTTTACCTTGTTGCTTCAATATATACTGCAGTTTGGGCTCAGGAGGCTTTACAACTTGTACTTTTGATATCATTTGCTGCGATAATTGAACCAGCTTCAAAAGCTGTTAAAAGAGAAAAAAGTTTTGCTGTTCTATTTTTAAAATACATAAGACCTGGAGAAAAGAATACAATTATGGAGATTTTAAAAGTTTTGCATAGCAGTGAAATAAAAACTGTGTTTGTAGTTTCAAGAGAGGATAATGGAAACCTTATCTGGATTATGGATAATAAACACAGGTATGAAGGTATGAGGTTCAAATATATAAAAGTTCTTAACGATGGGCCTTTTGACCAGATTTTTATTATACAATCTATTCTTGAAAAATATAAAGTTAACCTTTTGTTCCTTTATGGTGACGAGAAGGATATTGTTCAGAAAGATTATTTAAGAAAAGTTTTAATATCGAAACATTCCCATCTTAAAATTTTTGAAGAGAATAAAAATGTAAGATCATTCATTCTAAAGGTTGACAGAAGGGACAGTGTGAAATTCATTTATTTTATAAAGGATAAAGAATTAACTGAAAAAGGGAATTACCTTGAAATTCTTGAAAGTGAGTTTAAAGAATACAATATACCACTTTCGATAATTAAAAAAAACATAGAAATAGGGAGTGAAAATGTACAATAGTATAGATGTTCCTTTATTTATAACTATTGAAAAAGAAGCTCTTTTTAATGTAAAAAGAATTCTTGAGAAAGCAAACCTTTTTATAAATAACCCTGTTATTGTAACAGATAAAGGTAAATCTTATGATTATGCAAAAATAGTTGGAAAAAGGTTGAAAATAAAAAATGACAGGTTTATCTTCGTTAGCGATAATACCTACGAAGAGGTTAAAAGAGTTGAAAGGTTCGCAAGGAGTTTGAAATCAGATTTTATAATAGGTATAGGTGGTGGAAAATCTCTTGACATAGGCAAATTCGCTTGTTATAGATATGGAGGATATTTTTTAAGTATACCCACATTGCCTTCACATGATGGTATAGCATCTCCAGTGGCTTCAATAATGATAGATGGTAAAAGGATGTCTGTTGGTGCTTCAATGCCTGTAGGAATAATTGTTGATATTGATGTTATAAAGAGCGCTCCCAAAAGGTTTCTATATTCCGGAATAATGGACATTGTTTCTAATATATCCGCAATAAATGATTGGGAACTCGCTTATAGAAAAGGTTATGAGATAAAATATAACGGTTTTTCAAAAGCGATAGCGTTCTCAGCAGCAGAAAGTGTTTTAAACTATGAGGATAAGAATATATATAAAGAGGAATTTATAAAAATACTTTTGAATAGTTTGGTTCTCTCAGGAATAGCTATGGAAATAGCAGGTTCATCAAGACCCGCATCTGGTGCGGAACATAACTTTTCACATGCTTATGATCTTTTATACCCTGATAATCAATTCTTACATGGTGAGAAGGTTGGTGCAGGACATCTTTTGGTATCTTTTTTAAGAGACAAAAATGAATACAAAAAAATATTCTCATGTTTCAAGTCATTTGAAATATTGGAAGAATTAAAAAATATTTTCCATGATGAAGATAAAATTTTTGAATCTTTAAAAAAAGCGAAAGATTTAAGAAAAGACAGATATTCTTTTTTAAATGAAATACCTTTCGATGAGAGAATCTTCAGAAGTGTTGTTAAAAAAGTAAAAAAAGATATATTCTCATTTTAACTTTTTTATATTTTTTATAATCGGTTTAACATCGTTTATCGTATCATATATTTCTTTTATACGATTTTCTATTTTTTGAATGTCAGAGTTTTCAATTATATATTTTATCTGTTCAAGGTCGAAACCGAGTTTTTGAAGATTTTTAATAAAATTTATATGAATTATCAGAGAATCTTTATAAAGTCTAACTCCTCCTTTTGATCTGACAGCGGGGAAGAATAGCCCCACCTCTTCCCAATATTTTATCCTTCTTGCTGATAGATTATATTTTTTGCAGAATTCTCCTATAGAATAAAGTTTTTCTCCACCATCATCTTTTTCATGTGGAAAACCAACCTCCCTCGAGATTTTCGTGATTTCATAATCTGTAAAACCTAACTGCTTAAGTTCAACTATCTTTTTAACTTTTTGTATATCTTTACTGAAGAAAAATAACTCAGGCTCCTTCTGTGCTGGAAAGATTATTTTTCTTTGAACAAGTTTCAAAAGAAAATCCAGAGATATATTTGTCTCCCTTAACATCTCACTTAATGAAATTATATTTTTTTTCTCCATTTTCCAATTATATACTATTGACAGTTAACTGTCAACATTTTTGTTTAAGTTTAAAATTTCCCGAAGAAGATTAAAAAGTAAGGTTAAAAATATTCATTTTAAAAAAATTTTGTAATCTATAAATTGTTAAAATATATACACTTAATAATAACTACCCATCATTTTGAAATTTACCTCTTGACAAATTTCCAAAAGATGTATATATTTCAAATTCTTAAATTTTTTATTTAGTGTAATTCTACTAATTGTGAAAATTATTTAATCTTTTAAGGAGGATTAAATGGCGAAGGAGAAATTTGAAAGGACGAAGCTTCATATGAACATAGGGACGATAGGGCATGTTGATCATGGTAAGACGACATTGACAGCGGCGATAACGAAGGTATTGGCGTTAAAGAAGTATGCTGAGTTTACGGCGTATGATCAGATAGACAAGGCGCCAGAGGAGAAGGCGAGGGGTATAACGATAAATGTGGCGCACATAGAGTACCAGACTGATAAGAGGCATTATGCGCATGTTGATTGTCCTGGGCACGCTGATTATATAAAGAACATGATAACGGGAGCTGCGCAGATGGATGGAGCGATATTGGTTGTTAGTGCGAACGATGGAACGATGCCGCAGACGAGGGAGCATATACTTTTGGCGAGACAGGTTAATGTACCGAGTATAGTGGTGTTTATGAACAAGGTTGATATGGTGGATGATCCTGAGATATTGGATGTAGTGGAGATGGATATAAGGGACACATTGAAGGCGAACAAGTTTCCTGGAGATGAGATACCGGTAATAAGGGGTAGTGCGTTGAAGGCATTGGAGAGTACGAGTCAGGACATAAATGCACCGGAGTATAAATGTATACTTGAGTTAATGGATGCGGTGGACAATTATTTTCCAGATCCAGTTAGAGAGAAGGATAAGCCATTTTTGATGAGTATAGAGGATGTATTCAGTATAACAGGAAGGGGTACTGTAGCGACAGGTAGAGTAGAGAGAGGGCAGATAAAGGCTGGAGACGAGGTGGAGATAGTAGGATTGGGAGCGCACAAGAAGACAGTAGCTACATCGTTGGAGATGTTTAAGAAGATACTTGATTATGCTGAGGCGGGAGACAATGTTGGAGTATTGTTAAGGGGGATAGATAAGGATGAAGTAGAGAGGGGTATGGTGTTAGCGAAACCTGGGACGGTGACACCGCATAAGAAGTTCAAATGTCAGGTGTATGTATTGACGAAAGAGGAAGGAGGAAGGAGCACATCGTTTAAGAGTGGATACAGGCCGCAATTTTTCTTCAGGACTACAGATGTGACGGGTTCAATAGAGTTGGCACCTGGACAGGAGTTTGTGAAGCCGGGAGAGAACACGGAATTTATAGTTGAATTGATAACGCCGGTTGCAATGGAGAAGGAGTTAAGGTTTGCTATAAGGGAAGGTGGAAGAACTGTTGGTGCCGGTGTTGTAACTGAAATATTAGAATAAGGTGGAATAATGGTTGCAAAAAAAATCGATTACAAAATAAAATTGAAATCATACGATCATCAACTACTTGATCAGGCAGCTAAGGACATTGTAAAAACTGCTAAAAAAACAAACGCTGAGATAGTTGGTCCAATTCCATTACCAACAAAAAGAAGCGTATACACTGTTAACAGAGCAAGTAATGTTGATAAAAAATCAAGAGAGCAGTTTGAAATCAGAGTTCATAAAAGAGCAATATTCGTTTCAAAATCAACACCACAAACTATGGAAGCATTAACAAGACTTGATATACCTGCTGGAGTTGATATTGAAATAGTCACATTTGAAAATTAGAAGAGAGGATAAGATGAAAGGTTTGCTTGGAAAAAAATTGGGAATGACTCAGATTTATGATGATGCAGGTAATGTTGTTCCTGTAACACTGATATTTGTAGAACCGAATACAGTTTTAGAAAAGAAAACTGAAGATAAATTTGGTTACAACGCATTGAAACTTGGTATAGATGAGAAAAAAGAGAGTAGAACAAATAAACCTGATTTAGGTCAATTCAAAAAAATAGGTATTAATCCTCTAAGGATAGTTAAAGAGATAAGGTTTGAAAAGGATATTATGGATAAAGTAAATGTTGGTGAAAAACTTGATCTTTCAATACTTGATCCATCAAAATATATAAATGTTACGGGAAAAAGTAAAGGAAGAGGGTTCGCTGGATGGATGAAAAGGCATGGTTTTAAAGGTTCACCTGATTCACATGGTGCACATGAAGTCCACAGACATCCGGGTTCAATCGGGTCCAACACATTCCCCGGTAGAGTTTATAAAGGTAAAAGAATGGCTGGACATTTCGGTGATGAGAATGTAACGGTTATGAATTTGAGAATCGTTAAAATAGATAAGGAAAAGAATATATTGGCTGTAAAAGGTGCCATACCTGGTCATATGAATTCACTCGTTATAATAAAGCAGGCATAAGGAGATAAGATGCAAGTAGTAGTTTATTCATTGAAAGGTGAAGAGAAAGGGAAAATAGACCTTCCAGAAAATATTTTTAATGTTGAAATCAATGAGCATGCTTTGTATGAAGCTATAAAAGAGTTTTTGAACAATCAGAGACAGGGAACTGTGAAAACAAAAACAAGGGGTGATGTTTCTGGTGGAGGTAAAAAGCCTTGGAGACAAAAGGGAACTGGAAGAGCGAGAGCTGGAAGTATCAGATCACCTCTATGGGTTGGTGGTGGAACAACTTTTGGACCACAGCCAAAAGATTGGTACTATAAGACGAACAAAAAGGTTAAAAGGTTAGCTTTGAAATCAGCACTTACTTTGAAAGCGAAAGAGAACAGAATATTCATTATTGAAAATGTTGATCTTGAACAACCCAAAACGAAAACTTTTTCTGATCTCACAAAAAAATTGAATATAGAAAAAACAGATAAAAAACTTTTTGTTAATGAAAAATACAACAAAAATCTCTACTATTCAGTAAGGAATATGGATGGAACATTTGTTATAATGTCGCATGAGATAAATCCATATTTTGTTATGAACTCCGATTACCTTATTATTACTGAGAGTGGGTTAAAAAAATTAGAAGAGGTGTTTTCATTATGAAAGATCCAAGAAAAATAATCATTTCACCACTTATCACTGAGAAAGCAGTATTCGTTGAAGGTAAGAAGAGAACATATGTTTTTGAAGTTGATAAGAAGGCAAACAAAAAAGAGATAAAAAGTGCAGTAGAAAAACTTTTCAATGTTAAAGTTGAAAATGTCAACACTCTTTTGGAGAAAGGGAAAATTAAAAGGACAAGAATGGTTTTAGGAAAACAGAGAGATATTAAGAAAGCTTATGTGACTTTAAAAGATAATCAAAGAATAGAAATATTTGAAGGAGCTTGATAATTATGGGACTCAAAATTTACAAACCGATCACGCCGGGCTTCAGGTTCAAAAAGAATCTCTCCTATGAAGAGATTACAAAAAAAGAACCTGAAAAATCTTTAACCGTTCATCTTAAAAAGACAGGCGGAAGAAACAATCTCGGAAGAGTTACTAACAAGTTTATAGGTGGAGGTTCTAAGAAAAAATATAGGATTATAGATTTTAAAAGGGATAAATTCGATATACCTGGAAAAGTTATATCAATAGAATATGATCCAAACAGAACCTCATTCATAGCTCTTGTTGTTTATCCTGATGGAGAAAAAAGATATATTATTGCTCCTGAAGGACTGAAGGTTGGTGATGAGATAATCTCAGGACTTAACGTACCAGCAAAACTTGGTAATTCACTTCCTTTAAAAAACATACCTGTTGGACTTGATATACATAATATAGAACTTAACAGAGGAAAAGGTGGACAGATAGTTCGTTCAGCTGGTTCAGCTGCCCAGATACTTGCAAAAGAGGGTGACTGGTGTCATGTCAAACTCCCATCTGGAGAAGTTAGACTAATAAGAGGTGATAATTTTGCAACAGTGGGAAAGGTAGGTAATTCAGAATGGTCATCAGTTGTTATAGGAAAAGCTGGTACATCAAGACATAGAGGAATAAGGCCAAGAGTAAGGGCTGTTGCGAAAAACCCAGTTGATCATCCAATGGGTGGAGGAGAAGGTAGAACAAGTGGAGGAAGACATCCTTGTAGTGAAAATGGACTTCCAGCGAAAGGTTATAAAACAAGAAAGAAAAAGAAATATTCTGATAAATATATTATAGCAAGAAGAAAAAAATAGGAGGATAACCTTGACACGTTCATTAAAAAAAGGTCCTTATATTGATGAAAGATTAAAAAACAAAATTGCAATGATGAATGAAAAAAATGAGAAAAAAGTTATTAAAACATATAAAAGAGCTTCTATGATCTCTCCTGAATTTGTAGGGCATACAATAGCGATACACAATGGGAAAAAATTTATTCCAGTTTTTATAACTGAGAATATGGTTGGACACCGTCTTGGAGAATTCGCACCTACAAGAACTTTTAGACAGCATTCGGGAGACAGAAAAGAAGGAAAGGTAACAGCTTCATAAAGGAGTAAAAATGCAGGCGATAGCTCAAGCAAAATATATCAGGATATCATCAAAAAAAGCAACACTTGCTGCATCACTCGTCAGAGGGATGAATGTTACCCAGGCACTTTACACTTTGCAGTTTACACCTAAAAAGAGTGCAAGGGTTCTTTACAAACTTATACATTCAGCTGCAGCAAATGCTTTGAGTCAGAAGGGTGCTGAGAATCTGACTGAAGATGATCTTTTCATAAAAGAGATAAGAGTAAACGGTGGCCCTATGATGAAGAGGAATATGCCAAGAGCAAGAGGAAGGGCATTCCTTATTAGAAAAAGAACAAGTCATATAACTGTTATAGTAGAAAACAAATAAACGGAGGTTATTTTTGGGACAGAAAGTTCATCCTTATGGTTTTAGAGTTGGAATTAACAAGAACTGGCATTCAAGATGGTTCAATTTGAAAGATTATCCTCAGCTTTTAAAAGAGGATAACCAGATAAGAAAATATGTTAAATCGAAAGCTGAACAGGAAGCTTTGAAATTGGAGAAAAAAGGTTATACGACAGGAATATCAAGGATAGTTATTGAGAGAAAATCAAAAAAGGTAAAGATAATAATTTTCACCTCAAAACCCGGACTTATAATTGGAAACAAAGGTGAGGTTGTAGATACTTTAAAAGAGGAAATAAAAAAATATTTTAATAAAGAAGAGGTTGATATAAATATAAACGAAATTGAAAATTCAGCTTTGGATGCTCAACTTGTAGCAGAGAATATAGCAAGACAGATTGAAAAAAGGGTCGCTTACAAAAGAGCTATGAAGAAAGCTGTTCAGAACGCTTTGAAAGCTGGTGCTGAAGGTATTAAAGTTTCATGTGGTGGTAGATTGAATGGAGCTGAAATAGCAAGAACAGAATGGTACAGAGAGGGAAGAGTTCCTCTGCAAACTTTAAGATCAGATATAGATTATGGTTATGAGATTTCAAGAACTACGGCAGGTGCTATAGGTGTTAAAGTTTGGCTCTATAGAGGAGAGATACCAACAGATAGAATTCAAAGTGATGAAGTTAATGTCAAGGTGAAAAAGAAAAATAAATAAGGAGAATCTTTTATGTTGATGCCAAAAAGAGTGAAATTCAGAAAACAACAGAGAGGAAGGATGAAAGGATCCGCAAAAGGAGGATACACTGTTGCTTTTGGCGATTATGGTGTTCAGGCAACAGATTGTGGCTGGGTTACAGCAAGGCAGATAGAGGCCGCAAGAGTTGCTATTCAGAGAGTTTTACAGAAGGATGGAAAACTTTGGATAAGAATATTCCCCGATAAACCTGTAACAAAAAAACCTGCTGAAACAAGAATGGGAAAAGGTAAAGGTGCTCCAGAATTCTGGGTTGCGGTAATAAAACCAGGAAAGGTTATGTTTGAGATAGCAGGTATTTCAGAAGATATGGCAAAAAGAGCTACAGAGTTATGTTCACACAAATTGCCAGTAAGGGTAAGATTCGTTAAGAGAGAAGGAGTTTAATGATGAAGATCAAAGATATTAGAGAGATGAATGTTAAAGAACTTGATTCAAAATTGCATGAACTTCAAGAACAACTTTTTCTTTTGAGGATAAAATCCAAAACAACAGAGATAACGAATAACGCACAGTTTAGAAATTTAAGAAAGGATATCGCTAAAATTCTTACTGTAAAAAGAGAGAGAGAAAATCAATAGGAGTTAAAATGGAAAACACTAAAAGAAAAATTTACATAGGAGAGGTTGTTTCCAACAGGATGGATAAATCTATAGTTGTTCTTGTAAACAGAAAAAAAATGCATCCTTTATATAAAAAATTTGTTAACAGAAAATATAAACTTATGGCTCATGATGAAAAGAATGAGGCTCAGATCGGAGATATAGTTAAGGTTCAAGAAACAAGGCCTTTGTCAAAAAGAAAAAGATTCCGTTTGATAGAGATTGTAAAAAAGGCCCAAACAATTGATTAAAAAGTGAGGAACAATGATACAGGAATATTCTCGCCTTAATATCGCTGATAACACTGGAGTTAAAAGAGTAAAGTGTATAAAAGTGTTAGGTGGAACAAGAAAAAAATATGGCTTTTTGGGCGATGTAATTATTGCATCAGTTGTTGATGCTATACCAGAATCACAGATAAAAAAAGGTGATAAGGTTAGAGCGGTTATAGTTAGAGTTCATAAAGAGCACAGAAGAAAAGATGGTTCATACATAAGATTCGATGATAACGCTTGTGTTATTATAGACAACGCTGGTGAACCAAAAGGGACAAGAATATTTGGCCCAGTTGCAAGAGAGTTGAGAGAGAAAAAGTTTATGAAAATCGTCTCACTCGCACCGGAGGTAGTATAAATGGAAAAGTTCAATATTAGAAAAGATGACTTAGTTATAGTTGTCAAAGGTGAAGATAAAGGTAAAAAAGGAAAAGTATTAAGAGTTTTCAGAGATAAGAGAAAAGCTATAGTTGAAGGTGTAAACATAGTAAAAAAGCATCAAAAAGCAAGAAAACAGGGCGAGAAGAGCGGAATTATAGAAAAAGAAGCACCTGTTAGTTTATCAAGTCTGATGCTTGTTTGCCCTAAATGTAATACCCCAACTAAGGTTGGACATACAAAGAGTGAAAATAAAAGTGTTAGATACTGTAAAAATTGCAGAGAGATGATAGTGAGGTAAATATGTCCGAATTAAAAAAACTTTATGACAGCAAGATAAAAAAAGAGTTGATGAAAGAGTTGAAATTGAAAAACATAAATGAAGTTCCAAAAATCGAAAAAATAGTTATATCTATGGGACTTGGTAAAGCTATAGCTGATAAAGCTATGCTTGATGAAGCTATTAAAGATCTTTCAGCTATATGTGGACAAAAACCACAGGTGACTACAGCAAGGAAATCCATTTCAAACTTTAAGTTGAGAAAAGGTGCAAAAGTTGGACTTAAAGTCACATTAAGAAGGGATAGAATGTATGAGTTTATGGAAAGATTTTTTAATGTGGCTATTCCAAGAATTAGAGATTTCAGAGGAATTTCAGATGATTCTTTTGATGGAAGAGGTAATTTCAACTTGGGTATAACCGATCATGTAATATTTCCTGAAATTGAATACGATAAGATAAAATATTCGTTCGGAATGAATATCACTTTTGTGATTAAGTCAAAGAATGATCAACATTCTTACGCTTTGTTAAAAAAACTTGGAATGCCTTTTAAAAAGTGATGGAGGAAGAATGGCAAAAAAAAGTTTAATTATCAAAAATGAAAGAAATAGAAAATACAAAATAAGAAAAAGAAATAGATGTCAGGTCTGCGGAAGATCAAGAGGTTATTACAGAGATTTTGGTTTATGCAGGATATGTTTAAGAGAGATGGCACACAAGGGTTTACTTCCCGGAGTTAAAAAGTCAAGCTGGTAAGGAGGATTTAGATGACGATTACCGATCCAATTGCTGATATGCTTACAATAATTAGGAACGCACAGAGAGCGAAATTAGAGAGAATTGTTGTTAACAGTTCAAAAATCAAGAAAGCCATTCTTGAAATTGTAAAGAGAGAAGGTTATATAAAAGATTTTAAGGAGTTTGAAAAAACTGGTGGGAAAAGAAAATTTTTGGAAATAATTTTAAAGTATGACAGGAATGGATTACCTGTTATACATTCTGTTGAAAAGATTTCAAAACCTGGGATAAGAATCTATAGATCCTATAAGGAATTGAAACCTGTTATGGGTGGAATGGGAGTTTCAATAATATCAACAAATAAGGGACTCATAACAGATAAGGAAGCAAGAAGAAACAAAGTTGGTGGTGAAGTTATTTGCAGGATCTGGTAACAGGAGGAAAAATGTCAAGATTAGGAAAGTTACATATAAATATACCTCAGGGTGTAAATGTTAGTGTAAAAGATAATGTTGTAACAGTTAAAGGTAAAATGGGAAGTTTACAAAAGGATATTTTACCTGGGTTAACGGTAAAGGTTGAAAATAATGAGGTTATAGTTGAAGATGTTGAAAAATCAAAAATATCAAATATGTACCAGGGAACAATGAGGGCACTTATAAACAACATGGTTATTGGTGTTACCAATGGCTTTTCTAAGGAGTTGATACTTGAAGCGAGAGAATACAAAGCTCAACTTGAAGGAAAAAATTTGAAATTATCTTTAGGTTTTTCACATCCTGTTATCATACAGGCTGTTGAAGGTATAAAGTTTGAAGTCCCGGAGGAGAAGAGGGTTATAGTTTCAGGAATAGATAAACAGGTTGTTGGACTTATAGCTGATAAAATTAAAAAGTTAAGAAAATGGGAACCATACATAAGTAAAGGTATAAAATACAAAGGTGAAAAAGTCAGAAAGAAAGAGAGAAAGACTGGAGTATAAAAATGGAAAAGAACATTGAAAAAAGGATAAAGAAAGAAAGAAGACACAGAAGGATCAAAGGAAAGATCCAAAATTTTTCTAAAAGACCAAGGTTGGTTGTTTTTAGAAGTTTGAAACATATATATGCTCAAATTATCGATGATTCAAAAGGTGTGACACTATGTTCCGCTTCAACACTCGATAAAGATTTCCCGAAAGTCAACGGTGATAAAAAAGCAAAAGCTTTTAAAGTTGGAGAGATCATCGCTAAAAGAGCTCTTGAGAAAGGTTTAAAACAGATAGTTTTTGATAGAAACGGTTACAGATATCATGGCAGAGTTAAAAGTTTGGCTGATGGTGCAAGGAAAAGCGGACTCGATTTTTAAAAAACTGGAGGAAAAGTGGAAAAGAATTTAAGAACTAAAATCGATCTTACAACTTTAGATCTAACCGAATCCGTTCTGGATATAAAAAGGGTCGCAAAAGTTGTTAAAGGTGGAAGAAGGTTTAAACTTAGAGCACTTGTAGCGGTTGGAAACAAAAATGGATATGTTGGAATCGGTATTGGTAAGGCTACAGAAACCGCTGATGCTATAAGAAAAGCAACCGAATCCGCAAGAAAGAATATAGTAAGAGTTTATATAAATGATAAGGGAACTATACCGTATGAGATAGTTGGAAAGCATGGAGCTTCAAAGATCCTTTTAAAACCTGCGGTAGAGGGAACTGGAATAATAGCAACAGAAACTGTCAGGAACATACTTGAACTTGCAGGTATAAGAAATATCTTAACAAAATCTTTAGGTTCCAACACTACCGTCAATTTAGCAAAAGCAACTTTGAATGCTATAACATCTGTACTTTCACCTGAAGAGATACATACTATGAAAAAAGGTAAAATTTCAGATGTGCAGAAGGAGGTAGTAAATGGCTAAATTGAGGATAACACAGATAAGAAGTGAAATAGATTATGATAAAACGCAGAAAAGAACAATAAAAGCGTTAGGTCTTAAAAAACTTCACCATTCCGTTATAAAAGAGGATACACCATCAATAAGAGGAATGATTGAAAAGGTGAAACATCTTGTAAAAGTTGAAGAAATTAAAGATGGAGTTTAAAATGAAATTGAACGAATTACATCCGCCAAAAGGTGCTGTTAAAGATAGAAAGAGAAAGGGTCAGGGTCCGGGTAGTGGTAATGGTAAAACTGCCGGAAGAGGAGAAAAAGGACAGAAAGCAAGAAGTGGCTACTCTGCTAAATGGGGATTCGAAGGTGGACAGATGCCTCTTATCAGAAGAATACCGAAAAGAGGTTTTAAGAATTTTAACAAGAAAGTTTATCAGGTAGTCAATGTTGAAGATCTGAATATCTTCAAAGATGGTGATATTGTAAGAAAAGAGAATCTAAAAGAGAATGACCTTATATCATCATTGGAAAGACCAGTTAAACTTTTGGGTGATGGTGAACTTGAAAAAAAAGTTGAAATATATGTTGATAAATGTTCAAAAAAGGCGAAGGAAATTGTAGAGAAGAAAGGTGGAAAAGTTTACATTTCTGAAAAGAAGAAAAGTTTTGGAGGTGAAGGTTGATCAATCTTATATCCACATTTCAAAACTCCTTTAAAATACCTGAGCTCAGAAAAAAGATAATATATACTTTGATTTTACTTGGAGTTTACAGAATAGGAAGTCATATTCCTTTGCCTGGTATAGATATAACAACTCTTTCAAACTGGTTTACATCTCAAGCAGGCGGGATACTGGGTCTTTATGATGTTTTTGCTGGAGGAAACCTTCAGAGAGCAACTATTTTTGCTTTAGGTATTATGCCTTACATTTCAGCATCAATCATCCTTCAACTTCTTGGAGCGATATGGCCATATTTACAGAAATTGCAGCAGGAAGGTGAAGAGGGAAGAAAGAAGATAACCCAATACACAAGGTATCTTACAATCCTTATTGCGATGATTGAATCTTACGGTATCTCGATATTCCTTGAAGGACTTGCACTCTCAGGTTACAGGATTGTTCCAAATCCAGGTTTTGGTTTCAGAATGTTAACACTTATAACTTTAACATCTGGAACGATGTTTGTTATGTGGCTTGGAGAAAGGATAACTGAAAAAGGTATAGGCAACGGGATTTCGATTATAATACTTGTTGGAATAGTTGCAAGGATGCCAAGAGAGGTTATGGATGTAACAAGGCTTGTTTTTGCTGGAACTTTGAACTTTATTTATGTTATAATTTTCCTCGCACTTGCAGTTGGTATTACTGCAGCTGTAGTTTTGGTAACTCAGGCACAGAGAAGGATACCAGTTCAATATGCCAAAAGAGTTGTTGGAAGAAAAGTTTATGGTGGACAGGCAACATATATTCCGCTTAATGTCAACGCTGCAGGTGTTATTCCAATAATTTTTGCACAATCCATTATAATGTTCCCATCAACACTTGCAAATTTCTTTAAGAATAGTTCAGTTTCATCATTTTTACTTGAGATATTCAAACCATCACATCCTGTATATTTGACACTTTACGGAATTCTCATAATTTTCTTTGGATTTTTCTATACATCTGTTGTTATAAATCCACAGGATATGGCTGATAATATGAAAAAGTATGGTGGTTTTATACCAGGTATAAGACCCGGAAAACCTACAAAAGATTATATAGATAGAGTTATCACAAGGATAACTCTCCCAGGCGCGATATTTTTTGCTATAATAGCTATCCTTCCAATCATAGTTATAGACAAGATGAGAATACCTGTATATTTCGGAGGAACATCTATACTTATAGTTGTTGGAGTTATACTTGAAACTGTTTCCCAGATAGAATCTTACCTTATGATGAGAAGTTATGAAGGTTTTTTGAAGAAAGGAAAAATAAAAGGAAGATTTTGATGAAAAAAATAGTTTTGCTTGGGCCTCCAGGTTCAGGAAAAGGAACACAGGCAGAACTTTTGAGTTTAAAAGAAAATTTTGTTCATCTTGCAACAGGTGATCTTTTAAGAAATGAAATATCAAACAGAACTGAGTTCGGAAAAGAGGTTAAAAATTACATTGATAAAGGTTTACTTGTTCCGGATGGATTGATCGTTGATTTTATTCTTGATTATATAAGAAAGAATGATCTTTACAATAAGAATGTTGTTTTTGATGGTTTCCCGAGAAGGAACTTCCAAGCTGAAAAATTGGAAGAGGAGCTTTCTAAGAATGGAATCGGAGTAGACAAAGCTATTCTAATTGATGTTGATGAAAAGACTATTATAGAGAGGTTATCAACGAGACTCATCTGTTCCGGTTGTAAAAAAATTTATCCGGGCGATTATGATGATGATGAATGTTTTGTGTGTCATAATAAACTTATAAAAAGAACAGATGACAACATAGATGTTATAAAAAACAGGATTAAAGTTTATAGAGAAGAGACTATGGAACTTCTCGACTTCTATGAAAAGAAAGGGAAACTTTTTAGAATAGATGGAAATGATAAACCTGAAAAGATTTTTGAAAAAATAAAAAAGGTGGTTCTTTAAATATGGCAAAGGCAAAAAAAGGAATTCTTGTTGAAGGAACTATAATAGATCTTTTACCTGATGCTTGTTTTAAAGTTCAACTTGATAACAACCATATAGTAATCGGTCATATATCAGGAAAAATGAGGATGAATTATATAAAGATAGCAAAAGGTGATAGGGTTACAGTTGAACTTTCACCCTATGACCTTTCAAAAGGAAGAATAATTTATAGATTCAAATGATGGAGGAAAAATGAAAGTAAGATCTTCTGTTAAGAAAATATGCAATAAATGCAAAGTAATAAAAAGAAAAGGTGTTGTGAAAGTTATTTGTGAAAATCCAAAACATAAGCAAAGACAAGGTTAAAGGAGGTTAATTTGGCTCGTATAGCAGGTGTTGATTTGCCTAAAAATAAAAGGATAGAGATAGCTTTAACTTATATTTATGGTATTGGGCTATCATCCTCTTTAAAGATCTTAAAAGAAGCTAATGTTGATCCTTCAATCAAAGTTAAAGATTTAAAAGATGAAGATGTTGAGAAGATAAGAAAAATTATAGAAAAAGATTATAAGGTTGAAGGAATACTAAAATCTGAGGTAGCTGAAAACATAAAGAGGTTGAAAGAGATACAATGTTACAGGGGTATTAGACATATAAAGGGACTTCCTGTAAGAGGACAGAGGACAAGAACTAACGCAAGAACAAGAAAAGGCCCATCAAAAGGTAGTGTAGCTTTGAAGAAAAAAGCACCTAAGAAATAAAAGGAGGATATAGTGGCTGTTGAAAAGAAAACTCGTAAAAGAGTTAAAAAGAAAGTTAAGAGTGTTGAATCGCAAGGCGTATGCCATGTCCACTCTTCATTCAACAATACGATCGTTACGATAACCGATTCAAAAGGAAATGTTGTTACCTGGTCCTCCGCAGGAAATGTCGGATACAAAGGTACAAAAAAATCCACTCCTTTCGCAGCACAGATAGCTGCTGAAAAGGCTGGAAAGAATGCTTTGAATCTTGGAATAAAAAAACTTGAGGTATGGATTAAAGGACCTGGTGGAGGAAGAGAAACAGCTATAAGAGCATTACATAATTTAGGATTCAAAATAACTGCTATAAAAGATGTAACACCTATTCCACATAACGGTTGCAGACCACCAAAAAGAAGAAGAGTTTAAGGAGGAGTTAAATGTCAAGATATATAGAGGCAAAATGTAAGCTTTGCAGAAGGGAAAGAGTAAAACTTTTTCTGAAAGGGGATAGATGTTTAACAGATAAATGTGCCCTTGAAAGAAAAAAGAATACACCAGGAGAGGTAGCAAAAAAAGTTAGAAAAAAATTGTCTGGATATGCGATACAGCTTAGAGAAAAACAAAAAGTTAAAAGGATGTATGGAGTCAGCGAGAGACAGTTTAGAAAATATTATCTTATAGCATCAAGAAAAAAAGGTGTTACAGGTGAGATCCTTCTCCAGTTACTTGAGAGAAGATTGGATAATGTAGTTTATAGGTTAAAATTCGCTCCTTCAAGAGCAGCGGCAAGACAGCTTGTTAATCATGGACATATCTTAGTTAACGGAAAGAGTGTTAATATTCCAAGTTATCTTGTCAGTGAGAATGATGAGGTATCCGTTAAGGAAAAATCAAGGACACTCGATATGATAAATGAAACTATCACAAAAAGTAAAGCACAGACACCAGATTGGCTTTCATTGGATCTTCCGAAGATGAGTGCAAAGGTTGTTCAATTGCCTCAAAGATATCATATTGATGCTGATATTAAAGAGCAGTTGATTATAGAGCTCTATTCAAAATAACAATTAACGGAAGGGGTTAACAAATGAAGATAAAACCTTTTCAGATTCCACAAAAGATAGATGTTGTGGATGAAAAAGAAAATTATGCAAAATACATCATTGGTCCTTTTGAAAGAGGTTTTGGAATAACCATGGGTAATGTTTTTAGAAGAATACTCCTTTCGAGTATCCATGGAGTTGGAGTTACAAAACTTGTTTTTGAAAATGCCAACCATGAATTTACTACGATAGATGGAGTGAAAGAAAATGTAGCAGATATTGTTCTGAACATAAAAAAGATAAGATTTAAAATGGATGAGGAACTTGATGATGTAAAGATAACATTCCAGATTAAAGGTCCAAAAGAGGTAGTTTCTGGTGATATAATAACTCCTCCCGGTGTAGAGATAGTTAACAAAGATCTTTACCTTTTTACTATAACAAAGAATGTCTCTGTAAAGATAGATATTTATTTGGAATGGGGAAGGGGTTATCTACAATCCCAATATATAGTTCCAGACAAAAGTATAAAAACTATTCAACTCGATGCTTTCTTCTCACCTGTAAAAAGGGTTATAACATCTGTTGAAAATATGAGAGTAGGACAGAGAACAGATTATGATAAACTTATTCTTGAGATATTTACAGATGGAACAATTTCACCAAGGGATGCTTTGAAACAATCTGCAATCATCCTTAAAGGACATCTACAGGTTTTCGAAATCGAAGATAAAAAGTTACCTGTTATCACAGAAGAGTTTGAGGATGATAATGTTTTGAAGATGAGAGATCTTTTGATGAAAAAGGTTACAGACCTTGAACTTAAGGTTAGAGCTAAGAATTGTCTTGAAGCTAACAATATTCAAACATTGAAAGATCTTGTTTCAAAGAAAAAAGAGGATATGCTAAAATACAAAAATTTTGGAAAACAATCTTTAACGGAGCTTGAAGAGAAACTGAAAGAACTCGGTCTCCATTTTGGAATGGATATTTCAAAATATTTTAAAGATGATAACAGCTAAGGGGGAAAAATGCGTCATAACGATAAAATAAAAAAATTGTCAAGAACAAGTGAGCATAGAAACGCTATGCTGAATAACCTTGTTACTTCTCTTTTTGAAAAAAATGTTGTTATCACAACAACCATTAAAGCAAAGGAAGCGAGAAAACTCGCTGAAAAACTGATAACATTTGCCAAAAATGATGATTCTGTTTCCTCAAGGAGAGAGGTAGCAAAAAGATTGAAATCAAGAAAGATTGTTCAAAAATTGTTTGAAGAGATAGCTCCAAAATACAAGATGAGAAAAGGTGGATATACAAGAGTTATAAATCTTGGAATCAGAAGGGGAGATGGGGCTTCAACAGCGATTCTTGAACTTGTTGAGAAACCTGAAAAGAAAGAGAAAGAGAAAAAGGAAAAGAAAAAGTAAAATATGTTTTTTTTAAGAAAAAGCCCATATCCATGGGCTTTTTTGTTATCTTTTCTCTCATTTCTAAGTTTGTTTTCCTTTGAAATAAAGGGTGTGTGGGTAACAAGATGGGAACTCTATTCCCCAGAAAAAATAGAAAGTATTGTTGATTCCTTGTCCATCGCAAATGTTACAGATGCTTATGTTCAGATTTATGGTTCTGGCTATGCTTTTTTCAACTCTAAGATAGCACCTGTTAAATATAAAGATTTCGATCCACTTGAAATATTCATCCAAAAAGCACATTCGAAGAATATTAAGGTTCATGCGTGGATAAATCTTCTCTACATGTGGGATAGAAGGGAGATGGTGGATGACGATAAACATATCCTTAAAAGGTATCCAAAATCTGTTCTTGTTGATGACAAAAATATTTCCCTTCTTGATTATTCTCTTGAAATGATCAAAGAAAGAAACATTGAAGGTTTTTATGTTTCACCTTCATCAGATATAGTAAAAGATTATATTCTCTTTCTGATAGATGAGGTTCTTTTCAATTACAATATAGATGGAATACATCTTGATTATTCGAGATTCCCTGGGAGAGAGTTCGTATACGATATTTTTTTGAGATCGAACTTTATACAAAAATTTCTTGTTGATCCGTTCGAAATCAAATCTGAAAATTCTTTGAAAATCTTTGGTGAAAAAGGTGTGAACGCACTTTTAAATGAATGGCAAAATTTCCCAAAAGAAGAGTTGAAATCTTTGATAAAGGAGATTTATTTTCTCGTTAAAAATCATAACCCAAATATTCAACTTTCATCAGCTGTTTTTGCAGATGTTGACATAGCTTCTTCAAATTATTATCAGAACTGGTGGGAATGGTTGAATGAGGGTTGTATAGATTATGTTGTTATAATGGCTTATTCTCCGTCCATCTCTGTTCTTAAAAAACAGATTGATAAAATTCAAAATAAAACTACACTTTCAAAAGTTGTTGTTGGTGTTGCAAGTTACAATCAAACAGTATACAACATGTCAAACAATGTCAGAGAACTTTACAATTATCCTGTTCTTGGATTTTGCATCTTCTCTGACCAATCTCTTTTTGATCAGAAAGGGAGTTACTCTTATGTTGGAAAAACGATTTTCAAATAATCTGAAAGATAGAATGAAAAAACTTTATGATGATATTGAAAAGTATGCAGTGAATAAACCGGTTGAAATAGTTGTTGTTTCAAAAAAGCAGAGTATAGAGAAGATAGAGATACTTTACAATGAGGGGTTTAAACATTTCGCAGAAAATGTAGCTCAGGAAATAAGAGATAAAGATCTGTTCTATTCAAAAGATGATATTAAACTTTCCTTTATAGGAAACATACAAAGCAATAAACTCAAATACCTTTTTAAAAATGTTGACCTTATACAATCTATAGATACATTTGAAAAAGCCCAAATAGTAAACGAATTTTATAAGAGTAAAAATAAAAAGATTGATGTTCTTCTCGAAATAAAAGTTTCATATGAAGAAACGAAACATGGTTTCCTGCCATCTGAGATAAACTTTTTAAAAGAGAATTTCTCAAATTTTGATTTTTTGAATGTTAAAGGGATAATGTGTATAGCACCAAACACTGATAACGAAAAGTTTGTTGAAGAGTCTTTTAAAAAAGGTAAAGAGATTTTTTTGAAGTTAAAAGAGGAATTTTTAGATTTTAAAATTCTCTCTATGGGGATGAGTGATGATTATATAATTGCTCTTAAAAATGGTTCAAATATGTTAAGGCTTGGGAGGTATTTTTATGAAGAGATTTGAAAATTTGTTAATTTTTTTTATTTTCTTTATTCTTTTCACATTGTTAGAGATTCCTTTTATGGATAGTATTCCAAAGGTATGGGTTGATGAGGTATGGTATGCTGGTACATCTTACAACTTTTCAAAAGGTCTTGGTTTTACAAACCAGAATGTTATTGGATTGTATGGTGGTGATTATCTTTTTGGTTACTCTCTAGCACTTGGAACATTTTACAAAATTTTTGGATGTAACCTTTTTCTATCTAAATTTTTCTCATACATTCTCGGTGTTTTATTTCTTATCCTTTTCTTTTTCATTTCAAAAGAACTATCTTTTGGGGTAAAAGAGAAAATATTTTTTCTCCTATTTTTCATCTTTTCATCAACAGTTTTTTTGGTTTACAGAACGGTAAGACCTGAAGCCCTAAAAATTCTTTTCTCCTCCCTTTCACTTTTTTTTCTTTTAAAAGGTTTAAAAGGTGAAGAAAAGTTCTTTATTTTATCAACATTCTTTTCATTATGTGGCGTTCTTACCCATCCAGATGAAATATTTTTTACTTTCATATTTTTCTTCATAATAGTTTTTTATTCTATAAAGAATAAAAATATTAAACCTCTTTTTTTCTTCCTTTCAGTTGTTATAATCTGTTCTATTTTATTTCTTTTCTTTTTATATTTTGTAAAAAAATCATCTATTGGAGAGTTTTATCTTTTATATGGGAGAAGGCTTTCAGTTTATGAGGGTTCACTGTTTGGGCAGATTTTATTTAAACTGAAAAATCTTTACAACGATTACGCTTTGGGATTCAAAAGGTTATACATATTTTTATTTGAGATATTTGTTTTTATTTTTGGTTTGATTTTTTTCAGGAAAGATAACAAGATAAAATTATTATCCTTTATCGGTCTTTCCTATTTCATCCTTGGTTTTCTTTTTATGGAAAGGTTTGTTACGAGAGGGTTCATTTCAATAATATTTTATTCGATACTTGTTTTAACTTTGATCTTAAAAAATATTCAGGAAAAATGGAAGGTTTTGTTTTTTGTTCTTTCTTTTCTCTATCTTATAAACAATGTGGTTGCCATAGCATACCTTTTATATAGGGATAGGGATGTTACATCATATTCAAAGATAGAAAATTATTGTGAAAAAAATGTTGAAAAAGGGAAGGTTGTTCTATCAAACATAATTTTTTATTTTCCATTTAAGGATAACAGATTCTACAATGATTATACATACTATAAGTTGACAAAATTTAAAACTCTTGATTCATTAATAAAATCTGACTCTGTTGACTACATAGTTATTAGTGATTATTTAACTAAAGGTGTTACATCAGTTTCAAATAAAAAAGAAAAAGAAGGATCTCTAAAAATTTTCAAAATATTCTATTCTAAAGTCAAAAATTATGCTGATAGTTTTTTTGTTCAGTACGATTCTTTAAAAACAACAGGATATGGCACATTGAAATTTTATAAGAAAAAGTTGACAAGATAAAAATTTTATGTAAACTAAATGTTTATGAAAAAAATCGTAATAACAGGTGGGGCTGGATTCATAGGTTCAAATTTCATCAGATATGTTTTAAATAACAGAGATTATGCTATAATAAATATTGATCAACTTCTTCTTTCAGGTAGTAGAGAGAATATTAAGGAATTTACAAATGAAAAAAATTATAGATTCATAAAAGGTGATATAAGAGATTTTGATTTTTTGTTGAACTTTTTCAAAAAGGAAAAGGACATATTCGGTGTGATAAATTTCGCCGCACAATCCCATGTTGATAGAAGTATAATCTCTCCAAAAGATTTTATTGATACAAACATTTTAGGTGTTTTTAATTTACTTGAAATTTTTAGGAATGGTTTATTCAAAAGGTTTTTGCAGATTTCTACAGATGAAGTTTACGGTGATTTAAAAATAGATTCAAAGAAAAAATTCAAAGAGGATTCGCCCCTTAAACCTAATTCTCCATATTCATCATCAAAAGCATCCGCTGACCTGATTTCTCTTTCTTATCATAAAACTTACAATTTGGATATAGTTATTACAAGATCTTCGAACAATTTTGGCCCTTACCAATTCCCAGAAAAATTGATCCCACTAACTATTCTGAAAGCTTTGAAAAACAAAAAGATACCGATATATGGAGATGGTAAAAATGTTAGAGATTGGCTGTATGTTGAGGACAATGTGAGAGCGATTTTGAATGTTTTTGAACATGGGAAAAGCGGAAATGTTTACAATATAGGTGGTGATAATGAGATCTCCAATATAAAACTTGTTAAAATGATTTTAAAGATTTTGAATAAGGATGAAAGGTTGATAACATTTGTTCAAGATAGACCTTCCCATGATAGAAAATACTCTTTGGATTCATCAAAAATAAAAAGGGAGTTAAAGCACAGAAATATTTTTAAATTCTATCCAACACTTAAAAAAACTGTAGAATGGTATAAAGAGAATATAAGTTGGGTTGAAAAATGCATAGATGAGGATTTCAAAAAATATTACCAAAAAAATTATAAAGAGAGGTTGGATGAAAAAAACTAAGGGAATAGTACTTGCAGGTGGAGAGGGGACAAGATTATTTCCAACAACCAAAATATACTCAAAACAACTTATAACAATATACGATAAACCTCTAATATATTACCCTCTTTCTACTCTGATACTTTCTGGAATAAACGAGATACTTATAATTTCGACAAAAACGAGTTTACCACTTTTTAAAAAAATTTTCAAAGATGGAAAAGATTTTGGTCTTAATATAAAATACGCTTGCCAAGAAAAACCAAAAGGAATCGCTGAATCTTTGATCATAGGCAAAGATTTCATTGGAAAAGATGATGTTATGCTCATTCTTGGTGATAACATCTTTTATGGTGATATGGATTTTCTTAGAAAAGCAAAAAATGAAAATGAAAATGCGACAATTTTTGGATACTATGTTTCAGACCCAGAGAGGTATGGAGTTGTTGAGTTCGATGAAAACGGGAAAGTGATTTCCATAGAAGAGAAACCTAAAAACCCTAAAAGTAACTATGCTGTTTGTGGTATATACATTTATGATAAATACTGTTCAGATTATGCTAAAAAATTAAAACCATCAAAAAGGGGAGAACTTGAAATAACTGACCTGAACAGAATCTATCTTGAAAAAAATCAATTGAAACTTGAAATCATGGGGAGGGGAATAGCTTGGCTTGATACTGGGACTCCACGTTCTATGCTTGAAGCGAGTTCCTTTATAGGAACTATAGAACAGAGGCAGAATCTTAAAATCGGATGTATCGAAGAGGTTTGTTTAAGAATGGGATTTCTTAAAAAGAAAAATTTTTTGAAACTTGTTAGAAATTATCCTGAATCTGATTACAAAAATTATCTATTAAAAATTTATGAAGAGGTGAGGTGAATATGCCGGGTTTTGGGGGTGTGTTTTCATTCGAAAAGAGTTTTAAAACTTTTGAAGTTGAAGAATTAATTTCAAAAAATTATGTTAAAAGAAGAAAAAATTTTGAAAATGGTTTCCTGTTTCAAAACACTTTAAATAGGTTTCTTGATGAGAAGATATTCCAGGAGGATGAAGAAATATTTGTTTGTTTTGAAGGTCTTTTTTTTAATCATAAGAATTTGAGGATTGAGAAATCTGTAAACGATGATTTTTCCCTTTTAAAGAAACTCTTTTTTGAATCTAAAAGATCTTTTCCATCAAAAATTTATGGTAACTATACTGGAATAGTTTACGATAAAAACAAAAAAGAAGTCTACCTTTTCACAGCACACAACGGAACTAAAACACTTTTTTATTTTTTCGATAAAGAGAATAAAATTCTTATTTTTGGTAACAGCTTGAAATATGTTATAGATCTGATGAGGGAGAACGGATACAAAGTTGAACTTGATAATGATGGTGCTTACTGTTTGATTACTGTTGGTTACATGGTAGGTGAAAGAACACTTGTAAAAAATGTTAAGAAATTAAAACCTGCAACAGTTCTTAAATTTGATGGTAAAAATATTGGTGAGGAAACTTTCTTTAAAATATCTTCCTATCCTTTAGGTAAAAAGCAGGAAAATATGATTATAGATGAGCTGGATAACCTTTTTGTTGAAGCTGTTAAAGCTGAATACGATAAAGATATAGAGTATGGTTTCAAACATGTATCAACACTCTCCGGTGGTCTTGATTCAAGGACCAACCTTTTGACAGCCCACAGGTTGGGATACAAAGATGTTTTGTGTTTATGTTTTTCAGAGAACGATTATCTTGATGAGAAGTTGTCCAAAAAAATAGCGTCAGATTTTTTAGATTACTATCTTTTCTATTCTTTGAACAATGGCAAATATCTTACAGATATAGATAATCCTGTGAAAGCTAACGATGGGCTTATATTTTATTCAGGTTCTTCATATATGTACAGCATGTTTTCACTTCTCAACTTTTCAGATTATGGGATTTTACATACAGGAGTTGCTGGTAATGAGGTTCTTTACACATCTTTGAAATTCGATTATCACGAAAAACCATCAAAAGAAAAAGTTGAAAGAATATTTTATTCATCAAAATTGAGAAATAAAATAGAAAACATTTTGGATGAACTTGTTAAAAAATATGAAACTATGGAAGAATTAGCTTTTTATGAAAAGTGTGTAAATGGAATGTATAACGCTTTCAGAAATATAGAACATTTCACAGAATTTTCTTCACCAACCCTTTATGCGCCAACACTTGAGTATATAATGAAAATAGATCCAAAACTTAAATACAACGCTCACATATATAGAAAATGGGTTTTGAAAAAGATACCAAATATAAATTATCCTTGGGAACATATAGCTGGTGCTAAAGTAAGCGGTTCAAGTTTTGAGATCTTTTTAAGAAAATCTAAGAAAAAGTTAGCGACGATGCTTTTAGGTTACAGACCTTCTAAAAATCCTTGGGATAAATGGATGAAGAAAAACCCCATACTTATGGAAACTCTTGATAAATATTTTTACGATAATATAGATATCTTAAAAGGTGATTTAAAAGAGGATTGTGTAAAACTTTACCAGAGTGGTAACCTAAAAGAAAAAACACAACCTCTTACTCTTATCTCATACATAAAACAGAATGATATAAATACTTGACAAATTTAAAAAAAAATATATACTAAAAAATCTGTGAGCTTGCTGGTGTAGCTCAGGGGTAGAGCAGTGGTTTTGTAAACCACTGGTCGGGGGTTCAAATCCCTCCACCAGCTATGTGGAGAGATTCCCGAGCGGTCAAAGGGGGCAGACTGTAAATCTGCTGGCTGATGTCTTCGTAGGTTCGAATCCTACTCTCTCCACTCTAAATCGCGGGAGTAGCTCAGTTGGTAGAGCTTCTGCCTTCCAAGCAGAATGTCGCGGGTTCGAATCCCGTCTCCCGCTTTTTTAAAAACCTCAAAAGGGTTAAACTATTTGAGGAATGTTTTTTTTATATAGTAAAAAAATAAAAACATGCCCATGTAGCTCAGTTGGTAGAGCACATCCTTGGTAAGGATGAGGTCACCAGTTCAATCCTGGTCATGGGCTTAAAAAAGGAGGATTAAATGGCGAAGGAGAAATTTGAAAGGACGAAGCTTCATATGAACATAGGGACGATAGGGCATGTTGATCATGGTAAGACGACATTGACAGCTGCGATAACGAAGGTATTGGCGTTAAAGAAGTATGCTGAGTTTACGGCGTATGATCAGATAGACAAGGCGCCAGAGGAGAAGGCGAGGGGTATAACGATAAATGTGGCGCACATAGAGTATCAGACGGATAAGAGGCATTATGCGCATGTTGATTGTCCTGGGCACGCTGATTATATAAAGAACATGATAACGGGAGCTGCGCAGATGGATGGAGCGATATTGGTTGTTAGTGCGAACGATG